>Ga0190265_10003085_pt1 | contig 11356 bp, 9 predicted proteins | sample Popmic124T_FD_133135 | JGI IMG/M metagenome (GOLD analysis project Ga0190265, IMG submission 133135) | Populus adjacent soil microbial communities from riparian zone of Indian Creek, Utah, USA - 124 T | ecosystem: Environmental > Terrestrial > Soil > Riparian zone | place: USA: Utah | collected...
CGAAGGCAGGAGCACGTATCCGATCTCGCGTTCGATCAGCTGCTCGGCGCGAGCGCGGAGCCCGCGCAGCGCGCACGGATCGAAGCGCACCTCGCCGGCTGCATGCGCTGCTCGCTGCGCTACGGCGCGCTCGCCGGCCAGCGCGAGGGCTTCCTCGCACGCGTGCCGAGCTGGCGAGCGATGCGCGAACAGCAGGCCGAGCTGCGCAGCCGGAAGATGCGGCCGTGGCTGTGGGGAGGCGGCGCCGCGCTGACCGCGAGCATGGCGCTCGTGCTCGCGGTCGGGTCGAGCGTGCTGCCACCGGGCGTGCGCAGCAAGGGTGGGCCGCGGATCGGCGCGTACGTCAAGCACGGCGAGCAGGTCGAGCGCGCCGAGGACGGCGCCGCGGTCCGGCCCGGCGACTACGTGCGCTTCACCTACTCGAGCGACGAGCCGGTGCACTTTGCGCTGCTCAACCGCGACGCGCGGCGCGCGACCACGTACTACCCGCTCGGCGCCGAGACCGAGCCGATGGCGGCCGGCCGCGACGTCGCGCTCGACTTCAGCATCAAGCTCGACGGCGAGCCGGGCCGCGAGCAAGTGCACGCGCTGTTCTGCCAGCACCCCCAGGCGCTCGAGCCGCTGCGCGCGGCCTTGCAGGCGACGGGCCGACTCCCGTCCCTGCCCGACTGCCGAGTCGACGTGCTCACCTTGCAGAAGAAGCTCGAATGAAGCGGCCGGGCGCGCTGCTGCTCTTGATGCTGCTGACCATGCTCGTGCACCCCGCGCTGGCGTCCGCGCGCGTCGAGCGTTTCGCGGTGATCATCGGCAACAACCGCGGCAGCGCGGACGACCTCCCGCTGCGCTACGCCGAAGCCGACGCCAGCCGCGTCCACGACGTGCTGCTCCAGCTCGGCGACTTCGCGCCGCTCAACACCGTGTTGCTGCGCGGCCAGAGCGTAGCGCAGGTCCGGCGCGCGCTGCTCTCGGTCAACGAGCGCATCCGCGAGCGAAGCGCGCTGCCCGACACGCAGGTCGTGCTGTTCGTCTACTACTCGGGGCACGCCGATGCGCGCGCACTGCACCTGCAGGGCGGTGAGCTCGAGCTGTCCGAGCTGCGCCAGCACGCGCGCGGCTCGTCCGCCAACTTCCGCCTGGTGGTGCTCGACGCCTGCCGTTCAGGCGCGTTGACCCGGGTCAAGGGCGGGGATCGCGCGCCGCCCTTCGCGCTCCCGACGCTGGCGCAGGACGGCTTGCCCGGCGACGGCTTCGCGTTCCTGACCGCGAGCTCCGCGCACGAGGACGCGCAGGAGTCCGATGAGCTGCAAGGCGCCTTCTTCACGCACGCGTTCGTGTCCGGCCTGCTCGGCGCCGCCGACGCCGACGGCGATGGCGCGGTCGTCCTCGACGAGGTCTATCGCTACGCCTACGAAGCCACCTTGCGCGCGACCAGCCGCACCTTCGCCGGCACGCAGCACCCGACGTTCCACTACGACCTGCGCGGCCGCGGCCAGCTGGTGCTCACCCGCCCGCGCGCGCACGCCGCCGAGCGCGCGAGCGTCGACTTCCCCGCCGGGCTCGGGTTCCTGGTGATGCGCGGGAGCGCGGACGGCGCGGTCGCGGTCGAGCTCGCCGCGAGCGACCGCCGCCGGCGCCTGAGCCTCGAGCCCGGGCGCTACTTCGTGCGCGTGCGCGCGAGCGACGTGCTGTACGAAGGCCCGCTCGACGCCGCGTCGGGCAGCGCACAGGCGATCGATCCGAGCGACATGAGCCGCATCGACTACGCGCGGCTCGTGCGCAAGGGCGCCCGCCCGAGCCGCTTCGCGCACGGGCCGGAAGGCGGGATGAGCGTGCGCTCGCCGCTGCCCAACGCCGACACGGCGTGCTTCGGCGCGTTCGTCGGCTACGCGCTCGAGCTCAGCAGCTTCGGCGTGCGCGCGCGCTTCAGCAGCTGCGCGAGCGAGCTGGTCACCGAGGGGCTGCGAGCGCGCGTGCTCGCCCACGACCTGGAGCTCGGCTTCCACCACGCCTGGGATCTATCGTTGTTCGCGCTCGAGGCCTCGATCGGCCCCGGGCTCTCCCTGTTCGATCAACGCTTCGAGACGCGCGGCTCCGCGCCGCCGCAGACGGCCACCGCGCCGTTCGTCGGGCTCGGGCTGGGCGCTCAGGCCGACCTCTCGCACGGCTTCTACTCCAGCCTGAACGTCAGCGGGCAGACGCACTTCCTACGCATGCTCGACCGCGACCATCCGGATGGCCGCCTCACGGTCGCGTTCGCGGTCCGCACCACGCTCGCGTTCGGCAAGCACTTCTGACTCGGCCACCCGCGCAAACCGACAAGAGCTGGCGGTTCCGAGGCCGCGCGGAACAGTGTTCCGTCCGCGGTCACGCCTCGTTGGTGACCCAGGAGGAACCCATGTCTCTGCGCGATCACCAAGGGCTCGGGCTTTCCGCGGGCCGACCGGCGAGTGTCGAGCGGTACGCGGAGGCCGTGCAATTGTTGCACGGCTACTTCGGCAACCCGCTCGCCATCATCGATGCGGTCCTGGCTGAAGATCCCGAATTCCTCGCTGGCCACGCCTTGCGGGCCGCATTGATGGTCACCACCTCGGAGCGGCGCGCCGTGCCCGAGCTGCGGCGCAGCGTCGAAGCCGGCGAGGCGTTGATCGCGCGTGGCCGCGGCAACGAACGCGAGCGCGCACAGATTGCAGCCGCGCGCGCCTGGCTCGACGGCGACTTCGAGCGTGCGACCGATCGCTACAACCTGATCGCGCTCGAGCATCCGCGCGATGGGCTGGCGATCCAGATCGCGCATCTGTGCAACTTCTATCTCGGCCGCTCGACGTGGCTGCGCGACCACGTCGCGGCCGCGCTCCCGCACCACGCGCGGCACGAGCCGCTCTACGGCTTTCTGCACGGCATGCTCGCGTTCGGGCTGGAGGAATGCCACGAGTTCGAGCGGGCCGAGGCCGCCGGCCGGCTCGCGCTCGACTGCAACGCGCGCGATCCGTGGGCGGTACACGCCGTGGCCCATTGCTTCGAGATGCAGGGCCGGCTCGCCGACGGCAGCGCGTGGCTCGAACAGCGCGAAGGTGACTGGGCGCCCGACAACTTCTTCGCCATCCACAACTACTGGCACCTCGCGCTGTTCCATCTGGAAGGAGGCGACGTGCAGCGGACACTCGCGCTGTACGACGGGAACATCCGCGGCAGCAACTCCGAGGTCAACCTCGACCTCGTGGATGCGAGCGCGCTGTTGTGGCGGCTCATGCTCGCGGGCGCAGACGTGCGGGAGCGCTTCGGCGCGCTCGCGGAGGTGTGGCAGCGCGTCGACGAGCTCGGCTACTACGGCTTCAACGACTGGCACGCAGCGATGGCCTACGCTGGCGCAGGCCAGAGCGCGCAGGTCGAGCGGGTGATCCGCGGCCTCACGGCGGGCATGTCGTCCGGTGCGCCGGGCCGCGCCGAGGTCCTGTCGGCGTGCCGGGGCTTCGCGGCGTTCGCGGCGCAGGATCATCGCCGGGCGGTGGACGAGCTGTTCGCGGTGCGCCCGTTCGCCGCGCGCTTCGGCGGCAGCCACGCGCAGCGCGACGTGCTCGAGCTGACGCTGATCGAAGCCGCGCTGCGCGACGGTCAGCACGCGCTCGCGCGCTCGCTGTGCGAGGCGAGGCGCGCACGAAAGCCCGACAGCCCCGGACCCCGCATGCTGCTCGCGCGCCTCACCGCTGCGCCCGAGCGCAGCGGTGCAGCGTGAGCGGCCTTCAGCGACGCAGCTGCTCGGACAGCAACTTCTCCAGCCGGTCGTAGCCTTCGCGCATCCCCACCTCCATGCCGCCGTTGGCGAAGTGGCCGTCGCGGTTCTCGATCGACGTGTGCAGGGTCATGGTGATGCACGTGGTCTTGCCGTCGTGCTCTTCCAGGGTGAGCGTGTCGACCGCGACCGCGTCGGGCATCGGATCGAAGATGAAGGTCTGCACGATCTTCGTCGGGCGCACGATCTCCCGGTACTCGCCGTGGAACGCGTACTCGTTGCCGTCGGGCGCGCGCTGCACCCAGCGGTACTTGCCGCCCACGCGGAAGTCCATCTCCAGCACCACCCACTCCAGTCGATCGGGCCCGCACCAGCGCTTGAGGTGCTCCGGCTTGGTCCACGCTTCCCAGACCAGCTCGCGCGGCGCGTTGAAGGTGCGCCGCGTCTCGATGGTCGGCTCATGGGGATCGACGATGACTTCGAGCTTGTTTGCCACGGTTCTTCTCCTGTCTTGGTTTGGCCTGTAGTTCCTTCAAGTACTCGTCCAGGCGGTCGTAGCTCTCTTCCCAGAACTTCCGGTAGCCACCGAGCCACTCCGCGACTTGCTGCAGGCGCTGTGGCTCCAGCCGGCACGGTCTGCGCTGCGCATCGCGCGAGCGCGTGATCAAGCCTGCGCGCTCCAGCACCTTGAGGTGCTTCGAGATCGCCGGCTGGCTCATCTCGAACGGCTGCGCGAGCTCGAGCACCGACGCTTCACCGACCGCGAGCCGAGCGACGATCGCGCGCCGCGTGCCATCCGCGAGCGCGGCAAAAGCAGCGTCCAGCTCCTCTTCCGACAGCGCAGCAGCGGCTCCCATGTCCATAACCTCTTTGTTCGATAACCAAGTGGTAATGCACGCACCCGCGCGCGTCAAGCTGCAAAACGCGGCGCGCGCTACGCGCGCTCTCCGAACAGCGCGCCCAGCTCGGCGATCAGCGCCTCGCGTACGGCCGCGACGCGCGCTGGCACGAGCTTCTGTGACGGCCACATCACGTACATCCCGCCGCCCGAGAAGCTGTAGCGCGGCAGCACGCGCACGAGCGGCGGCATGGCTCCGTCGGGAACCGTCGCGACCTCGAGCGGGAGCAGCGCGACACCGAGCCCGGCGGCGCAGGCCTCGCGCAAGAACCACATATCGTCGCAGACGACCGGGCCCGAGACCGTCACCGTCTGCTCGCCGTCCGGTCCGCGCAGGCGCCAGGGCAGCTTGCCGCCGCGTCCGCCGTAGCTCAGGCAGTCGTGGCGACGCAGATCGCTGGGCCGGCGCGGTCGCCCGCGGCGCTCGAGATAGGCGTCCACCGCGAACACGCCGATCTCGCTGCGCGAGACCTTGCGCGCGACCAGCGAAGAGTCGACCAGCTGACCGCCGCGGATCGCCAGGTCGATGCCTTCGCCGACCAGATCCACCAGCCGATTGGTCAGCATGAGCTCGAGCACCAGCCCGGGATAGCGCTGCAGGATGCGCGCGATGATGCGCGGGAGCTCGCGCCCGCCGAGGCCGGGCGGCGCGGTGATCCGCACCACGCCACGCGGGTCGCTGGCGAAGCCGCTGACCGCGCGCGTGGCGTCGTCGGCCTCGGCGATCACCGTCTGCATGCGGCTGAAGAACTGCTGACCGGCGTCGGTCAGGCTCAGCCTGCGCGTGGTGCGATGCAGGAGCCGCACGCCGAGCGCGCTCTCCAGGTTCGCGACCGCGCGGCTGACCGACGACGCGGGCAGGCCGAGCTGCTTGGCGGCGGCGCTGAAGCTGCGCGCCTCGACCACGCGCACGAACACGCCGATGCGGTTGAGATCGATTGTTGCCATCGCGACATCAATCTTATGCAAATCGCACGACTAATGCAGCAGGCCCACAGGCGCTAGACCAGTGCTCGAGGAGATTGCTCGAATGCTCATGTCCGATCGCTTTGGGTCGTTGCTCGCGCTGCTGCTGGTCTCGCTCGCGTGCGCTTGTGGCGGTGACGAGGTGACTGTGACCGCGGCGGATGCTGCTTCCGTCGTGGTGACGAGGGCGGGTTTGAAACCCGCCCCTACTGGAGATGGAGAGCAGGCTGGCCTGGTCGAGCGCGGGCGCTATCTGGTGTCGCATGTCGCGGCGTGCCCGACGTGCCACAGCCCGCATGGAGCGGACGGGCGCTACGATCAGGCGCGCTGGCTCGGCGGCATGGACTGCTACGTCGACTTCGCGCCCGACGATCCGAACGTGGGCTGCCTGAGCACGCGCAACCTGACCCACCACGAGACCGGGCTCAAGAACCGCTCCGATCGCGAGATCAAGGACATGTTGCTCAAGGGCCAGCGGCCGGACGGCAAGGCGCTGCACCCGTTCATGCCCTACCGCTACTTCGCCAACATGCGCGAGCAGGACGCCGACGCGATCGTCGCGTACCTGCGTACGGTGCCGGGCATCGACCGCACCGCCGCGCGCAGCCAGCCGCCGTTCTCGCCACCCGAGGCGCCCGCGCCGCCGATCCCCGTCGCTAGCATTCCGCTGCCGCGTCCCGACTACCCCGACCGGGCCGCCGCGCTGCGCGGACGCTACCTCGCGGGCGAAGTCGGCATCTGTCTCGACTGCCACACGCCGCGCGCCAATGGCCAGCTGGACATGGAGCGCGCGTTCCAGGGCGGACTGCAGTTCCCGCGCGCAGCGCTCGGCCTGCCCGCGAGCTACCCGGCGCTGGTGTACTCGTCGAACCTCACGCCGCATGCGACCGGCATCCTGGGCTACGGCGTCGCGCAGCTCGTGCGCGCGCTCAAGCACGGCATCGACCGCCACGGCACGCGCTTGTGCCCGCCGATGCCCGCGGGCCCGGCCGAGGCGTTCGGCGGGATGCGCGACGAAGACGCGCGCGACATCGCGCACTATCTGCTGTCGCTGCCGCCGGGCGAGAACGCGATCCCGAACGGGTGCCAGGCTCCGTCGCTGCCGCCGCCCGATGGAGCCGGCGCGCAGCCGTTCTGGCTGTCGGCGGCCGGCCTCTACGACGACATCGCCAGCAAGCGACTGGCCAGCGACCTGGTCGCGTTCGAGCCGGCGTACCCGTTGTGGACCGATGGCGCAGACAAGCGGCGCTGGCTGCGGCTACCTGCCGGGACGCGGATCGACAGCAGCGACATGGATCACTGGCGCTTCCCGGTCGGCAGCATGCTGTTCAAGGAGTTCTCGCTCGGCGGCCGGCGGATCGAGACGCGCCTGATCGCGCGCACGCGCGAGGGAGAGGGCGACGGCGACTACTGGCTGGGCGCGTTCGTCTGGAACGAAGACGAGAGCGACGCGCGTTGGGTGCCCGAGGGCCAGGCCAACGCGCGCGGCACTCAGCACGACGTGCCCGGCGTGAAGACCTGCGGCACCTGTCACAACGGCGAGCCGGGTCGCGTGCTCGGCTTCTCCGCCGTGCAGCAGCCGCGGGTCCGCGCCGAGCTGCTCGGCTCCGCGCCTGCGCGCGCGTTCGTCCCGCCCGGTGACCCCGACTCTGCCGCAGCGCTCGGTTACCTGCACGGCAACTGCGCGCACTGCCACAACCCCGGCGGCAGCGCGCGGCCCGACAGCGACATGAACCTGCGGCTCGTGGTCGCGGACCTCCGGGCGGAGGACACCCAGACGTACCGGACCACGCTCCGGCGTCCGGCTTCGTCGTTCCGCAATCCGGCCGCGCCGCTGCGGGTCGTGCCCGGCGACCCCGAGCACAGCGCCCTGCTCCATCGCATGCGCGATCCCAGCCGGCAGGCGCGCATGCCGCCGCTCGGCACCGAGCGCATCGATCCGGCGGGCAGCGCGCTGGTCGAGCGCTGGATCGGCTCGTTGTCGCGTTGACACGCGAAGCGCCGAAAGGCGCTTTGCCCCTCCGACTACCGAGCGTGGGCGCGGACGATGTCGTCCTGGACCTCGACGGTCCAGTCGGGGCGCGTGGCGAGGATGTTGGCCTTGAGCTCCTCGACGGTCGGGTAGCCGCTGCTGCCGTTGAAACAGCGCGCGTCGTCGATCAGGATCACGGGCTGAATCGTGGGGTGCATCATGATCTGACGCAGCTCCGCGCGAATGGGACTGTCCAGCACCGCCCGTGCGGTGCCTTCACCGGAGTAGTGAGCATCGAGCCAGAACAGGCAGCGCCCGTTGATCTGCGCGAGCACCTGGCCGATCGCCTGACCGCTGTCGCCCTGCAACACGTGGATGCGTGGATCGCCAGCGAAGCGCTGCTGCACCTCGCGATGCAGCCCCACATCGAGCTCGATGGTGTACACCGCGTCGAAGCGGTCGCGCACGGCGAACACCATGTCGCCGTAGAACGCGCCGGTCTCGATCAAGACCGGCGTCGAGAAGCGCTCGGCGTAGCGCCTGACCGTCCGCGCCTTGTACGCGTGCGGCGGCGGCACCGGGCGCCCGGCGGCTTCCCATGCGGCGATCTGGCGAGCCAGCCGCCCGGGAGTCCGCAGGCGAGTCCACACCTGGCCCAGCGGGGTTTTCGCGAGTCTAGACTTGAGCGTACCGATCATGATGCGTCCGAAGCAACCACAGTCCGCGTTGCGAGGCAACACCGAGTGTTCGACCATCAGCCCGCGCCAGCTCCAGCGCATCGCACCACCACGTGCCGCGCTGCAGCTGGGTGACCGAACAGCGCGCACTTGCGAAATCGGTCAGCCGATCCGCGACCAACCTTCCCAGATGAACGGGTACTGCCAACACAAGCGGTGGGTCCGACCCAGCTGTTGCTGAATCCGTTCCATGCGCTGGCGCGCGTCGGGTACGAAATCGTGAAACTGGATCTGGAAGTGACGAACGCGGGCAACCGCGCCCGTTTCGAGTAAGTGCTCCAGCAGCTCGTACTCACCACCCTCGATATTGATCTTCATCAGGTCCAGCTGCTCGAAGCCTGCCTGATCGCAGAACTCGCGCGCGGACTTGAGCTTGATGCTCATGTGCTCGTCGCCTCGAGCAAAGATCGACGAGCCATCTCCAATGATCGCAATCTGCTCCTCACGGGTACGACCTGCGAGACCAAAGCCGTGCACGTGAATGCGAGGGTTGCCCACGAAGCGAGTCTCGATCGCCTGCGCGTACTTCGGCACGGGCTCGAAGACGTGAACTACGCAGCAGTAACGGGCAAAGATGTCGCTCGCCCACTGGCCTTCGAAGCCGCCCACGTCGAAGACGATGGACTCCGGACCCAGCGCATAGTCGAGGCGAACGGTCTTGTCGCCCTCATTTGCGAACCAGCGGGCGTAGTCCAGCTCGCGCTGCGACGGGTAAAATCGGCGGCGAACCCGCTGGAGCGTTCGTCGAGCTTTGTCCGGCACATAAGAGAACGCGCGATGAATCATCGGGTTCGTTCGTAGGGGGGGATGGTGCGAATCCGGGCGGCGGCCCGGCTGGTCGGGCGCAGTCTAGCGACCAGCCAAGCTCGCTCGCAATCCCTCGCACGTCGCTGGCGGAACAACCGTGCCCTCACGCGCAAGCGTGAGGGCACCGGGGCCCATAAAGCTGGACACCACGCACGTGCGACGACATGATGCGTCGCCTAGCCATGATCACGGTCAGGCTATCGGGCGGACTCGGCAATCAGATGTTCCAGTACGCGGCGGGCAAGCGGCTCGCCGGCAAGCACGGGACGGGCCTCCGGCTCGACGTCGGCGGGCTGGCCAACGCCGAGACCCCGCGCAAGTACGAGCTGGGCGCGTTCCCGGTCGAGGCCGAGGTGTTTCGCGAATCGGCGACCAGGAGCCGCGCGTTGCGGCTGGGCCGGCGACTCGGGCTCCCGCTGTTCACGCCGCCCGTGGTCGTGACCGAGTCGACGTTCAAGTGCGACCCGCGCGTGCTCGCTGCGCCGGCGGAGTGCGAGCTCGTCGGCTACTTTCAGAGCGCGCGCTACTTCGAGGACGACGAAGCCGCGGTGCGGCGCAGCTTCGCGTTCAAGCCCAACGGCGTCGCGAGCGAGGACCCATTCCTGGATCAGCTGAAGGGCAAGACCAGCGTGTCGATCCACGTTCGGCGTGGCGACTACCTGTCCGCGCCCGGTGCCAGTCAGGTGCACGGCGTGCTGCCCCTCTCCTATTACCGTGCGGCCTGCGAGCACCTGCTGCAGCGCCATCCAGAGGCCCACTTCTTCGTGTTCTCCGACGATCCCGAGTGGTGCAAGGGCAACATGCTGGACATCGCGCCGCGCGTGACCTGCGTCGAGCACGACGCGGCGACGACCGCGGTGCGCGACATGGGGCTGATGGCGCGCTGCCGGCATCACGTGATCGCCAACAGCAGCTTCAGCTGGTGGAGCGCGTGGCTGAACCCCAGCAGCGAGAAGGTGGTGATCGCGCCCCGCAGCTGGTTCAGGGACGGCTCGATCGACATCTCCGACCTGTTCCCCAGCGACTGGGTTCAGCTGTAAGCACCGCGCGCGTCAGCGTCGCAGCCAGACCGATGATCGCCAGACGCGGCGCGACCTGTGCGGCGAACGCGTAGCGACTCTCGTAGCCCGCGACTCGACCCGCGCAGGAGCAGCTCCGGATGTGCGCCGACTAGACGCATCTGGTATACCCGCCCGCGTTTGGACCTCTCTCGATCAGCGGTGGTTCGCGATCCCCCGGGACTGCTCCGGCTTCTGCTCGGCTATCAGCTCGTTGGCATTGCGCTCGCGCTCGCGGAGAGCGCAATCCGCGCCGCGACCGATCCCGAGGCGCTCGGCGCCACCTACAAGCACTCGTTCACGATCCTCGGCGCGATCGGCACTGCGCTGGGTATCGGGGCGGCGCTGTTCGCGCTGATTCGGCGCTCGTTGCGCGTGCCGGCGTCGGCCTTCTATGGCGTGCCGCTCGCGCTGGTGGCCTACGCGGTCAGCCGCAGTCTCTTCGGAGGCGTCTGGATCTCTCGGCAGTGGTTCGCACCTTACGGTCCGTTCGCCCTGGCCACTGCGGCGCTGTGCGCAACCTGGTACGGCACGGGTCTCTTGCACGCCGCCCGCGCGCGACCGAGTTGGCTCTTGTCAGCAGCGCTCGTCACGGCCGGCGTACCGCTGGCGGCCGCGGAGGTGCTGGTGCTTTCAGGCCAGTACCCGGTGCTGCACGTCGCGCTCGTGCTCGGCGCCTGGGTCCTCCTGGCCCACGCCGTGATCGAATCTCCGTGGCGGCCACGGTCCAGGGCCGCGTCGAGTTGGCTACCGCTAGCGATTGCCGTGGCAATCACCGCGAGCGTCCCGGCCGCGTGGTGGAAAGGTCCTGCCACGCCCCACCGATCGCTCTGGGTACGTTCTCCTGGCTACGCGAGCACGCTGTACGAGGAAGGACGGCGGACGTGGTTGCGCCTGACGACCAGTCGCAAGCGGAACGAGTTTGCTCCGGCCATCGAAGCCTGGCGGCGCAGTGAGCCCGGCCTGCGGGACCTTCGCCACTCCCGGGCCGTGGCGGCGTGGAATGCGATCGTTCCGCCGGCCACGCCCGCGGCTGCCGCGCCCCTCCCCGGCAATGCTCGCCCGCACATCGTGCTCATCACGGTGGACGCGCTGCGCGCGGACGTCGCCGCGCGCGGCCCCAACTGGTCCGCGCTCGCCGCTCGCGGGCTGTCCTTCGAGCGAGCCTACGCGTCCTCCTCGACGACG
>Ga0190265_10003086_pt1 | contig 11355 bp, 13 predicted proteins | sample Popmic124T_FD_133135 | JGI IMG/M metagenome (GOLD analysis project Ga0190265, IMG submission 133135) | Populus adjacent soil microbial communities from riparian zone of Indian Creek, Utah, USA - 124 T | ecosystem: Environmental > Terrestrial > Soil > Riparian zone | place: USA: Utah | collected...
GATCAGGAGCAGCGCCACCGCCGCAGCCACGCTGACGCTCAGGGCCACGGGGAGATCGCGGCCGATCAGCCACACCGCGGTGAAGAGCGCCGTCGGGACGGCCGCCTCGAACATCCCGCGCCGACCGCCGAGGGCCTTGGCGAGCTGGGCGCGGACCACCGCCTCGACGGTCTCGACGGATGCCTGGGACTGCGGCTCGGCAGCAGACTCACGGCTGTCTGTCGGCTCGTTCTCTCTGCTGCCTCGCGCGTCGCTCACGGGATCAGCTCATATCGCGGGTTGTAGATGATCCGGTGCCCTTCGTGTACGCCGATCCGCCCCTGCACCTGAAGCGAGCGACCCGGCCCGATGCCGGCGATCCGGCGGCGGCCGAGCCAGACGATCGTGATCACCCCGGAGCCGTCGTCGAGCTCGGCCTCGAGCGCCGGGACGCCGCCGCGCGGACGGAGGGTGACGGTGCGCAGGGTGCCGCGCAGCTTGACCAGCTCGCGGTCGGGCGCGTCCGCGATCGACATACCGTCGTCGGCGGCGTAGGTGCGCCGGAGGTCGCGGGCGTGCTGATCGGTGCTGTTGGCCCAGTTGCTGATGGTGCGCCGCAGGCGGCTTTTGCCTGGCACGGTGGCTAGGGGGTCGGTGGGGAGGCCTTGCGGGCCTCGTCGGGCATGCTCACCGGTAGCGGCTCCCCGACCCGCATCGCATGGTCACCGCGGCGGACCGCGACCTTGGTGATCGCGTCGTCCCACTCGCCGGCCGTGTCGGGCTCGAGCGCGGGGCGGCCGAAGAACGTCGCCCGGAGCAGCCAGCGGGGACCGTTGATGCCGACGATCCGGGACGGCTGCGTGGCGGTGCCGCCCTCTTTGCGCTGGACCTGCATCTGGCAGACCAGCTCGGGGCCGAACCGGCCTTCGCGCTCGGTGGCGGTGCCGCCCTTCTGGGCCATGTCTGCGGCGATCTGCGGGCGTACCTCGCTCCAGAGGTCCCCGTTGCGCGGCGCGGCGAAGGCCCGGAGCTCAATGGCCCCGTCCTTGCCGGCGAGCACGACGGACTGCACGGCTCCGGACGCCTCGTCGACCTGCAGCCGGAGCTCACGTCCGGGCTCGGGCTCTATCAGCAACGACCCGAGGTCGACCCGCTTGACCTCGTCGTCGGGGAGGTCATCGACGTCGAACGGCCCGGTCGCGGGCTCCTCGGCGGTCTCCTCGGTCTGGTCGTCGACCTGCGCGGCCTCGTCGGCGGCTGCCGACTTGCGGCGGAACTTCACGTACTACTCCTCGGGTTCTTGGGGCCGAAGCCTCCAGTAGAACCGTAGCCCCCGTCTCCACGTGAACTCTCGGGGAGTGCGTCGACCTCGACGAAGCCGGCCCGCTCGAAGCGCTGGATCACCAGCTGCGCCATCCGGTCGCCCCGACTCAGGGAGATCGGTTCGCGAGAGTCGTGGTTGATGAGCAGCACCTTGATCTCGCCGCGGTACCCGGCGTCGATGGTCCCCGGGGTGTTGACGATCGACAGCCCGTGCCGCGCCGCGAGGCCCGAGCGCGGGTGGACGAAAGCGGCGTACCCGTCGGGCAGCGCCAGCGCAATCCCGGTGGGAACCAGCGCCCGCTCGCCCGGAGCGAGGTGCACGTCGACGGCCGCGACCAGGTCGGCGCCCGCGTCGCCCGGATGGGCGTACGACGGCACCGGGAGATCGGGGTCCAGGCGAAGCACCTGGATCTGGAGATCGACGGTCTGATCGGTAGGCACGGACGGGACCCTATTCCGTTCGAGCCGCTGCCGGGATGGGAGGCTGTGCCCCGTGCAGGCGGACTACTACGAGCGGCTCGGCGTGCCGCTGCGCTGGTGGGTCCAGGGCACGATGCTGGTCGCGAGCCTGTGGCTCGCGGTGATCGTCGCGACGCCCGGGGCGGTGGCCTGGACGGTGACCGCGGTGGCGATGCTGCTGATGGGCGCCGGCCTTGTCGCGTACGGCGGAGCTCAGGTCACCGTCGTCGACGGCGAGTTCCGTGCCGGGCGGGCACACATCGAGGGGCGCCACCTCGGCGTCGTGGAGGCGCTGGACGCCGAGCAGACCCGGCGTACCGCCGGACAGGAGGCCGACGCGCGTGCCTACCTGGTGCTGCGTCCCTACCTCAAACGCGCCGTGAAGGTGGAGATCACCGACCCCGCCGACCCCACGCCGTACTGGCTGGTGAGCTCGCGACGGCCCGAGGATCTGGCCGGGGCGCTGAGCGTCCTCACCGGCCGGTCACCCCGGGGATGATGCTCTCGCCGCCCAGAAATAGGAATCACAACATCGCGGCAGCGGCAGATAGCTGCACCGCGGCGTCGATGACGATATACAGCCCGGCCCAATGCGCTCGGACATCACTTTTGTCAATCTCTGAGAGAACGGATGTGTAGTTGCCGCCTGGGTACTGTTCGGGCATGGCAGAGGACAACTCGAAGGTCTGGTCGATCTTTTCGCTCGTGAGCGCGCTGGGCGCAGCAGCGTTCGCGCGCAAGGCCATCGACGCCTCGTGGAAGGCCGCGACCGGGAAGAAGCCGCCGGAGAACCCCGCCGACCCGGACGTCAAGATCGGCGAGGCCGTCGCCTGGGCCGCCACCACCGGTGCGATGGTCGCGCTGGCCCGGATGCTGGCGCAGCGCCGGGCGGCCGGCTACTACACGAAGTCGACCGGCCACCTGCCGCCCGGACTCAAGAAGGACGGCAAGTAAGCGCCGTCAGGCGCAGTCCTTGCAGATCAGCTTCTTCTCGTCAGCCAGCTGGCTGCGGTGGTGGACCAGGAAACAGCTCAGGCAGGTGAACTCGTCCTCCTGCTTGGGCCTCACCTCGACGGCCAACTCCTCGTGAGAGAGATCGGCACCCGGAAGCTCGAACGATTCGGCGGCCTCAGCCTCGTCCTCGTCGACCTTTCCGGAGTTCTTGTCGTGGCGACGCGCCTTGAGCTCTTCGATGCTCTCCTCGGAGGTTTCTTCCTCGTTCTTGCGCGGTGCGTCGTAATCAGTCGCCATGGCGTCGCTCACTCCCTTCGGGCCGATGCGGCGGGCCAGATTGTGCACCATCAGGCCGGGATCACAAAGACCGGCCCACGGTGAGTCCGAACAACGGTCCTCCGGACGCGTCTATTCCCTGGTAAAACCGCAATCCACGACCGCCGCGAGCAGGTCGTCGAACCCGTGACGTGGACCACACACAAACAGGGTCATTCCGGAGGCTCCGACCAGCTCCCGGGTGGCGGCTCCGGCGGACCTGGCGATCAGCCCGGCGGCCGCGTGGTCCCAGAGATTCACGCCCTCCTCGACGTAGCCGTCGAGCATCCCCTCAGCCACCGCGCACAGGTCCAGCGCGCAGGATCCCAGCCGCCGGATGTCCCGGATCTGCGGCAGCAGCCGGGCCACGGCCAGCGCCTGGACGGCGCGCATCTCGGCCCGGTAGGCGAAGCCGGTCGCGATCAGCCGCTGCGACAGCGGCGCGGGACCCCGCACCTCGATCGGCCGGCCGTTGCGCAGCGCGACGACCCCCTCGGGGCCGGGACGGGCGACGTACTCGGACCGCTTGGCCACGTCGAGCACCACTCCGGCCACCACCTCGGTGTCGACCTCGGCGGCGATCGACACGGCGTACTGCGGCAGGCCGTAGAGAAAGTTCACCGTGCCGTCGATCGGATCGATGATCCAACGCACCCCCGAGGTGCCGGGCTCGTCGTCCTTCTCCTCGCCCAGGAACGCGTCATCGGGGCGGGTAGCCCGGATCCGGTCGCGGATCAGGGTCTCGGCCGCCCGGTCGGCCTCGGTGACGACGTCGACGTCGCTGCTCTTGGTGTCGGCCACCGACACGCCCTGCTCGGCGCGTCCCCGGATCAGCTCGGCGGCGGCGCGCGCGGTGTCGAGGGCGAGGTCGGCCAGCTCGGTGGCGAGGCCGGTCACGTCATTCGCCGCCGATCGTGGGAACGTCGCCTCGCGGGTTGGCGCAGCAGCCGGTCGCGCAGCGGTCCCACAGCGGCCCGATCCCCCCGACGGCGGGCCTGCTCACGGCTTCACCGCGCTCGGCGGCGGCGCGCTCGAGCAGTAGGTCGGACACCATGGCCACGAAGCGGGGATCGGTTCCTGCGGTCGCGGCGCGGCGTACCTCGAGCCCGACCTTCTCCGCGGTCGCGAGCGCCTCGGTGTCCAGGTCGTAGACCACCTCCATGTGGTCCGACACGAACCCGACCGGCACCAGCACCGCGGCCTTCTCGCCAACTGCCGCCAGGGCCTCGAGGTGGTCGTTGACGTCCGGTTCCAGCCAGGGCTGGTGGGGCGGGCCGGAGCGGGAGCAGAAGACCAGGTCGGGGGTGCGGTCCACCCCCGTGATCGCCCCGACCCTGCCGGCGACGACCGCCGCGACGTCCGTGTGCTGCGCGAGGTAGGCGCCGCCGTCCGGGCCGCTGGCGTCGTTCATCGCCGTCGGGATGGAGTGCGTGACGAACACCAGGCGGGCGCCGTCGCACAGGTCGGCGGGCAGGTCCGCGAGGGCGGCCAGTGCGGCGTCCACCACCGGCTCGACGAACCCGGGGTGGTTGAAGTAGTGGCGGAGCCGGTCCAGCCGGGGCGCGTTCGGGACGCCCTCCGCCGCGGCGTACAGGTTCTCGCGGTACTGCCGGCAGCTGGACCAGGACGAGTAGGCGCTGGTGACGAAGCACGCGGCCCGGGTCACTCCGTCGGCCGCCATCTGCTCGATCGCGTCGCGCAGGTAGGGGTCCCAGTTCCGGTTGCCCCAGTAGACGGGCAGGTCGACCCCGGCCGCGGCCAGGTCGGCACGCAGCGCCTCGAGGAGGGCCCGGTTGAGGTCGTTGATCGGCGATCGGCCGCCGAACAGGTGGTAGTGCTCGCCCACCACTTCCAGCCGTTCCCGCGGGATGCCGCGGCCGCGGGTGACGTTCTCCAGGAACGGCAGCACGTCGTCGGGTCCCTCGGGTCCGCCGAAGGACACCAGCAGCAGCGCGTCGTACGGGCTGGTGTTCGCGGGGAAAGGATTAGGCACGGCGCCATCGTAGGTAGGACGCTGGCCTCGCCATGCTCGACACCTACCGCCGGATCCTCAGCCGACCGGGGACCGCGCTGTTCAGCGCGACCGGCCTGGTGGCCCGGCTCCCGATCTCGATGGTCGGCCTGGGCATCGTGCTGCTGGTCGAGCATGCGACCGACTCCTACGGGCTGGCGGGCGCCGTCTCCGCCGCCATGCTGGTCGGTCAGGCCCTCTTCTCCATCCCGCAGGGCCGGCTGATCGACCGGCTCGGCCAACCGCGCGTGCTGCCGGCCGTGGTCACCGTGTGGGGCATCGGCCTGGCGATGCTGATCTGGTCGGTCGAGGCGGACTGGCCGATCGCCACCGCCTTCGTCCTGGCCGCCGTCTCCGGCGCCGGGCTGCCGGCGGTAGGCAGCTGCGTGCGGGCGCGGTGGGCGCACGTGCTCGACTCGCAGCGCGACGTCCAGACGGCGTTCGCGCTGGAGGCCGTCGCCGACGAGGCGGTGTTCATGACCGGGCCGATCATCGTGACGGTCCTGGCCACGACAGTGCACCCCGTCGCCGGACTGGGCGCGGCTCTCGCCACCGGGGTTCTCGGCACCCTCTACTTCGCCGCCCAGCGATCCACCGCTCCCCCGCCGCACCCGCGGGCGCCCACCCGCGCGGACCGGGCGCCCCTCCCCTGGGTGACCATCGCACCGCTGACCGTGGTGTGTCTGGCGCTCGGCCTGCTGTTCGGTGCCGCCGAGGTGACCGCGGTGGCCTTCTCGGAGGAGCAGCACGCGAAGAGCTACGTCGGGGTGCTGCTCGCCCTCTGGGCGTTCGGAAGCCTGCTGGCGGGTGTCATCACCGGCGCGGTCACCTGGCGCCGCGGCCCCGTCGTGCGGCTACGGGTCGGCGCCCTCGCCATGGCCGTCACCATGGTGCCGTTGCCGTTCATCGAGTCGATGTGGGTGATGGGCGCGGTGCTCTTCGCCGCCGGTTTCGCGATCGCACCCACCCTGATCGCCGCGATGTCGCTGGCCGAACACGTGCTGCCGTCCTCGCGGCTCACCGAGGGCATGGCCTTCCTTCACACCGGCCTGATCGCCGGCGTCGCCCCCGGTGCCACCGTCGCGGGCATCGTGATCGACGCCCATGGCGCGTCGCCGTCGTACCTCGTCTCCTTGTGCGGCGGTCTCCTCGCTCTCGCCGCGGCGCTGGTGACACGCACTACGGTTTCCACCCATGACGCGGTGGACTAACTGGTCCCGGCTCGAGTCGGCCACGCCCGCACGGGTGGTGACGCCCACCGACGTCGACGACGTCGCCGCGGAGGTACGCCGAGCGCGCGACGCGGGCGAGACCGTCAAGATGATCGGCACCGGGCACAGCTTCACCTCGATCTCCGCCCCCGAGCACACGATGCTGAGGCCGGGCGCCGTCACTGGGATCGTCGCGGTCGATCGCGAGGCGTTGACGGTCACCGCGGCCGCCGGCACCCAACTCAAGCACTTCAACGCCGCCCTCGAGACGCTGGGCCTGAGCCTGCACAACATGGGCGACATCGCCGAGCAGACCCTGGCTGGCGCCATCTCCACGGGCACCCACGGCACCGGCGGGGTCGCCGCCGGGCTGGCCGCCCAGGTCATCGGACTGGAGCTGGTCACCGGCACCGGTGAGGTGCTTCGCGCGACCCCCGATGCGAACCCTGGAGTGCTCGAGATGGCCCGCGTAGGGCTCGGCGCGCTCGGGATCCTGACCACCATCACGTTCGCCGTCGAGCCGCTGTTCCTGCTCGAGGCGACGGAAGAGCCGATGACCTGGGACCGGGCGATCGCCACGTTCGACGAGATGGTCGCCGAGCACCACCACGTCGACATGTACTGGTTCCCGCACACCGACCGGATGCTGACCAAGCGGAACTCCCGCCTCGACGCGCCGCTCACGGACGCCCAGCCGGTCTCGCGCTTCCGCAAGTGGCTCGACGACGACTTCCTCTCCAACACCGTCTTCGGCGCGGAGACCGCCGCGGCCAACCTCGTCCACCGGGCGATCCCCCGGATGAACCGGCTCAACGCCTCGGTGCTCGGCGCGCGCACCTACTCCGACGTCGCCCACCGGGTTTTCGTCTCCGAGCGCCGGGTGGTCTTCCGCGAGATGGAGTACGCCGTACCGCGCGAGGCCGGTCTGACGGCGCTGAAGGAGGCCCGCGCGGCACTGGAAGGCTCCGATCTCGCGATCAGCTTCCCCGTCGAGATCCGGGTCGCGCCCGCCGACGACATCCCGCTGTCGACGGCGAGCGGCCGGGACTCGCTCTACCTGGCGTTCCACACCCACCGCCGGGCCGAGCACGCGGCGTACTTCTCGCTGATGGAACAGGTGCTGCGCGCCCATGGCGGCCGGCCGCACTGGGGCAAGGTGCACACTCTCGACGCCTCAGCGTTCGCCGACCTCTACCCGCGGTTCGGCGACTTCCTCGCGATGCGCGACCGGCTCGACCCCGACAGAGTCTTCGCCAACCCCTACCTGCGTCGGGTGCTCGGGGACTGAGTCAAACGTTGGCCGGGCCGGTGGGCAAGGGCGCCCGCCAGTCGCGCCACATGGCCAGCAGGCGCCACACCAGGCACACACCGGCACCCGCGATCGCGACCGCGACCGTCGGCAGGTCCTGTCGGACCCCGACGACCGCGATGGCCGAGCCGGCCAGGGCCGGGGTCGCGTAGAGCTCGCTGCGGAACACCACCGGCACCCGGCCGGCCAGCAGGTCACGGAGCATGCCGCCCCCGATCCCGGTGACCATGCCCAGCAGCGCGGCCGGCACCGGGCCGAGACCGTAGTCGAGGGCCTTGATGGCCCCGGCGACGCAGAACAGCGACAGGCCGAACGCGTCGAAGACGTTGACCGTGCGCTCCATCCGGCCCAGCGCCGGGTGGTAGACGAACGTCAGCAGGCCCGCTCCAACGGGGACCATGAGGTACCGCCAGTCGGCCAGTGCCGCCGGCGGCGTCGCGCCGATGAGCACGTCGCGGAGGAAGCCGCCGCCGAGACCGGTGGTGCCCGCGAGCACCAGGACGCCGAAGAGATCGAGGTTCTTGCGTACGGCGACCAGCCCGCCGGAGATCGCGAAGACGAAGATCCCGACGAGGTCGAGGGTCACCAGGGTGCTGGGCACCCGGCGAGGCTATCGGCGCCGGCCTCAGGTGTCGGCGAGCACCACGACCCGGTCACCGGGCAGCACGGTGAAGGTGCGCGACTTGGCCGGGTTGACGGCAACCCCGAACGACGAGTACCCGTCACCCAGGGCCTCCGAGGCGTAGCCGATCGCGGTCTCGCTGCGACGGATGGCGCCGGCGACGACCGTGGCGAAGGAGACCTCGGCCCCCTGCTGGACGTACCAGCCGGCCGGGCGCAGGTAGACCTCGCTGCCGTCCTCGCCCAGCAGCTCGGAGAAGACGTGTTCGAGCCGGCGGTCCTCCGAGAGCTGGCTGACCAGCAGGCTGACGATCTCACCGCTGACGACCACGTCGTCGACCTGGGCGACCTCGGCCAGCACCCGGTTGCGGTCGTCGATCATCTCGGTGACCACCGGGGTGGCCGCGTCGAGCCGGGCCAGGATGTCGCGGACGTGCAGCAGCGTCACGAGCGTGCGGGCGTCGGCGGCCTGGGGCTCCAGATGGTCGGAGTAGCAGAGCACGATGACCTGGTCGAGGCCGCCGACCACGTGCTGCTCCAGGGTGGCTCGCTCGGTGGTGGCGCCCGGGACGACGGTGACGGCAAGGTTCTGGACGGGTGGCACGACCGGATCGCCGAACGAGGTGAGCACGGTGAGGATCGAGCCCGGCGGGGCGTACTTGTCCAGCTCTCGCACCACGATCGGCGCCCGCCGGTTCCAGCCGATCAGGACCGCGCGGGTGGGCCGCTCGGACATGTCCGCGGGCTCTCCCAGCTGGGCGGGGTCGGGCAGGGTGTGGGCGGCCGCCTGGTCGGTGAGCGCCGAGTCGTCCTCGGCGATGACGATCAGGGTGCGGTTGCCGACGACTGTGTCCGGCTGGGGGTTGAGGGTCGGAACGCCCTCGTCGACGATCCCGACGACCGTCGCCTCCTCGAAGGCGAGCTGGGCCTCGCCGTACGTCGCCCGGCCGAGGTCGTGCGACTCCAGGAAGTAGAACTCGTCGCCGTCGTAGTCGAACAGCTCGATGTAGACCGCGGCGGCGCCCGACTGTCGGGAGGTCTGCACCACGAGCTTGGCGACCGTCTCCTGGATGTCGAGCAGCACGGTGCGGTCCGCGCCGACCAGTCGCGCGGCCTCGAGGTTGGAGGGGTTGCGGATCTCCGCGACGATCGTCGGTCCGTCGGCGCCGTGGTGGGTGAGCGCGAGCAGCGTCTTGATGACCTCGCTGTCCGGGTCGTCGGTGTCGGGCGCGAGCAGGATCACCGACCGGGCGTCGAGGTGGCTGGTCAGGGTCAGGTCGTCGATGTCGATCGGGGACCCCGAGCGGCAGATCACCCGGGTGCCCCTGAGATCGGGCACCTTGGCCCGGATGTCCTCCTCCATCTCGACCTTGTCGCGGTCGGCCATGATCACCAGGACCGGCTTCCGCCGGCTCTCGTTGGCGATGCTCAGCTCGGTCACGATCGTGAAGATGCTGTCCGACCAGCCGAGGATCACGGTGTGGCCGCGCTCGAGCACCACCGACCGGCCGCGGCGCAGGTCGGCCAGCTTGGTGTCGATGCCGGCGGCGATCACGCCGATCAGGGCGCTGACGATGAACAACCCGCCGATGGTGAGCGCGAGCATGGTGAGGACGAACCGCCAGGCGCCGCCTTCGTCACCCGCGACCGTGCCGGGGTCCAGCGCGTGCAGAAGGCTCGAGAACAGCTCCTCCCAGAACCCCCTGTCGTCTCCGTCCCGCAGCCCGAGCGCCAGCACGATCAGCGAGAACACCAGGATCAGCACCAGCGTGGTGAGGGTCAGCCAGGCGATCAGGGCGGGCGTCCCCCGGGACATGGTGTTGTCGAAGAGGTAGCGCATCCGGTCACCGAGGCTCGACCGGGACCTGACCGTCGTTCGGGGCCTTTCCCGCCGCGGCGCGCCGCGCATTGCCCGCGCGGTGCGCATCCGCATCTGCTGCCCGGTCCTGGCCATCCCGAGATCGTGGCCCAAACCGGTGCGGCTGTGTAGCGATTTGGCCGGTTTGGCGGTTCCGGCGCGCCGCGCGGTTGACCGGTCGGCCGCGCGGCGCTGGCGTAGGCTCGCCCCAACCGAAGGCACACCCCTCACGACCTGCAGGGAAGCAGAAACCGATGGCCCACCTCACGCTCACCGGAGTGAGCGACGACGGGAAGCGGCTTCTGCTGACCAGCGACAAGGGGGTCGAGTTCACGCTCGACATCACGCCGAGCCTCCGGGCCGCGCTGAGCGGCGATACATCCCAAATCGGCCAGCTGGAGATTCCGATGGAAAGTGCCCTTCGCCCCCGTGACATCCAGGCTCGGATCCGTGCTGGGGAGACGCCCGAGGCAGTGGCCCAGGCGGCACACACCACGGTCGACAAGATCATGACGTACGCCGGCCCGGTGCTGGCCGAACGCGAACACGTCGCCCAGCGAGCCCAGCGGTCCTCGGTCCGACGCGCCCCCGGCGAGTCCGCGGGTGGGGCCCGGACTCTCGGTGACTCGGTCGAAGCCCACCTGCGCTCCGGCAACGTCGACCCGACCACCGTGGGCTGGGACGCCTGGCGCCGCGAGGACGGTCGCTGGACGCTGGTCGCCCGGTTCGAGACGCCCGAGCGCAGCGGCACCGCGGAGTTCACCTACGACGCCCCCGGCAACTACGTCGTCCTCGACAACGACGACGGGCGCTGGCTGGTCGGCGAGGTGGTGGCCGGCGCCGCGCCGCCGCGCAACGACCTCGATCAGGTCCGCCAGCGCCGGCTGTCCGCCGTACCCGAGTCGGAGCTGCCCCTGGGCGACGACGCCATCGAGCTGGTCACCCAGGACGGGACCGCGAGCCTCGGTGCCGAGGCGCCCGTGGAGGCGTTCCTCGACGACTCCCCCACCTCCGACGACCCCGCGCTCCGCGAGGAGGCCGCGGAAGCGGCGGCCCACGACGACGAAGCCGACAGCGAAGGCCACGAGCCTCCCGCACGCCGGCAGGTGCAGAAGAAGCGCGGCCGGGCCTCGGTGCCGACCTGGGACGAGATCATGTTCGGCGGCGGCGACCAGTAACTGGGACCCCGCCTCGGGGCTGCCCAACGAGGGTTACCTGCAAGTACGCTCCGGGTCATGTCGTACTTCGTGACCGGAGCCACGGGCTTCATCGGCCGTCACCTCGTCCAGGAGCTCGTCGACCACCGCGAGGGCGA
>Ga0190265_10003087_pt1 | contig 11353 bp, 11 predicted proteins | sample Popmic124T_FD_133135 | JGI IMG/M metagenome (GOLD analysis project Ga0190265, IMG submission 133135) | Populus adjacent soil microbial communities from riparian zone of Indian Creek, Utah, USA - 124 T | ecosystem: Environmental > Terrestrial > Soil > Riparian zone | place: USA: Utah | collected...
ACCACCCACCCCGACTACAAGATCGTGCCTGTGCGCACCGGAGCGCCCCAACTCCTCGTATAGACCACGTACCACTTCGAGACTCTTGCCGGCTTCGGATGAGGGGATCGGAAGTACGACGACCTCCTCGATCCCAGATCCCTCGAGCGCGTCCGTGACGGGCTCGGCTAGTTCTCTGAGCGAGTCATGGGTGACGATGAACGCCCTTTCGGCCGAACCCGGCGGGGGGTAGTTGGCGGGATCGCTCGCCACGCCGGGGCCTACAACGATCGGGTAAGAGCGCTCGCCGAGGTCGACCGATACGCGCCCTGTCGAGCCCGTGCGGATATCTAGCCCGAGGCGCTCGATGATCTCATCAACGATCTCGTGGATGCCGCGGCCGTGTGTGTCGATGCTGAACCGCGCCACCTTCTCGTACAGAGGCCTGCGCTCCTCGAGCAAGGCCTGGGGATCGCCTTGCGTCAGCATCGGCCTGTCCGCTACCGAGCTCCCGATCCGTATGAGCGCCTCAGGGACATCTACCTCCAGATGCACCACCATGTGGTCGACCAACGACGCACGCACGGTGTCGTCCACGACGGCCCCGCCACCCAGTGAGACGACCGCGGTGGTCCCAGCGAGATGCTCGACCACGACCTCTCGCTCGAGCGCCCGGAAACCGGGCTCGCCCTCGTCCGCGAAGATCTCGGGTATGCGCCGACCGGCTCTCGCCTCGATGATCCGGTCGGTATCGACGAACCTCCATCCAAGTCGTGCGGCAAGTAAGCGACCCACCGTGGTCTTGCCGGATCCCATGAATCCGACGAGAGCGATCATCGAGCTCGGTCTTCGATCCGGGCGCGGAAGCGTTCGATCGAACCTCTCAGACCGTCGAGAGTGTCGCCTCCGAATGTCTCCAGTACTGCATCGGCCAGCACGAGAGCCACGACGGCTTCGCACACCACTCCGGCGGCGGGGACCGCACAAACGTCGGTTCGCTCCTGGAAGGCGTCGGCCGTCTCGCCACTCGTCATGTCGACCGTTCGCAAACGCTTCTTGAGGGTAGAGAGAGGCTTCATGGCGGCGCGGACACGCAGCGTCCCTCCGATCGTCATGCCCCCTTCGGTACCGCCCGCTCGGTTCGTGGCACGGGCAAGACCGGGTTCGATCTCGTCGTGAGCGAGCGACCCGCGGCGTGAGGCGAGATCGATGCCATCTCCGATCTCGACCGCCTTTATCGCCGGCACGGCCATCAACGCTCCTGCGAGCCGACCGTCGATCTTGCGATCCCAGTGAACGTGCGATCCCAACCCCGGCATCAGGTCGTAAGCGAGGACCTCGACGATCCCTCCTAAGGAATCTCCCTCCGCAGCAGCGGCGTCTATCGCCGCGATCATCCGCGTCTCGGCGTCCGGATCGAAGCAGCGGACCGGCGAGGCATCCACTGCCTCAAGGTCACCCGACGCGGGAACCGGACCTTCGGGGGCCACCGCGGCCTCCCCGATCCTCACCACGTGGGAGACGATCGTGACGCCGACCTGTGCCAGCAGGGCCTTCGCCACCGCCGCCAACGCTACGCGGGCTGCCGTCTCCCTCGCACTGGCGCGCTCGAGAACGTTCCTAGCGTCGTCGAAGTCGTACTTGAGCAATCCGGGTAGATCGGCGTGTCCGGGCCGCGGCCTGGTCAGGGGGCGCCCCGCGGGCTCGCCCTCGATCGGCATCACGTGACCCCACTTCTCCCACTCCGTATTGCGGATCATCACGGCGAGAGGGCTGCCGAGGGTCTTGCCACCCCGGACGCCGGACAGGATCTCGAGAGCATCTCGCTCGATCTTCATGCGGGGGCCCCGCCCGTACCCATGACGCCTCCGCGCCAGCTCGTCCGAGATCGACTTCACGGCGACGGGCAACCCGGCGGGCAGGCCCTCGAGGATGCCCACGAGTGCGGGGCCGTGTGATTCACCGGCGGTCAGATAACGGAGACGTCCCATCTAAGAATCCTCGCACCGACCCGCGTCACGCAAGACGCGGGGTCACTTCAGGATCTCTTCACCCTCGCACAGAGTGAACTCGTCATCACCGAACAGCATGGTTGCGCACTCACCCGTAGCAGAGAGAAGCTCGAAGTTCTCGTCGTCGCCGAACCTGTCGCCCTCACGCACGTCCCAGACCGTGTTGTCCACCTGGACCTGAGCTCGTCCCCCGCGGGGGTACACGTCCACCACCGTAACCCGGTGGCCGCCGACCGACCGGCCCCCACCGTCGCCCGAGGAGCCTCCCCCACCGCCACCCGAGTCGTCGTCGCCATCGTCGTCCCCATCGTCGTCGCCATCGTCCGAGTCGTCTTCGTCGTCTTCGTCGTCATCACCGTCGTCGTCGTCTTCGTCAACCTCGCCTTCGGCGTCGATCGCCGGCTCGAACGGGTCCTTCGCCGCGAAGACGTCGAAGTTCTCGACGGGTTCGTCATCCGGGTCCGCATCGGTCAGAGCCGGTTCCGGGGAGTCGGCCGGAGCCGCCGGAGGAGGGATGGACTCGACAGGCTCCGTTCCCCCTCCCGAGAGGAACAGGAAGTAGACGAGCGCGATGACGACGAGGGCTCCCAGTACGGCAACAAGGATGATCCGTTGCCTGTTGGATCCCGGCGGCCCGTCGACCGGCGGTTGTTCGATCGTCTCCGGAGGGACGGCCATCACGGACCTCCTTCCGGAGCGACGGGCGTCGGCGAGCCGACCGGCGCGGTCGGAGGCGGAACGTTGCCGGCCTCATCCGTTTCGGCGGGGGGAGGTGCAGGCAGCTCGAAGAAGATCCGGGTCTGCATGTCCATGCTGATCAGAGACCCATCCTCTGCCCCCATCGTGATCGTATCGATACGCACGGCGCGGTCGAGATCATGCAAGCGGCGGATGAAGTCCTGTATCGAGAAGTAACTGCCGCTCGCTCCGATCGCCATTCGCACCTGGGCCAAGGGGGCGGCTTCAGGAGGTGTCTTGGGGAGCTCGGGCGTGATGTTCAGGAACTCGACCCCCGACTCGGTGGCGGCGTCTTGCACGAGGAAGATGAAATGGGGCACGTCGTGCTCGGGAGGCACGAGTTCACGGATCTTGGACAGTTCGGCCTGCAGGTCGGGGGCGCGCTCCTGCAGCTCTTTCAGCCTGTTGAGCTCCGTCGTCAGCTGGAGCGCCCTGCTCTCCTCGGCTTCTATCTCCGCCCGGATACCGGCCAGCTCACCCTGACGGGAGCGGATGAAGAGGAAGAAAAACACGAGCCAGATGATCACGATTCCCACGATCGCGAGGATCATCCTCATGCGCGCGTTCATTCGTCCTCGTCCTCGTCCTCGTCGTCGTCTTCCTGGTCCTCGTCCTCGTCCTCGTCCTCGTCGTCGTCGTCTTCGTCGAGCACCCCTTCTTGGAACCGGCCACTGACGGCGTCCTGACCGAGTTCGATGGTGTTCGTGAAGTTGAACGTCGCTTCCTCCTCACCACCGCTGGCGCTGCCCAGGTAGACGGCGAGGAACTCGTCGACCGTCTCGAGGCGTATCAACCAGTTAGCGATCGCCCGCATCGAAAGTGCCTCGCCGTCGAAAAGGATGCGGCCGAAAGGCTCCCGGGCATCGATGTCGATGGGGTTGGTCTCGGTCGGCACCACTGCTGCACCCTCGGTCTGACCTGCCGAGGTCGATAGAGACGTCAGCCATACGTCGTCCGGGATCACCATCGCTATCTCGGTCATCAAGGCGGGCCAATCGAGATCGCCGGCCATCACGGTCTGTAGGGATGTCGTCTTCGTTTGCACCTCGGTTTCGAGATCGGCGAACTCCTGAAGCTCCGCGATCTCTGCGGTCAGCTCTGAGTTCCGGGCTTGACGATCGGCCAGATCCTCGTTAGCCGCCCCCACCTGGAAGCCCAGAACGAGCCACCAGCCGATGAGTAGAACCAGCACCACGAGTCCGCCGATGATCACCAAGAAGAAGTTGCGGCGCTCGCGTCTGCGCTGTTCGTATATCGCCGGAAGGAGATCGACCCTGCGCATCATTTCTCGAGGGCCCCAATCGCGAGTCCGACGGCAGCCGCAGAGACGGGCTCGACCTGACGGATCTGATCTTCGGTTAGCCCGGACTTCGATACGTCAAGCTGGGACAGGGGTGTGCCCGGAGTCACCGGCGTGCGCAGGGTTTGCTCCAAGCGCTGCGAAAGGCCGGCCATCAACGATCCCCCACCCGTCAAGATGATGGAAGTGACCGGCTCGCTGTCTTCTTGCGACAAGTAGTAGTCAAGGGAGCCGCGGATCTCTTCGACGAGTGCATCGACCTGCCTCGTGAGGATCTGCTTGGCGGGTTGCGGGCCGACCTCACGACCGAGATCAAGTTTCACGGCCTCGGCCTCCTCGGCGGATACAGAAAGCTGTTCGGCGAGAGCCTGAGTCGCGTCGTCTCCGCCCACCAGCAGGATCCTGACGAAGCGTGGCTCTCCGTTCACGTGGACGAGCACGTTCGTCACGCCGCCACCGACGTCGATGACCGCCTCAGAGCCGTCCATCCCTAGTTCGCCCCGAGCGGAGCTGCTGACCGCGCGTGCGATGGCGAACGGTTCGAGATCGATGCCGACGGTTTGGACCCCGGCCGCGGCAACCGTGGATACGAAGGTCTCGACGGTGTCGGTTGCGGCGGCGACCAGCAGGACCCGCATCATGTGCTCCTGGTTCTCGGTCGTGTAGTCGTCGATGATCATGAAATCGAGCTCGGCTTCATCAACCGGCATCGGGATGTAGTCCGCCGCCTGGAACCGCAGGGACTGCCTGAACTCGGCTTCGTCCAGGTAGGGGAAGTCCACCTGACGAACGACCACGCGCTGGTTGGCGATGCCGACGACGACTCTCTTGTGAGAGAGCTTCGTTCTCTTCCAGAGTTGAGCGATCGCTTCGGAGACCGGACCGGGGTCTCGGATCTCACCGTCCACGACGGACCCCGACGGGAGAGCGATCTGACCGAACCGCTGGAGCGAGTAGGACTCGCGCGATCCGGCAAGCTGCGCGACCCGCACCGCGGTCGCCCCGATGTCGAGACCGATCGCACTCCGTCCGATCCCCATCTTCACGATTCGTCTCCCGGCGTGTGAACGGCGCGTTCATCGAGATAGCGCCCGACGTCGGCGCGGCGTATGCGGTAGTTCTTGCCCACCCGGATCGCGGATAGTTGGCCGGATTTGATCAGGCGGTAGACGGTCATGTTCGAGACGCGCATCAGCTGCGCGACCTCCCCCACCGTCAGGAGAGGTTCCGAGAAATCCCTTACGTCCACCTCAGTCGTCGCCCTTCTAACGGGCGCACCCCATCGGCGCGCACGCGCGTAGACCCCCGGCATGAGGGCAACTCATTTAACAATCGTTGACAATTCAATTCAAGCGTATAAAGAGCGCTCAATACTTGACAAATTACGGGCGATTTGCCCTTTTCGCGGCCTTGTGGGGAAGAAACCGCCGGAAGGATATGCCGCGCGTCGATTCGGCGCTAGCCGCGCCTATCCGAGGGAGTTACAGGGGGCCGAGCTTCCAGTTCCTAGCGGTCTGCTTCGCTCCAGCGCAGGGCGGTGACCCTCAGGAAGGGGCCGGGGAGGTTCTGGAGCCAGCAGGCGGACATGGAGAAGATGGGGTTCCCTCGCATCTGGATGTCCTTGGCGATCACGGTCCCCTCGATCTGCGGCCCACCATTCGAGGTGACGCGCCCATCCTCGGCGAAGATCGCTCCGGAAAAGCGAGCATTACCGCCAAACTGGGTGCTTCCGTTCTTGATTATCAACACGACCAGGCCGGCGCTACAGGTGCTCGGCGTCGCCGCGTCCCAGTTCACCCTGTTGTTTAGAGCGTTCCCACCTTGGAACTCGAAGTAGGCAACGAACGTGCACGGTGCCGTGGGACACGCGCTCGGGTTGTTCGTTACATCGGCGGTGCTGACGTTCGTTCCGATGTTGTTGTCGGTCGTTCCCAACCGGGTGCACGTTGTGGCGCCACTCGTCGGGATATTGCAATAGATCCCGGCCGACTGAGCAACCGACTTATAGAAGAGATGGTCATCGGTAGATATCCGGGGTGTTACAGCAAGTCTGTTGTAATCGGTAAGCGTGAACTTCGAGGTTGGCGGCGGCGGGTTCGCGTCGGCACAGGTTCCCGAGGAGATCGTGCCTCCCCTCGAGCTCCCGTCCCAACCGGACCCCCGCCCGTCACCGGGCTGCTTGTCAAAGTTGCAATTGAGGTTAGGGGGATGAGCTTGTCGCCCGCCGTTGCCCAGAAGGCGGTCGACCGTGTGAACCGACGCCGGCATCAACTGCGACGCTTGGGCCGCCGCGATCGTGGGATAGAAATCGCTCTTCGTATAGAAGAAATCGGTTCCCTCCATATCGATCTTGTCCCGCCCCGTCACGGTGCTGGTCGTGATCACGCTCATGTTTCGGATCGTTCCGTTCCCGTTCGAGTCGATCGTATTGGCGGACATCCCGATCGGGAACTCTTCCACCCCAAGCTCTACAACTTGGCGAACGACCTTCGTGGTGGTTCCGTATGTTCCGGTCGAGGTGATCTTCATCCTGTAGGGGGTATCCAGTGGAGGTCCGGTTTCGGTATCAACCGGAGCGATGGTCCCGGAGCAATAGCTGTTGGTCGGGTCGTCGGGCTGGATGGTAGATGTGAAGGTCCCCACATTCACCGTTCCGGTCCCCAGCTGTCCGGAGAAACTGCGCAGTGTGGATGCGGTCGGCGTGGACCCGGAGAACGGGCACCCCGAAAGCGTCATGTATTTCCATCCGGAGCTGTTACTCCGGAGCCATTGGTAGGCACGGTCGACCCCGGCTTCGGCGTAGGTGAGAGCCCGGCCCGCGCGCGAGTCGTCGCGACCTGAGGAGACCTCTCTCACCGTGATGAACGCCGCGCTCGAGACGACGACCGTCAAGACCATGCCGATGAACAGCACGGTTACCATCGCAACACCACGTTGGTTCGCCAAACGCCTCATACAGAGAATCTCCGGTTCCTCAATTGACCTTCACCTAAGAATTCGGTCTGCGAGTCCCCCACCTGAACGTTGAACTTGATGATGATGTTGCTCAGATAGGACAATTCGGCCACGTCCAGCGTGCCGTCCCGGTCGCCGATCCCATTCACGCCCGATTGAGGAGTGTCGATCTCTTCCCACGTCGTGACCCCGTCGACCGGGCTCCAGTCGTACTCGAGGCGATTGCTGGTGTAGCGGAAGACATCGGTATCGGATGCGTCGTTCTCGACGCCGTCCATCAGTGTCGCCGACGTCTGAACGCTGCCGCCGCTATCCAGCGAAGCCAGCGTGACTGTGCCGGCACTCTCGTCGAACGTGTACACGACCACCTCGTCCGACGCGTAGTCCCTCGCCGAATCGGCGTCGTAGTCGACCCAGAGCTGGAACGAGGTCGAGCTCGCGGCGTCGAGCGAATCGGCTTCCCGGATGTCCCGGAGCATGCGATTGAACCCGGCCCGGGCCTCCTCGGATATCTCGGCGACATCTCGGCTCTGTTCCGATCCACGGACGCTTTGAACCATCACCTGGTAGAAGCCCACGGAGATGATCGAGAAGACGGTCAGCGCGATCAGAACCTCGATCAACGTGTAGCCGGCCTCGGCCCGGACCCGGTTCATCGGTAATCCTCCGCCCGGCAGTTGACGGAACCTATCCCGACCGCCACAGCGGTTTCGGGCTGGCTCGAGCCTTCTACAGGTTGCGTCTCGATGCTCACCGCGTTCTCGATCCGAGCGCTGGTGACGCGACCACCCGTTCCGACGCTCGTGCTGGCGCTCGCCGTGTTGGACCAGTTGGCGAGCAGGCCGGCGTTGCTGCCGTTGGGGAACAGATAGAGGTCGTTGGAGTCGGGGTTCGTGTCCCAGACAAGTATGGGTGAGCCGCTCTCGATCGCAGCAAGCTCATCGGTTCCCGGGGCCAGCGGGACCGGCACGTAGGCACCGTCGTCGTCGTCGTTGTTCTCGGTCGGATCGCTCCAGTACCACAGCGTTCCCTCATAGGTAGCCGAGGCGGCGGTGGAGTTCTGGGTCCCATCGTTGTCGGCGTTGCACGTGGCAGTAGCAGAGAAGACGCCCGAGGGCGCTCCCCCACTTTCGGGCCCGGTGATCGCTACCGCGGCGCCGTCGAATATGTCGTCTTCATCTCCGATGTGATCCATCCTGAACAATTGCAGTTCGGAGAAACTCGTCGTCGCCGAACAGGCGACACCCGGCTGCGTCCCGAGGGAGTTCGTCGTGCACGATGAGTTTCCCGCGAGCGCGTCGCTTCCCTGTGTGATGACCCGAGCTATCCATTCGTCGGCTTCCTGGAGGTTCAGGGGGTTGCCGCTCGTGTCGGCGCGATTGTTGGCGATCAGGATGTCTTCTGAGGACGACGGGCTGAAGGAGAATTCACCGGCAGCGCTAGGCAACGTGCTTGCTACGCTCGCGCTCACGTTGTCCGAATCCGTCGTATCGATCGATGCAACGAACCCGTAGGCGTTGTTGGGATGATCGACGTCGGCCGGGTCGGTTACCTGAGTCGGGTTCACGGTGGTGTCGGGTGGAGCGAACACCGTCTCTTCGACACCCACGCGAGGGGTGCTGTCGTAATTCTCGTTGCCCTCGATATCGTCTTCAGCCAGTACCAGATCGATGAGGGTGACCTCCCCGGCTTTGACGCTCTGGGTCGCCGCCGCGATCCGCCTCGTCTCGATGTGGGAGACGGCATTACCGGCCGTCGCGGTCAGCTCGGACTTGTTGGGGGGACCCTGGTCCGAATACCCCGTCACCAGCTGCACGCCGTAGTCCACCGCGGCGTCGCCGAGGATCTTCAGGCCCGAGAACTTCCGATCGCTCAGCAAGGAGCGAACCTGGTAGGTACGGGCACCGCGACCGGTTCCGGTCCACCGAGCAGTAACGATCAACTGGATCAACAGAGTCTGCGGCGTGTCGCTGCCGGCCAGGTCGTATCGGTACGTCGTGGCGGGCGTGAAACGCGCGTACGTCTCGGGTGTCCCCGCCGTCACCGTGGCGAACGATGCCTCGTACGTCACCGTGTATCCGGTGGGGATGTTCTGTGGGCACCCGATGTTCGACGCGTTGGGGCATGTGGTCACGTAGCTCGGGCCGGTCGCGGTGTAGTTAGTGGAGGTGCAAGTCACACTTCCGGCGTTGAGATACCCGGTGCATGTACCCGCTGCGTAGGTCGGCGTCCGGCTCGGAAAGTAGAGGTCGAGCACGTCCACCTTCCGTGCTTGCGTCGAATAGGAGATGTGGAATGGGAAGCCGCGCGCTCGCTCCATCGCTTCAGTTACGAGGTTCTTACCGACGGTACCCCGGCGCGAGATGTCCGACCCTCGGATCGAAGCAGCTAGTAGCGGCACAAGACCCAACGTGATGACTGCGAACACGAGTAGCGCGGCCAAGGTTTCGACGAGCGAGAAACCTTGTTCCCGCTTGCGCCGAGGCACGAACAACCACGCCCACCGTCTCATCAGATCTTCTCCGCCCGGCCCGTCAGACTCAGGATGCGGATCTCTTCCGTCCGGCCGAGGCGCGGTTGATTCAGCTGCAGATTCGAGGTCGATTCGGTTGCCGTCCCCCGGCTGAGGAAGAAAGCCAGGTCCGACGCGTCCGGGATCGTCGACAGGTTGCGACAGGTCGTGATCGCTGTAGCCACACTGGTTCCGGAAACGGTATCGGCGAAGTCCACCTGACTGACCTCAACGCCGGCATCGAACTGGAAGGACCCAAGTGACAAGCAGGAGTTCGCGACCGAGTCGTAGCGAACGATCCCCCACGTGTGGTCCGTCGCCGCAGTCGTGTTGAACCAGGCGCCATACCAGCGTGTCGTGATCCCCTCCGCCACCACTCTCTGTTGCAGAGCTCGGAGTTGAGTCACGACCTGGTCCTGGCCCCCAACCAGGGATCTCTGGAACCAGAACTGGCGAGCGGCGAACGCGCCCAATGTCATGAGGATCGCCACGAGCCCCATGATCACGAGCAATTCGATCAGTGAAAAACCGTCCTCTTTATCCATTACCGGCTCTGCCATATCCGGGCGCGCTAGAAGGCGCCTCACCTATAGACAATCGGCTATCTAAGGATGCACCTTGAAGCCCGATAAGCGAAGTATTCCCAGACATGAAAAAGGGCGGGGCCTGAGCCCCGCCCTTGGTCTTAACTGGTGGTGCCTCTAGCAGGTCGAGCTCGTTACCGGCCGACCAGAGTTGCTGCTGTAGTAGTACGTCACCGAAGTCAGGCTCGAGTGGGTCGCCCTCATGCAGTAGTGCGTACCACTGTTGGCGAAGATCGCCATCGACACGTCCGGCGCCGTCTTCAGACCCTCGTTAGAAAGATCCGATACGGCCGCCGCATAGGCCGTGTTGGCGGTCAGGTAGGACTCTTGAGCGGTAGCCGCGTTCTTAAGCGCAGACTCCATCTGCGATCTCCAGCCCTTTTCCCTCTGGCGCAAGAAAACGGGGATAGCGATCGCGGCAAGGATTGCGATGATAAGGATCACGACCAACAGCTCGATAAGGGTGAAACCGCCTTCACGCTGCTCCTTCATAGCGTGGAACCGCTGGAACATCAGTTCTCCTCCCTTCTGTCCCTGGCAGTCCACCTAGGGACAACGTGTTTGAAAGTATCCATCACTCCCATTTGGAGTCAAGGACTCTCCTCTTTCTGGTACTGATATCGGCACTGGGGCTCGTTTCTTTATCTAGGCACATATGCCTACCCGAGCTTCCCTTCTGGGTAGTTCCGCCCCCCGTAAGGGTCATTTGATGAGGTCGAAGATCTTGAACATCGGCATGTAAAGAGCCACGACCATAGCTCCGACTATCCCGCCCAGCACCGCGATCATGATCGGCTCGATCAAGGCGGTAAGTGACTCGGTGGTAGACGTGACTTCCTGATCGTAGAAGTCGGCCACCTTGTCAAGCATGGAATCGAGAGCACCGGTGTCCTCACCGACGCCGATCATCTGTACAACCATCGGCGGGAACACATCGTAACGCCCCAGCGGCGCGGCCATCGTCTCACCGCTTCTGACGCTGTCTTTCACCTCAACCGTTGCCCTTGTCAGCACTTCGTTACCCGTCGTCTCTCCGACGATATCGAGCGCTTGGAGGACCGGGACACCGGCTCGAAGCAAGAGTGCCAGCGTGCGGGAGAACCGCGACAAGGCAACCTTGTGGAAGAGATCACCGAAGATGGGGATCTTCAGCTTGATCTTGTCGAACACCAGGGCCGCGTCCTTGTTGGCCGCGCGCGTTCGCTTGTAGGCGAAAAAGCCGACGATCGAACCGACTATGCCCAACGGGACTATGTACTTCGCTCCACGGCTC
>Ga0190265_10003088_pt1 | contig 11352 bp, 9 predicted proteins | sample Popmic124T_FD_133135 | JGI IMG/M metagenome (GOLD analysis project Ga0190265, IMG submission 133135) | Populus adjacent soil microbial communities from riparian zone of Indian Creek, Utah, USA - 124 T | ecosystem: Environmental > Terrestrial > Soil > Riparian zone | place: USA: Utah | collected...
CAAGCGCGTCCGGATCAAGTGCGGGCGCTGCAAGACCGTCAACGTCGCCGTGTTCGACGCAAAGGGCGAGACGTGATCGGGTTCGGGTCGCTTCCGCGCAAGGAGGACGCGCGCTTCATCCGCGGGCAGGGTCGCTATCTCGACGACGTGCACCCTTCCGGGCTGCTGCACGGCGCGATCCTGCGCTCGCCGGAGCCGCACGCCGAGATCGTCTCGATCGACGTCTCCGCCGCGCTCCAGCACCCGAAGGTGCACGCGGTGATCACCGGCGCCGACCTCGGCGAGATGGCGTGGATGCCGACGATGTCGGCCGACCGGCAGGCGGTGCTGGCGACCGACCGAGTGCGCTTCCAGGGCCAGGAGGTCGCGTTCGTCATCGCCGACGACCACTACTCGGCGCGCGACGCGCTGGAGCTGATCGACGTCGACTACGAGCCGCTGCCGGTGGTCGTCGATCCGCGCGCGGCGTTGCGGCCGGACGCGCCGCAGGTGCGCGACGGCGGCAATCGCGTCTTCGAGTGGGAGGCCGGGGACGCTTCGGCGACGGCGGCCGCGTTCGCGCGCGCCGACGTGGTGATCGAGCAGGAGATGCTCTTCCCGCGCGTGCATCCCGCGCCGCTCGAGACCTGCGGCGCCGTCGCGGACTATGACCGGGTCAGCGGCAGGCTCACGATCTGGTGCACGACCCAGGCCCCGCACGCCCACCGCACGATGTATTCGCTCATCACCGGGCTCCCGGAGCACAAGATCCGCGTGATCTCCCCGGACGTCGGCGGCGGGTTCGGCAACAAGGTCCCGATCTACCCCGGTTACCTGTGCGCGGTCGTCGGCGCCCTGAACCTCGGCCGGCCCGTGAAATGGGTCGAGGACCGCAGCGAAAACCTGATGTCGACCGGGTTCGCCCGCGACTATGCGATGAAAGGGCGGATCGCGGCCTCGTCGGACGGCCGGATCCTGGCCGTGGAGGTCGACGTCGTCGCCGACCACGGCGCGTTCAACGCCGCGGCCCAGCCGACGAAGTTCCCGGCCGGGTTCTTCAGCGTCTTCACCGGCTCCTACGACGTCGAGGCCGCGCATTGCCGCGTCATCGGCGCCTACACGAACAAGGCTCCCGGCGGGGTGGCGTACTCGTGCTCGTTCCGGATCGCCGAGGCCGTCTACCTGATCGAGCGCGCCGTGGACTGCCTGGCGCAGGAGTTGGAGATCGATCCGGTCGAGCTCCGGCTGCGAAACCTCCTGCGTGCGGACCAGTTCCCGTACCGGAGCAAGACCGGCTGGGTGTACGACTCGGGCGACTACGAACGGACGCTGCGCCGCGCCCTGGAGTTGGCGGACTATGAGGGATTGCGACGCGAGCAGGCGCAGCGGCGCGAACGGGGCGAGCTGATGGGAATTGGCGTCTCGTTCTTCACCGAGGCGGTCGGCGCCGGCCCCCGCAAGCACATGGACATCCTCGGGCTGGCGATGAACGACGGCGCGTCGCTGCGGATCTCGCCGACGGGCACCGCGCAGCTGGCGATCAGCGTGCAGACCCAGGGACAGGGGCACGAGACGACGTTCGCCCAGATCGTCTCCCACGAGCTGGGCCTCGACCCCGACGATGTCGAGGTCGTGCACGGCGACACGGACACCACGCCCTACGGGATGGGCACATACGGGTCGCGCTCGACGCCGGTGAGCGGCGCCGCCACGGCGCTCGCGGCGCGCAAGGTGCGAGAGCGGGCGCGACTGGTCGCGTCGGCCATGCTCGAGGTGGCGCCGGAGGATCTAATTTGGTCCCACCCACCCGACGGCCGCTGGTCGGTGCGGGGCGACCCCACCATCGGCGTCACGTTGCGCGAGATCGCGGCCGCCGCGCGCGGCGCCGTGGAACTCCCGCCCGGCGTCGAGGCCGGTCTGGACGCCGAGGCGGTCTACGACCCGCCGAACCTGACATTCCCGTTCGGCGCCTACATCTGCGTCGTCGACGTCGATCCCGGCACGGCAGCCGTGAAGGTGCGCCGCTTCATCGCCGTCGACGACTGCGGCGTCCGGATCAACCCGATGATCGTGGAGGGCCAGATCCACGGCGGGCTGACCGACGGCGTCGGGATGGCGCTGATGGAGCAGATCGCGTTCGACTCCGACGGCAACTGCCTCGGCGGCTCGCTGATGGACTACCTCATCCCCACCGCGGTGGAAGTGCCGGAGTGGGAGACGGATTTCACTGTCACACCTTCACCTCACCATCCGCTCGGCGCGAAGGGTGTAGGTGAATCGGCGACGGTCGGGTCGCCGCCCGCGATCGTCAACGCGATCTGCGATGCCCTCGGCGTGCGCCACGTCGACATGCCCTGTACTCCGTCCCGCGTCTGGGAGGCGATGACCACATGATCAAGGGCGAGCTCGTCGCCAAGATGCAGCGGCTGCTCGGCGAGCGGGTGCCGTTCGTGATCGCGACCGTCGTGAACGCATCCAAGCCCGCCAGCGTGCGGCCGGGCGACGCCGCGATCGTGCTGGCCGACGGGACGATCGACGGCTTCGTCGGCGGTGTCTGCGCGCAGGGCTCGGTACGGCTGTACGCCGCGCGGGCGCTGGAGAGCGGGGACGCGCTGCTGCTGCGGCTGGTCCCCGGGCTCGCCGAGGGCGAGGACGCGTCGCAGGAGGGCGTCGTCGTGTCGCACAACCCGTGCCTGAGCGGAGGAGCCTTGGAGATCTTCCTGGAGCCACAGCTGGCCTCGCCGCGGATCGTGATCGCCGGCGACACGCCGATCGCACGCGCGCTGGAAGCGGTTGCGACCGCGGCCGGCTACGACGTCGCCCATGACGCGCCGCAGGAGTCGGACGCGGCGCTCGTGGTCGCCTCGCACGGCAACGACGAGGAGCCGATCCTGGCACGCGCGCTGACGGCCGGGGTCGGCTACGTCGGTCTCGTGGCGTCGAAGAAGCGCGGCGCCGCCGTCCTGGCCGCGCTCGACGTCCCGGACGCCCTACGGGCGTTGGTCCACACGCCCGCGGGGCTGGACATCGGCGCCCGCACGCCGGCGGACATCGCGATCTCGATCCTGGCCGAGATCGTCGCCACGCGGACGACCCACGCCCCGGCGCCCGCTACCGCGGTAGACCCGGTCTGCGGCATGGAGGTCGTCGTCAGCCCGGCCACACCGCAACTCGACGGCGTGTATTTCTGCTGCGAGGGCTGCCGCGACCGGTACGCCGCCACGCGCACCTAGCAGCCGCTGGGGCGCCCGCCGGGCGGTAGGCACAGGAACTCGACGTCGGGCGCCTCGCCCGGCCGGCCGATCGTGTAGCGCAGGACGCGCCCGATCCGGTTTGCGATCGTCAGCCGCACCTCGATCTCCGTGCCGCGGCGGAGCGCGCGGTTGCGGAACGAGGAGTGCAGGTTGATCGTCTGCCCGCTGCGAGTGACCCGGCGCCGGACGACGCGGAACGGGCATCCTCGCCCTGAACAGCGCATCTCGACCGCCGTGTTGCGCGACATCCGCCGCGCCGACAGGCGCAGGTTGACCGTGCCGCTGCCGCGCCGGTCCCATGCGTTTCTCAGCGAGCCGAGGATCGGCGGGAACGGGTCGATCCGGCCGTCGCAGTTCTCGTCGACCTCGTTGCCGATCGCCTCGGCGACCCCGGGGCGCACCGCGGCGTCCGCGTCGTTGCAGTCCTGCGGCCGCGGTGTGCCATCGCGGTCGCGGTCGGCGCTGATCGCGTCGACGCCGGAGCAGTCCTCGTCGATCCCGTTGTCCGGCACGTCGGTGAGCCCGGGCCGGACCGTCGGCCGCGTGTCGTCGCAGTCAGCGGGCACCCGGACGCCGTCGCCGTCGGCGTCGCCCTCAACCTGCTCACACGAGATCCGCGTGTCTGCGTCGTCGGTGATGGCCGTGTCGTTGCCGTCGCCGCAATTGACGACGGCGTCCGCCTGTCCGTCGCGGGCCACGATGTTGTCGTTCCCGGCACCGCCGTTGAACGTGTCGATCCCGCGGCCGCCGACGAGCGCGTCATTGTCGGGACCGCCGTCGAAGATGACCGGGAGCGTGACGCTGGCATTGACTGCCGCGACGTCGTTGCCGTCCTCGAGGCTGAGCACGATGCTTGTCACGGCACCCTTGGGGCAGTCGACCGACCGCGGATCAGCTTCGTCGCTCTGCGTGCAGCCGGCGTCCTGTCCGATCGTGGAGACGCCGAAGCGCGTGACGCGGATCCGGTCGCCGAGGTCGAGCACCGCGATCTGGTCCTCGTCGCCCTGGTTGGCGTCGTACAGGATCGTGCTGCCGTTGATCGAGACCGTCCCGGCCTGCGCGGTGGCCGGTGCGAGCAGCGCGAGCAGCGCGACGAGCAGGACGCGCTTCAGCATGTCCGGTTCCGGCTCTCGTTCGGCGAGCGGCACGTGATCCCGACGTCCGGGAGCTCGCCGTTCTTGGCCGTGTACGTGAAGGTGCGCCCGGTCGTCTCGGCGGCCGTGATCGTGACCGTCAGCTTCGTCCCCGGTCGCAGCGTCGCGCGCCGCAGGGCGCGGTCGTCGAGCCGGATCGGCGCCAGATCGCGCGGCACGGTGCGGGTCCGCGCGCGCCGCGACGGGCATCCGCTGCCCGTGCAGCGGAACACGATCCGGGCGCCGCGCGGCGCGCTACGCACCGTCAGGAGCCGCAGCTTCGTGCGCCGGCCGTCGACCGACCAGTTGTTGAGCACCAGCGCCCGCAGCAGCGCGAACGGCTCCGCGCGCGAGTCGCAGTTCTCGTCGACCGTGTTGCCCCTGACCTCGAGCGCGCCCGGCCGGATCAAGAGGTTGGCGTCGTTGCAGTCGGCGGGAATGGGGAACCCGTCGGCGTCGCGGTCCAGGACGATGTTGTCGCGACCGTCGCAGTCCTCGTCGATGCCGTTCTCGAACGTCTCGCCGGCGCCCGGGAAGATCGCCCGGATGGCGTCGTTGCAATCGACGTTGGAGGCGAAGCCGTCGCCGTCGCCGTCCTTGGCGCCCTCGCACTCGGCGATGATGTCGATGAAGTCGTTGCGGACGGTGTCGTTGTCGGCACCGCAGGAGATCCGCTCGGCGTTGCCGTCCAGCCCCTCGATGTTGTCGTTGCCGGCCTGCCCGAAGTAGTCGTCGACGCCCTCGTGGCCGTCGAGCGTGTCGTTGCCGTTGCCCCCGGCGAGCACGTCGGTGCCCGTCCCGCCGTGCAGGAAGTCGTCACCATCGCCGCCGAACGCGCTGAGGGGATCGCTGAGCGCGGTCACGGTCAGGACGTCGTCGAGGGTCCCGAGATCGACGTTGATGCTCCGCTGCCGCGGGCAGGTGATCTCCAATCCCGCCTGGACGTCGGTGCAACCGTTGCCCGCCGCGGCCAGATTGCCGTTCGCGCTCTTGATCACGTAGTCGTTCGCGCGCTGCTGGATGTTGATCCGATCGACGGAGTTGTCGGCGAGGTCGGGCGTGATCCGGACCAGCGGGATGTTCTGGTCGACCTCGGCGATCACATCGCCGAGGGCCGAGGCGGGGAGGAGGGCCGGCGCGAGGAGGGCGACGGCGATGCAGCGAAGGGCACGACGCATCCGCGCCGATCCTCTTCGATTCGCCCCGTCAATGCAACCGGGCTAGCCCGCGACGGCGATCGTGTCGAGGTCGGCCTCGCTGAGCTCGATCTCGCCGGCGCCCGCCAGCTGCTCGACCTGCTCGGGACTTCGGAACCCGACGATCGCGCCGTGCACGGCGGGGTGGTGAAGCGTCCACGCGACGGCGACCGCCCCGGGCGACGGGCCCACAGAACGCAGCCGTTCGACCAGCGCCAGGTGTCGCGATAGCGCGGGCTCCTGGAAGCGCGCATCGTGCTTGCGCCAGTCGTCCTCGGGGAGCGACGCGACCCGTTCGGCGCTCATCGCCCCGCTGAGCAGGCCGGACGCCTGCGGCGAATAGACGATCACGCCGATGTCGTGCTCCGCGCAGAACGGCAGGATCTCGGCCTCGATGTCTCGCTCCAGCAGCGAGTAGAGCGGCTGCAGGGTCTCGACCGGCGCGATCGCCTGCGCCCGCCGCATCTGCGCCACGCTGAAGTTCGACGCGCCGATATGGCGGACGAGACCCTGCTCCTTGAGCTCGGCGAACGTCCCCCACGCCTCCTCGATGTGCTCGTCGGGGATCGGCCAGTGGACCTGGTAGAGGTCGATGAAATCCAGCCGCAGCCGCCGCAGGCTGGCCTCGACCTCGCGCAGGATCGAGTCCCGCGCGAGGTTGTGGCGCACGCTGTTGTCGCCGCCGTCGAGCAGGCCGGCCTTGGTGAACACGTACGGGCGCGGGTCGAGGCCGTCGAGCGCACGCCCGACGACCTCCTCCGAGTGGCCCAGCCCGTAGATCGGGGCCGTGTCGATCCAATTGATCCCGAGCTCGGCGGCGCGCCGGATCGTGGCGATCGACTCGTCGTCGTCCTGCGCGCCCCAGGCATCCCACCAGCCGGTGCCCCCGATCGCCCACGCGCCGAAGCCGACCCGGCTGATCTCCATCCCAGTGCTGCCGAGCTGAATCTTCATCTCACCGTCGAGAAAGCGTAGATCGATGACGATGTGAACGTCTGGCCCGGGCGCAGCACCGTCGAGGGGAAGCTCGACCGGTTCGGCGAGTCCGGGAAGTGCTGGGTCTCGAGCGCCAGCCCATCGCCCTGGCGATAGGCGCGGCCGCTCGTGCCGTACACCGAGCCGTCGAGGAAGTTCCCGGAGTAGAACTGGATCCCGGGTTCCGTCGTCGAGATCGTCAACTGGCGACCGCTCGAGGGGTCGCGCAGCACCGCGGCCACGTTCATGCCGCGTGACGAGTCGAGTACCCAGTTGTGGTCGTAGCCGAGGCCGATTGCGAGCTGCGGGTGGTTGTCGCGGATCCGGTCGCCGATCGCGTGGAAGCTGGTGAAGTCCAGAGGCGTGCCCGCGACGCGATCGAGCGCGCCGGTCGGGATGAGCGTGGCGTCGACCGGCGTGTAGCGGCTCGCGTTGAGCTTGAGCTCGTGGCCGTAGATCGAGCCGCTCCCCTCGCCGGCGAGGTTCCAGTACGCGTGGTTGGTGAGGTTGACGACGGTCGCCGTGTCCGTCTTGGCCCGGTAGTCGATCCTCAGCCGGCTGTCGTTGTCGAGCGTGTACACGACCTCGGTCGCGAGCGCGCCCGGATAGCCCTGTTCGCCGTCCGGGCTGGTGCGCGTGAATCGCACGCCCGCGGTCTTGTTCTTCGTGAACGACGTCGCCGGCCACACCTGCTTGTCGAAACCGACGTCGCCGCCGTGGAGGCTGTTGGGCGGGTTGTTGATCGGCAGCTGGTACGTCGTCCCGTCGAGCGTGAACCTCCCGAGCGCGATCCGGTTGGCGTAGCGACCGGTGATGCCGCCGAAGTACGGGTTGGTCGGGCCGGCGTACCCGCTGATGTCTTTGAAGCCGAGCGTGACGTTGGCGCGGCGGCCGCGGCGGTCAGGGACGACGACCTCGGAGATCGTGCCGCCGAACGTGAGGATCGAGACCGACATGCCGCGGTCGTTGGACAGCGTGTAGCGGTCGATCGCCTCGCCAGTGGGCAACTTCCCGAAGCCCGACTTCGTGACCCGCGGCGAAGCCGTGGCTGCGCTCACCAGCATCGTCGCCAGCGCCAAGGCAAGCGCGAGCACCTTCACGAACCTGCTCATGGTTCCCCCTTTTTCAGACCGGCGCGTATTCGATGCCGGCCAATTCGCAGAAGACCCGCCACGCCTCGGCATGGCGGCCAGGGTTGAGCACCTGGTGGTGGGGGCCGCCCAGCCGCAGCCAGGCGTCCATGCAGTCACGCAGCCCCGAGTCCGGGCGGAAGAAGCCGTACGGCATCTCCAGCGCCGGCAGCTCGTCGGTGTCGAGGATCTCGCCCTCGGCGACCACCAGCCGGAACCGCTCGCCGCCGATCGACGTGAGCGTCGCCAGCGTCGCCGGTCCGGTGGCGTACTGGAAGAGGAACGTCGGCGGGTCGCCGAGCGCGCCGATCCCGAGGGGGCGCTTGATCAGCCGCACCGGGCGATCGTCGCGGGCCAGCGCCCAGTTCCCCTCGCCCATGTGGCTCATCAGGATCGAGTCGCTCGGGAAGTCCATCGCGTACATCTCGGTGAACTGCGTCGTCCCGAGCAGGTCCTGCGCGGCGCAGAACAGCGCGGCGGTGACGGCGTCGCCTTCGGCGGCGTAGCCGACGCCCTTCGCCATCAGGCTGGAAGCGGCGGCGAGCGGCAGCCGCGCGAACCGGCCGTCCTCGGCGATCGCGTCGAAGTGCGTCGAATACGCGCCGTATCCGCGTTCCCGCAACAGCCGCTCGAGCCCGATCTGCATCCGCGCGTGATCGGACCGCTCCTCGGCGCTCAGCCGGGGATCGATCTCGAAGCGCGCGTCCTCGTCCTCGATCAGCGCGGCGACGTCGGCCTCCGGGACGGCGGCGGCAGCGCGGTGCAGATCGCCGGGCGCCAGCGCGTCGATCTGCGGGCCGAGGTCGCGCATGAAGGTCTGCGCGTCCACCCGGGTGTCGCCCATCCCGTTCATCGGATAGCCGAACACCGCGACCTTGAGCGCGCGCCAGCGGGTGAGCGCGGCGGCCGCGTTCGCCCACGCGGCGATCTGCTCGCGGAACTCGTCCGAGCGCCAGTCGCCGGTGACGACGTGGAACGGCCGGCCGGAGCGCACGATCGCATTGGCCGTGTCCTGGGCGCCGTGGATGCCCTGGTTGTAGGTCAGGTCGCCCATGTCCCACGCGGGCGTGACCTCCGGGACCGGCTGGATGTTGGCGAGGCAGATCGGCAGCGGCGTCTCGGCCAGCAGCCGGGCGACGCGCATCGCGGGGCCGTAGGTGAGCATCACGACGAGCAGCCCGTCGACGTCGCGCAGCGCCGCGATCTCGCGCTCCGCATCCTCGCGTTCCTTCACCGGCGCCGAGACGGTGACGTCCGCGATGTCCGCGAGCGCCGAGGCGACTTCGGCGGCATACGCGGCCTGGCGGTCGGCGATGCCCGGGAGCATGTCGTCGTAGAGGCTCTGCATGATGCCGAGCAGGCCGATGCGCGGGAGCGCAATGGGATGATCACCGGGGGGGCTGCCGCCCCCCCGAGACCCCCCCGCTTTGAGGCTGTCCGTAGACGTTCTGGTAGCGGTGATAGAGCGCATCGATGTCCTCCTGCTCGAGCGGCACGACCTCGCCCAGCGAGCGGGCGAGATGCGTGGTGCGGGCGGCGTCCTCGCACATGACCGCCGCCTTGATCGCGTCACGCGGTCCGGCGCCGACGGCGAACACGCCGTGGGCGCGCATCAGTACGGCGGGCGAGCGGTGCCCGGCGAGCGTCTCGACCACCCCGCGGCCGATCGCCTCGTCGCCGATCAGGGCGAACGGCCCGACGGGGATCTCGCCCCCGAACTCGTCCGCCATCGCGGTCATCACGCATGGGATCGGCTCGCCGTGGATCGCCCAGGCGGTCGCGTACGGGCTGTGCGTGTGGACGACGCCGCCGACCTCCGGCAGCGCGCGGTAGATGTAGCCGTGGGTGGCGGCGTCGCTGGAGGGCGCGTAGTCGCCCTCGACGAGGTCGCCGTCGAGGTCGCACACGACGATCGCCGCGGGCGTGAGCTCCTCGTAGCGCACGCCACTCGGCTTGATGACCATCAACTCCTCGCCCGGGACGCGCGCCGACAGGTTGCCGGACGTCCAGGCGACGAGGCCGTTGCGGGGCAGCTCGGCGTGCAGCGCGCAGACCTCGCGGCGCAGCTCGTCAGGCATGGACGAGCTCCTTCTTGCGCAGGCGGTGCATGACGTCGTCGCCGCCGCGGCCGAAGTGGTCGTGCAGCCGGGTGTAGTGCGCGAAGAGCCGGTCGTAGGCGTCGGCGCGCCGCTCGTCGGGGACGTACGCGTCGCGCTCGACGCGGCTCATCGCTGCCGCGGCGGCATGGATGTCGGGATGCACGCCGGCGGCGACCGCGGCGTGCATCGCGGAGCCCAGCGCCGGGCCCTGACCGGACGCGATCAACTGCAGCGGCATCCGGCACACGTCGGCGTAGATCTGCATCACGAACGAGTTCTGGATCAGCCCGCCGGCGGCGAACAGCTCGCGCACCGGCAGCCCCGCCTGGTCGAACGTCTCGAGGATCGTGCGGGTGCCGAACGCGGTCGCCTCGACCAGCGCGCGATAGACGTCCTCCGGGCGCGTCGCGAGCGTCAGCCCGACGATCAGGCCGCTCAGCTCGTGGTCGACCAGCACCGAGCGGTTCCCGTTGTTCCAGTCGAGCGCGATCAGCCCGTGCTGGCCGACCGCCTGCTCGGCGGCGCGCCGGCTGAGCTCCTCGTGGGTCGCGCCGCCGGCGAAGTGATCGACGAACCAGCCGAAGATGTCGCCGACGCCGCTCTGGCCGGCCTCGTAGCCCCACAGCCCGGGCACGATCCCGCCGCGGACGACGCCGCACATGCCCGGCACGTCGACGAGTTCGGCGCCGTTCATCACGTGGCACGTCGACGTGCCCATCACCATCAGCATCTGGCCCGGCTCGACGGCGCCGGCGGCTGGCGCGGTGACATGCGCGTCCACGTTGCCGGCGGCGACCGCGATCCCCTCGGGCAGTCCCGTCCACCCGGCCGCCTGCGCGGTGAGTCGCCCCGCGCAGGCACCGAGGGGGAGGAAAGGGAAGCCCTCGATCCGGGTGGACGAGAAGTCGGCGAAGCGCTCGTTCAGAGCGCCCAAGTACTCCGGCGACGGGAAGCGACCGTCCTGGTAGATCGCCTTGTAGCCCGTCGCGCACACGTTGCGGGTCTCACGGCCGCAGAGCTGCCACACGATCCAGTCGGCGGCCTCGATCCAGCGCTCCGTCCGCTCGTAGATCTCCGGGTCCTCCTCGAGCACCTGGAGCGCCTTGGCGAACTCCCACTCGGCCGAGATCAGCCCGCCGTAGCGCGCCAGCCACGGCTCGCCGCGCTCGGCCGCGAGCGCATTGATGCGGTCGGCCTGGCGCTGCGCGGCGTGGTGCTTCCACAGCTTCGGGAACGCGTGCGGGCGGTCCGGGAACACGCGGCAGAGCGGCGTGCCGTCGCGCAGGACGGGCAGCGGCGTCGAGGCCGTGAAGTCGGTTGCGATCCCCACGACCTGCTCAGGCGTGACGCCCGCCGCACGTACCGCGGCCGGCACGGCGTCGCGCAGCACGTCGAGGTAGTCCTCCGGGTCCTGCAACGCCCAGTTCGGGGCGGGCTCGATGACACCGTGCGCGTACTCGTGCACGGCGCTGCCGAGCTCCTCGCCGTCGGACGCGCGCACCACCACGGCACGGCCGGAAAGGGTCCCGAAGTCGATGCCGACGACGCTAGGCGCCACGGGCACTCCTGAACTCGCGCACCACGAC
>Ga0190265_10003089_pt1 | contig 11351 bp, 9 predicted proteins | sample Popmic124T_FD_133135 | JGI IMG/M metagenome (GOLD analysis project Ga0190265, IMG submission 133135) | Populus adjacent soil microbial communities from riparian zone of Indian Creek, Utah, USA - 124 T | ecosystem: Environmental > Terrestrial > Soil > Riparian zone | place: USA: Utah | collected...
ATCGCCATGTCGGCGATGTCGTTCATCTCCTCCTGGCTGGCCCAGCCGAAGGCGGCGATATGCTCGTCGGCGATCATCGGGTCGCCGAGCGCGTCGTCCTTGTAATAATATTCGATGATCGTGCGCGGCAGCTGGGTGCCCTCATCGATGCCGAGCCGGGTCGAAAGCGTGCCGGCGGCGACGTTGCGGACGACGACCTCGATCGGCACGATCTCGACCTGGCGGATCAATTGCTCGCGCATGTTGAGCCGGCGGATGAAATGGGTCGGGATGCCGATCGTGCCGAGCAGGGTGTAGATATGCTCGGAGATGCGGTTGTTGAGCACGCCCTTGCCCGAGATCGTGCCCTTCTTCTGGGCGTTGAACGCGGTCGCGTCGTCTTTGAAATACTGGATCAGCGTGCCCGGCTCGGGCCCTTCGTAAAGGATCTTGGCCTTGCCCTCGTAGATCATGCGGCGGCGGGACATCGGGCTGGGAGCCTCCGGATTCGGGGGGTGGCGAGGGAAGCGGCTCTATAGGGGAGCGGGGCCGCGAGAGCAAACGGGCGGAAAAGAGGGACTGTCCCTCTTTTCGAAAAAGGGGGACTGTCCCTCGTTTTTACGTGACCTTGCCGCGGACTGCATATTTGGGGTCGCGCCAGCTCTCCTGCGCCATGATCGCGGCGAGGCGGTCGACGCCCGTCCAGACATCCTCGAAGCCGAGATAGAGCGGGGTCAGGCCGAAGCGGACGACGTCGGGAGCGCGGAAATCGCCGATCACCTGGGCGGCGATCAGCGCCTGGCAGATTTCGAAGGCGTGCGGGTGCCGGAACGAGATGTGGCTGCCGCGCGCGTCCTCGCCGCGGGGTGAGATGCATATGAGCTCGGGGCAGCGTTGCTCGACCAGCGCGTGGAAGACGTCGAAGAGCGCGCGCGACTTGGTCCACAGCCGCTCCATGGTCACGCCTTCGAACGCGTCGAGGCCGCTTTCCAGCGCGGCGAGGCTGAGGATCGGGGGGGTGCCGGCGAGGAAGCGGTCGATGCCGCGCGCGGGGCGGTAATCGTCGGTGAAGGCGAACGGCTCGGCATGGCCCATCCAGCCGCGCAGCGGCGAGACCAGCCGCTCCTGGAGATGCTCGGCGACGTAGAGGAAGGCCGGCGCGCCCGGACCCCCGTTCAGATATTTGTAGCCGCAGCCGACGGCAAGCTCGGCGCCCGCCTCATTGAGATGGAGCGGCACCGCGCCGACGCTGTGGCTCAGGTCCCAGATTGTCGTCGCGCCGGCCGCCTTCGCCTTGGCGGTGACTCGCGCCATGTCGAACCGCTCGGCGCTCTTATAGTGGACGTGGGTCAGGAGGAGGAGGTTGGTATCCGGCCCGATCCGGCTCTCAACCTCGGCGCGCGGCGCGATGTCGAGAGCGAGGCCGAGCAGGTCGGCGACGCCGCTCGCGATATGGAGGTCGGTGTGGAAATTGCCGCTTTCCGAGAGCAAAGTCCCGCGCTCCGACAGGGGGGCGGCGGCGACCAGCAATTTGAACAGGTTGACCGAGGTCGAATCGGCGACCAGCACCTCATGCGGCTTCGCCCCGATCAAACGCGCGATCTTGGCGCCGACGCGTTGCGGCGCGCCGATCCAATCGCGGCTGTTCCAGCTGCGGATCAGCTCCTCGCCCCATTCCTCGGTCACCACCTGCTGGAGGCGCGCCGCCGCCGTCTTCGGCAGCGGCCCCAGCGAATTGCCGTCGAGATAGACCAAGCCCCCGGGCAGATGGAAACGGTCGCGCAGCGGCCGCAGCGGATCGGCGGCGTCGGCGGCGCGGGCCTCGGCGAGGGTGAAGCTCATTCCCTTCCCCCCGAGCGCAGCGCCCGCTCGATCTCCTCGGCCGCGGCGGCCCAGGCGGCGGTCTCGGGCGCGATCAATTCGACATGGCCGGTGCTCTCGATCATGCGGACGCGGACGTCGTCGCCGGCGGCGCGCATCGGCCGGGCATAGCCTTCGGCATAGGATGTCGGGATGATCCGGTCCTGGCGGCCGTTGATCAGCACCTGCGGCAGGCCGAGCGGGGCGAGGCGCGGCACCGACGTCTCGGCATAGCGTCCGCCCGAAATGCGCGCGATCACCTCGGTGCCGCAGCCGCTGCCGGGCGGCCGCGCCGCTTCCTCGAGGTCGGGCAGGCCGCCGAGGCTGACCACGGCGTGGATCGGGATCGGGCTTTCGCTGCGCAGCGGCGATCCTTCGGGCAGGCGGGGCCGCGCCGCCAGCCAGAGCGCGAGATGGCCGCCGGCGCTGTGGCCGGTGGCGACGACGCGCGAGAGATCGAGATTGTGGCGCGCGGCGTGGTCGCGCAGCGCGTCCGCCGCCGCTGCCGCGTCCTGGAAGGTGCCGGGATAGCCGCCGCCGGCGCGGTCGACGCCGCGATAGTCGATGTTCCAGACCGCGATGCCGCGCCGGGCGAGGTCGGCGGCGATCCAGTTCATGATCCGCCGGTCGGCGATCTCGGTCTGCCAGCAGCCGCCATGGACCATGATCGCGGTGGGATGCGGGCCGGCGCCTTGCGGGAGATAGAGATCGACCACCTGGAGCGAGTCATCGCCATAAGCGATCGTCGCGGTCGGTTGCGGCCGCGGCCGCCCGAGCAGGTCCGGCCAGGCCATCAGGCCGTCGGGGCCGCTGCCCGGGGAGTTCGGCGCCTCGCTCACGGCGCAAGCGGCTAACGCGGCGCCGGAGATGAGAGCAAGCGGTTTCGTCAAAAGGCGCATGGCCGTCTTTCCGGGCGGGGGCAGGCCAGCGGATAGACGCCATGCGCCTCAGTTCAAAGCCCCAAGGTTTCGGGGCGGGGGGCGCTAGCCGCAGTTGGTGCGGCGGCGCGGGTTCCAAGGAGCTTCGAACTGGATCTGGTTGAGCTTGCACAGCGAAACGCGGAGCGTTTCGAGGAGGCGCCCGAGCGCGCCGTGCGGGGTGGTCAGGCTGGCCATGTCTTCGTCCTTTCTCAGGCAGCGGTGGCGTTGAAGCTGAGGCCGGTGATCGCGAACGCCGCGACCAAAGCGAGCAGCTGGGCGGTGGTGCCGTCCCAGACCGGGAGGCGGGCGATCGCCGCGCGCAACGCGGCGAAGGCGCGATCCAGGTCGCGGGAGAAATTCTCGTGGTGGTCGACCCAGAGGCGGTCGTAGATTTCGTCGCGCATCTCGAATTCCCTTTCCCTGGCGGTGCCGAAGCGGCGCGTTGCGATGGCCTGGAAATGGCAGGCCGGACGCGCCGGCGCCAACGAAAGTCTCGACATATGACATAAGCTGGCCTTATAGTCGCAGCATGCGCCGCCTGCCGCCCCTCAGCGCCGTCCGGGTCTTCGAGGCCGCAGCGCGCCGGGAGAATTTCACCCAGGCCGCAGCCGAGCTCGGAATGACCCAGGCGGCGGTCAGCTATCAAATCCGCTTGTTGGAGGAGCGGCTCGGCCTGCCCCTGTTCACGCGCGCCAAGGGGCGGGTCCTGCTGAGCGAGGCGGGGCGCCGGCTGGGGCCGGAATTGACTCGCGCGCTCGACGCCATCGACGCCGCCTTCGCCGAGCTTCGCTCCGAGGACGAGGCGACGCTGACCATCTCGACGTCGCAGACGTTCGCCAACACCTGGTTCGCCTGGCGGCTGGGCGGCTTCCAGATGGCGCATCCGGAGGTCGCGGTGCGCCTGTCGGCGAGCGACGCGCTGGCCGACTTCGTCAGCGACGACGTCGACGTCGCGGTTCGGGCCGGGCGCGGCGGCTGGCAGGGGGTCGAGGCGGAGCGCCTGTTCCTGATCGATTTCACGCCGATGTGCAGCCCCGCCTTCCTCGCGCAGCATGGGGGCCGGATCGAGGCCGCCGATCTCTTGCGGCTGCCGCTGATCAGCCCGCAGGACGCATGGTGGCCGCACTGGTTGCGGGAGATCGGGCTCGACGTGCCGGACGGCCCGCTCGGCCACGGCATCCGCCTCGATTCGCAGGCCAATGAGGGCAATGCGGCGATCGCCGGCCAGGGCGTGGCGATGCTGACGCCCTTCTTCTGGCGCAACGATATCGCCGAAGGCCGGCTGGTGCGGCTGTTCGACCATATCTCGTCGCGCGGCTATGGCTATTGGCTGGTCTATCCCAACCACCGCCGCAACATTCCCAAGATCAAGCGCTTCCGCGAATGGCTGCTCGCCGAGGTCGAGAGCGACCTCAGGACCCTGGTCTCGCGCTGAGCGCAAAAGAGGGGACAGTCCCCATTTTCGAAAAATAGGGACTGTCCCCCTTTTCGGGTGGGGCGGGTGCGCGGCGCGGCGGCGCCTGGCGAGGATCAGGCCCGCGCCCGATCGCACCCGCCCCCTTCCCCTCCCTCGCGAGGGAGGGGAGAAAAGTCAGGCGCCCTCGGCCTCGCCGGCCAGCGGCGGCCGCACCAGCCGGCGCCGGGCGAAGCGGATCGCACCCCAGACCAGGAGCGCGGTCAGCAGCCAGGGCGAGAGCGTGACGAAGACGATCAGCAGTATGTTGAGCCCGCCGAGGAAGGTGTCGGCGGCGCGCTCCGCGGCCTCGCCGACCGTCGCGCGAGGCGCCGGTCCCGGCGCGAATGCGCCCGAGCCGTAGCGGAACAGCATCGGCACCGTCGCCAGCTGGCGCTCCTGCCCCGCGGTGGTCGAGCGAAGCTCGGCGATCTGCCGGCGAAAGTCGCGCCCTTCTTCCTCGAGCCGCTGCCGTTCGCGCCAGTGAAGCCCGCGCCGGGCAAGCCGCGCTTCGACCCGCTCCAGCTCCGCCTCGAGCGCCTCGATATTGCCGGTATTGGCCTTGATCGCGGTGCCGATCTCGGTGCCGCTGATTTCGCTGCCGGCGAGCGTGCCGCCGGCCGCGTCGACCGCGCGGACGCTCTCGCGGCCGAATTGCCCGGCGATCTCCGGATCGACGAGAAAGGACAGCATCGCCTCGACATCGTCTTCGTTGGCGGCGCGATAGTCCATGCCGGTGATCCGGCAGCGCGGCCCGTAGCGCGCGCACAGCCGCTGATGCTCCTGCTGCGCCTCGGCGATCCGCTCGGCTTCGAGCCGGAAGGCATAGCTGTAGTCGAAGGCGACGCCGGGCGCCGCCATCGGGTCGAGATCGGGCCCGGTCTCGCGGCTCGGCCGGCCGCGCGGCGCGGGCAGCTCCGGCGGGATCGCGCTCAGCGATTCGGAATCGGCCGCCTCGGTCGCATTCGCGGTCTGATCGGCAGGGGCGGTGCCGGGAGCGGCGGCTTCATTGTCCTCGACCCGGCCGCAGGCCGCGGCGGTGGCGAGCAGCAGGGCAAGCAAAGGAAAAGAACGGCGCATTTCAGTCTCCTCTCTCTTTCGTTGTTACTCAACTAAAACAGTAGACAATTGGGCCGCAAAGACTAAGCCAAGAGCCTCTTTTTTCTCCTTAGGCTGCGGGGACGTCCGCGGCCGCCGCCGGCGCGAGCTTCGGGAACCAGCGGCGGCGGATGCGGACGACCGCCCACCAGATCAGCAAGGCGAGCAGGATCCAGGGCGCCAGGGTCACGACGATGATCATCAGGCCGAGCCCGGCCGCGCTCAGATTGTCGAGCGCGCGCTCCCACGCCTTGCGCAGGGTGAGGTCGTCGGCGAAGCCGGGGACGAGCTCGCCCGAGCCGTAGTTGAACACCATCGGCGTGGTGGCGAGCGATTCCCGTGCCTGCTCTTGGCCCGCCTGGGCGGCGCGGATCGACTGGCGCAGCAGCTGGGCGTCGTTTTCGAGGCTAAGGCGCTCGTCGGCCGGGAGGCGGCCGGCGAGGCGCGCCTCGATGCGCCTCAATTCCTCGCTCATCTGGGCGATCGAGCGGCCGGTCTGGCGGATGTTGGTGGCGGCGTCGACGCCGGTGATCTCGCTCTCGGTCAGCATGCCCTCGGCGCGGACCACCGCCTCGACGCCGGAGCGGCCGAAATGGCGGGCGACCGCGGGGTCGAGCTTGAAGGCCAGCATCGCCTCGATGTCGCGCTCGTTGACGACGCGGTAGCGCAGGCCGGTGATCCGGCAGCGGGCGACGGTGAGCCGCTCGCAGAGTTGGGCGTGCTGCTCCTGCACCGCGGCGATGCGCGGCGCCTCGAGCCGGAAGGAATAGCGATAGTTGAAGGCCACGCCGGGCGCCGCGGTGGGGCCGACATTGGGGCCGGCCTCGGCGCGGCGGGCCATCGAGGAGTCGGCCGGGGCGACGGCCGGAGCCGATTCGAAGCTGGTATCGGGCAGGGCCTGTTCGCGGGCGCCGGTGTCGGACGAGGTCTCGCTCTGGGGCGCGCCGCAGGAGGCGGCGGTGGCGAGCAGCAGGACGAGGACGGGAATCGAGCGCACGATCAGTCTCCCCTCTTTTTTGTTAGTCTACCAAACTAGTAGAGATTGGCAAGCCCTATTCTAAGCCCAAAATCGGGTCGCGGCGACGGCGTAGCACGCGCATGGCGAGGAAGACGAGGCCGCCGGCGAGCAGCCAGGGAAGGGCGATGCCGGCGACCAGGATCAGCACGCCGAGGCTGGCGCCGGCGAGCCGGCCGAGCTGAGCGAACGCGTCGGCGACCGGGTTGCCGACGGGGGCGGCAGCCTCGGCTTCGGCCTGATAGCCGATCTCGACCGTGGACATCGCCACCCGGGCGCGTATCTCGCCGAGCAGGGCGCGGGCGGCCTCCAGCTCCTCCTGGGCATGGTTGATCGCGCGCTCCGCCTCGACCGCCTGCTGGATGTTGCCGCTGCGCGTCTCGAGCAGGCCGGTGAGCCGCCGGATCAGCGTCTCGCGGGTGCGGATCCTGGCGTCGCTGTCGATCATCTGCCGGGTCAGGTCCTCCGCCGCGATGGCGCGGTCGACGACCCTCGCGCCGGCCGCGGCGGAAATGGCGGCGAGCCGGCGGCCGAACGCGTCGGCGAGCGGCGCCGCGACCTCCAGGTCGAGCTCGGCCGTGGGCTGTCCTTCGGCCTGGCCGCCGCGACGCATGCTCGCCACCCGGCAGCGCGCCGGCCCGAGCCGCCGGCACAGGCCGAGATGGCGCTCCTGGACGGCGGCGACATCGCCGCCGGCGAGGCGGAAGGTGTAGCCGTAAGTATAAGCGATGCGCGGGATTGAGACGGCGACGCTCACGCGCGCGGCGGGTTCGGGCGGCGGCTCGTGCATGAGGGCCGGCTCCTCGGCCACCAAGCCCGGCAGCCCGGGATCGGCGGGCATCTCATGCACCAACTGGCTCTCCCGCACCATTTGCGGACCGGCGTCGCGCGCGGCGAAGTAGAGAAAGCCGAGCAGGGCGAGGAGCAGCCCGCAAAGTGCGATCGCCTTCAGGCGAGGGAAGTCCGTCCGCATCATCCGCCTCCTTCCGAGACAGGGAATGATACTATATAACATTACTTGTAACAAGCCGCTCGCATCGCGGAATCGCGGCTGCTAACGGACCGCCATGAGTGAAATTCGTGATGAGGTCGTCGACGAGCAATTCCGCGACGCCCTCTCCCAGCGCTACCTCGTCTACGCCCTCTCGACGATCACGGCGCGGTCGCTGCCGGACCTGCGCGACGGGCTGAAGCCGGTCCACCGCCGCCTCTTGTGGGCGATGCGGCTGCTCCGGCTCGATCCGGCCGCGGGCTACAAGAAATGCGCCCGCGTGGTCGGCGACGTGATCGGCAAATATCATCCGCACGGCGACCAATCGGTCTATGACGCGATGGTCCGGCTCGCCCAGGATTTCTCGCTGCGCTACCCGCTCGTCGACGGCCAGGGCAATTTCGGCAATGTCGACGGCGATAATGCCGCGGCGATGCGCTACACCGAGGCGCGGCTGACCGCCGCCGCCGGCGAGCTGATGGCCGGGCTCGACGAGGGCACGGTCGATTTCAAGCCAACCTACAATGGCGAGGAGGAGGAGCCCGAGGTCTTTCCGGGCCTGTTCCCGAACCTGCTCGCCAACGGCGCCAGCGGCATCGCGGTCGGCATGGCGACGTCGATCCCGCCGCACAATGTGGCCGAGCTGATCGACGCCGCGGTGCTGCTGATCGACGAGAAAGAGCGGGCCGCCCCGGTTACGACTGCGCAGTTGCTCGCCCATGTCCAAGGTCCGGATTTCCCCAAAGGGGGGATCGTGGCTGACAGTCCGGATGCGATTCTAGCGGCCTATGAAACCGGACGCGGCAGCTTTCGCGTTCGCGCCCGCTATGCCGACAAGCCGGAGAAGGGATCCGGCGTCGGCAGCTGGCAGCTCGTCATCACGGAAATTCCCTATCAAGTTCAGAAGGGCAAGCTCATCGAGCAGATCGCTCAGCTGATCCTGGACAGAAAGCTGCCGATCCTCGCCGATGTGCGCGACGAATCCGACGCCGACATCCGCATCGTCATCGAGCCGCGCAGCCGCACCGTGAATCCGGAGGACCTGAAGGAAAGCCTCTACCGACTCACGGACCTCGAAGTGCGGGTACCGCTCAATCTCAACGTCCTGGACTCGAGCCGCACGCCCCGCGTGATGGGGCTGAAGCAGGTGCTGAGCGAATGGCTCGCCTTCCAGATCGAGGTGCTGGTCAACCGCTCGAACCACCGGCTCCAGAAGATCGCCGACCGGATCGAGCTGCTCGACGGCTATCTGATCGCCTATCTGAACCTCGATCGCGTCATCCAGATCATCCGCACCGAGGACGAGCCCAAGCCGGTGATGGTCGCCGAGTTCGGCCTCACCGACCGCCAGGCCGAAGCGATCCTCAACATGCGGCTGCGGAGCTTGCGCAAGCTCGAGGAGTTGCAGATCCGCGGCGAGCGCGACGGGCTCGAAAAGGAGAAGGGCGAGCTGCAGAAGCTGGTCGAGTCGCCGGCCCGGCAGCGGACCCGGCTCAAGAAGGACCTGGCCGGTTTGCGCCAGCGCTACGGCTCGGAAACGGCGCTCGGGCGGCGCCGGACGCTGATCGAGGAAGCGGGGCCGGCGCGCGAAATCCCCCTGGAAGCGATGATCGAGCGCGAGCCGATCACGGTGATCCTGTCGAAGCGCGGCTGGATCCGCGCGATGAAGGGCCATGTCGAGGCGGCGGAAGCCGAGGCGCTGAAGTTCAAGGAGGGCGACGGCCTCGCTTTTCCTTTGCTCCACGCCCACACCACCGACAAATTGCTGCTCGCCTCCTCGGACGGGCGTTTCTACACCCTCGCCGCCGACAAATTGCCGGGCGGGCGCGGCTTCGGCGAGCCGGTCAAGGCGATGGTCGACATCGAAGGCGAGGGCAATGTCGTCGCCTTGCTGCGCGCCGCGGCGGCCGAGAAATTGCTGCTCGCCTCGTCGGACGGCCGCGGCTTCGTCACCGCGGCGGCGGGGGCGATCGCCGAGACCCGCAAGGGTAAGCAGGTGGTGAATTTGAGGCCGGGCGCGCGCTTGCGGGTGGTGCGGCCGCTGAAGCCGGGCCAGGATTATGTCGCGGTGATCGGCGACAATCGCAAGATGGTCGTCTATCCGCTGGCCGAGCTGCCCGAAATGGGCCGCGGCCAGGGCGTCCAGCTCCAGCGCTACCGCGACGGCGGCCTCGCCGGCGCGACCGGCTTCACCCTCGCCGAGGGTCTGTCCTGGCCGATGGGCGGGGAGAGCGGCCGCACCCGTACCGAGGCCGACATGAATCCCTGGCGCACCGCCCGCGGCGCCGCCGGCCGGATGCCGCCGATGGGCTTTCCCAGGGACAATCCGTTCGGCTGAACAGGGACTGGCCCTGGTTGGTTACCGCACTTGCCGAGCATATTTCTAAACGATGCGTTAACCCTAATTGCCTATCGCCGCTCTCATGCAGACTGCCAAAACGCAAAGGCGGGTGAAAACCGCCGCCGGCGGGTTCCCCTCGGCGGAAAAGCCCCCGCCGCACGACGACGTGCCGTCCGAGCTCGCGCCTCAATTCCAGCATGTCCTCGAGATGGTCCGCCAGCGCTATCTCGACGCGCTGCCGATCGCCGCCGCGATCGTCAACGTCTCGGGCGACAGCTTCATCGACTGCGCCAACGATCAGTTCCGCTTCCTCGCCGAATGGGACGAGCGCCTCGGCGAACGCCGCCTCGCCGAGGTGCCGATGCTCCGCTCCGGGCCGATCGGCACCAGGCTCGCCGCCTTCCTCAAGAAGAACGACCCCGCCTTCCAGTTCGACACCTCGGAGGGGCGCAGCATCGGCGGCCGCCACTATACGGTTCGCTTCGCCCGCCTGACCATCCTGCCCGGCCAGCCCGAGCGCTGTCTGATCTCGTTGATCGACAAGACCGCGCAGGTCGAGACCGAGCGCAGCCTGCGCTCCGAGATGCTGCGCGACACGCTGACCGGCCTGCCCAACCGCTTCGCCTTCAACGAGAAGGTCGAGGCGGTCCTCTCCGATCCCGCCTTCGTCGAGGGCGCCCATGCCGTGCTCGCGGTCGACATGACCCGGTTCAGCCGGGTCAACGAATGTATGGGCGCGATCGCCGGCGACGAATTGCTCATCACCTTCGCCCGCCGGCTCGTCTCGGCGTTGCGCCCGAGCGACATGCTCGCCCGCATCTCGGGCGACGAGTTCGGCGTGCTGCTCCGCCTCGACCGCGGCCCCGCCGACGCGCTCCGCGCCGCCGAGCGCATCAAGGCCGTGCTCACCCTTCCGTTCCGGCTCAGCGAGCTCGAAATCCGGGTCGATTGCGCGATCGGCTGCGCCCTCCTCAACAAGAGCGCCAACACCGCCGACGAGGTGCTCCGCAACGCCCAGTTCGCCTTGAAGCGCGCCAAGAAGACCGGCGCCACCCAGGTTTACGAGCCGACCCAGGCGCAGGCGGTCCGCCGCCGCTTCAGCATCGAGACCGAATTGCGCTGCGCGATCGAGGCGGGCGACCTCAGCATGGCCTACCAGCCGTTGATCGCGCTCGCCTCCGGTAAGGTGGTCGGCTTCGAGGCGCTGGCGCGCTGGGAGCATGAGGGCAATCCGATCACGCCGGGCGAGTTCATCCCGGTCGCCGAGGAATCCGGGCTGATCGTCCAGCTCGGCCGCTGGGCGCTCGACACCGCCGTCCAGACGCTGGCCGACTGGGACCGCAAGACCGGCACCAGGCTGCCGGTCAGCGTCAACGTCAACCTCTCGCCGGTGCAGATCAGCCGCGACGATATCGCCGCGGCGGTGTCGGGCGCGCTGTCGCGCAGCGGCATCGCCGGCGACCGCCTCACGCTGGAGCTGACCGAGGGCGCGATCATCCAGGACCCGGAGCGCGTCGCTTTGGCGCTGAAGGCGCTGCAGCGCTTCGACGTCAAGATCGCGATGGACGATTTCGGCACCGGCTTCACCTCTTTGGCCTCGCTGCAGACGCTGCCGATCGACATCTTGAAGATCGACCAGAGCTTCGTCGCCGGGATGCTCGAGAACGGCGATTCGACGGCGATCGTCCGCGCCA
>Ga0190265_10003090_pt1 | contig 11345 bp, 7 predicted proteins | sample Popmic124T_FD_133135 | JGI IMG/M metagenome (GOLD analysis project Ga0190265, IMG submission 133135) | Populus adjacent soil microbial communities from riparian zone of Indian Creek, Utah, USA - 124 T | ecosystem: Environmental > Terrestrial > Soil > Riparian zone | place: USA: Utah | collected...
GAGCGGCGCGGTCGCGGCGTGCGCTGCCTTGGCGCCCGCGCCGATCATCAACAGATCGCCGAGCGCGCCGCTCTCCAGCAAGGCGGTGTCGATCTCGCGCAACGCGCGAAAGCCCAGCCGGCGTCCCGCCCGTTCGTCGTCGTGCAGCTGCTCGAGCTCGCCGACCTTGCGCAGCGCGTGCTGGAACGTGTCCTGCGCCAGGGTGAACGCCTCGCGCGCGTTGCGCTCGGCGAACGCGCACAGCGCCGAGTCGAGCCGGTCCTGCAAGGTCGGCGCGCGCGCCTCGGGCTCGGACAGCTCCTCGATCAGCGCTTCGCACAGCGCCACGCGCCCGTCGTCATCGATGCGCGAGCTGGTCAGCCAGTGCTGGAGCTTCTCGCGCGCGTACTGCGCCGCCCACGCGCCGCAGTCGCCCACGCGCTCGCGGCGCAGCTCGCACAGGGCTTCCGCGCCTTCCAGCCCGCCGATCCGCACGATCTGGTTGAGCAGCTCTTCCGCGGCTTCGGGCTCGGCCTCGGCCGCGCGCGCCAGGCCGAAGATCATCGTCGCGGCCAAACCGGAGTCGCTGCGCAGCTGATCGTCGGCGAGCAGCTCGCGGCAGCGCCGCAAGCCCGCTTCCGGATCGAGCGCGATGCTCGCGGTCAGCGAGACCGCCGCGCGCCGCCACTCGGTCGGCGACAGGTTCGGCGCGAGGTTGGCCGCGATCTCGTCGTTCAGCTCCGGGTCGGCGTGCGACAGGATCCCGCGCGCGACCGCCACGTGGCGCCAGACCAGCGACTCGCGGTCCGACAGCAGCAAGCGCCACGCGTTCTGCACCGTGGGCTCCTGAAACGCGCGCAGGCTACCGGCGTCGCCTTCGGCCACGCGCCGCGCGCACTCGCGCGCCGCGCGCTCGAGCATGCGCGCGGCCAGCCGGCGAGAGGGCAGCGAGCCCGCGGCCGGCTCGGCCAGCCACTCGCGGCGCAGGTCCGGCCGGGAGATCAGCGCCAGCGCCAGGCGGTCGGCCGAGACCGAGTTGCCGATCGGCAGCTCGAGCGCGAGCGCGACACGCGCGCGGATCGGGGCGCCGGTCAACGTGCGCTTGGACTCCGCCGCGAGCGAGGTGGCCAGCGCCACGAAGGTCTCGGCGTCGCCTTCGTACAGGCGCATCAGCACCTGGCGCCCGAGCTGCCGGCGCTCGGCGCCGATCGGGATCGCCGACGCCAGCTCGTACACGGCTGCCGCGGCCGCCGGTGGCGATAGCCACGCCAGGTCCTGCACCAGGTTCTCGGCCAGCGCGGTGCGTACGGCCTCGAGCAGCAACTTCGGATCGATGCCTTCGAGCGGAACCGGTTGCTGCTCGAGCGCGGCGCGCGCCAGGGTCGCCATGCTCTGGCGCCACAGCGCGCGGCGCTCTTCTTCGCTGTCGACGTGCGGCAGGCGCGCGAGCGCGCTCAGGTGATTGCTCACCGACACTCAGGCCTTCTCCGCTCGTGCGCCGTTTGGGTCTTCGCCGTCGGTTCCGACGGCGCTTTGAGAAGAGCCCTCAGCCGGGACGGCGGTCGTCGCTTCGGCTTCGGGGTCGACCATGCGGCCGTCGTCCTCGGGGACGTCGACGCCGGCCATGCTCAGCAGGCGCAGCGCGTTGCTGGTGCGCACCACGCCCGGGCGTAGCCGGTAGTCGAAGTACATCTCGCCGTCGACCGCGACGTCGGTGAAGTGGACGTTGCCGATCCGCCCGGGATGCTCGCGCTCGAGCGCCGACAGCCCCACGTCGTGAGTCGCGACCAGCCCGAGCGCCGAGCGCTTGAGCAGGTGGAGCAGCACCGCGCGCGCACCGATCTGGCGCGCGCGCTGGTTGGTGCCGCGCAGCAGCTCGTCGAGCAGGAACAGCACCGGCGGCGCCTGCTCGGCGTCCTCGATCACCATGCGCAGCTTCTGCAGCTCGGCGTGGAAGTAGCTCGCGCCGCGCTGCAGCGAGTCCTCCGCGCGCATGCTCGCGCGCAGCCTCACGCGCGGCACGCGAAATTCGCGCGCGCAGACCGGCCCGCCCGCGAGCGCGAGCGCGACGTTCAACCCGAGCGCGCGCAGCAGGGTGCTCTTGCCCGCCATGTTCGAGCCCGTCACCACCAGCGCACAGCCCGGTCCCGGCAAGCTCACGTCGTTGCCGACCCGCACCTCCGCCGGCAAGAGCGGGTGCTGCAGGTCGAGCGCCGAGAGCCGTCCCGGCTGCCCCGAGACCTCGGGCATGCGCGCCGCGGAGTCGCAGAACGCCAGCGTGGCCAGCGCGCACAGCGCTTCGAGCTCGCCGATCGCGGCGAACCAGTCGGCCGTGCGCTTGCCCACGCGCTCGTTCCAGCGCTCGAGCCCGCGCAGCACGTGCAGGTCCCAGAGCGTGACCGGGCAGACCACGATGTAGAACAGGAACTGCTGCCTGAGCTCGGCCGAGCTGGCCCAGCCCGCGAGCCGCTTCATCTGCACCGACGGCGGGACCTCGTCCACCGAGAGCCGCTGCTGCAACGCGCGCAGCTTCGCGCTCTGCAGCGGCGCGCGCTCGATCACGCGCAGCAGGTGCTCGAACGCCGCGACCGCGCCTTGCCGCGCCGCGACCAGATCGAACGCGCGCCGCACCGGCGCCGCGGTGCGTATCAGCACCACCACCTGCACGGCCAGCGGCAAGAGCCAGAGCCCGCGCGGCAGCAGCTCGAAGCGCCCGAGCGCGAACACGAGCAGCGTGGTCAGCGGCAGCGCGAAGATCAGCGGGGTGAGCGCGGGATGCGCCGCGAAGTACGAAGGCAAGCCGGCGAACTCGAGGAACGGCGCGCCGTCGAGCTTGCCGCTGTGCTTGCCGCCGTCGGCCGCGCGCAGGGCTGCGGCTTCCAGCTCCTGGCGGAAGTCGACCAGCTCCGCGAGCTCGAGCACGGCCGCCTGGCGCTCGGCGATCTCCGCGGCGTGGGCCGGTTGCCCGAGCCACTGCAACAGGGTTCGCTCGCCGTGCGCCGTGTGGCTGACATCGATGCGCTGGAGCAACGAGCCCGGCCCGACCAGGTCGACGTCCCACGCGTACGGATGTGAGCGCGGCAGCGGCTCGTCGGCGCGCGGGGCGAGCTCCACCCAGCGGCCGGAGATGCGCGCCAGGTTGCGCTCGTGCACGTCGCGCCGCGTGCGCGCGGCTTCGAGCAGCACGTGCACGCGCTGGTGCGCGATCACCGCCAGCACGAACGCGACCGCGCACAGCGCCGCGAGCATCCAGGCGAGCTGCGAGCTCTCGGCGAGCGCGGTCGCGACCAGCGCGCCGGTCGCCAGGAACGCGAGCAAGCGCAGCAGCGACAAGCGCCCCGACTGGGACTCACGCCGCGACATCTCCGCGACGAAGCGCACGCGGCGTTCGCCATGCGCAGCTTCGGCGCGGCGCGCGCGCGCTGGCTCGTCCGAGCTGTCCTGCTCTGCGCTCACGGATGGCTCGGCGCCGGTCGGCCTGGTTGCGGCCTCTTCGCCCACTGCGGGGATTATACAGGCCGGCTCGCGCGCTCAGTGTGCCGATCGCCGCGCGTGCGAACGTTCCCGCAAAAGCCATTGCTGGGTCGCGCGCGTCACTCCCCATTTCGGAGCTGACGTCAGCGTGAAAATCGCGAATCTGAACCGACGGTTACGTCAGCTCGATGGCTGTCACGTGCAAGCAGCTGCGATTGACGCGTGGTGACGTGTAAGCTACACACCGAACGCGTCGGATGGTGAACTGACACTGCCGACAGCCAGGTGAGGGAGCATTTCAATGGGTGCAACGAGTCGGGTGGCGGTCGTTGGCTGCGGGATGATGGGTCTGGGCATCACGGAGGTCACCGCAGCGGCTGGCATCCCGTGCGTCGCCGTGAAGGTGACCCCCGGCGATCTCGCGGCGCCCAAGGCAAAGCTCCGATCGTCGCTCGAGCGGCGCGTCAAGAAGGGTGAACTCACAGCCGAGCAGCTCGAGGAAGTGCTGGGCCGGATCGAGATCAGCGGCGACCTCGGCGCGGTCTCGGGCGCGGACCTCGTGATCGAGTCCGCGGTCGAAGAGCAGGCGGCCAAGATCGAGCTGCTCAAGAAGGTGGAAGCCAAGATGCACCCCGAAGCGGTGCTCGGCAGCAACACCTCGTCGCTGCGGCTCGAGACGCTCGCGGGCTCGCTCAGCCGGCCCGAGCGCTTCGTGGGCTTGCACTTCTTCAGTCCGGTGCCGGCGATGAAGCTGGTCGAGCTGGGGGTGAGCGCGAAGTCCGGCGAATACGCGCTGCAGCGCGCGGAGGACTACAGCAAGGAAGTCGGCAAGACGCCCGTGCGCATCCAGTCGTCGCCCGGCTACATCGTGAACCGCTTGCTGGTGCCGTACCTGCTGCACGGGATCGAGACGCTCGAGTCGGGCATCGCCGACGCCGAGGGCATCGACACCGCGATGCGGCTGGGCTGTGGCCATCCGATGGGCCCGCTCGCGCTATCCGACCTGATCGGGCTCGACATCGTGTATGCGATGGCCGAGACGATGCGCCGCGAGCTGCGCGACCCGCGCTACGAGATCCCGCGCACCCTCAAGCAGCTGTTCGAGGCCAACCAGCTCGGCCGGAAGTCGGACGTCGGCATCTTCGTGTACCCGAAGGAAAAAGGCGCCAAGCCCTCGCTGAACCCGGCCATTCGCATCGGCCGTTGATCGCCCATGCCCCCAATGGCGGGGCATGACCGCGTATAAATAACGCAATCTTCCTGTGATTGTGTACGAGTGGCCCGGTGGCCGGCTAAGATGGGCCAATGCCGTGGGCCTCGCGCCGGCCGCTCTACCAGCGCCACAACGAGTCTGCTCCGGCACCCTTTTGCCCCGATCCGAGCAGCCTGGGTGCCGCTGACCGGGAAGCGCTCCGGCGGCTCGGGCTGGTCGCCAGCGCCTATCTGGTCTTGCTCGCGGCCGTCGCCACCTTGGCGCCGTTCGAGCTGACCTGGCCCGAGCGCTGGGTGATCGACTGGGGGCTGCGGCGCGATGACATGGCGCTCAACCTGTTGATGCTCTTGCCGCTCGGCTTCGTGTGCCGGCTCGGGGCGGGCGCACGAGATCGCGCGGGCTGGCGCGGGCTGCTGCTCGGGCTCGCGCTCAGCGTCGGGGTCGAGCTGCTGCAGCTGTTCCTCCCCGCCCGCTTTGCCAACCCGTTCGACGTGCTGGCCAACGCGGCCGGCGCCTGGCTCGGCGCGTTGCTGTACGCGTCCATGCGTGCGTGGATCGACGCCCGACTCTTGTCGGTGCTGCGCGCGCGGCCGCCGCTCGCCGCGCTGCCGATCGCGCTGCTCCCGGCGCTCTGGCTCGACGGCCTGGCGCTGTACACGCCCGCTCGCGGACTGCTCGCGGTGCTGCTGGGCATCGCGGGGGCGAGCGTGGCGGCGGCGACCTGGCGCGCGCGCGCCGGCGGTCTCGCGCTGCCCGCTCGCGTCGCCTGCTGGTACCTGGCCGGGGCGCTGCCCGCGTTGCTCGCATCGCCGGCCAGCCGGGTGAGCGTGATCGGCCTCGGGCTGCTGTGCAGCGTGGCGACCGCCGCGTTTCTGGCCGAGCGCGGCGCATCGCCCGAGCGACCAGCCATGCACGTGGCGGACGCGCAGCGGCTCGGGCTCGCGCGCGCCTTGCCGTGGTTGTTCGCGTACCTGCTCGCGGTCGCCGTCTGGTCGCCGCCGCTGCGCCATGCGCCGCAGTGGACGCTGGGCTTCGTGCCGTTCGACAGCGGCTCGCAGCGCACCATGCTCGCGTTCCTCGAGTACCTCGCCGCGTTCACGCTGTTCGGTTACCTGCACGTGCTGCTCGGCGGTCCCGCGCGTCCGGGCCGCTTCGCGCGCGTGGCGCTGCACGCGTGGCTGCTCGGCTGCGGGCTCGAGCTGGTGCGCGCCGTGTTGTTCGGACGTTGCGCCTCGGGCACGGCCGTCGCTTTGTTGGTGGTCGCCGCCGTCTCCGGCGCGTGCTTGCACGATGCGCAGCGCGCGCTGGTGCTGGCGCCCGAGCTCGGCGCCAGCCCGTCGCGACCGAGCCGGGCCCCGGCCTGAGCGCGGCCCCGCGCGGCCTTCGGTTTCTCGAGCGCGGCGTCGAGAGCGAGTGCTACGCTCGCGGCCGGACGCATGCACGCTCAGGCTTGGCTCGCTGCTCGGCATGGAAGACCGCTGCGTACGGCACACGCGCTGCGCTCGGCATGCGCGCTGCTCTGCTCGCTGGCCGGACCGCTCATCTGCAGCGCTCCGCGCGCGCACGCGCAGCAGGTGGTGGTCGAGTCGCCCGAGTACCGTAGAACGATCGACGACGCGGTGACCGAGTTCCGCGACGGTCACTGGGAAGAGGCGCGCGCCTTGTTCGGGCGTGCACACGAGCTCGAGCCGAGCGCGCGCACCTTGCGCGGCCTGGGCATGACCGCGTTCGAGCTGCGCATGTACGTGCAGTCGATGCGCGAGCTCGACGGCGCGCTGCGCGAGACGCGCAAGCCGCTCGACGCCGGCATGCGCGCGGCGGCCGAAGCCCTGATCGCCAAGGCGCGCGGCTTCGTGGCCCGGGTGGAGATCGTGCCCAGCCCCAAGGAAGCCAAGCTGATCATCGACGGCCGGCACGCGCAGCTCGATCCCGACGGGCGGGTCGCGCTCGACGCCGGGCTGCACGTGGTCAGCGCGAACGCCGACGGCTACAAGCCGGCCAGCCTGCGCTTCGCGGTCGAGGGCGGGCGCGATCAAGTGCTGCAGCTGCCGCTCGAGCCGCTGCTGCCGATCGCCAACCAGGTCCCGGCCATCGACCCCAATCGCCCCGCTCGGCCTGCGCCGCAGCCCGAAGTGGCGCAGCCGACTCCGCCGCCGCCCGTCCAACCCGCGCCGCCGGCCAAGCGCTCGCCGCTGATCGGCACCCTGGCGTGGGTCACGCTCGGCGGCGCGGTCGTCTTCGGCGGCGTGTCCACGGCCGCGTGGCTGATCGGCGACAGCAAGTACAGCGAGCTCGAGGACGGTGTCTGCAAACAAAAGGACTGTGAGGACGAGGTGATCGACGACGCCGGCATCGCGACCACCGACACGCTGCACCAGGTGTTCCTGGGCGTGGCGATCGCCAGCGGCGTGGCTTCCGGCGTGTTGTTCGCGGTGGCGCTCAGCGACTCGGGGGAGCAAGGCCCGAACAGCGCTGCGCTCTCGGTCGGCGTCGCGCCCAACGGGCTGCACATGCGGGGAGCGTTCTGAGCGATGAGCCGCTGCGCAGCACAGCTCTGGAGCGTGGGCGCGCTCGCGATCGTTTGGATCGCGCTCGCTCTGGGCGCGTGCAAGCACGATCTCGACGAGCTCAGCAGCAAGCGCGGCGAGGTGCTCGACGCGGGCAAAGGCGGCGGCGGTGGGCGCTCGGGCTCGGGCTCGGGCGGCCAGAGCGGGGGTAGGGGCGGAAGCGGAGGCCGTGGAGGCAGCGCGCCGCCGGATGCCGGATTGTCGTGCGGGCCTTGCGACGAGCTCAGCGCCGCTGCGAAGAATTTGAATCTACGAACTTGCTGCCGCGGTGCGTTGAACGACGAGTGCGGCCTGACCTTCGGCGACGGCACGCTTTGCTTGCCGCGCATGGTGCCGAGCCAGGACAACGAGGCGTGCGGCGACATCGAGGTCGGCGACATGACCTTCGCGGGCTGCTGTCGCCCCGACGGCCGCTGCGGCGTCGTGGCACACGGCGTCGGCCTGGGCTGCGTGGCGCGCGAAGAGCTGGCCCCGGTGAGCGGCGGCACCCCGCCCGACGCGATCGCTTGCGAGTACACGTGCGAAGTCGACGCCGATTGTCGCGCCGTGCTCAAAGGGCTGGTCTGCGCCGAAAACCTCGACCACACGAAGCGCCTGTGCACCGAGGGCTGCCAGCGCGACGCGGACTGCACCAAGGGACAGGGCTTGCTGTGCGGCTTTGCCATCGACAGGGCGATGGAGCGCGTGCTGGTGATCTGCCGGACTCCCGTCGGCGACCTCGCACCCGGCGACGTGTGCTCCAGGGCCGAGGACTGCCTGCACGGGATCTGCAACCGACCGCTGGAGGGGGACCCGTACTGTAGCCAGTTCTGCCGCCTCGAGGCGGACTGCAAGGTTGGCTACAAAGACTGCGAACCGCAGCCGATGGAAAGCACGGACGGCGGGGCCAGCCAAATGTACAGTGTCTGTCTGCCGCCCAAGAGCTCGCCCTAGGCGGCTGCGAGCGCTCGAAGCGGGCGGCCCGACCCCAATGCTTGCTGGGGTCCGCAGTCGGTTTTGAGCCGAAACGCGGCGTGGCTTGGAAAACGTAGGTTTTGGGCGTCAGTTCGGTCACAAAAGCGCCGACCAAAACTACCTGAGCAGCCCACTGACCACCTGACGACGGGCGACCCAAGGGCGGGCGCCTCGGCCAGGAGGACTGCATGTTGATGGACAACGCCGCTCAAACCGAGAACTTGGCTGCGGACCGCAAGGACGGCCTCGGCCGCCTTTGGTCGATCTGCCGCGCCGCGGAGCGCAACGAGATCGCCAAGGCGCTCGAAGAGCACGCTCAGAACCGCACCCACGCCGCCGTGGCGCTCGGGATTTCGCGCCGCACGCTGCTCAACAAGATCAAGCAGTACGGCCTCACGCGCGAAGAGTGCAAAGCGATCGGATCCGCTTCCAACTAGTTGCAGGGGGGCCAAGCCCCCCGTCGCTCGCTCTGCTGGCTGTTGCTAGTGGCTGGCGGGTGGTCTAGAGGGAGGGCCGCGCGCCTGATCGGGCGCCGCCTCCGTGCATGGGATATCGCTCGCTGCAGGCTTGCGCCGACGATCTCGAGCGCAACGGCCATCTGATCCGCATCGACCACGAGGTCGACCCGCGGCTCGAAGCCGCCGAGATTCATCGCCGCGTCTACGAAGCGGGCGGCCCCGCGCTGCTCTTCACGCGCGTGCGGGGGACGCGCTTTCCGATGCTGAGCAACCTGTTCGGCACGCTCGAGCGCGCGCGCTTCGTGTTCCGCGACGCGCTCGCCGGCGTGTCCACGGTGATGGCGTTGCGCGCCGATCCCGCTGCCGTGCTGCGCGCGCCGTGGCGGGCGCTCGGCGTGCCGATCACCGCGCTGCACATGCTGCCCGCGCGCTGCCGCAGCGGTCCGGTGTTCGCGCACGAGACCACGCTGTCGGCGCTGCCGCAGCTGGTGTGCTGGCCGCGCGACGGCGGCGCGTTCATCACGCTGCCGCAGGTCTATAGCGAGGACCCGGACCGCCCCGGACTCACGCACGGGAACCTCGGCATGTACCGCATTCAGCTGTCGGGCAACGCGTACCTACCGGAGCGCGAGGTCGGCCTGCACTACCAGATCCATCGCGGCATCGGCGTGCATCACAGCGCCGCGCTGCGCCGCGGCGAGCGCCTGCCCGTGCGCGTGTTCGTCGGCGGTGCGCCGGCGATGAGCCTGGCGGCGGTGATGCCGCTGCCCGAGGGCCTGTCCGAGCTGATGTTCGCCGGCGCGCTCAACCGCCGGCGCGTGCGCATGGCTCCGCTGCCGGGCGCGGCGCAAGCAGAGCCGCGCGCGCACGCGGAAGCCGACTTCTGTCTGGTCGGCAGCATCGACCCCACGCGCAGCAAGCCGGAGGGTCCGTTCGGCGATCACCTCGGCTACTACAGCCTCACGCACGACTTCCCGGTGCTCGAGATCGACAAGGTCTACCACCGCAGCGGCGCGATCTGGCCGTTCACCGTGGTCGGCCGTCCGCCGCAAGAAGACACCGTCTTCGGCGCGCTGATCCACGAGCTGACCTCCGCGGTGATCCCCGCGGTCGTGCCCGGAGTGCACGCGGTCCACGCGGTCGACGCCGCGGGCGTGCATCCGCTGTTGCTCGCGCTCGGCAGCGAGCGCTACACGCCGTACGAGCCGCTGCACCGGCCGCAGGAGCTGCTCACGCAGGCCAACGCGATCCTCGGCCAGGGCCAGATGTCGCTGGCCAAGTACCTGGTGATCGCCAACGCCGCCGACGACCCGGCGCTCGACCTCCACGACGTGGCCGCGGTCTTCGCGCACGTGCTGCGCCGGATCGATCCGCGCCGCGACCTGCACTTCCAGACCGAGACCACGATCGACACGCTCGATTACAGCGCCGGCAAGCTGAACCAGGGCAGCAAGTTGGTGATCGCCGCCGCCGGTCCCGCGTCGCGCGAATTGCCGACCGCCGTCCCCGCCGATCTGAACCTGCCGAGCGGCTTCGGCGCAGCGGCGCTGTGCATGCCGGGCGTGCTCGCGCTGCGCGGCCCCGCCTATGACGCGGATGCTCACGGCGATGACGCGGCGCTCGCGCGCTTCTGTGCCGCGCTCGAGCCGAGCCACGCGCTGAACGCGTTCCCGCTCGTGATCGTCTGCGACGACAGCGCCGCGTGCGCCCGCTCGCTGCGTGACTTCGTGTGGATGACCTTCACGCGCAGCGACCCCGCGCGCGACGTGCACGGCATCGGTAGCTTCACGCGCCACAAGCACTGGGGCTGCACCGGCGCGATCGTGATCGACGCGCGGATCAAGCCCTGGCACGCCCCGCCGCTGGAACCCGATCCAGAGGTGAGCAAGCGCGTGGACGCGCTGGCCGCAAGGGGCGGCCCGCTCCACGGGATCGTGTGAACCCTGCACAGGGCTGGTTCGAGACAGTGGCGCGCTCGCGCTCGATAGAGCGGCTGGCGCCGCGAACGTTGCAGAGAAAGTGGCGCGCTCGGGCGTTTTCGCGCTGCGGGTGCAAGAACGCCGCGGTCGCGCACACATAACCGCGTTGCCGCGTGCACGGCCCGCAGTATGCTGCGCACGCTTGCTCGAATCGGGTCTGCGATGAGCGATGAGCTGACGGCATACTGGGCGAGCTCGCTGCGCCACCGCCGCACCAGCGACCTGGACCTGAACGCCCGCTGTCTGCGCGCAAGCGTGGAGCAGCAACTGTTCGGTCAGAGCGCCCAGCTAGCCATCGCGGGTGTGCGCTTCGCGTTGCGCCGGCGCCTCGGTGCAGGCGCGATGGGCACCGTGTACGAGGTGGAGCGCGCGAACAGCGACGGCGCGCTCGCGCTCAAGGTCCTGCATCGTTCGGGCGGCGAGCATGCCTATCGGCTCAAGCGCGAGTTCCGAACGCTGTCGCAGCTCGGGCACCCGAACCTGGTCGCGCTGCACGAGCTCTACGCCGACCCGACCGGTTCGGCGTTCACGATGGAGCTCGTGCAGGGAAGCGATCTGCTGGCGCATCTGCGCGCGGCGGAGGATCCGGGGCTCTTGCGCTTGCGCAGCGCCTTTGCCCAGCTGGCGGAAGCGCTCGCGTTCCTGCACGGCGAGCGCGTGGTCCATCGCGATCTCAAGCCGAGCAACATCCTGGTACAGTCCGACGGACGCGTGGTGCTGC
>Ga0190265_10003091_pt1 | contig 11344 bp, 9 predicted proteins | sample Popmic124T_FD_133135 | JGI IMG/M metagenome (GOLD analysis project Ga0190265, IMG submission 133135) | Populus adjacent soil microbial communities from riparian zone of Indian Creek, Utah, USA - 124 T | ecosystem: Environmental > Terrestrial > Soil > Riparian zone | place: USA: Utah | collected...
ACGACTACAACGTTTCGGCCACCGTGGCGGCGGAATGGTTCAGCCGCGTCCAGGCGCCCTCGAAGACGCTCGTCTGGTTCGAGCGCTCGGCGCACATGATGATGAACGAGGAACCCGGCCGGATGCTGGTCGCGCTCGTCGAGCACGCGCTGCCGATCGCCAAGCGGGCGGGCGACGTGGCGCCGTAGTAACTCCTTGAACCCGATCGACGTGTACTTGGCTGGATCTACGCGCTTATGGCGCCGATCAGGAGGAGACTCGCTCGACCAGGTCTCTCTCGATTGCCACCAGGTCCAGTTGGGCGCGGCCGAGGTTCGCCCTCTGGCGGTCGAGGATGAGCAGGAGGAAGTAGTCCTCCCCCACTCCCAGGGGACGGGCGAGGTAGTAGCGCTCGGCCGAGGTGACGAGGATCTCCTGGAGGGGGTCTCCCAGGGCGAGCTGCTCGTCCACCCGCTGCTTCTGGCGCAGGAGTTGGGCGACAGCCAGGGCGGCGGCCGAGCCGAGCTCTGCGCCGTCGCCGGTCGAGGCGAGGACGGCGCCGGTCGCGGTCTCCCCGAGGAGGAGCGCGGCGGCTCCCTTGATCGTGCGCGCCCTCTTCAGGCTTTCGCCGATCTTCTCGGCCAGGTCCGAAGCCGCGCTGGGGGCCGCGACCTGGGCCTGGAGGACCTCGTCCGGCTCCTGGTCTACGGGGGACGGCGCGGCGCTTCCCTCGGCTTCGTCCTTGAGCCGCATGCCTTCCATCAAGAGGAAGTGCAGCGCCCTCTCGATGACCGGCTCGCCCGGCGGGCAGAAGTCGGAGATCTCGATCATGGCGTGCTCCCAGGTGACGATCTCGAGCGCCGCCTCCTGGCCGCGCAGGTCGCCGCTTTCGGCATCGATCAGCCGGCCGGTGCGGAAGAAGAGGTCGCCCCGGCGGCCCATCGAGGAGACGTGGAGGGTGCAGGTCTTCCGCTCCATCTCCAGGAGTTGGAGGAAGGAGGCGAGGGAGATGTTCTCGACCCTCCCCTTGACGCTCGCCGCCAGCATCTCGGTGATCTTGCGCTTCAGGGCCGCCACGTCGAAGGGCTTGGTGAAGTATTCGAAGGAGCCTTCCGTGCCCAGCCGGCCGGCGGTCTCGGTGCTGCCCAGGGCGGTCATCAGGATGACGGGTACGCCGGCGAAGTTGCGGCGCAGGTAGGCCAGCAGCTCGAAGCCGTCCATCTCCGGCATGCGCAGGTCGGTCAGCACCAGGTCGACGCGCTCGGACTCCAGGAGCCCGACCGCGTCGCGGCCGTTCTCCGCGGTGATCACCTGGACCCCGCGGCGCTTGTCGGCGAGCCCCTCAGAAAGGGCGAAAAGGACGGAAGGTTCGTCGTCGACCACAAGAACGGTTCTCATCACGGGGGAATCTTAACCCGCTTCCCGTAATCCAGGCCGTAAGGTTCCCCCGTATACTCTCCGACGACCCCTGACCTCGTTGGAGTCATGGCCTACCAGGAGGACCACGGATGAGCCGAAGGCTTCTATCGACTCTCGGATTGCTCGTCTCCATGCTGCTCGCGCCCACGGTGTCGCGGGCCCAGGGGGCCGCCCCCGAGGTGCCCGCAGGTTACGAGACGGGCTGGCACATCGTACGCCCCGGAGAGACCCTGGAGGGGCTCGCCGCCCGCTACCTGGGCTCGGCCGGCGCCTGGGCGCAGATCCAGCGGCTGAACCCGAGGATCGAGGATCCCAACCGGATCGAGCCCGGCCAGAGGGTGCGCATCCTGGTGCGCAGGGGCACGCTGCCCATGGCCAAGCTCAACCGGCTGTCGCGGCAGGTCGAGGAGCAGCCGTCCCCGATCCCCTGGTTCGCGGCCCAGGTCGACGACCTGCTGGTGGAGCGCGACGGCGTCCGCACGTACGCCAAGTCTTCGGCGGACCTGCGGTTCACCGACGGCACCCGCCTGCTGGTGACCGAGGACTCGCTCGTCTTCCTGCGCCGCACGGGCGGCATGCTGCAGGGGATCGAGAAGAAGTCGGTCGAGATCGTCGAGGGGCAGGCGGACCTGGAGTCGGGCCCGTCGCCCGGCCGCTCCGCCGGCGCCCCGCGGCCGGAGGTCGAAATCGTCCTCGGCAATGCCCGGGCGACCTCCCGGCCCGACAGCTCGGGTGGGGTGCAGGCCCGCGCCCGCCGCCCCACGGAGGGCGGCTCCAAGGTGATGGTGTACGGCGGCGACGGCGAGGTCGAGTCCGGCGGCGCCAAGGTGGCGGTGCCGCAGGGCATGGGCACCTCGGTGCCGCAGCAGGGCCCCCCCTCGCCGCCCGAGAAGCTCCTGCCCGCGCCGCGCGCCACGGCTCCGGCCGCCTCCGCCGAGGTGGCCTGCCTCACCCCGCTCTTCACCTGGGAGCCGGTGCCGGAGGCGGACTCGTACATCGTCGAGGTCTGCGGCGATCCCGGCTGCGGCGTCCTGGTCGAGCGCGCCACGGAGATCAAGGCCGCCGAGTGGCGCCCCGCGACGCCGCTGCCCCTCGGCGCCTTCCACTGGCGAGTCACCGCCCGCGGCCGCTCGGGGCTCGACGGCTACCCGGGCGAGCCGGGAACGGTCTCCATCCTCCCCCAGGTCGCCAGCCTCCCGCCGCTCGAAGGGGGCACCCTGCGCATCGTGGGGACTCAGGCCGACATCGAAGGCAGGACTTTCGTCAACGGCGAGGTCCGCTTGGAGGTGGCGGCGGCCGACGGGACCGTGGCGGAGAGCCCCGGGCAGGTTGCCATCGACGGCCGGGAGGCCGGGGCCTGGCCCACGGCCTGGCCCGCCGGCGAGCACACCGTGAGCGCCGCGGCGGCCGCCGATCCTTGCGGCCAGTCGCCGTCCTTCAAGCTGGCGCCGGTCACCTTCGTGGTCGACGACACTCCCCCGTCGCTGCGCTGGGAGGCCGGCGACCGGAAGTCCTTCGCCGGCCGGCTGACGCCGCCGGAGATGGTGCTGCGCAGCAGGAAGAGCGACCGGCGGCGCGACGAGGGCAGGAACACCCCGCTCACCTGGTCGACCGGCGGTGTCCGCTGGTTCCCCCTCGCGGTCTCCGGAAAAGAGGAGGCCGCCGGTCTCCTCGGCACGGTCGAGATCGCCAGCGACAGCCCCGAGCTCTTCCTCCGCACCCGGGGCCTGAAGCTGGCGGCGAACGGCACCGACGTCCCGCTCGGAGAGGACGACCTGCTCTGGATCTCCGCCGAGGACACGGGCTCGCGGGTGCAGAGCCTGACCCTGACCACCCGGGTCACCCCGGCGGGAACGATCCTGGAAGCGGTGGCGGTCGATCTGGTCGGGAACAGCAGCCGGGTGGAGTGGCTGCTGCGGTAGGCAACCTCACCCCTGCCCCTCTCCCGGGGGAGAGGGGTAAACAGGCTCCCTCCTCTCCCTCAGGGAGAGGAGGGTCGGGGTGGTGAGGTGACCCGCGTCGTCCGAACCCAACGCGCACTGGTCCGGGGATAGACGGCGAGCTCGACCTCTACTTTTTCGGGCTCCTGGGCGGCGCTGCCCGGGCTCGGCTCCAGGCTCCAGCGGCCTCCCATCCCTTCCAGCTCGGCCGCCACGGCGGCGGCGTTCGAGGGGCGCAGGGCGACGTCCCTCTCCAGCAGGTTCACCACCAGGGAGTCGAGCATCGGGGGGATGGCGGGCACGCGCTGGCGCAGGGGGCGGATGGGGCCGAAGAGGGTGGCGTGGACGAGGTCCGAGACCTCGAGGCCCTGGAAGGGGGGCATGCCGGTGAGGCATTCGTAGAGCATCACCCCCAGCGCGAAGAGGTCCCCGGCGGCGGTGTAGCCCTCGCCGCGCAGCAGCTCCGGCGCGAGATAGCCCGGGGTGCCGAAGATGACGTCGTGCTTCGGGGCCGCCGCGGAGACGAGGTCGGCGATGCCGAAGTCGGCCACCTTGATCGAGCCGTCGTTGCCCAGCAGCACGTTGGCGGGCTTGACGTCGCGGTGGATGATCCCCCTCTCGTGGGCGGCGGCGAGGCCGCGGGCGACGGCGGCTCCGAGCGCGACGACGCGGTCCGGGCTCAGCCGGCCCTGCTTGAAGAGGAGGCGCTCGAGGCTCATGCCCTCGACCAGCTCCATGGCGACGAAGGCGGCCTCCGGCGCGTCCTCCAGGTCGTAGATGGCGACGACGTTGGGATGGCTGAAGCGGGCGACCGTCACCGCCTCGCGCAGCAGCGTCGCGAACATGTCCCGCCGCTTCTCCGGCGGCAGGTCGGTGCCCAGGCGGATGGTCTTCAGGGCCACCGGCCGCTGCAGGCGGGGATCCCAGCCGCGGAAGACGGTGCCCATCCCGCCGGTCCCCAGCACGTCCAGCACCTTGTAGCGGCCGAGGAAAACGTTGTCCAGGGCACGCTTCTCGAAAAGGCTGCGGCGCAAGGCGTCGAAGGTGGCACGCAGGGCCTGGATCTCGTTACCGCCGCCGGCAGCCGCCCCCTCGGGGCCGCCCAGGGCCCGCTGCGCCGCCACCAGGCTGCGGATGGGCCGCACGACCGTGGCGTAGGCGGCTGCCGAGAGGCCGGCGATCAGCAGCAGGGCGGCGCCGATCGCGAGCACCGAGCGCTGCCGCAGCCGCGCGGCGACCGCCTCGGCGACCACGGCGGGCTGGCGCGAGAGCACCGTCCAGCCGGCTCCGGGGATGGCGGCATAGGCCGCCAGCACCTCGCCGCCGCCAGCGAGCGCAAAGCGGCCCGAGCCCTCGAGCTTGCCGGCGAGGGCGGTCTCGAGCAGGGCGGGAGGCAGGCCCCGGAGCGAGGCCGCCGAGCCGAGCACCACCCGGCCTGCGGAGTCGGCGACCAGCAGCTCGGCCTGGTCCCCGAGCTCGGGGGGATGGACCACGTCGGCGAGCGCCGCCGCGTCGCAGACCAGCAGGAGCGCACCGCTGCCGCCCGGCAGGGGTGCCCGGATGCGGATCCACGGCGGTCCCTCCCCCGGCACTACCGCGACGGGAGCGGCTGCGCGCAACCCCAGGGCCGCCGCCACCCGCCGGCGGACCCCCTCCTCGCCCTTGAGCTGGGCGCGGATCACCTCCTCGCCCTGCGCGTTGACCACGGCGACCGCCGCCACGCCGAGGCCGGCCCAGGCCTGGAGGTTTTCGAGCAGGAAGCCGCGCGCCGCGGGCGAACGCGGGTCGGCGAGCGCCGGGTTCGCCGCCGCCGCCCGCGCCAGGGCGGTGCGTGTCGAAAGGAAGGACTCGACCCGGGCGCTGCCGGTGCGTGCCGCCAGGATGTGCGTGCGCAGCACCTGCTCGTAGAGGGCTTCGCGGTTGACGTCGACCAGGCCGAACCACGAGATGGCGACCGGCAGCAGGCCCACCATCGCCAGGGCGAGCGCGACCCGGGCGAGCAGGCCGAGGCGCAGGCGCGGCAGCTTCATGCGAGGCGGGGGAAACGGTAGCCGGAGCCGCGCTCGGTGACGACGTAGCAGGGCCGGGAGGAGTCGGGCTCGATCTTGCCGCGCAGCCGGTGGACGTGGACGCGCAGCGAGTCTTCGAACACCTCGTCGGACGGCCAGAGCCGGCGCAGCAGGAAGTCGGTGGCGACGACGCGGCCGGCGCTGCGCATCAGCACGTAGAGCAGCTTGGTCTCGGTCGCGGTCAGCGGCACCGCCCGGCCGTCGACCATCGCCCGCTGATGCGGAAAGTCGACGGCGAGCCGGTCGTCCACCTTGACGAGCTTCTGGAGGGCGTAGGCGAAATTGCCGATGCGCCGCACCACCCGCTCGACCCGGGCGACCATCTCGCGCGGCTTGAAAGGCTTGCGGATGTAGTCCTCGGCGAAGCTCTCGATCGCCCCCACGACCGTCTCCTCCTCGTCCACCGAGGTCAGCATGATGATCGGCAGGTCGCTCCACTCCTGGAGCCGGCGGGCGAGGCCCAGCCCGTCGAGCCCGGGGAGCAGGATGTCGACCAGGGCGAGATGCGGCAGGCCCCGCTGCTCCACGATCTCCAGGGCCTCCTCCGACGAACCGGCGGCCCAGACCTCGAAGCCCACGGCCTCCAGCTCGCGCCGGATCAGGCGCAGGACGTCGGGATCGTCGTCGACGGCGAGGACGCGGCGCGGCCCGGTTGGGTGCGTTCCTTCAGGCATCGTCCCCAGTGGCTTGGCCATATCGCTCGATCTTCCGGTAACCTTGGCCTCCCTATCCTAGGGGAAAACGGTTGGTTCGAGGAGATCCCATGCCCGGAAGGGCGCTGCGCCGGATATTTTTCGTCGAGGACGACCCGGACATCCGGACCGTCACCCGCATGGCCCTGGAGGCGGTCGGAGGATTCACCGTCGCGACCTGCGGCTCGGGGCAGGAGGCCCTGTCCGAGGTCCAGGCGTTCGCCCCCGACCTCATCCTGCTGGATGTGATGATGCCGGTGATGGACGGGCCGGCCACCCTGGCGGCGCTGCGGCGCATCCCGGCCGCGGCCGAGGTGCCGGTCGTCTTCATGACCGCGCGGGTCCAGTCCCAGGAGATCCTCCTCTACAAGGAGCTCGGGGCCTGCGACGTGATCGCCAAGCCGTTCGACCCGATGCTCCTAGCGGACATCGTGCGCGCCATCTGGGCCTCCCTGGACCGCTGACCGCGCTGATGCAAGACGAGCTGCGCGACTACTTCGCCGGGCGCCTCCCCGTGCGTCTCCGGGAGATCGAGCAGGCCGCGAGCGCGGCCCGCGACGCCGGCTGGGCCGGCGAGCCGCTGCGAGTCTTCCACCGCCTCGCCCACTCCCTGGCCGGCGCCGGCGCCACCTTCGGCTACCCCGAGGTGACCGAGGTCTCCCACCGGTTGGAGTGCCTCCTCCGGAGGCTGCTCGAAGGCGCGGGCGAGGAAGGAGTGGGCGGGCAGGTAGAGGATCTGCTGGCCGAGCTGTGGGAGTCCAGGGACCGATAGCCCTTTTTTCTTCAGCCGCTCCCCCACTCCAGCAGCTCGAAGAAGAACACCGTGCCCACCCCCTCCTCGGTTTCGAACCAGACCTTGCCGCCGTGGCGCTCGACGATCGCCTTGGAGATGCTTAAGCCAAGGCCGGTGCCCCCCTTCTGGCGGGTCGAGGAGGCGTCGGCCTGGGCGAACTTCTCGAAGATGCGATGCCGGAACTCGCTCGGGATGCCGCGGCCCTGGTCGGCGACCGAGACGGTGATCCTCCCCTCGCTGCGGATCACCGCCACGGCCACGGTTCCGCCTCGCGGCGAGAACTTGGCGGCGTTCGAGAGATAGTTGGTGAGCACCTGGAGGATACGGTCGGCGTCGGCCCACACCCGGCTGCCGCGGGCCGGCGCGGTGATGCGGAAGCGGACGGCGTACTGCTCGGCGTAGAAGCCGTTGGTCGCCACGGCCTGCTCGATGAGCGGCATCAGCTCGATCGGGGCGAAACGGAAGCCCATCTTGCCGGACTCGAGCTTCTCGATGTCCAGGATGTCGTTGATCAGGCGCACCAGCCGCTCGCTGTTCTTGACGGCGATCGCGACCAGGGTGTCCGCCTTGGCCGGCAGCTCGCCGGCGACACCGCCGGCGAGCAGTCCCAGGGAGCCGCGGATGGAGGTCATCGGCGTGCGCAGCTCGTGGCTCACCACCGCGATGAACTCGTTCTTCATCTGCTCCACCTTCTTGCGGTCGTCGACGTCGCGGGCCACCGAGTAGACCAGCGACCGCTCCATGTTGGGGGTCGACCGCCAGGAGAGCCAGCGGTAGGTGCCGTCCCGGGCAAGGCAGCGGCTCTCGAAGTCGATGGTGACTCCCCCGAGGCGCAGCTTCTGCGCCTCGCGCAGGGTGCCATCGCGGTCGTCCGGATGGGCCAGCTCGGCGAGCGGCCGCCCCCGGAGCTCCGCGGGGCTGTAGCCGAGCGCCTTCTCCCAGGCCGGGTTGACCTGCAGGACCCGGCCGTCGAAACCGGTGATCGAGAGCAGGTCGGCGGACATCTCGAAGAAACGGTCGCGCTCCTGCTCGGCGCGCGAGCGCTCCGCCATCTCGGCTTCCAGGGTGGAGTTGATCCGCGCCAGCTCGCCGGCGCTGCGCTGCGCCTTCCGGAAGAGCGAGTACAGGGTGACCAGGAGCCCCAGCGCCACGAGCAGGAAGACGGCCGCAAGGACACCAAGGACCGAGGGCGTCAGTTTTTGGCGTCCTTGCTCCATTCGTTGCGCTGGACCACCGGGAGCTGCAGGGCGCGCTCACGGTCGAGGTCGAGCGAGCCGACGTGGAGGGCGAGGGGCGACTGCACCCACTTGTAGATCGAACGGGTGAAGAGCATGGCGAAGCGCTCTGCCCAGGCGTCGAGGCGGGCCGCGTCGAGCTCCGGGAAGAGCGAGCGCAGGGCGAAGCCGACCTCGTCCGGCGCCAGCTTCTCGGACGCGTAGAGGTGGAGGCAGGCGTCCAGCACCGGGAAGGGCATCAGCTCGTCTTCCGCCACCTGCGCCGCCGCCAGCTCCGGCCCCGGCTGGGTGGCGAGCGTCTGGCTGATGCCTGCGAAGCCGAAGCGCTGGAAGAAGCGCTCCAGCAGGGCGATCACCACGGTCTTCGGCACGTTGGCGATCACCGAGAGGGCGCCTTCGAGGTCGCCGCCGATCGTGGTGTAGCCCACCGCCTTCTCGCTCATGTCCCCGGTCTGCAGGAAGAGGGCGCCGGCCGTGTTCGCCCAGTTCCACATGCGGGAGGCGCGCAGGCGGGCCTGCACGTTCTGGCGCGTGATCTCCGTCGGCTCGCCGCCCAGGAGCATCCTCTCGACGGCCTCGACCTCGCGGTCGAACGCCTCCTCGATCGGCACCACCCGCAGCTCGACCCCCAGCTCGGCGCAGAGGGTGGCGGCGGCGCCGCGGGTGTCCTCCCCCGAGTACCGGGTCGGCATGTAGAAGGCCGTGATGCGGCGGCCGGGCTCACCCCCCTCGCCTTCCAGGAGCTGCGCCGCCCGCCAGGCGATGAGCAGGGTCAGCATCGAGTCGCGGCCCCCTGAGAGCGCGATCCCGAGGCTGTGGAAGGCGCCGGACTTGGCGTAGTAGTCGCGCACTCCGATCGCCAGCGCCTCGATGAGGTCGTCCAGCACCTCGTCGCGCTGCGAGCGGGCGGGGAGGCCGGCCGGCGGCAGGAAGAAGCTCTCCCCCGCCGGGGCCGGGTAGCTCAACCCCGAGCGGTCGCCGGTCGGCCGCTCGCTGCGCAGCACGGGCAGCGGGATCTCCTGGCGCAGGAAGGCCTCGCAGTCGCTGCGCCAGGTGGTGTTCTCCTGGCGCGAGCGCAGCGTCCGGTCGAGGTCGACCACTCCCGCCACCCACCCCTCGCGGAAGCGGGGGGCGTCGAGCGTCAGGCGGCCGTTCTGGAAGATGTAGCCGCCGCCGTCGAACACCAGGCCGTCCTGGGAGCCCGCCATGTTGGCGTAGGCGAGGGTCACCTGGTTGTCGGCCGAGCGGGTGGCGAGCATCTCCCTGCGGGTGGAGACCACTCCCACGCGGAAGGGGGACGAGGAGACGTTGACCACGATCTCGGCCCCCGAAAAGCAGCGGCGCCGCATCGGCCCGTCGGACGACCAGACGTCCTCGCACACCTCGACGGCGAGGGTGCCGAAGTCGAAGGCGAAGAGGTAGTCGCCGAGCGGCACGCCGCCGGCGTCGAGCGCCAGGCCGGGCACGCCGCGCGAGAAGGTGCGGGCCTCGTAGAAGACGTTGTAGGTGGGCAGCTTCTCCTTGGGCACGAAGCCGAGGATCGCGCCGCCGTGCACCACCGCGGCGCAGTTGAAGATCTGTCCGCCGACCGCGACCGCGATCCCGGCCACGAAGACCGGCCGCAGCTCCGCCGTCTCCGCGGCGAACCTCTCCAGCTCGGCACGTTGCGCGGCCAGGAACGCCCGCCACTGGATCAGGTCCTCCGGCGGATACCCCCCCACCGCCTGCTCTGAGAAACACCCCACCGTCACTCCGTCCGCCGCCATCTCCCGCGCCTGCCTCACTAGCCGGTCGACGTTGGAGCGCACCGCCCCGACGGTTGGGTTGACGCTGCCGAGCGCGATCTTGACCAACCTCATGCCGTCTCCTCCCTTTTCCACCTCAATCCTGACCGATTGCCCGGGCGACGGCAACCGGGCCCCCCCGGAACGCCCATGAAACGTTTTCGCCTTTCCTGACATCTATGGGTGCAGCCACCCATTCTTGTCCGCCCTGATCCGGCTGAATTCCTTCGTATCATGAACATCCCGCCCACCAACACCTGCTCCGGCTGGGACCCGAACACCGACAGCGCCGCCGACCTCTACAGCAGCACCTACAGCCTCCGCTGGCCGACCGACACGTCGGATGCCCGCGGCGCGTACTTCCACGTCGGCGACGTGATCCCGTTCGATTGGACCGACGCTCACCTGGATGCGGTCCTCGCGAGGCTCACGCCCAATCTCGCGACCAGTCCGCTCGCCGTCCCGGACGTCCGGGTGGCCAACTATCTGAACGACGTTCCGCTGGTCGCGGAGAGCTTCCTGCGCCTCAAGGACGAGCAGGAGCGGCCGCTGATCGCCCTGGGATCGACACCGCTCGACAACTCCATCCGGTCCTTCCGCACCTGGTATGCGGGTTGCGCGTCCGGCGCCTGCACGCCGGGCCTGGGTTGGCAGGGCATCGCGGAGGTCGAAGACCCGGACTGGGCCTGCCGGCGCAAGTACCTCGTGGTGTTGACCGACGGCGACGAGACCTGCGAAGGCGACCCCTGCTCCACGGTGGCCGACCTGCTGGACTACTCGGGAGTCGAGACCTACGCCGTGGGCTTCGGCATCGATCCCCTCGCGCCGACCCAGCTCTCATGCATGGCCGCGAACGGCGGCACCGTCAACCCCTACTATCCGCGCAACAAGCAGCAGTTGATCGACGACCTCGACTCGATCTTCGCCGACATCCTGACCCCCTGAAGAACAATCCTTCCCCGTCCTCCGTAGAATGAGGAGGGGGATTTGGCCGATGCGTACTCTGCTCTTCGTTCTGATGGCCGGAACCGTGGCCAGGCTGCAAGCCGCGCCGCCGGTGACGGAGGAAAAAGCGGTCCGCGAAACGCTGCACGGGGTCGAGATCGTGGACCCCTACCGCTGGCTGGAGGGCAACGCGCGGGCTACGTCCGCCGATACCGCGGACGCGGCCCTGGACGCCCGGGTGGCGGCGTGGACGGACGCCCAGAACGCCTACTCGCGCTCGATGCTGGACCGCCTGCCAGGCCGCAAGGAGCTGGAGGCCCGCCTCCGCGAGCTGGCCGCCGGGGGCTTCCGCTGGGAGCCGCGGCGGCGCGGCGAGCACCTCTTCTACTGGGAGGCTTCGCTCCCAAGGCAGCAGCCGGTGTTCATTGTTGAAAAGAGCGGCGGCGGCACGCCCCGGGTGCTCCTCGACCCGGCGACGATCGACCCGA
>Ga0190265_10003092_pt1 | contig 11344 bp, 8 predicted proteins | sample Popmic124T_FD_133135 | JGI IMG/M metagenome (GOLD analysis project Ga0190265, IMG submission 133135) | Populus adjacent soil microbial communities from riparian zone of Indian Creek, Utah, USA - 124 T | ecosystem: Environmental > Terrestrial > Soil > Riparian zone | place: USA: Utah | collected...
CGACATCGCGGGAATCAGGCAGCTCGTCGAAAGCGAGCTGGCCTACGATCCGTGCCCGCTGATCCACGAGGGCGACATGGTGGAGGTCTCGCACGGGCCGCTCAAAGGCGTGGTGGGCCGGCTGGTCCGCAAGAACGACAAGGCGCGTCTGCTGCTGTCGGTGGATCTGATCGGGCAGGCGGTGAGCGCCGAAGTGGACGCCGCTGACGTGAGGCCCTATTGAAATTCGGAGTTCCGAGTTCAGAGTTCAGAAACACTGCAGGCCTGGGGCCTGGAGCCATGAAAATCGGGGCCGTCGAGCTTTCGTCCCCGCTCGTCGTGGCGCCAATGGCGGGGATGACGGACACCGCGTTCCGGCGCCTCGTGAAGCGCCGCGGCGGCTGCGGGCTCGTCGTCACCGAGATGGTGTCGTCCGAGGGCCTCGTCCGTGGCATCGACCGCACGCTCGAATACGCCGAGTACACCGAGGAAGAACGCCCGGTCTCCATCCAGATCTTCGGCGGCGATCCCGACAAGATGGCCGCGGCCGCTCAGGTGGTCGAAGGCATGGGCGCCGACATCGTGGACGTGAACATGGGGTGCCCAGTCCGGAAGATCGCCAAGCACAACGCGGGCTGCAGCCTGATGCGCGAGCCCGAGCACGCGGCGCGGGTCATCTCCGCCATGACCCGGGCCGTTCGGATTCCGGTGACGGTGAAGATGCGCGCGGGCTGGGACGACACGTCCCGCAACGCCCCGGACCTGGCGCGTCGCGTGCGGGACGCGGGCGCCGCCGCCGTGACCATCCACGGCCGGACCGCAGAGCAGTCCTATACCGGACTCGCCGACTGGGACCTGGTGGCGCGCATTGCAGGCGACCTTGACATCCCGGTGTTCGGGAGCGGGGACTGCGTGGAGCCCGAGCAGATCACGGAGCGTTTGCGATCGGGAGTCAGCGGCGTGCTGGTGGGCCGCGGTGTGCTGCGCAACCCTTGGATCCTGGCGCAGGCCAGCGCCATGACGCGCGGCCAGGTGCCAGCCGCCGTCTCGATGGCCGACCGAGGGCAATTCCTTCGCGATTACCTCCGGCTGCTGCTCGACGAGCGCGTCGGTGAGGAGGCCGGCTTCCGGCACATTGCGCCGGGCACCGGCAGCGGCGCGCCCGAGCCGGCGCGCGGTCGCGAGCGTTGGGTGGTCAACAAGCTGCGCGCGCTCTGCGCCTGGTACACCAAGGGGCTCGAGGGGGGCGCCGCGCTCCGCGTGGGCATCCACACGGCCGGGAGCATCGGTGAGGTGCTCGAGCTGATCGACCGGCAGTTCGGCCCTCCGATCATCGCGACCTCGGGCTCCAGCTTGGCGCCGGTCGGCGCCGGCCGATGACGGCGGCGGCCCAGCAGGTTCAGCGCGCGCTCGTCACGGGCGGGGCAGGCTTCATCGGCAGCCATCTCGTGGACAGCCTGCTGGCGGACGGCTGGGACGTCACCGTCGTTGACAGCTTCGACCCCTTCTATCCGACGGCCGTCAAACGCGCAAACATCGACGCGCACGTGAGCCACCCACGATGGCGGCTGCACGAGGTGGACGTCGCCGACCCCGAGAGCCTGAAAGCGGTGCCGGGCGCCTTCGACGTCATCGTGCACCTGGCCGCCAAGGCCGGCGTGCGGCCATCGATTGCCGACCCGCTGGCTTACCAGCGGACCAACGTCGCCGGCACGCAGGCGATGCTGGAGTTCGCGCGGGCGCGTGGCATCCCGCAGTTCGTGTTCGCGTCGTCGAGCAGCGTCTACGGCGTGAACCCGCGGGTGCCGTGGAGCGAAGACGACCACGTGCTGCAGCCGATCAGTCCCTACGCGAGCACGAAGGTCAGCGGCGAGCTGCTGGGCCACGTGTACTCGCAGCTGTTCGGCCTGCGGTTCCTGGCGCTGCGGTTCTTTACCGTGTACGGTCCACGGCAGCGGCCCGATCTGGCCATCCACGCGTTCGCGCGCCGGCTTGTGCGCGGCGAGGCCATCCCGATGTTCGGTGACGGGAGCACGAGCCGCGACTACACGTTCGTGGACGACGTGATCGCCGGCGTCAGGTCCGCCATGTCCTACACCGGCTCGAGCTACGAGGTCATCAATCTGGGCAACAACAGGACTGTTGCGCTACGCGAGATGATCGGAGCCCTGGAACACACATTGGACGCGACGGCGGCCATCGAGCGTCACCCGGAGCAGCCTGGAGACGTGCCGCACACGTGGGCCCGCATCGACAAGGCCCGGGCGCTGTTGGGCTACAAACCCGCGACGTCCTTCGAGGAAGGCGTGAGGGTATTCTGCGAGTGGCTGAAAAGTCAGAATTCTGAATTCTGAATTGATCGACCCTTAATTCCTAATTCCGACCCCAGCGGCGCGAGCCTGAGCGTCGCTCCGCGCCTACCGCCTGCAACTCGGCTTCCATGGCCTCGACCCGGGCGGCCGTCGCGCGAGCGGTTCGGCCCGCCGACCGCACCAGCGACACCAGGTGCCGGCGGTCGAGCGCATTCTCCGCGGCCTGCCGCAGCGGCAAGTGGCCGCGCCGCACGCTGCGCGCCAGCCGCTCGTCCACCGTGAACATGCCCGAGAGACCCTGGCGCTGCAGACGCGTCGCGCCGCCGAAATCGCCCGACGCGATGAGGCTCGAGATCTCGCTCGTCCCGAGCAACAGGTCCTGCACGATCGTGCGTCCTCCGCCCAGCCGCCGGAGCGTGCGGGTGGCGAACGCCGCGCGGAAACTCCCGGCCAGCGAGAGCCGGACCTGCGCGTCTCCGACCGACGATCCGCGTCCCACCAGGCTGCGCACGGCTTGAAGCGACGTCGGAGCCGTGACCGCCAAAACCACCAGGCGGCCGCCTTCACTGGCGCGGGCGATCTCCCGGCCCGCGCCCTCGGCCTGCGGCAGGGCCACCAGTAGAATGTCGGGCGATTCCGCGACCGCGCTGCGAATGGCCGCCGTGGCCTCGTTCGAGCTGAACTCGCGCTGGCTGACAAACGCCCCCGCCACCTGCGGCCGCGCGGCGCCGTCGGGCCGCAGGACCAGGACGTACCCGCCGCGGCGCTGCGCGGCCAGATCGGCCACGCTGCTGGCAAGCGACAGCGCCTCGTCGGTCGTCGCCGCGGAGACCACGATGAGCCCGTCGCCGTCGCACGCCGCCCTCACCTTTCGGGGAACCAGGCGTTCCAAGCCACGGGCGGCCGCAGTCGGTTGCAGCCGGAGGATGAGTCCGCGCCCCTGGTCGTCGGCAAAGATCCGGCACGTCACGCGGCCAAGGTTCGCATCGGTGCGAACCCATTCGCCTTCGGCTCCGCGCTGCCACGACTGATCGCCTCCCCCTTCGAGGTCGCTGACTAGCTGGCCAATCGCCGGTTCGTCGAGCGCGAACTCGCCCAAGGGCTCCAGACGATCGTCCACGCGCACGACTGGAAGAGAGCCCGCGCGCAGATACACGGCGGTAGCGCCCTTGTCGGCGCCGTCGATGGCCCACGCGATCAGATCGCCGGCCGGCGTCTTCGCGGCGACCGGCGTCTTCGCGGCGACGAAGGATTCGGTGGCCGGAGCCGGCCTGGTCTGCGCAGACTGTTCGTGAATCGGCATGGCGGTACTCATTGCAGGAGCGGTATCGATTGCAGGAGAGGTTGAAGCCTGAGGCGCCGGTTCGAGATCGATCTGCGCCCACGAGTCGTCTTGCGCGCTGGCGGTGTTGTGGACGGGTACGAACGCAACCGCCTCCGGCGCGGGGTCGGTCGACGACTCCACGAAGATCCCCGGCGCCGCCTCCCACTCGTCCAGCTTCTCGGTCGTGCTGAGCGTCTGCTCGGGAGCGGCGAACAGGCTGTCGTCGTCGTTGCCCGGGACCTGGACGGGTGCTGCCTCCACGACCGGGACGGGAGCGCGCTTCAGCTCGATCGAGATGCCGTCGTCGGAGCGCAGGACCGTAGCCGCGAGCGTCAGCCCGGCCGACGGCACCTCTACCCGTTCCGAGGCAAAGCCGCTCTCCTTGAAAGCCTGTCGTCCCGGCTCGGAGAAGATCTGCCCGACCAGTGCTTCCAGTGCGTTGTCCGACAGGGTGGCCTTTGCGACGTCCTGGCGCTGGGTGCCTGCCACGACGTAGGGCGCGCGGCCCGACTCGAGCACAAGACTATCGCCGTTGGCGCGCATCATCGCGGCGCAGAGAGAAGGCAGCATATCCATATCTATTTCCGCTCCGGAAGCTTGGTTCGTTCCTGGAATTTGAACGCCGTTCTGAACACCGTGGGACCCAGTGAGTGGACCATCGACCTCACGACGGTGGCGCGCACGCTGCGGCGCACGCCGTCGATCTGCAGCAGAAGCTCGACCGCGCCGCCCGGCCGGAGCCTCGACGTCGTTTCCGCGAGGAGGCCGGTTTCGGACAGGTTGATCGGCTTTGCGTCGGACCCGCCTCGAATGCTCAACTTCACCTCCCGGCCAACGGCTTCCACCGGCACCCGCGGCGCCTCCCGGCGCTCGACAACGGCCGTGGTGGCCGGGGCTTCAGCAGGCGCCTTCTCGCCAGCCACCTGGGCCTCTAGCTGAGCGAAGAACACATCCAGGTCGAGCGGGTCGTCACTCATCGAGGCCAACTAGCTGCACGCGCCGACGCACTTTTGCGGGTCCCTGCACCGTTTCGTGTCGGCCCCCGTCGGCCTCATTCCAGGCGGGATGACGACGCGCGACGTTTAGTCTGCCGACCGCGGTCCTTCGAAATACCGCTGAGAACACGATGTGCTGTTTTTCGGCCGCTATTGGCAAAAAGACCAGCCCTGTCACAAATGGCGGTCTGCTTGCACCGCTGATGAGGTTGTTCAGCAGTGTCTGGACGAGCTGCGCAAAACTGATGACAGGCCCGCTTCAACACCTCGTGTCGAGCCGCTCCTGGGAGTGGCTGCGTGCGTTGTGCGGTCCCACCTCGCTCGACGTACAGCTGCTGGACCTGACCTACGTCCCAGTGCCGCTGTTCCCGGCGCGGCCGGGCGCGCCCGCCGGGCCTCTCGACTACGACGCGATCCGACGACTGCGCCCCGCGGCCGAAGCCGTGGTGGGCTTGCAAGTGCCGCAGGTGGCGCGCCTCGCGTCGCACACCGTCACGCTGTCCCCGGTGCGGCTTGGCGGCGCGCTCGTGGGGGTGATGATCGTTGCCCACCTCGACGCGGCTGCAGCGGCGTCGGAGCGACACCTGGCGACCGTCAGCGGCTGGCTGAAAACTGCGGTCGAGCAGCATCTCTCCAGTCAGGCCGTCGGTGCCGATCACCTGGCGGCGCTCAACGAGGCTCTGCGCGCGTCTGCGTTCGACGGGTCCGATCGGCGTCTCGTGTCGGTGTTCGCTGAAGCGCTCGCCGTGTGGCACGACATCGAAGTGGTGGGCTACGTGGAGACAGCGCCAGGTGTCTTTACGAGCGCGGTGTCGCTGGCGGGACGAAGCCGCACGGCGGCCCCACTGGTGTTTCCACCACAGGCCGTGCCCGCGCCGCAGCGCCTCACGCGCATGCCCCACACCCACGTGGACGGCGGCGATCGCAGCAGCGCGGATGCGCTTGTCGTCACGCTCACGCGAAGCGCAGCATCGGTCTGGCTGCTGACGCTTTCGGGCGAGATCGACGCCTGCGATCCGGCGCTCCTGTCCGGATACGTGTCGGCGCTCGACATCACCCTCGCGTTGACCTCGCGCGCGGCGAGCGCCCGCATCGCGCTGGCCGTTGCCAGCGATCTGGCCGCCGCCCCGTTGGATTCAGAGCGCGCGCTCGACCGCGCGCTCGAACGCCTGCGCCAGGCGCTTGGCGCGAGCGCGGTGCGATTTTCCACGAGAAATGCGTCAGGTGCGCCCCCGGCTGCGCGCTCCAACGGCGCCGTGGCGCTCCCGAGTAGCGAGTCGCCACTGGTCATCGAGCGCAAGACACAAGCGCTTGGGCGTTTCGCGCTCGAGATCGAGCGTCAGGCGGGCCGTCCGTGGACGCCGGTCGAGCACGCGCAGGCCCGTGCGGTCGCCGACGTGCTCGAGGGCTGGGCCGAGCGTCGCGAGCTTAGCAGCGCGCCCCCGCGGGAGGTCGACACGTTCGCCCGATCGATCGACGAGCGTGTAGCCCGCACGCTCGAGCGAGGAGACGCGATCACGCTCGCGGTGTTCGCCTGCTCGCCGCCGCCCAGCGGGGCGCAGGCGGAGGCGCTCTTGACCGAATCCCGCCGGTTCCTGCGGGTGGGCGACGAGGTCGGTATCCTGCCGAATGGCCACGTCGTGTTCCTTCTTCCGCAGACCACGGCTCCACAGGCACCCGCGGTGACGCGGCGGTTGAAAGCCGACCTCGCGCGCGTGACCTCCGCCGAAGGAATTTCTATCGTCGCTGAAGGGTTCGCAGCTAGAATGCCGGGCCAAGAGGCAGGGGGCAGTCTCCTGCACGAGGCTCGATCGCGAATCGACGATTCGGGCCCATTCCGGGCCTGACGTCCTTCGAGGTCGAACGGCATGCGGAGGGTAGGTGATCGGCGCGCCCGCGTTCGTCTGGACGTGGTGGGCGCCTTGTGGGGCACGCTGGAGACGCAGAAGCGCGCACGGGTCGTGGACATCAACGACAACGGCGCGCTTCTCTGGTCACCCGTGCATCTGCCGCTGAACACGGTGCACACCCTGGAGCTGACCCTCGACGGACAGAACCTGTCTGCAGAGGTGCTGGTGCGTCACGTCCGGCCCGCCCCGCTAGCCGGCACGTACCACGTCGGTGTAGAGTTCCTGTCATCCCCCCTGTCGTCTCCGTGAGAAGTCTGAGATTCGCCAGGCTCCTTGGGCGCAGTTCGTCAGACTTTTTTCTCGCCTGCGGGTGCAGAGATCACGCCCAAGCCATGCTTACAAAGCCTTAATAATCAATAAGATACATCGAAAGACCGACTGAAGGTTGCCTCCTGGCGACCTGATTGCAAACGAGCAAACCGTTGGATGCCGGCTCTTCCGTGGATGGCCGGAACCGTCGGGTGTGCCGGTTCAAGGCGGAGGGATGGAAGAGAGACGGCGATCGCCGCGTCGTGAAGTGCAGGGCCAGGCGATGGGTGTTCCCGTCGCGGAAAGCGTCCGGGTTCTCGACCTCAGCAGCGCCGGCGTCCTGCTGGAGACGTCGTCGCCCCCGGAGCCGGGCGCGATAGCGAAGTTGAAGTTCTCGGTCGGCGGCGAGCCGCTGGCCACCGACGTCGAAGTCAGGCGTGTGACCGCGGCCCCCGGGGGGTACCGCGTCGGCGCCCGGTTCGTGGAGATGACGCCGACTCACCGGCGTCTCATTGAGCGGTTTATGGGCCAATGATGGATGCAGTCGTTGATAGCGGACCCCGGCAGCAACAAGGCGCCTCGACACGCGCCAAGACCAACGTCACGTTCTCGGGTCTGAGCCCCGAGACCATCGCCCTCCAGCAGGAGATAGAGCGCGTGGCGCGTTCCGACGCCAAGGTGCTCATCACGGGCGAAAGCGGCGTCGGCAAGGAGATCGTGGCCCGGAACATCCACTCGCGCGGCCCCAGAGCCTCGCACGTGTTCGCGCCGGTCAACTGCGCGGGCCTGCCGGAGACGCTGCTCGAGTCCGAGCTCTTCGGGCACGTCAAGGGCAGCTTCACGGGCGCCTATCGCGACAAGCCGGGCAAGCTCGAGACCGCCCACATGGGCACGATCTTCCTCGACGAAGTCGGCGAGATGACGCTGCGCATGCAGGGTCTGCTGCTACGGTTCCTGGAAACGGGCGAGCTGCAGAAGGTCGGCGCCGACGGCAGCGGACGCATCGTGAACGTCCGGGTGATTGCCGCCACGAACAAGAACCTGCGGGACATGATTACGCAGGGCACGTTCCGCGAGGATCTCTTCTACCGTCTCAACGTGATCCACATCCTGGTGCCGCCGCTTCGCGAACGGCGCGAGGACATCCCGATGCTCGCGGAGAGCTTCCTGACGCAGTTCACCAATGCGAACAAGTCGCCTATCCGCGTGATCGCGGCCCCGGCCATGAAAGCGTTCGCCGAGTATTCCTGGCCCGGCAACGTCCGCGAGCTGGAGAACGTGATCGAACGGCTGGTGGTCACCGTGCAGGGTTCCACCATCGAGCTCGAACACCTCTCGTCGGAGATTCGCCACCAGGGCGCCGTCTCGTTCCGCCCTCGCCGCGAGCGCCGGAAGACGGTGGCCGACGAGCTCTACAAGCGCATGATCGATCAGCACGAGTCGTTCTGGACGAGCGTCTACCCGCTGTCCATGGACCGCGAGATCACGCGGAACAACGTGCGGGAGGTTGTGCGGCGGGGTCTCGAGGGAGCGCGCGGCAACTACAAGTTCGTCGCCCGCCTGTTCAACATGGAGCCGCGCGAGTACAAGCGCTTCCTCAACTTCCTGCGGAAGCACGACTGCCAGATTCCGTTTAAGGAGTATCGCTAGCGAAGCCTTCATCACTCTGATTCGCTAGCGATACTCGTTGTTTTCTTGCCCCCGCCTCGCGGGGGGACTCGCCCGGCGATACTCGCTGCTTTCCTGCCCCGCTTCGCGGGTCAGGCGCCGTGTTCCTCTACGCGGCTTCGCTGGCGATATCTGTAATCCGATCCGAATCCGGTCGGCCGCCGCGCCGTGAATGCGGCTCGGCGATGAAACCGCAATACGCCGTCGATCAATCACTTAGGGGCACTACTCAGCTGTGGTCAGGTCGTTGCACTGGACGTGACGGGCACCCGCGACATTTCGCGCGTGGTGTTCCGACATCATCCAGATGCGCCGACCGCCGACTTCTTGGTTTCGAATCGCCACCGCGATCCTGGCCTTCTGCGCCGGGACGGGGATTGCACGTGCTGACTCGCTGACACTCGCGTGGGATCTCAACCCCGAGCCCGACGTGATCGGCTACGTCGTCTACGTTGGTAACTCTCCCGACTCCTATACGCAGCGCGTCGACGTCGGCAACTCGAACAGTCACACCCTGAACGTCGTTCCCGGTCAGCAGTATTGCTTCGCCGTCTCGGCTTATTTCGCTGGTCCCATCGAAGGCACGCGATCACCCGAGGTTTGCACAACATCGAACCAGGTGCCAACGCTGGCGAATCCAGGCAACCAAAGCTCTGCGATGGGCGCCGCCGCCTCGCTGACGCTCACGGCCACGGACCCCGAGGGGGCCCCACTGACGTTCTCCGCGACCGGGCTTCCGCCCGGACTGATCCTGGCCGCCGCGAGCGGGGCTATCAGTGGTTCGCCCACGCAGGCTGGCACGTTCCCGGTCGCCGCCTCAGTGTCCGACGGGTCGCTGACCGGATCCGCGTCGTTCACGTGGATGGTCGCGTCCAGTGCGCCGGTGGCGCCCACGCTTCGCAGTCCGTCCGGATCGACGCCGACGACCACGCCGAATTTCGAGTGGGATCCGGTGCCCACCGCCACGCGCTACCGGCTGTGGGTCGACGACAACAGCAGCACGAACCCGCGTGTCCAAGTGGATCTCACCCCGGTCCAGGCGGGTTGCGCCACGTCGGGTACCGTGTGCCGCCACAATCCCGCCATCGCGCTCGCAGCAGGTCCCGCATCCTGGTCCGTGCGCGCCTCCAACGGCACCGGAGACGGGCCCTGGAGCGGCGCGATGGACTTCGCGATAGCCGACGGCCGGGCCCCGGTCGTCACGATCACGACGCCGACGGCCAATTCCACGCACTCGTCCTCGACAGCGACCATCATGCTCGGCGGCACGGCCACAGACGACGTCGGTGTCGTGCAGGTCACCTGGTCCAACAGCCGCGGGGGCGCCGGTTCGGCCACAGGCACGTCCACGTGGAGCGTCGCGTCGGTGCCGCTCAGCCAGGGCGCCAACGTGATCACTGTGACGGCCCGGGACGCCGAGAACAACACCTCCACCGACAGCTTCACAGTGACGCGGGTCGACGGCCAGGCGCCGACGGTCGAGATCACGCTCCCGGCAACCGTGGCGACCCACCGCACCACGCAGGCCACCATCGCGATCGGCGGCACTGCGGCCGACGAGTTCGGCGTGGCCCAAGTGCGATGGTCCAGCAGCCGCGGTGCATCGGGTGTGGCCAATGGCACGACCAACTGGGGTGTGCCCGCCGTCGCGCTGCAGGGTGGGACCAACGTGATCACGGTCACCGCCAGCGACGCGGCCGGTAACTCCGCCACCGACTCCATCACCATCGAGCTGGCCGACGAAGTGGCGCCCACCATCACGATCGTGGGTCCGACGGCGGCCGCAACCCATACCACCACTTCGAGCACACTGACCCTGAGCGGCACGGCCAGCGACGCCTTCGGCGTGACGCAGGTCACCTGGGCGAACAGCCGCGGCGGTTCCGGCACGGCCAGCGGCACCACCGGCTGGACCGTCGCGGCGATTGCGCTGCAGCAGGGCGAGAACCTCATCACCGTCACCGCGCGCGACGCATCCGGCAGGACGGGCACCGACACGCTTACGGTCACGCGAGCCGACGCCGGCGGACCGGCGGTGACGATCGCGACGCCGACGACAAGCCCGACGCACTCGTCGTCGCAGGCGAGCATCGCGCTGGGCGGCACGGCGACCGACGACTTCGGCGTCACCGAGGTGACCTGGGCGAACGACCGCGGCGGCAGCGGTTCCGCGTCGGGGACGAGCAACTGGTCCGTGGCCGCGGTGAACCTGCAAGGCGGCGCGAACACGATCACCGTGACCGCTCGCGACGCATCCGGCAGGACGGGCACCGACGTCATCGTGGTCACGCGGACCGATGGCGAGAGGCCGACGGTGGCCATCTCGTCGCCGACGAGCACGGACTCGCATTCGACCACTACCGCGTCGCTGACCATCGGCGGCACGGCGGCCGACGCCATCGGTGTCGCGCAGGTCACTTGGACCAACAGCCGGGGCGGCACCGGGACGGCCACGGGCACAACCGCGTGGTCGGCGTCGAACATCCCATTGCAGCCGGGATCGAACGTCTTGACTGTGACGGCCCGCGACACGAGCGGCAACACGGCCACCGATACCCTGACGGTGAACCTGACCGATGCCACGGCGCCTACGGTGAGCATCGCCGTTCCGACAAGTGCGGCCACGCATTCGACGATGAACGCGTCGGTGCCGCTGGGCGGCACGGCCACCGATCTCTTCGGCGTCACCGAGGTGCGGTGGGCCAGCGATCGTGGCGTATCGGGCGTGGCCACGGGCACCTCCGCGTGGACGGTCCCGTCGGTGGCGCTCTCACCCGGTGCCAATGTCATCACCGTCACGGCGCGTGACGCCGTCGGTCACTCGGCCACCGACTCGGTGACGATAACCCGCACCGACGGCGACACGCCCACCGTTGCCATCACCGCGCCGACGTCGAGCCCGACGCA
>Ga0190265_10003093_pt1 | contig 11343 bp, 18 predicted proteins | sample Popmic124T_FD_133135 | JGI IMG/M metagenome (GOLD analysis project Ga0190265, IMG submission 133135) | Populus adjacent soil microbial communities from riparian zone of Indian Creek, Utah, USA - 124 T | ecosystem: Environmental > Terrestrial > Soil > Riparian zone | place: USA: Utah | collected...
AGCGCGTGCCATAGACGATCTCGTTTCCCGGTGTCGCCGGATCGACATCGGCGACGCACATCACCCAGCCGGAGTTGTCGAAATCGTCCCAGAGCGTCGTGCGCGGCCACGGCGTCGCGTTCACGTTCGCCGGGCGAATGACTTCATAGGTCGGCCCCATTTCCGTCGTCAGAATAATCTCATTGCCGGGGTTGTCCGGATTGACGTCGCCCATGACGGTGTCCATCGCGACTTCGCCGCCATAAATCTCCATTTCGGTGACCCGTTCCCAGCCTGCCGGCGTTCGCCCGTAGAGCGCCCCACCGGAAACATCTCCCGCCCCTTCCCAGATCAGCAGAATCTCAAGCCCTGGATAGCTAGGAACAATCTCGCCCGGCCGCGCGCCCCAGCCGAAGCCGAACATCAACGGCAGCGATTCGTCCACGCTCTCCACGCTCCAGTTTCCACTCGAATCGTGGAAGAACACGTGGATATTGTTGGGCGTGTACGAGACGATCTCGAGGCCGGGCACGTCCGGTCGCACGTCCGCGACGTTGAGCGTGGTGCGCATGCGGATAACGGGAATCGGATAGGTCAGGTCGCCCTCCAACAATTGTGTCGTGACCCAGGCATCCGCTGCTCGCTTTACAAGAACGACATCGCCATCGACGCGAAGAAAGACGATTTCGTGTCCGGACGCGAGAAGATCGAGTTCTCCGGCCGCCATCGCATGAACTGGCGCACCGGCATCGAGAATCACGGAGGACAAAAACTCCGAGGCGATTCCGAGGTCCGCCTGGACTGAAGCGGTACGGGCACTAATGGTTGCGAAAATGAATGCAGACAGACGAAGGCGTGACATCAAACCACCTCACGATTGAACTCGCCTGATGTCCATCAATATGCCACGCACGAGGTCGGTCAGGAGTTGCGCGGCATCCCCATGATAATCTCGGGATTAGCGTCCATTCAAGAGTTCGATCCTCGCAATTCCTTCGAGCACACGACGCATGCAATCCCTTTTTCGACACCAAACCCGCACAATCTTGGCATTTTTCTCGCGAATCGCTGACATGGACCATCCCGTCGTGGTATAGTGGACGAGCGAGCCAGCAAGTCAGATTCCATCCATCGGCCTTTCAACGCGAATCAGGAGCGGATCATGAGCATTGACGTTTTCAGCAGTCAAATCAGGGACTTTCAAAATCCTCGGCGGCCCAGGGCGTGGTTAGCCGTCATCGCCGTTTTGGGCGCGGTCATTGGCAGTGCGTCATTACGGGCTGATTTCGTTTACTCCGATTTCTCGAGCCTTGTTGGCCTCACACTCAATGGCGACGCCGCTGGCACCGACGATGTGCTGCGCGTGGCGCCGGCCGCCCAAGGCCAGGCCGGATCCGCCTGGTACACGGCCTCCAAGGCCCATGTTGCTGATGGTTTTGATACCGTGTTTCAGTTTCAAATGCACGGCGGTGACGGCGCCGACGGCTTGGCGTTCGTGATCCAGGACAGTTCGGCGACGGCCCTGGGGGTCGGCGGCAGCGACATGGGCTATGGCGGCATTCCGCGAAGTCTGGCCGTGGAACTCGACACCTTCGGCTTCTTCCCGGAGACCGACAACCACGTCAGCATCCAGACCAACGGCGCCGGCCCGAATTCCCACGAAGATGCGTTTTCGATCGGCATGGCGAATTTCCCTTTCCCCGACCTGAACGATGGCCAGACTCATACGTTCACCGTGCGCTATCGGCCGGGCGTGATGGTTGTTTATCTCGATAGCAACATTCCATTGATGCACATCGAAGTCGATCTGCAAGACTTGAACGGTGACAACATCCTCGACGGATCCGGCGATGCCTGGGTCGGTTTCACCGCGGGGACGGGGTTATTCAATCAGAACCATGACGTATTGAACTGGAACTTCGATGAAAACTCGGGCCCCCTTCCAACGGGCGCCTGCTGCCAGAGCACCGGGTGCGTCCTGCTCAACGCGGTCGAATGTGACGATGCCGGCGGCTCTTACGCCGGCGACAACGTCACTTGCAGTTCGGGCAACTGCCAGGGCGCGTGCTGCACCAACATCGGCTGCCTGGGAACGAGTTTCCAGAGCTGTGTTCAGACCTTTGGCGGTCAGTTCGCCGGCGTGGGCATCGAATGCGAGTCCGGGGCGTGCCTCGGCGCATGCTGCGATGGGTTTGGAACCTGCTTCCCTTCCGACGAATTCTCGTGCGAAATCGACGGGGTGAGCACGTTCATGGGCATACAGACGCCATGTGAACCGTTTCCCTGCGGGCTGCCGGCCTACGCCGCCTGCTGCGTCGGCCCGGAGTGCCTCACCCAGACAGAAGCCGGCTGCGCTGATTCCGGTGGCGTGTGGCGCGGCTACGGATCGAACTGCGGCGAAACGGATTGCGGCGTCCCGCCCACGTTGAGCGCCTGTTGCCAGCCGGGTGGCATCTGCCGCGAGACGGACACGCAGGCTCACTGCGAGCAGTTCAACGGCGAATATCAGGGCGATGGCGTGGGCTGCGAGGAAGTTAATTGCGGCGGCGCTGTCGCCGGCGCCTGCTGCCTTCTCGACGGAAACTGCGCGGAAGTGCTCGAGCAAGCCTGTCAGGAACAGGGCGGCCATTTTCAGGGAGCCGATTCGTCCTGCAGCAACCCGAATCTGAACTGCGGCGAATTGGGCGTCTGCTGCAAGACCGACGGCTCGTGCGCCACGACCTCGGTTGATTATTGCTTTAACGATCTGGGTGGAAGCCTCTTCAGCACGCCGGGCACCTGTGAAGACGCGGTTTGCACTTATGGGGCTTGCTGTTTGCCTGATGGCAATTGCCAGGAAGACTGGGTTTTCAACTGCGATTTCTTCGACGGCGAATTTCAGGGGCAATCGTCACTCTGCGCCTTCGTTTCATGTCTGGAAGATTGCGACTGCCTCGGAGACACAAGCGACGATGGCAATCCGAACGGCGGCGACGTGCAGTCATTCGTGGACTGCTATTTAGGTTCGTTTGGCGGCCCTCCGATTCCGGGTTGCCAATGCGTCGATACGCTCCAGGACGGGACCGTCGATGAATTTGATATTGGGGAGTTCGTCACCATTCTCCTAACGTCGGACGGCTGTCCGTCCTGATCTCGCCGCGAAGCGGCGGCGCGACAGAGCCGCGCCCGTAAAGCAAGCGGCCGGCGCCGAACAGGGCAGTGAATCTGGGTACAGAAGACGATTCTGTGCCCTTTTTTCCGTTACAGAATTCACAGGATCCCGGCGGCCATCAACGATTCGCAGATAATTGCGTCCTCACAGTCGCACTGAATCAGCTTCGACATCACGAACTTCCGATGTTAAACTATCGACAGCCACGGAAGGTCGCCCATGCGCACGGATGTCGTCGCACACGTTTCCATCGAAAATCTTCTACACAATTACCGCGCCCTGCGTGCCGCCTGCCGGTCGCAAATGGTCAAATTCTGCGCTCCCCTGAAGGCCAACGCCTATGGCCACGGCCTGCGCATGGTCGCGCCCGCGCTGCAAGAGGCCGGCGCTGACTATGCCGCTGTCGCGACATTGCAGGAGGCCATTGAGCTGCGGGAAATCGGCTGGACGCCACCGATTCTGCTGCTGGGGGACTCTCTAGCCGTAGCGGACGACGCCGAGCGCCGCGAGCGCATTGACGCCATCGTCGCACACGATCTGACCATCACCATCACCGGCGAAGATCCGATCCGTGTCATCGCGGAGACCGCCCTGCCAAAGCAGATAACGGTCCACGTCAAGCTCGACACGGGCATGGGCCGGATGGGCGCCATGCCCGAAAAGATCCATGAATTGATCCGCAGCGTCCGCGTGTCACGCCATCTGCACCTGACCGGCTTCTATTCCCACTTCGCGACGGCCGACCTCAAGCAGCGCGAGCTGGCCCGGAAGCAGCTCTCACTATTTAACCATTCCCTGACCGCCATTCGCGTCAACCTGCCGCCGGGCGTCATCCGCCACATTGCCAACAGCGCCGCCACCATCGCCATGCCCGACACCCACTTCGACATGGTGCGCCCGGGCCTCGCGCTCTACGGTTATTATCCGGAGAGCCACATGGCGGAGCTGATTTTTCTCAAGCCGATTCTCAAGGTCACGACCCACCTGACGGCGGTGAAGGAGCTGCCCGCCGATCATTGCGTCGGCTACGGGCAGACCTTCACCACCAAGCGGCCCACGCGCCTGGGGATCATTCCGGTCGGCTATTACGATGGATACATCCGCGTGCTGTCGAACAATGCCGTTATCGGGACACCGCACGGCTACGCCCCGGTCGTCGGCCGCCTCAGCATGGACCAGCTAGCCGTCGACCTCACCGACCTCCCCGCCATGCCCCCCGGCACCCCGATCACCCTCATCGACGACCGCAGCGGCGGCCAGAACTCAGTCGCCGGCATCGCGAAGAAGATGGGGACCATTCCGTATGAAGTGACCTGCCTGCTCGGCCCGCGCATCGAGCGCGTGGCGGTTGCGCCGTCCACGTCGGCGATTGCGGAAGAATCCTCGCTCGTGTCGCAAACGGCTCCTGGTTAACGGTCGCTGATCCTCGGCGAGCAGGCATCAGAACCCGCCACGGAAGTGGCGGCCCCATCAGAACCCACCACGGAAGTGGTGGGACAGGGGCGAGACACTCTGGTGCCCACGGAATTGATGTTGTTCGGCGTGTCGCACTCGATCGCCCCCCACTACCGTGGGGATTCCGTCAGCGCGGCTGATCCTGATAATCGCGCACGTAGCGCGCCGCGTCTTCCACGTCCCGTTCGGCCCACAGATATTGACGACTACCTGGACCGTCGACCCACACCGGCCGCCCAGCAGGGATCATCTGGCGTTCACGAAGCGCCCGCGTCGCGCGGGCTTTCAGCTTCTGCAACATCTCTTCTGGCGTTGCACCGTGATAGCCGACAACGGCGTGAACATGGTTTGTCCGTATGGCCCGTTCGACCAGAATCCATCGACGAAATCGGCAGGTGTCGACGATGGATTCATCGACGCAGCGGCGCATCGCGTCTTCGAAGACGACGGGCGGGTGTTTCATGACGGTGGCGGCGTGGTGCGTCCGGGTCAAGAAGCGGTGTGCCAAAGACATTGTGCTCGTCATCGACAGACCCGCGCTCGTCCCCATGAAGCCACGTACCATAGGTGCGGAAGGTCAGAAAAAACGCGAGCGGTTCTTTCATGACCGAAAGTGTATCCGCCAAGCCCGCTCAAGCAATCAGAACCCACCACGGCAGTGGCGGGCCGCATCAGAACCCACCACGGCAGTGGTGGGCCGCGACCGCTGCATTACAAGAGCGGTTCCCCCTCCTGAGCACCACACACTTCATCCCCCCACTTCCGTGGGGGGTTCTGATGGCTGACTCGTCGCCGCGCTGCCCTCGATCAACGCCTCGGCCTCGGCGGCCAGGGCGATGGCATCGGCGACGTCGGCCCAGGCGGGGTCTTTCATCAGATCGCGCAGCCTGGCGAGCGTAACGCGGGCTTCGTCGCGGCGATTCATTTGCCACTGGGCCATGGCGGTGATGGCTAGAGGGGTCGCGCCAGAACCCACCACGGCAATGGTGGGAAGCGGCCGCCAATCAGAACCTATCACGGAAGTGGTGGGCCGCGACCGCTGCATTACAAGAGCGGTTCCCCCTCCTGAGCACCACACACTTCATCCCCCACTTCCGTGGGGGGTTCTGATGCCTGGCTCGTCGTCGGCTGCCCTTCGATCAGCGCCTCGGCCTCGGCGGTCAGGGCGATGGCATCGGCGTCGTCGGTGCAGGCGGGGTCTTTCATCAGGTCGCGCAGCGTGGCGAGCGCGGCACGGGCTTCCTCGCGGCGATTCAGTTGCATTGGACCATGGCGGTGATGGCGAGGTTGCAACGGAGGTGGATCGTTTTGCGTTATTTGACCGATATAGTATAATTGCTATAATCCAGGAGTAAATACGAATATGCCCGATCTCAAGCCGCTTCGATGGGTTGGACGAAGCCGGGAGGACTTGCGGTCGTTTCCCGAAGATGTTCGCAGGACTTCGAGAAAAAATCCAAGTCAGGAGTTAAGACGCCCACGAAGGAAATCGATCCGATTCATCAGCGGCTGCGCCGCGCGGATGAGGATCATCAAACTCTCCAGCAGTCCGCCAGAAGGGGTTGAACCATGAAGCGAACAATTCAGGTGAAATCAGGCAGTGGAAATGTCTTCACCGACCTGGGGTTGAGCAACGCCGATGATCTCTCCATCCAGGTTGACCTCGTCCGGTTAATCTACCTTCGCATCAGGGAACTTGGGCTGACGCAGGCCCAGGCCGCCAAGCGGCTTGGCCTGAAGCAGCCAGATGTTTCCAAGTTGATGAACGGCCGTCACACGGGCTTCTCCGCCGAGCGGCTGTTCCGCGCACTCAACGCCCTCGATGAGGACGTGCAGATCATCGTCAGCAAGAAGCCGCCCCGCGCCCGCCGCGACGGCAAAGTCACCGTGACCGCGGCATGACGCTTTCATGCCACGGGCGGCGGGGACCTCCTAGGGCTGCCGCATTCCAGGTGACGGCTGCGAAGCGGCGGATTGCGAAGCGGGCGGTTCGGCGGTCGCCTGCGAGGCGGCCGGCTGCGTGAGTGCATCACGGGCTTGGCCCTCAATCAACGCCTCGGCCTCGGCGGTCAGGGCCTTGGCATCTTCGTCGTCGGCCCAGTCGGGATCTTTCATCAAGGCGCGGAGGCGGGCCAGCGTAGCGCGGGCTTCGTCGCGGCGGTTCAGTTGCCACTGGGCCATGGCGGTGATGGCGAGGTTGGCGGGAGCGGAGAGCCTTGTTGCCGTGAAAGATCTCGTTTTGAGGACTGGAATGTGATATAATATACCACATAGATCATGGCCCCAGGAGCATACGAGATCATGAACGTTGGTATCTCCGCTGACAATGAGCAGTTTATTGCGACATCGCTCGGAAGCGGGCGATACACTGACTCGGCGGCGCTGCTCAACGAGGCCATCGCCCTTCTGAAGCGGCGGGACGAAATCATTCGCGCTGTCGATGCCGGCGTTGACCAACTTGATCAAGGCGACGTCGTTGATGGCGATCATGTGTTCAATCGGCTCGCAGAAAAACATGGTCCCGAATCGAAGTCGAGTTCTGACTGAGACCTGAATGGGCCGGCTTCAATTCGCAAGACTCGCCGAACACGATCTCGAAGAGATTGCCGACTACATCGCGCGCGACAGCCGGCATGCCGCGCTTTCATTCGTGGGGCGACTTCGGGCTGCGTGTCATCGACTCGCCGATCATCCTGAAATGGGAACCAGTCGTCTCCGATTCAAGGGCGGAAATCTCCGTTCGTTTTCCGTTGGACAGTACTTGATCTTCTACCGGAAGTCCGCAGACGGTATCGAGGTCGCCCGCGTTCTTCATGGCGCGCGTGATCTGGACGCGTTGTTGGATTAGTCATTGGATGCCCCGTCGAAGGGCATCGATGTTGCCGGTTTTTCCGGCGCCATCCCCAGAGGTTGTGTCGCGGCCGGTTGCGACGCGGCAGGCTGCGTGGCGGCATCGCCGGCCCGCCCCTCGATCAACGCCTCCGCCTCGACGGCCAGGGACTTGGCATCTTCGTCGTCGGCCCGGGCGGGGTCTTTCATCAACTCGCGGAGTTTGGCGAGCGCGGCGCGGGCTTCGTCGCGGCGATTCAGTTGACACTGAAGCTTTAACTTGACGTCGGTAGTTATTTTGTCGCGACCGAGTTCATGTGTTAGACTGAACGGCGATGACTTTCAATAACATCGACTTTCCAGCCGACAAGCTCGCCGATTTCTGCAATCGGCATGGCGTTGCGAGGATGTGGCTCTTTGGCAGCGTGCTGCGCGAAGACTTTGGTCCTGATAGCGATATCGACGTTTTGGTTGAGTTTCTGCCCGGACGGACGCCGGGCATGTTCGGCTTCGGCGATATGATTCGGGAACTCACCGCGATGATTGGCCGTAGGGTGGACCTGCGAACGCCATTCGACCTCTCGCGGCATTTCCGTCCATTCGTCCTTCGCGAGGCAAAGCTGCTGCATGCCGCGTGAACGAAAACGGCTCGCAATCGATGACCGAGTGCGCATCGAACACATGCTCGAAGCCGCACGGGACATACGACTAATCTATAAGCGCCGCGCAACGGGCAAAACAACTCGCGGCTGACATCGCATGCCAAGTTTCTACCGAGCCATGCTGCCTGATGGTGACTTGCCCAAGGTGGGCTTTGATGCACGAACGCTGGGCGTGCGTGTCCCTGTGGATATTCCTGTGGACGAGCGTCAGCATGTTCATCCCAACACAGGTGGCATGTCAGTGGCGCCGCGTCTGGCTGATCTTCCGCCCCATCGGATCCCACGCCGGTTGCGAGGGCTGCCCGGTTTGGCTGCTGCCGTAGGTAGCAATTCTCTTCGTGTATGGCGATTCGGGGACGGTGAATTTCAATCGTCAAGGGTATCGGAAAAGCTATGGCTGCGCATCGATCACTCGCATCCAAGGCATGGCTTGATCGAACCCGATGCTATAATGCGGTTGTCAGAGTTTTCCGACGCGCTTGCGGCGACCCGCCCGCTGTGGGAAATCGATGAGGAGCTGACATGAGCAGAGCGTTTCTTAGGAATGCCGACTACGTTGCCTACGCCCGGCTGCTTTTTCGTCTTCACGGTCTGATTGCTACCGATGCCGGCGAGTCGCCGGACGCCGACGACGTTCGCAACGAAATGGACGCCGCTTGGTCACGGCTTGGTGCCGCCGAGCGAAGCGAGCTTCGCATGCTTTCGGAACAGCTCTATGCGTTCCACGGAGACGGGACCGTAGGGGCGGGCGCGGCTTAGCATCGAGACGAGCGCGGACGGTCGCCGCGTGCTATGGTTTCTGCGATTCTTTCGTCGGCTGTGTGGTCATCGATGGCTGGGTTGAAGTCGGCGGCCCCTCGATCAACGCCTCGGCTTCGGCGGTCAGGGTGATGGCATCGGCGTCGTCGGCCCAGGCGGGGTCTTTCATCAGGTCGCGCAGCGTGGCGAGCGCGGCACGGGCTTCGTCGCGGCGATTCAGTTGCCACTGGGCCATGGCGGTGATGGCTAGAGGGGTCGCGCCAGAACCCACCACGGCAATGGTGGGAAGCGGCCGCCGATCAGAACCCACCACGGAAGTGGTGGGCCGCGACCGCCGATCAGGCAGTGGCGGGCCGCATCGGAACCCACCACGGCAGTGGTGGGCCGCGACTGCTGCATTACAAGAGCGGTTCCCCCTCCTGAGCGCCGCACACTTCAACCTCCCACTTCCGTCGGGGTTCTGTTAGTGCGGCTGATCCTGATAGTCACGCACATAGCGGGCCGCATCTTCTACGTCTCGCTCAGTCCACAGGTATTGACGACTGCCCGGGCCATCAACCCAGACTGGACGGCCAGGAGGGACCATTTGGCGCTCCCGAAGCGCTCGCGTGGCACGGGCCTTCAGCTTCTGCAACATCTCCTCGGGCGTTGCGCCGTGATAGCCAACAACGGCGTGGACATGGTTTGTCCGCACGGCCCGTTCCACCAGCAGCCATTCACGAAATCGACAAGTGTCGACAATGGATTCATCAACACAGCGCCGCATCGCGTCACCGAAGACGAGGGGCGGATGTTTCATCACAGTGGATGCCCGCTCCATTCGCGGCGCGTCAGGATCGAGCAACGGCGTGCCGAAGACATTGTGCTCCTCATCAACGGACCCGCGTTCATCCCCATGAAGCCAGGTGCCATAGGTGCGGAACGTCAGAAAAAAAGCGAGCGGCTCTTTCATGGGACGAAAGTGTAACAGTGTCTATCAGAACCCACCACGGCAGTGGTGGGCCCAGTCAGAACCCACCACGGAAGTGGTGGGAGCGAGCGAGTTCAGCGCACGAATGGGGCATTAAGAATGCACGCGATAGTCAGCGTCGCACACCCTCTGCCCCCCACTGCCGTGGGGGGTTCTGATGCCCATTGGCTTCTTCCGACGGCTGCCTGGTCGCCGAAGGTTGGCTCGAAGCCGACGCACCTTCGATTAACGCGAGCGGCTCTTTCATCAAAGGAGTGTATCAGCCGCTACGGTGGCAAGCCGTCAGAACCCACCACGGAAGTGGTGGGCCGCGACCGCTGCATTACAAGAGCGGTTCCCACTGCTGAGCGCCGCACACTTCAACCCCCCACTTCCGTGGGGGGTTCTGATGGCTGGCTCGTCGTCGTGTTGCCCCCAATCAACGCTTCGGCCTCGGCGGCCAGGGCGATGGCATCGGCATCGCCGGCCCAGGCGGGGTCTTTCATCAGCTCGCGCTGTGCGCGGCCTGATATCAGAACCCACCACGGAAGTGGTGGGCCGCGACCGCTGCATTACAAGCGCGGTTCCCCCTCCTGAGCACCACACACTTCATCCCCCCACTTCCGTGGGGGGTTCTGATGGCTGACTCGTCGTCATATCGCCCTCGATCAGCGCCTCGGCCTCGGCGATTAGGGTGACGGCATCGGCGCCGTATTCCCAAGCGAAGTCTCCCACCTCGTCGCGCAGCTTGGCGAGCGTGGCGCGGGCTTCGTCCGGGCGGTTCAGTCTCCACGCGCTCATTGATGAAATAGCGAGGTCATGTGCAACGTTGTAAGCCCCCCTTACACTTGCTTTGATTGACTCGGTAACGACGTCGAGCGAATCCTTATACTGGCCTGCGCGATAGTGTGCGAGTGCGAGCGTTTTCGCGTCGTTTATGGCCGGATATTCCGTTCGACGTTGAATAACTTCGGAGAGAACTCGTTGGTAGTAGATTTCGGATTCTTTCCCGTGTACGAGCTGCGACCAAGCTTCACTGTCGGCCTCCTGGGCTGTGCGAAAAGCTTCGTTTGATTGCACGAGACGCGCTAGTCCACCGTGTTGCAATCGCTAATAGTATGCATTCAGCCACGAACCCAGTGTGTTTCCCTCCCAGGGTACCTCTTCATTACGCCCTTCATCTCTGATTAATTCCTCGGTGAATTTCCGAAAGCAATTAAGCTGTGTGGCGGTCGCAAAGATCGGGAAGGCTGTGATGATGTGATCATAATATCGAAGAGCGGCATCAAACTCTTTGGAATGCGCGAGTGCCGCGGCGACCTGCGCCTCGATCGTCATGCTCAGACACGTTGGTGATCCGCCCGCCGTGTAGTAGGCATCGATAGCATCTCTCAATACTCTGATATCCCTATCCATTGATTCCGCCAACAAATCCGCCGCCTGAAGAGTCCGTTCATCGCCGTGGCCTGCTCCCCGAAAACTGATCCATCTGTTATGAGAGTCTCTACGGCCCGGAAGGGCAAGGAGATTCTCGATGAAGAAGAAGCGACATAGTCCGG
>Ga0190265_10003094_pt1 | contig 11339 bp, 11 predicted proteins | sample Popmic124T_FD_133135 | JGI IMG/M metagenome (GOLD analysis project Ga0190265, IMG submission 133135) | Populus adjacent soil microbial communities from riparian zone of Indian Creek, Utah, USA - 124 T | ecosystem: Environmental > Terrestrial > Soil > Riparian zone | place: USA: Utah | collected...
GCCTTGACCACGTTGCGGGCGGCCGGGGAAGCGGTGGGCGCGCGCGCCCCGGCCACCGCGGCCGCCTGGTTCGGGGAGGCACTGCGGCTCATGCCCCCCGACGCACCGATCGAGATGCGGGCCGACCTGCTGCTTTCCCGCGCGCGGGCGCTTGTCGCGACGGGACAGTTCGGTGACGCGCTGTCCGCGCTCCTTGAGAGCATCGGGCTCGTCCCGACCGAGGCGGTCGCGCCCCGCGTACGTCTCACATCGGCGTGTGCCGGCGTCGAGCACCTGCTCGGTCAGCACGAGCAGGCCCACCATCGACTCACCACGGCATTCGACAGCATCGCTGACTCAACCTCGCCAGAGGCCGCGGCTCTGATGATCGAACTCGCCATGGACGGGTTCTCCCGCATGGACTACCCGCGGATGCGCACCTGGGCCGAACGCGCCCTGACCAGCGCACGGTTGCTGGGCGACCGAGCGCTGACCGCGGCCGCGGCCGCGGCGCTCACCTTCGCCGAAGCCGCCGACGGCGCAACCACGCAGGCGCAGACCCTTCGCGCGGAAACAGCCCACCTCGTCGCAGACCTCGATGAAACCGAGCTCGCCGGCCGCCTCGACGCGGCCGTCAACCTCGCCGGCGCCGAGCTCTACCTCGACTGCTACCCGGAAGCCGCGATCCACGCCGAACGAGCACTATCGGTGGCCCGGGCGACAGGGCAGAGCGAGTTCATCCCCCTTGCCTACTCGATCCTCGGGCAAGCACAGTTGCTTCGCGGCCGCCTGGCCGAGGCCGGAGTCCTCCTCGACGACGCCGTCGACGGCGCCCGCCTGTCCGGCAACGTCCAGGCACTGGCCGGGAACCTCATCAACCGCTCCCTCGTCGCGCTCGCAGCCGGTGACCTCGACCTGGCGCTGTCCACGGCCGAAGAGAACGCCGAACTGACCCACGGGCTGGACCAGAGCCTCGTCTGCGCGGCATCAGTCGCGCTCGCCGCCTCGCTCCTCGAACGCGGCGACCCCGAGCGGGCCGCCAACATCCTCACCACCTCCTCCGGCGGCGCAGAGCTCCCGATGATCCCCGGCGTGTGGAGGCCCAGGTCACTCGAACTGCTGACCCGCTGCTGGCTCGCACTCGACCGCCGCAGCGACGCGCAACGCGCAGCAACAGCCGCGCTGGCGGCCGCCGCCGGCCTGAACCTGCGCATGGCCGATGCCATGGCCGACCGCGCCGCCGCCGTCATCGACCTCGACCACGGCGACCCCGCCGCCGCCGCCGAGCACGCGCTCGCCTCGGCGCTCGCAGCCGACCAGGCCGGCGCCCCCCTCGAGGCCGCACTCTCGCGGACACTCGCCGGACGCGCCCTGGGGCAAGCCGGTCAACCCGACCGCGCAGTGGCCGAACTGCAGCACGCCGCCAACCAGCTCCACGCCGATGGAGCACTCAGATACCGTGCCGCCGCCGAGCAAGAACTCAGACGCCTCGGCCACCGGGTCCATCGACGCAGCCGGGCCGGCACACCCGATGGAGTCGGCATCGAGACCCTCACCGAACGCGAGCGCCAAGTCGCAGGGCTGGTCGTCGACCGCAAGACCAACCCCGAGATCGCAGCCGAGCTGTTCCTCAGCCCCAAAACCGTGGAGACCCACCTGCGCCACATCTTCCACAAGCTCGATGTGACCTCTCGCGCCGAGCTCGCACGGACGATCGAGGCCTCCCCGCAACAGCGAGCCCGGCTCCAACGCTGACTGGTGCCGCGAGGCGGGCGTAGAACCGGAAGGAGAACCGCTTGCGGGCGTCTACTTCCGGGGAACACCATTGGCCCCGACTGCGGAGCGGCACGGAGAGCCACTGCGCCGTTTCGGCTCCGCCAGCAACCGGTCAAGATGGATCCCACGAAGTATCGGTTCAGCGCCCAGTCTGCGCCACCACGTCGTCGCCGACGTCGGCGACGGGCCCGCCCCCAGCATCGCGCGCCGAAGGGTTGTTGCGTGTGCGACCAATGCGCACACCAGGGCGTCTTTCCGCCACCGGGCTCCTTCAGCCGCTGAAGCTGACGTGGATGGCGCAGTTTGGGGAGGACCAACAGGGGTTATGTGCATTTCTACGCCTGAAGCGCGTGGGGTACGAATCGCCCGCCAAAGTTCAAAAGGGAGAGAGTGCAAACGTGGCACCCCGCGGCGACCGTCCAGGGGTCCTCACGGCGTCCCGGAACCTAACGAGGTGCCCATGTTCTCAGCTGCACCGTCCCGGGGACCTGCCCCTGCGGGCCGACCGTATGAGGGTCATCTGCCTAGCCCATAGCGCCCACAATGACGCAGTCTCGCAACGCATCGTGAGCCGCAGACCCAAGCCGACTCAGCCACCGTTGGCAGCGCTTCGGGCTGAGCGGGCGAGGCACCGCGCGCGGCGCAGTGGCTCGGGAGTACGACACTGGCCGGTGGTGCTGGCCACGACGTCGAGTGCGGAAGCGAGATCGACCCGCCATCCCGGGTGCACGACCAGCGGGCGGACCCGGGGGCGCGTCCGCATCCAGCAGCCGACCACGGTGTCTCCGAGACGGAGCGGGCTGATGTCGCCGCGACGGTCTTCGGGCCACTCCCCTTGGGCGAGCAGCGGGCGATGCGTGATGCCCACCGTGGGCAGGCCGAGTTCCGCACCGAGGTGCAGCGCCAACCCGGCTCGCCGCGGATGGTCGCGGGCGGTCGCGTCGAGTAACAGCACGTCCGGAGGCGTCGACAGCGCCCGCACCGTCGCGGCCATCAGTCGACCGAGCCTCAGTGCCAGCAGCCCGGGATTGTACGGCGCGCCCGCCACGCCGCGACGTAGCTCCTGGTCGAGCAGGTTGCCCCCGCGCATGACCACAGCCGCGGCCCACGCCCCGTCCCCTGCACGGCCACGGCCCCGGAGGCCACGTGGGAAGCACACCCAGCAGCCGCCGATCCGCAGCTCACCGCGAGCCGGCTGCCACGGCTCCGCGGCTGCCCGCGCCAGCTCCCGTTGGACCTCGATCAGCGACTCGGCGTCGAGCGGCCACATGTGACCATCCTTGCGCGGCCCGTGAGTGCCACGATGGGGAGTGTGGTCGTGCTGTGCCTGGCCGGTGACGTGATGACCGGCCGGGGTGTGGACCAGATTCTGCCTGCGGCGGGTGACCCACGTCTGTGGGAGCGGTACGCCGCCAGCGCCAGGGACTACGTTGCGCTGGTCGAGGCATCCTCCGGGCCCATCCCCCGGCCGGTGGGCTTCTCGTGGCCTTGGGGCGATGCGCTGCAAGTCCTCGACGAGCTGGCGCCGGATCTCCGCATCGTCAACCTGGAGACCAGCATCACCCGCAGTGACGACTTCCAGTCCGCGAAGACCGTGCTGTACCGGATGCACCCTGACAATGTCGCCTGCCTGACCGCTGCCCGGCTCGACGCCTGCGCGCTCGCCAACAACCACGTGCTCGACTTCGGTGCCGGCGGACTCGAGGAGACCCTCGACGTGCTCACCCAAGCGGGCCTGGGACCGGTTGGCGCGGGACGCCACGAGCAGCAGGCATGGCACCCAGTCGTGCTCACAGCCGGTGGCCCTCGAGTCCTGCTCTGGTCGGTGGGCTCGGCCACCAGCGGCGTGCCTCGCAGCTGGGCGGCAGGACCCCAAGGCCACGGAGTGGCCTTCCTCGACGAGCACTCCAACCCCGACACCGACGCCCTCAGCGAGCGCGTGCGCCGGCTGAAGCTGCCCGGGGACATCGCGGTCGTGTCCGTCCACTGGGGATCCAACTGGGGATACGACGTACCGCGCGCGCAGGTCCGCTTCGCTCATCGGCTCATCGACAACGGCGTGGACCTGGTCCACGGGCACTCCTCGCACCACCCGCGCCCGGTCGAGGTCTATCGCGACCGACTCGTGCTCTACGGCTGTGGCGACCTCATCAACGACTACGAGGGAATCGGAGGCAATGAACGGTTCCGAGATGACCTGCGGCTGTTGTACCTCGCCCGGCTCGACCCGGCCGGAGGGCTCGAGGAGCTACAGATGGTGCCGCTGCAGTCGCGGCAAATGCGCTTGCGGCTCGCCACGGAACAGGACGCGAGGTGGCTGCACCGGGCCCTGCGCAAGTCCAGCCGTCGCTTCGGATCGCGGGTCGATCTCGAACCCGACACCAACCTGCTGCTGCTCCGCTGAGCTGAGCGCCCAACTCTTCACGGCTCGTCGACGTGCCACGCTTGCCGCGGGACCGTCCATTCCGCCGCGAGTGGGCCTTGCCTCCCTTCATCCTCAGGGCGGGCCGCGATCTGTATTGCCCCACACGACGGGAGCAGTCTCACGGCGCCTCAGTGGAGGGAGAACGGGGGATACCGATCTGTCACGAGAAGGAACGCGTACGCCTCGACACGAAGCCACCAGCGGCTGACGCCGACCACGAAGTCGAACAGCCCCCGCGGGTAACGTCCGGTGAAGAGAATCGCGAACCAGGCGAACACGACCGCGAAGCAGGCGCCCACCGACAGGACGAGTAGGACCAGGATGTGCGGGATCGCGAGTAGCCACTTCACCAGCGGCAGCCAGCGATTGAGGTCGCGTTCGACGTCGGGATAGTCGATCTCGAGGTGCACGTCCTGCTCTTCGACCGTCGACGGGTACTGGTCGGTGAGCAGTGCGAGGTAGGCGCCGAGGCGGGCGCCGAAACGAGCGAGTTCGAGGGCGAAGTCGAACCACCAGCGCGGATAGCGCTGCCGGAAGAGGATCATCAGCAACGTCGCCAGGAACAAGCCCGCGGCGATCCCGCCGGCCGTGGTGCTGACCACTTGTCCGCTTTGGTCGTAGACCGTCTCGGTGGCGCCTGCCGTGATCACCCCATAGACGATCGCGATCGGAATGATCAGTACCAGGCGGAACAGGGTCGTCACCCGGTTGTGCTGGTCGGAGTAGGCGACCTCGAGGCGTGCGGGATAGACGGGTGGCGCCGAAGGCATGCTCATAGGACTCTCCAAGCTCAGCGAACACCTAAGCCGACGACGACGGGACGCTTCTGCTCCATGTTGTCGCCGCCCACCGACCTGCGCAATAGGCAGCCAACCTTCCCGGGAGCCGGTCTCGCAGAGCCGCGGCTTACCGCCGCTTGTGGCCCTGGTGGCGCCGAGGTGTCTTTGCGGGCGCCTCCGGGGATCAGGCTCGGTACGCCTCGACCTCGACGGCCTCGGTCAGCCGGTGCAGCCGGTTCAGTGTGCACCCGACGCGCCGACAGTTCGTCGCGTCGGTCGGTCAGCAGCCGCAAGCGCGACCGGTTCCTCGTCGAAGCTGAGCACCCGCGGGTCCGGAGTGCGTAGTGCCGTCGCGCCGATCGCATGGGCATCGGGGGCGTCGGTCTTCCGCGGGTTGACGGTGTCGACGACCCGTACCCGTGCGACGAGCTTCACGGGGATGTCGACCACCTGCTCGCCATCGGCGAGCGGCCGTTGTGCCAGTGGTCGGCCCACCCCGAGGGCACCCTCGATGGCCCACCGGTGGTGTGGTCACTGCTCGCGGAGGGGACGCAGCCGAGGATCGCCTTGTTGTCGCGGGTGGTGGTACCGAAGCTGCCGGTGGCCTCCTTCTTGCCCTGGCCGTCGATCGCCTCGATGGTCACCGACTCCTTGTGGGGGTCCACTCCCACATGACGTCACTCATCCTGCTGCCTCCTTGCCCTCGAGCGTCACTTGTCAGCGAGGACGGGCAGGGCAACTGATATGTAGGGACCTGCTGTCAAGGGCAGGCTGAGGCGCTCGGTCGGGTTGTCCCGGTTCCGGGCGCCTCGTGCTTCGTCGGTGTCGGCCATGGCGAGCGTGTCGTTGGCGACGCGCGGTCAGACTGATATGCGCGGGTTGGTTACCGCAAGACGGGCTGTTCGGCTGGAGTGCGGTCCGCGTGTCTAGGATCGAGCGTCGCCTGGTGCGTGCTGCTCATAGTTGCGTCGCGGGTCACTCCACGCGCTGCCACCTCGGCCTTTGCTCGACGAAGCAGATCGTGGTGTACGTCCTACTCCAGGACGGCCAGGGACCAGCACCAGCCGGCAAGCTCGCGGGCGACGGCCACGTCGGCGATGGTGTTCTTCTTCTTGCGAGCGATGAACCGGACCCAGCGGTCGTGTAGGCGCCGGTTGCCCTCGTCGCCGCGGATCCGGGCGGCTGCTGGGGCCAGGTCCCAGCGGTCGCGCATGGTCTTACCGACCACGTATCGGGGTTTGTGGTGCCAGGCGGCCTCGACCAGCAGCCTGCGGACGTGGGTGTTGCCGGTCCTGGTGATCGAGCCCTGGCTGCGGGACTCCCCTGAGGAGTGCTCGGTGGGCACGAGCCCGACGAAGGCCCCGATCGAGTTGCCGGTGAACCGGTGCCAGTCGCCGATCTCCACAGCGAGTGCGAACCCGGTCAGGGTGCCGATCCCGCGCAGACAACCAAGCCGGCGCACCAGCGGGGTGAACTCGGACTCGGCGGCCATCTGTTCGATCGCGGCGTCCAGCCGTCTGCGCCGGGCCAAGGTGGCCATGACGGCCTCGTAGTCGTTGTCGAAGGTCAACGCGGTCGCCCGGCCCGTGCGCGTGGTCAGCTGCGACAAGGCCTCTCGGCGTAGCCAGGAATCGTGCTTGCCGGTCCAGGCGTCACCGCCGTAGAAGACGATCCCGTTGCGCAGCAGCAGCTTGGACAGCCGGTGCCGGGCCCGCATCAGGTCACCGCGGCAGTCCTCGCGGGCGCGGACCAGGTCCCGGGCGGACTCTTGCTCGACGGTGGGGACCACAACCGGGGTGATCTCGCCGAGCCGCAGCAGCCGGGCCAGGTGGATCGCGTCCTTGGCGTCGGTCTTGACCCGGTCACCGGCCGGCTTCTGGATCTTCGATGGCGCGGCCACCTCGCAGCGGATCCCCGCCGACCTCAGGTGCCGGTAGAGCCCGAACCCGGTCGGGCCCGCCTCGTAGGCCACCGCCACCGGACCCGGCTTCTCCCGTAGCCAGGACGTGATGTGGTCAAAGGACGGGGTCAGCTTGGCTTGGAACAGCTCGCCCGTGACACCGTCGATCGCCGCTGCCGCGACCGACCTGGCGTGCACGTCGAGCCCAACACTCGTACGCTCGGTAAACAACCGGGGCCTCCCACAATTGTCGGATAGGCCGAGCAGGCAGCCCCTGCTCGGTAACCCACGAATCTTGTGAGTGAGGCCCCGGCCCGCAACCGGCTCAGTCCGAGCCGGTCACTCCATACCGTCTAGAGCGGGGCTATCCCCTGTCTCGTGCCGGGTCCAGTAGAGCCTCCGTCCTGACGCGCCGGGGGTAATCGGTGCGGGGTGTGCCCGGTAGTACTCTTCCTCGAGCTCGACGGGTGGAACGAATCCAATCTTCCGGTGAAGCCGGCGGGTGGTGCTGCGCGTAGAGGAAGAGAGCAACCGCAGGCCCCCAGCGGGGCTCGCACATCGTCCGACAGCCGACTTGTTCGCCAGCCTGCTAGCGTCCCCGAATCACCCGCCGTTGCAGTGTTCGCTGGCAACCACCCGCTCGCAAATGAGGCCATAGGACGCGGTGGCGTCCTTTCGAGCGTTGCCGACAGGAATGGCCCCGGCTGGCCATACTCCCTCGGGGAGATCGGGATTAGGCTCTGGGCGTGGCGATCCGATGACCGTCGCCTGACGGGGGGAGTCACTAGGACGAACCACAAGGGGACACCTTTGCTGGATCAACTGGCCGGCCCAGTGTCCGAACGATGAGAGGTTGAGAGCCATGGTGAAAGGCACATCGAAGTTCACAGCGCAAGAGTTCATGGACAAATTGCGCCGTGATGAAATTGTGGCGCCGCTGACGCTGACGGGAATGGTCAAGATCTACGAGGATGATGACACCCAGATCAAGTTTGCCCTCGGAACCCGATGCTCTGATTGGACATCGGCGCCGCTCGATGTGGTCGAAAGCGTCGAGGTGCTGGATTCCGTGCCGTGCGAGGACCATTCGCATCCGCTGGTCGTCCTGACGCTTAGGGAGCCCGAGTCATCCGAGGGCGCTGTGCTCGCGGCCCTGCTGAGTGCCGCCCTCAGGCGGCCGGCGGCGAATCGATCCACGCCAGCAGGTCTCAACACTGGTTCTAGGCGGATACGTACCCGCCACGCGAAGCTCAGCTCAGATGTGCTTCTCGGTCCCGAAACACCCAACCCAGGCGGATGCGCTGCAGCGTGCAACGAGTACGAAATCTTCGATGATGGCGTCATCAGGCCATTGGTCTCCTGTCGCGACCTCGGCGGCGGCTCATACATTTGCTATTACGACTGACGGACCATCGCTAGACCCGTGGCGTGAGCAAAGGGGCCGCTACCTGGGGCAGTGTGTCGATGCCGCGGTTGCGAAGCAGTTGTCAACGACGGCCGAAAACTGACCCCTTTCCGACGGTTGAAAGTTGACCCCCTCGGTCTCTAGTTCTCTTCGTTGACGGCCGCGGGGACGCGGCCGAGTTCTCGGTTCGTCAGCCGGTAGGAGTCGCCCTTCAGGGCGATGACCTCGGCGTGGTGAACGAGCCGGTCGATCATGGCGGCGGCGACGGTGTCGTCGCCGAAGACCTCGCCCCAGCGAGCGAAGTTCTTGTTGGACGTGACGATGAGACTGGCGCGCTCGTAGCGTCATGAGACGAGCTGGAAGAACAGGTTGGCTGCCTCGGGCTCGAACGGGATGTAGCCGACCTCGTCGATGACCAGCACCGGGTAGCGGACCAGCCGACGCAGCTCGTCTTGCAGGCGTCCGGCGTGGTGGGCCTCAGCGAGCCGGTCGACCCACTGCGACGCGGTGGCGAACAGGACCCGGTGCCCGGCCTGGCAGGCCCGGATCGCCAGGCCGGTGGCCAGGTGGGTCTTCCCGGTGCCGGGCGGTCCGAGGAGCACGACGTTCTCCTTGGCGGCGATGAAGTCCAGGGTGCCCAGGTGCGCGATGGTCTCCCGCTTCAGGCCGCGGGCGTGGTCGTAGTCGAAGTCCTCCAGGCTCTTCCTCGCTGGGAACCGTGCGGCGCGGATCCGGCCCTCGCCGCCGTGGGACTCCCTCGCGGACACCTCGCGTTGCAGGCAGGCGGCGAGGAACTCCTCGTGCGTCCAGGACTCCTCCCGGGCACGCTCGGCGAGCCGGGTCACCGACTCGCGCAGGGTGGGTGCCTTCAACGCCCGGGTCAGGTACTCCAGCTCGCTGGTGACGTCCCGTCCTGTCTTTGGAGCGGTCTTTGTGGTCGTCCGGGTAGCCATCAGCTGACCTCCTCGTCCACGAGGCCGAGCGCTTGGTCGTAGAAGCCCAGTGACCGGATCTCGACCTCCTCACCGGTCATCGCGTCGGTGACCGGGCGTAGGAGGTCGGCGCGGCCGTGGCGCAGGTGTTTGGCCGCGACGGTGTGCTCGAAGTCGGTGATGGTCTGGTGCTGTGCCCACACCCGTGCGTGGTCGGCGACGATCGCGCCCTCGCACGTCACCCACACCCGGTCCAGGTTGGCGTGGACCTCGATCCGCCTGCGACGACGGCCGGGTGGACGGAGTAGTCGTTTGAATCGAGCCGCACGTAGTGATCGCGGGGCAGCCGCATCGTCTTGCGCCAGCCGACCTCAGGCGGGACGGGTGGCAGGGGCAGCATCGCTGCCCGGTCGGCGGCGACCCGGTAGCCGGGTGTGCAACCCAGCACCCGCATCTTGCGACCGTTCGCCTTGGTGAAGAACCCGGCTAGCTGGCTGTTGAAGTCCGCCGGTGACTCGAAGCTCCGTCCGGGCAGGAATGACTTCTCGAGGTAGTCGTGGAGCCGCTCGAGCATGCCCTTGGCTTCGGGATCGGCGGGCTTGCAGATGTAGACGCTCGCACCCAGCACGCCGCGGAACACCTGGCAGGCGAGGGCGAGTTCGCTCTGACGTGCGCGCCACCGACCGACCGCTCCTTCGCCGTCCCACACCAGCGTCTTCGGCACACCCTGCAGCTGGGTCGACAGCAGGTGCCACCAGCCCGCGTACAGGTCCTCGGCTTCCCGCGAGGGGATCAGGATGCCGCCGGACCAGCGGGAGTAGCCGGTCACCGTGGTCATCACCGGCAGCCGCTTCGCAGTCCGGGTCTGCCCGTAGCCGACCGGGAGCTCGATGTCGGGGAACCAGAAGTCGAACTGCGCCAGCTCGCCGGCCTCATAGGTCGTGCGGGACGCGGGATCGGGCGGCAGGTAGGCCGGACGCAACTCGGCCACCCGCTGCTTGAGGACCGTCATCCCTCGCGTCCAGCCGACCCGCTCAGCGATCACCGTGGCCGGCATCGTCGGCACCGCCTTGAGCTGCTCACGGATCCGCGGTCGAACGCATCAACCGCGGACCCCGCCGGCTTCCGTACGTACCTCGGCGGGCCGTTGGCGGCCAGCGCCGCGCGGACGGTGTTGCGCGAGACGCCCAACGTCCTGGCGATCATCTTGATCGGCAACCCCTCGGCCCGGTGCAACCTGCGGATCTCTGCCCAGTCCTCCACTGACAACACTCCCGTCCTCCTGCCTCGCCACTGGTGAGGTCAGGCTGTCGGAAGGGGTCAGTTTTCGACCGTCGATAGAGGATCAGTTTTCAGGCGTCGCCGACAGCGTGCGCATCCTCCCAGTGCCTCGCGCCCGCCGTTGGGGTTGCAGCAGCAACAGGTGCTCAGCAGCAGTATGAAACTGCCGGATTGACCGCAGTGAAGAAACCTGCTGCAGCCTGACCTGCACAGATGCGGTGCCACTCCCAAGATTCGGGAGGCGAGCAGCCGCCGAAGGGCACGTCGTCTCTCTCAGATCAAACTACAAATCCCCCTGATTCCGAAGGCGTGGGATCGCTTCTACGCGTGCGGGACGCACGCTCATGCCGAGATGAGGACGTGAGTACAACGCCTGGCCGGGTGGGCCTTGATTGGCCCGCGGTGGGGCGGCATGCGAGCGGCTGGGCCGCTGCCCCCGACGCCACTTCAGTCCGGGCAGGTGCCACCCGTGCGCTCGTAGATCGCCTTGACACCGGCCGACAACGGCTCGACAAGCGGCCCCTCAACCTCGAGACCGATGAGCATCATGCAGCGGCCCTGGGTCCAGTAGACGTGACCGATCGCGTTGCCGTGCAGGTCAGGTGCCGTAAAACCGTGGGCGCCGGGGATGTCGGGGACCTGGAACCGCTTGATCTTCGCGCCGGGGAAGATCTGGTCCTGGACCACCTCGTCGCTCGTCTCGTAGGCCATCCAGTCGCGTGCCCCGGCCTCGGTCTCGAACAGCAGAACGCTGCTGACGCCGCCGCTGCGGTCGCCTTCGGCGGGCTGGTAGGTCGTCGAGACGTAGCCACTGCGCTGAAGCCGCTCGGCCCCATCCTTGGTCAGATCGAACGGCTCCTCC
>Ga0190265_10003095_pt1 | contig 11338 bp, 7 predicted proteins | sample Popmic124T_FD_133135 | JGI IMG/M metagenome (GOLD analysis project Ga0190265, IMG submission 133135) | Populus adjacent soil microbial communities from riparian zone of Indian Creek, Utah, USA - 124 T | ecosystem: Environmental > Terrestrial > Soil > Riparian zone | place: USA: Utah | collected...
CAAAGAAGCGTTGAAGAACGATCCCGCGCTTTACGAAGAGATCGAGACTGCAGTCAAAGCCAAGCTCGACGAGGAAAAAAAATAACCTGCGGTCGGCTTATCACGGGCGCTCTTGCTGGCGCGGGTAGTTCTCGCATCGCGGCAAATGTCGCGCTTTATTCGCCCGTCATGGTTTCGCCGCAGTTTCAACGATCGTATCTCAGCAAAGGGCTGCGCACGCTGGCCCTCTTGCTAGTGGGCTTGGTGGCATCCGCGGGCCTCGGCTCGGCGCAATCGGTCTCCCGCGCGGAGTCGCTCAAGATTGCCGAGTCCTTCATTCAGCATCGCTGGCAATCATCCACGAAGAATGTGCGGCACGGAAAAGATTCGGAAGGCATCGAGGTTCATACTCCGGACCGCGACGGCGGTCATGGTCACCCGTTGAGTGAGTGCTGGATCCCGAACGCGGAGAATATCGGTGTCGCCTACAAGTGGGGTGGGAACGATAGCCCGAAGAGCTTTAGCGCCGGAATTCGGGCGGGGAAAGCTGGCGGCGATGTTTACACTCAGGAGAAACGTCGCCGCGGGGGCAAGGCTGTCAGCGGGGACGTAGCGGGAGTGGATTGCTCCGGCTTCATTAATCATTGCTGGAAGTTGACCGCGAGATATTCGACGAACTCACTGCCCTCGATCTGCCAGAAACTTTCGTCGCCTGCCGCGCTGGAACCTGCCGACATCATGAACCAGGCAAACGGTCACGTGCTTCTGTTTGTGAAATGGCTCGACCCGGGAAAAAGGAGGGCGCTTTTCTACGAGGCGGCGCCCTTCAGCAAGACGCTCGCCTCCGAGCGCGACGTGAACGAGATGACTGCAAACGGGTACACTCCCTTGCGCTACCGCTATATTCGCAATTGACGATGACCTCCGCCGAAATCCGCCAATCCTTTCTCGATTTCTTTCGCGAGAAGCAGCACACCATCGTGCCCTCCGCCTCGCTTTTGCCAGACTCGCCGAACCTGCTTTTCACGAACGCGGGGATGAACCAGTTTGTCCCGATCTTTCTCGGGCAACAAAAGCCGCCGTGGAATCCGCCCCGTGTCGTTGATACCCAGAAATGCATTCGCGCCGGCGGGAAGCATAACGATTTGGATGACGTCGGACTCGACACGTATCACCACACGTTTTTCGAGATGCTCGGCAACTGGAGCTTCGGCGATTACTTCAAGAAAGAGGCGATCGACTGGGCCTGGGAGCTGGTCGTCGAGCGCTGGAGACTTCCGGCGTCTCGGGTCTACGCGACAGTTTACAAACCGGGACCGGACGAGCCGAGCGAGTTCGACCAGGAAGCGCACGATCATTGGGAGCGGCTCTTTGTGAAGGCGGGGCTCGATCCCGCGGTCCACATCGTCAACGGCAACAAGAAGGATAATTTCTGGATGATGGGCGATACCGGTCCGTGCGGCCCGTGCTCCGAGCTGCACATCGATCTTACGCCGGCGGGCGATACCAAGGGATCGCTCGTGAATGCTGGCGATCCGCGCTGCATCGAGATTTGGAACCTTGTTTTCATCCAGTTCAACGCGAACGCGGACGGCACCTTTTCGCCGCTGCCCCAGCGTCACGTCGATACCGGCATGGGTTTCGAGCGCGTCACCGCGATGATTCAGGGCACGAAAAACTTCACCGATTTTTCGCGTCCAATCTCAAACTACGAGACCGACATCTTCCGTCCGATCTTCGACGAGATCGAAAAGCTGAGCGGAAAGAAATATGGCAGCACGTTGCCGCCGCCTCCGGGTAGTGCGGCCGTCCCGGCTGCGGGCGAAGGTGTCTCACTTTCGCGAACTTTGGTGTCCGCGCCGTCCGAAGCAGCCACGTCCGAGGAAAGTTCGTCGCGGCGAGACGCCGCGACCAGCGACCGAGACGGTCGCGCTACCCAGATCGCAATCGACATCGCCTTTCGTGTGATCGCCGATCACATTCGCACTCTTAGCTTTGCGATTTCCGATGGAATCCAGCCGAGCAATGAAGGCCGCGGCTACGTTTTGCGTCGCATACTACGCCGCGCCGTCCGCTACGGGCGCACCCTGGGATTTCACGAGCCATTTTTCTATGGCCTCGTCGACGTTCTCGCGCAGACGATGGGCAAGATCTTTTCCGAAATGTCCTCCAAGCAACAACTCGTCCGCGATACGATTCAGCGCGAAGAGGAGGCGTTCAATGTGACACTCGATCGAGGTATCTCGAAATTCGAGGAGCGCGTTGGGATCAAAGAAGCAGTTAATCCCCGCGGCACTTTGTTGCATGTGGCGCTGGGGCCCGAAGATCCGCTTGAGGATGCTATCGAGGGAAGTCAGGTCACCGCCGCGTTCGCTTTCCAGCTTTACGATACGTACGGCTTTCCGCTTGATCTGACCGAATTAATGGCGCGCGAACGGGGTCTAACCGTGGACGTGGTTGGCTTCCAACGGCTGATGGAAGCGCAGCGGAATCGCGCGCGGCAGGCACAAAAAAAGGCGGTCATTCATCTTGCCGATAGTCTCTTGAGCATGCTCGACCAAACGAAATTTGTTGGCTTCAACACCTTACAGACACAGGGCAGCGTTCAGCATCTCAAAGACGGCGAATTCTTTGTTGCTGATCAAACACCTTTTTACCCACAGATGGGCGGGCAGGTAGCCGACACCGGAACTGCGACGCTAACTGATTCGCAAAACCGCGTTGCGACTCTAAGGGTTCGAGAGGTCGAGCGAAATTCCGGCGATATTATCATCCACTATGTCGACGGAAGTCTAGGAGATTTCAGGCTGCCGATTGAGGTTAACCTGCAAGTCGATGCGCTGCGTCGGCGTCGCATCGAATCCCATCACACAGTCACTCATGTTTTGCATTGGGCGTTGCACCAAAAAGTCAGCAATCAGGCGGTGCAGAAGGGCAGTTATGTTGGGCCGGAGAAACTAACGTTCGATTTTTCCAGCGGCGCGCTCACGACGGAACAGAAGCGCGATGTTGAGAGACTAGTGAACGAAAAAATCACAGAGAATGCGCCGGTTTCGTGGACGGAGATTCCGTACGTGGAAGCTAAGAAGCGGGCGGACATCACCCAATTCTTTGGCGACAAGTACGGGGATGTTGTGCGTGTCGTGCAGATTGGGGGCGAACCGGAGCGGCTTAACGGTTACTCGATGGAGCTATGCGGCGGAACACATGTGCGAGCAACTGGCGACATCGGATCATTTCGGATCGTCAGAGAAGAAGCGATCGCGGCAGGCATTCGGCGGATTGAAGCGGTGGCAGGCGATGCGGCTCGTGATTGGGCGAAGCAGGAGGCCGGACGGCAACAGGAAAAGTTTGACGCGCTGATCCGGAAGAAAGAGGGGATTGCGGTTCTGCCTGCGTTCGCGGACAGCGCGGAAGCAAGCGCGATGCTGGATCAGGTTGATGCACGCTCGGCGCATCTGGAAAAGCTCGAGACTAAAGTGCACGAGTGGGAGAAGCAGCAGGCCAAGACGTCCGAAGCTGACTTGAGAATCCGCGCAGGGGCCATCGCGAATGACTTTTCCGCCGCGCACGCGGGAGAAAAATTCTGTGTGGCAGAGGTGCCGAATGCCGACGCCAAATTACTTCAAGCGGTCGTGGACGCGCTCAAGCAGAAGTTCAACGGTCCGATCTTTCTCGCCGGCGCAGTTGACGGCCGTGTGGCGTTAATTGCATCCGTGCCGAAAGAACTCACGTCCATGATTCAGGCGAACAAGTTGATTCAGGAAGTCGCGCCGATCGTGGGCGGCAAAGGCGGCGGCCGGCCGGAGGGCGCTCAAGGCGCGGGAAAAGACGCGGCGAAGATTGGCGAAGCCTTGGCCAAGGCGTGCGAGCTGATTTTGTAGCATTCAAGGAGCGGCGATTTGAAATCGCCGCTCCTTGACGCGCAAAGCACAGCTACGGCAACAGCAGCGTCACGAACGCGGTCAATCCCACCGCGGTGACCAGAATCACAAAATAAGCAATTCCGCCGAGGAGGAATTTGAAGGTGGTGAAGAACCAGCCCTGTCCATAAACGCGGCGGATCGAAAAAAAGATCTGGACGAAAATCACGCACGACATGAGCCCGATGATCCACCCGCTCAGCGCGGGCAACGTTCGATTGGCGGCCATGGCGCCGAGCGCAGTTATGACTACCGCTACATACAGAAAGGTGTGGATGTGGAGCGCGTAGACGAGATGCTCGACGTAGAAGCGCCGTTTGCGGATGTAGAGAATTTTCAGGACGAAGGCAAACAGCGGGATGCAGCAAAGCATCATCACTGGGATGTTGTTCCTCAGCGTATCCAGGAAAAGCTTGGCGTTGCTGCCGTCCTCGCCAATTTTCTCCTTAATCTGTTTTTCCATCCACGCTTCGAAAGGCGTGTTCACTCCGTCCTCTTTGCCCATGGTGAAATGGATTCCGTCGCGTTTCTTCTTCTTCGGAGGAGCTGGCGAAATACCGGCGGCCGCAGCATCGGTCGGCGTTGGCGGAACTGGCGGATCACCGGTCGCCGCCGGATCGCCGGGGGCGTCTGCCGGTTTGATTTCCGTTACAGGATCTGGCGGTTCGGGAATGCGTGCGATGGCGGTGGACATCTTCGCCCGCTCGCCCGGATCGAGCTCCTTTCGAAGAGTGGATTTGAGAAAATCTTTAAAGACTGTCTTGAGCTCTCCGCGTTCCTGCTCGGTGAGAACTCCCTGGCCCTCGGATAGTTTCGTCCGCGCCACCTCCACCTTTTCCCGTTGCTCCGGGCTGAGCGGCGAGTCGGGCGCGGTCAACTTGCCGAGACTGGCCACGAGCTCCCCGCGATCCTGGGCCGTCAATTCGATCCGGTCCGGCGCTTGCAAATTGAGGGCGCGTGCCAGGAGAAAGAAGAGAACGCTGCCAATGAGATAGAGACGAAGCGGATGAACATAGCGGGCGCGGCGACCCGCGTTGAAGTCGTTGGTCAGCCTCCAGGGGCGAAGCAACAGCACGGTCATCGTTTGGAGGAATTTCGTGTCCCAATTCAGGAAAGAATCCGCGGCGTCCAACACGACCCGAAAGATCGAACGGCGGTAGTCGATCGCATGTTGTCCGCATTGCCCGCAGAACTCGCCCGTTAAGGGGGCGCCGCAATTCTCGCAATGGGTCAGCGGCTCCTCGGGCAGCTTCGACCGGCGCCGGAGACCAAAGATTCCGCGGCGTCTCGGCGGCGTCTCAACTGCCGCCGAAACGGAATCAGCCAGGATAATTTGGTCGATTTCGTCGCTCATGGAATCAGGTTCATTTTATCGCAGCCCAAACACGATGGACATCGTCGTGATCTTCCAACGCTTGGAGAAACTCGCCGGTGCGAGCCCGGTCTTCATCACTCAAGTCCGGAAAGCTTTTCGCCAGGTAGCCCAGTTCGCTCGTGACGACGGTCCAACCGTTGGCCGCCAGCCATTGCGAGACCGCGTGCAGATCGCTGCGCTCAGTGATGAAACGCGCGCCGGCAGTTCCCTCTGGAATATCGTCGTTCTCGGCGTGCGAAAGCGGTTCGACGTTCTGCGCGCCGGCTTCGATCGCCGCCGCTTCGATGTCCGCGGCCGCGTCGGCATGATGCGCTTCGACCAAACCGACGTGGTCGAAGAGGAACTTGTTACTGCCGGGAGTGCCGAGCTGACCGCCTTTCTTGAACAGGACGCGAATCTCCGGCGCGGTGCGGTTGTTGTTGTCGGTCAGAATCTCGACGATGACCGGCACCTTGTGCGGGGCATAGCCTTCGAAAACGACATGTTCCATGACGAGTTTGTCGTCACCGATGCCCGCGCCTTTTTTGATTGCGCGCTCGATCACATCGCGCGTCACGCTGGCTTTGCGGGCCTTATCGACGACGGCCGCGAGCCGGGGGTTGGAGGCGGGCTCCGCCCCGCCGAGCTTCGCGGCGACCATGATTTCTTTCACGAGCTTTCCGACGAGCTGGCCTTTTTTCAGCCCCGCGACTTCTCGTTTGGCGTGAAGCCATTGGCGACCCATATGCGGGATGTAACAGTTCGAGCGCGACTCAGCAAGCAAGGGCCTCCTCGGCGCGGCCGCGCGCAATTCCCAAATCCCATTTCCCAAATCCCAGGGAAGGTCCAAACCTCAATTCTGAAGAGCGAGTTTCGAGACGCGCTTGAGTTTGGAGTTGGAGATTTCCTTGGGGTTTGGGTCTTGGGATTTGGGATTTCGAGCAAAGCCTGGGCCAGCTGCTTTTTGTTTGGCCGGGCACCCGAAGCGGCGTTCGCCCCTCCAAAGTTAGGATTGACCCCCGTCGCATTGCAGTGCCACGATTCGCTCCCGCAACCTTAAACCAAGGAGACAAAGTGGCTTCGCAACTTTTTAAGAAGAAAAGTCCCGAGCTTTTGATGCGGGAATCGGAAGCGCCCGAGCGCCAGATGAAGCGTTCGCTTTCCGCGTTCGACCTCACCGCCCTGGGCATTGGCGCGATCATTGGCACCGGCATTTTCGCGCTGGCCGGAACGGCGGCAGCCGGCGAGCAGGCCTCCACGGCCACGAGCCAGCTCACCACGCCGATTCTTAATTTCATCCAATCATGGATCGCGCAGACCGACCTGGTTCTCGGCCGCCCCGGCGCGGGACCGGCGGTCGTCTTTTCGTTCGTGGTGGCGGCAATTGCCTGCGGTTTTGCGGCGCTCTGTTATGCCGAGCTCGCCTCGATGATTCCGGTTTCCGGGTCCGCCTACACTTACTCTTACGCGACGCTGGGCGAATTCGTGGCGTGGATCATCGGATGGGATTTGATCCTCGAATACGCGGTTGGCAACATGGCCGTCGCGGTCGGTTGGTCGAGCTATTTCGTCAAACTTTGCGGCAGCTTGTTCGGACTAAAATTTCCGCTTTGGTTGGTGATGGATCACAAGGGCGCGACCGATATGCTGGCCCGGGGCAGCGAGGCGCTCGAGGGTTACTCTTCCACCACTTTGCCGGTGATCGCGGGACAATCGATTGCGCTGAATATTCCGGCATTCCTCGTCGTCGCGGCCGTGACCGTGCTTTTGATTTACGGCATTCGGGAAAGCGCGCGCGCGAATACGATGATCGTAGTCATCAAAGTCGCGGTGGTTGTTTTCTTTATCTCTTTCGGCGCCTTCATGATCAATCCAACCCATTGGACTCCCTTTTTGCCGACCGGTTTTGCCGGCGTCATGAGCGGCGCGGCCATCGTCTTCTTTGCTTTTATCGGGTTCGATGCCGTCTCGACCACGGCCGAGGAAACGAAAAATCCCCAGCGTGATCTGCCGATTGGAATGATCGCGAGTCTGGTGATCTGCACGCTCCTTTACGTGTTGATGGCCGGCGTGCTCACCGGCATCAAGAAATACACGGACTATCTTGGCGACTCCGCGGCCGTTGCGACGGCCTTCGCTTCGAAACCGTGGGCGCAGGCGTTGATCAGCGCGGGCGCGCTCGCGGGTATGACATCCGTCCTGCTCGTCTTTCAATTGGGTCAGCCGCGCATTTTCATGGCGATGGCCCGCGACGGGTTGCTGCCGCAATATTTTGCGCGCCTCCACGCGCGGTATCGGACGCCGTACATCACGACCATCTGGACCGGCGTGGTGGTGGGCGTGGTCGCGATGCTCACCGACATCGGCTCGCTGGCCGACCTGACGAATATCGGGACGCTCTTCGCTTTCGCTTTGGTCTGCGTTGGCGTCGTCATCCTGCGGCGCACAGATCCAGATCGCCGCCGTCCGTTCCGTGTTCCGATGGTGCCGCTGATCCCACTTCTGGGGGTCTTTATGTGCGTGGCCCTAATGCTGAGTCTGCCGATCCTGACCTGGCTTCGTTTTTTCGGATGGCTCGCCATTGGGATGGTCATTTATTTCGTCTACAGCATTCGCCACAGCCGGCTCCAGCATGGGGTCGATGTGGGTCCGACCGAAGATATTTTGCCGCCGCCGATCGATCCCTAATGTAGAGGCGCTCGCCGCGGCGAGCGCCTCTACATCTCGGATCGTGCGAAAGCCCACTCGCTCTCCAGGCAATTACCGCAGAATGACAAAAGCGCTGTCTTAGCGCTTGTGCTTTCGAGCGCTAGTCCTGACAAACCAAAGCCGAGCTGTCTCGTTTGTCTTGAAGAAGTTGAGGAGGAGTCCCGCCACCTTCTGGCGACCGGTCGTCGACGGATGGGTGCCATCATTCTGGAAATCGGAACAAAGCCAGGTCAGGCCATCACTCCTTGGAACCAGCCCATCTGCCCAGAGATAAGGTCCCCACGCCAGCCAGGCGCCATCACCGCTGCTGTTGATATGCTCATCAATCAGCCATTTGACCGCGAAGCCGCTTTGAAAGGCGTAGGGCTCAGGATTGAGCGTGGTCGTCGCGTAGCCCGCATAAACGCGGCTGCCGAAATAGATGATCCGGATATTTGGATAACGCGTTTGCATGATGTCCACGATGTCACGCAGCGCATCACGGAGGCCAAGCGCATCAGCGGGAAAGAGCCGGTTCTCGCCCCCAATCGCCTGCTTCAACCACGCGGTCTGCACCTGCGCCGGGCTGACTCCCGAGGCTGCGAGGCGTTGGTCGACCACTGTCCAGAATTGCGCGTTGGGGTTCCGGATTATTTGAGCGTCCTGTCCGCCTTGCGCGCCGTCGACAATCGTAAGCTGGGGATTCTTCTCGGGGTCGGTATCCGCCATACTTTTGAAGGTGGAGAACTCCTGGGTCGTGTTGGACATGCCGATCGAGAGGAGAACGATCCGGCCATTGGCGTTCGGCTGTCCATTCTGATCCAAAGGCTGCACGGCGTTGCAATGGGCCCAGCCCATCCATCTGTAATCAAGCGGAGGATCATTTGTTCCGCCCAGATATAAACCAGCCTCGTAACCTTGGTATGCGCCACCGGCGAGATCATTCAGGGGCGTAAAGCCGACCGAAGTCCTGGTGCAATCCGAGCTGGGAATGGAAGACCTCTTCGTGCGGGCGAGTTCGTCGTCAGCGACGGCGGGAAAGCGCACCTGCGCAGAAGCTGGGACGCACTGGAAGACGAATGCCGCGAGCAGAATTACGGCACCCGTCGCACTCCAAGCTATTTGACGCTGGCCCATCGGTTATTCTCTCCACGCCATCATAGCACATTGATCGGGGACTGACCGGATCCGGAGGGGATCGTTACTTCTCCCCTTTGTCGTAGAAGAGAATGTTAATGAGTAGGACGATGCCACCACCCGCCGCAGCGAGGAAAAGAAGAATCGCCAGGCCCGGGTAACCCCAGATGCGGAAGGTCGTTTCCACGCGCATCATCATCGCCGCGCCGACAATCAACGCGGCGATGATCAAGCCAACGGTGATCCGGTTAGCCACTTTCTGAAACCCGACGACGAGCGTCTTTTCGTCAATCGCATCGACGGATATTTTCATCTCATTGTTCGCGATCGCGTCGATGATTTTATTGATCCGTGCCGGCAAACGCTGCAGCAGATCTTTCAGCTCAAGGACCCCGCTGAAGAGATTCCCCGGCGAGAGACTTTTCATGAGGCGCTGCTGCATGATCTGAGCGGCATTGCGGCGAATGGAAGCATTTGGATCGAAGTCCGGCGAAATCGCGCGCCCGACCTGATCGAGATTCAAAAGCGTCTTGCCCAGCATCGTTAGCTCGGCCGGGACGCGAATGCCGTTCTCGCCCGAAGCTTGGGTCACTTCGAGCACGAGCCGCCCGACCTGCATCTGCTCGACGGTGGCGCCCGCCTGTTTCGCAACAATCTCCGCGATGGCGTGCGTGAATTCCTTCTCCGCGAAGTCTTCCTTGCGGTCCCCAATCTTGATCGCGATGCCCGCCGCGTCATCGCCGCGGCCCTCCGAGATCGCGAGCAGTAATTGCAAAAGCTGCTCCTGCAATCCCGGCATGATCCGTCCGACCATGCCCAGATCGATCAGCGCGATGCGGTAATCGTCCGTCAGGAAAACGTTGCCCGGATGCGGGTCGGCGTGGAAAAAGCCATCGACCAGGATCTGCTGGAGGTAGGCGCGAAAAAGTTCCTCGGCCAGCGCAGTTCCATCGAATTCCATTCGGGCGAGCGCATGAAGATCGGTGATCTTTTTCCCCTGCACGTACTGCATCGTCAGGACCCGGGAGGTGCTGTAATCCAAAATGGGCGCGGGCATCACGACGTGTTCGAACTCCTGTAGGTGCGCACCGATCGTGGTGAGGTTGGTGGCTTCCTGCCGGTAATCGAGCTCGCGCAGGAGACTCTTCCGAAACTGGTCGAGCATCTGGCAAAACTCATAGCGTTTCCCGGCGGTGGTGTGTTTATCGAGGAACTCCGCGATTTCATCCAAGGCATCGAGATCTTCGAGCATGGCGTCGCGAATTCCGGGCCGTTGCACTTTGACCGCGACCCGGCGGCCATCGCGCAAGCGCGCGCGATGCACCTGGCCAAGCGAGGCCGCCGCCATAGGCATGACATCGAAATCCGAGAAGGCCTTCGACATCCGGACGCCGAGCTCCGACGAGACGATTTTTTCGACCTCATCGAAAGCGAACGGCTCCACTTTGTCCTGCAAACGTGCGAGCGCTTCGAGGTAGGCGCGGGGCATGAGCTCGACCCGCGTGGAGAGAAGTTGCCCGAGTTTTACGAACGTCGGACCGAGTTTCTCCAGGTCCTCCGCCAGCTCGCTGGCCTTCGCCGCTTCTTTCGGCGTGACGCGCTGCTCGGCTTCGAGCGTCTCTTCCAGGCCGGTGTCTTTGACCAGGTCCGATCGGCCGTACTTAACGAAGAGCCACGCGATTTGCCGGTAGCGATTGAGGTGTTGCGGTTTCAGGGAAATGGCCATGCAATTCTAAACGATTCTCGCGGGCATAGTGGCCTTCAACCGCAGCACTTCGGGACGAGCGGTGGCAGCAATCAAGGAGCGGCGGTTTACAAACCGCCGTCTTATCGTTCGGCGGTCTGGAGGCCGCCGCTCCTTGGTTTCGCGCTACGCCACCTTCTGGTAGCTCGCCTTGTCGTCTATTTCGAGCCAATCGAAAAGCGTCGTCTTCGCTGGATCAAGCCCATGCGGCTTGACCTGCTCCTCAAACCATTCGCGCTTCTCGGGATTATGGTAAGGGTTGCTCGCCTCGACTTCGTCGCTCCAGGCTTTCACTTCTTCCGGCGTTTTCTTTTCGCCATGGCTATCGAGCCATTTCGCCATCTCGTGATCGCCCGCGCCTTTTTCGACCTCCGCCTTAAAGTCGTCGCCTTTCACCCCTTTGAAGCCGAAGAGCATGTTATCCAGCGGGCAATCGAAATGGTATTCGCCGATATTCCCACCAATCAGCGCCCGGCATTTGTCAAGCGTCCGGCCCAAAATTGCGTAACCGCC
>Ga0190265_10003096_pt1 | contig 11336 bp, 12 predicted proteins | sample Popmic124T_FD_133135 | JGI IMG/M metagenome (GOLD analysis project Ga0190265, IMG submission 133135) | Populus adjacent soil microbial communities from riparian zone of Indian Creek, Utah, USA - 124 T | ecosystem: Environmental > Terrestrial > Soil > Riparian zone | place: USA: Utah | collected...
CACATCTACCCGCTCGGCGCCGAATCGGCGACACGCGACATCGCAGCCGCTTTCCGAACCGCGCGCGGCGCGCCGGCGTACCGCCACTGAACACCCGGCGCTCGCTGAGGCGAGGCACGGCGGTACGGCCGCCGCGTGCGAATGTCCGGGAGATCCGGCCCCTCGACTCGCGCGCCGGCTGTGCAGGCGGGAGGCGCTGTCGGTCCTCCCCCCTGCTGCCCGCGCGGCGCTGGAGGGATGCTCCAGGCGCTCGTGTTCGGCACGTTCGCCGACACGATCTCTCACGAACCACCCGCCAGTCTCTTCTAGCTCGCGTCACGCGACGCTGCTCATCGCAGCCGGCACCGTCGCACGCCGACGCGCGGCCGATTCGAGCGCCGGGCTCCACGAGCCGTTGTCGGCGGGGTTGAGCGTGAGGCCCGGCGGGACGATCACGTCGATGCGGTCGAGCACCGCGACATCGAGGGTGACGTCGGCGGCGGGAAGCTGGCCCTGAAGGTGCTCCATGGTGCGCGGACCGATGATCGCCGCGGTGATCGCGGGGTGGTTGAGCACGAACGCCAGCGCGAGTTCGACCAGCGTGAGGCCGGCCTCGTCGGCGAGCTGTCCGAGTTCGTCGGCGGCGTCGAGCTTGCGTTGGTTCTCCGGCAGCGAGAGGTCGAATTGGGTGGACCAGGCCCCGCGCGCGGCCGACGTCGGCCCCGTCGGCTCGGTGTGCTTGCGGTAGCGGCCGCTGAGCCAGCCGCCGGCGAGCGGGCTCCAGGGGATCACGCCCATGCCGTAGCGCTGACACGTCGCCAGCACGTCGGCCTCGATCGCGCGCACGAGGATCGAATACGGCGGCTGCTCGGTGACGTAGCGCTGGAGGCCGCGCTCGCGCGCGGTCCACTGTGCTTCGACGATCGCCGAGGGCGGGAAGGTCGAGGAGCCGATATAGCGGGCCTTGCCCTGCTGGACGAGGTCGGTCAGCGCGCTGGGCGTCTCGTCGTGGTCGATGTGGGGGCTCCAGCGGTGGACCTGGTAGAGGTCGATCCAGTCGGTCCTGAGCCGTCTCAGTGAGTTTTCGACCTCGGTCATGATCCACCGGCGTGAGGGGCCACGGTGGTTGGGGTCCTCGCCCATCGGAAACCACACCTTCGTCGCGAGCACCACATCGTCACGGCGGCCGCCGGCGAGCGCCTTGCCGACGATCTCCTCGGACTCGCCCTTGGAGTAGGTGTCGGCGGTGTCGACGAAGTTGATGCCGGCGTCGAGCGCGGCATGGATGATGCGAATCGCTTCGTCGTGATCGGTGTTGCCGATGGCGCCGAACATCATCGCGCCGAGGCAGAGCTTGCTGACCGACACGCCCGTGCGGCCGAGTTGGCGGTGCTCCATGTAGGTGGTCCTTGTGGTGGGGGTCAGAGGCGCGTTGTCACGCGGGGGCGACAGCGCGGTTGTGGAAGTAGTGGCCTTGATCGAGGTCGTCGATGAGCCCGGGATGCGCCGGTTGCCAGCCCATTCGCTCCCGCGTCAGCGTGCTGGAGGCGGGTAGGTCGGCCGCGATGAACCGCGCCACCCAGCCGAAGTGCTCGACTGCGTGCTCGTCGGGGACCGCGAGCGCGGCCAGTTTCAGGTGGTGGCCGATCGCCTCGGCAATGGCGCGAATCGGCACGCCCTCGTCCGCGACCGCGTGCAGCACCGATCCCGCCGGGGCCTTCTCCAACGCCCGGCGGAAGAGCCGCGCAGCGTCGAGCCGGTGCACGGCGGCCCAGCGGTTGGACCCGTCGCCGCTGTAGCCGGAGACGCCTTGGTCGCGGGCAATCTCGATCAGGGCCGCGAGCAAGCCGCGTTCCCCTTCGCCGTGAACCGACGGAGCGGATCGCACGATCGAGGAGCGGACGCCGCGCGCGGCGAGGGAGAGTGCCGCTTGCTCCGAGGCGACTCGAGTCCAAACGGCCGAGTCTCGCTCTGGCGCGTCCTCCTCGGTCCCGATCACACCGGACCAGAGGCCGGCCGTTCCGGAGGCGATGACGAACGGTCGTTCGGAGCCGACGAGGGCCTCGCCGAGCGTCTCGATCGCGCGGCGATCGGCATGGGCGGCGCCTTGGAAGTCGCCCGAGAAGAAGCTGTCGTGCTTGTAGGCGGTGTGGATGACCCCGTCGGAGGCGGCCGCGCCGGCACGCAGGCTGTCGAGATCGTCGAGCGATCCGCGATGCACGGCGGCTCCGGAGGCGACGAGGGCAGCGGCCGAGGTGTCCGAGCGGGCGAGCCCGACGACCTGATGGCCCGCCTCGATGAGCTCAACGACGATGGCGGAGCCGATCCAGCCCGACGCGCCGGTGACGAAAACACGCATGTGCGAGTTCCTTTCGATGGGCTCGCGCCCCGGTCAGACGTCGACCAGGAGGCCGACACGCTCGGCAGTACGCTCGAGCTCGGCCGGCGTCCCGGTCCAGATTTCGCGGAGGTGCTCGGTGATCGCGTCGATCGGCCAGTCCCACCACGCGATCCGCAACAGCCGCTCGACGTCCTCGTCGGAGAAGCGACGGCGGATCAGCCGTGCCGGGTTGCCACCGACGGTGCAGTACGGCGGAACGTCGGAGGCGACGACGGCGTGTGCGGCGATGATCGCCCCGTCGCCGATCGTCACGCCGGGCATGATCACCGCTTCGCGCCCGATCCAGACGTCGTTGCCGATCACCGTGTCCCCGCGGCTGGGGATCTGCGGCAGCAGGTCGAGGCTGCGTTCCAGCCAATCGCCGCCGAAGATGAAGAACGGGAACGCGGTCGACCCGAGCATCGGGTGGTTGGCCGACGACAGCAGGAACTGCGCGCCGGTCGCGATCGCGCAGAAGCGGCCGATGATCAGCCGCTCGGGGCCGGCGGTGTAGAGGACGTTGCGGGTCTCGAACGCGGTCGCGTCGTCGGGGTCGTTGTAGTAGGTGTACTCACCCACCTCGATCTTGGGTGAGGTGATCAGGGGCTTCAGGAGCACCGTGTAGTGCTCCTGGCCGTCGATCATGCCGGGCGTTCGGACGCGAGAAGGATCAGGTGGCATCGACACCGATCTTGCGCGCCGGCGAACCCGTGCGCCACCGGCTGACTGCCCGGTCCACACCCGTCCGCAGGCCAGTCCGCCGGGGCGACGGCCTCAAACACCCTGACGGCATGTTGAAGACTCGCGAGTTGTCTCGAATCCTCGTGCTCATCGCCGCGGCCGTGCTCGCCGCGCTGGCCGTCGCCGCCCCGAGCGCGGGCGCGTCGCCAGCTCGTGCCCACCATCGCCACCACGCCGCCCGGCACCACAAGGTCCATCACCACGCTCGCCATCCGCACGTCAAGCACGCGCATCGCGGCCACCGGCATCACCACCATCGGCCGGCGGCACCGTCCGCTCCGGCTCCGGCCGCACCCGCGCCGGCGCCCTCAACCGCACCCGCTGCTCCGACGGCACCCGCTGCTCCGACGGCACCGGCCGCTCCGGCTATGCCCTTCCCCGGCATCATCAACGCGGGTCCGACGGGTCCCCTCGGGCCGCTCGGCCCCCATGGGCCGCTCGGCGGCAGCGCCACCCCGCCTGGGCTCTGGGGCTCGTTCAACCTCGGCCCGACCGGCCCGCTCGGTCCGGGCGGCGCGCTCGGACCGCAGCACTGACGACGACGGAGGCGAAGCGCGCGGCTTGAATTCCGTCGCCATACCCCGGATAGTTGCCCCGGGGAGATGCACGGCACTCCGAAGGAATCGCAGGAGCCGTGGACGGGGCGACGGCGTGACGTTCTGATCGGCCGTCGACTCGAATGCGAGTTTCTCGACGGGCTGCTCGACTCTGTACGGGCGGGTGAGAGCCGCGCGCTCGTCGTGCGAGGCGAGCCCGGCATCGGCAAGACGGTGCTGCTCGAGCACCTGTGCCACCGCTCTCGGGGGTTCCGCGTCGTCCGCGCGATCGGCGTCCAATCCGAGATGGAGCTGCCGTTCGCCGCCCTGCACCAACTGTGTGCGCCGCTGCTGGACGGGCTCGAGCGGCTGCCGTCGCCGCAGCGCGACGCTCTCGGCACCGCGTTCGGTCTCAGCCAGAGCGTCGCGCCGGATCGCTTCTTCCTCGGGCTGGCGGTGCTCAGCCTGCTCTCGGAGGCCGCGGAGGAGCAGCCGCTGCTCTGCCTCGTCGACGACGCGCAGTGGCTGGACCGGGCATCGACGCAGGCGCTGTCGATCGCGGCACGCCGACTACTCGCCGAATCGGTGGCCTTGGTGTTCGCGACGCGCGTCGCCGACGAGGAGCTGACGGGCCTGCGCGAGCTCGAGTTGCACGGACTCAACGAGGCGGACGCGCGCGTGCTGCTGGCCGCGGCGGTCAAGGCGCCGATCGACCAGCGCATCCGCGACCGCATCGTCAAGGAGACCGGAGGCAATCCGCTCGCGCTGACGGAGTTGCCGCGCGAGCTCACGCCCTCGCAGCTGGCCGGCGGCTTCGGGCTGCCGCCGCTGAGGGGAACCTCGGGCCGGATCGAGGACAGCTTCCTGCGGCGGCTGCAGTCGCTGCCCGCCGACACGCGGTTGCTGCTGCTCGCGGAGGCGGCGGAGCCGCTCGGCGACCTGGCGCTGCTGTGGCGCGCCGCCGAGATCCTCGGCATCGAGCGCGCCGCGGCCGCGCCCGCAGAAGCGGCCGGGCTGGTCGAGTTCGGCGCCACGGTGCATTTCCGACATCCGCTGGTGCGCTCGGGGATCTACCGGGCGGCAGCACCGCAGGATCGCCGCCTCGTCCACCGCGCGCTGGCCGAGGCCACCGATCCCCAGGCCGACCCCGATCGCCGCGCATGGCATCGGGCGCAAGCGACCCGCGACCCCGACGAGAACGTCGCACACGAGCTGGAGCGCTCGGCCGGGCGGGCCCTGCGACGTGGCGGGCTCGCGGCTGCGGCTGCCTTCCTCGAACAGGCCGCGAAGCTGACGCCCGACCCGGCGCACCGTGCGCGGCGCGAGCTGGACGCCGCGGAGGCGATGCTCCAAGCGGGCGCGTTCGACGATTCACTCACGCTTCTGGGCGCCGCGGGTTCACGAGCGCTCGACGATGTCGGGCGCGCTCGCGTGGAACTCCTCCTCGGCCGCGTCGCCTTCGCGATGGACCGCGTCAACGAGGCGCCGCCGCTGCTGCTCGCGGCCGCCAAGCGCCTCCAGTCCCTCGATCCTCGGCTCGCGCGAGATACCTACCTGGACGCGTTGCTCGCGGCTGCGGCCGCCGACCACCTGGCGGCCAGCGGTGACGCCCTTGAGGTCGCGCGCGCCGCGCGGGCGGCGCCTGTCCCGGCGGAACCGGACGGGCCCCTCGACCAGCTGTTCGACGGTGTCACGATGCTCGTCACCGACAGCCCGGCGGCGGCGCAGGAGCCGCTCAAGCGCGCACTCGACGCGTTTCTCTGCGGCGGGCTCGACCGGGACTCGGCGCTGCGCTGGAGCCTGCTGATGTCGCATGCGGCGGCACTGATGTGGGACTACGAGCGCTGGCAGGCGGTCTGCGCCGCGCACGTGTACCTGTTCCGCGATGCCGGCGACCTCTCGATGCTGCCATTCGCGCTCAACGCCCGCATCTGCGCGCACGTCTTCGCCGGCGAGGTGACGCCGGCGCTCTCGTTGCTCGAAGAGATCGCGACGGTGACCGAGACGACGCGCAGCCCGCCGCGGCCCTACGGCATGATCGGGCTCGCCGCGCTACAGGGCCGGGAGGCCCAGGTGCAGCAACTGGTCGACGCGCATCTGGCCGAGCTCGTCAATCGCGGCGAGGGCGTCGGCGTGACGCTCGTCGAATGGGCGCTCGGGATGCTCTACAACGGCCTCGGACGCTATGAGGAGGCGGTGGCGGCGTGCGCGCGGGCGCTCGAGCAGAAGGGGCGCCTCGGGGTGTCCAGCTGGACGCGCATGGAGCTCATCGAGGCCGCCGTGCACTGCGGCAGGCACGAGCTGGCCGCCGAGGCGCTACATGGCCTCACCGCGTCCGGGTTCGCCGGCGACTGGGCAGCGGGGGCCGACGCCCGATCGCGCGCGCTGCTGGCCGAGGGCGAGGTCGCCGAGGCGGCCTATCGCGAGGCGATCGAGCGGCTGGAGCGCGGCGGCGTCGCCGGCCTGCTCGCTCGCACCCAGCTCGTCTACGGGGAGTGGTTGCGCCGCGAGGGCAGGCGCCGCGACGCGCGCGAGCAGCTGCGGATCGCGACCGACAAGTTGACCGCCATGGGGTTCGAGGCGTTCGCCGATCGCGCGGCGCGGGAGCTGCGGGCGACGGGCGAGACGGCGCGTCGGCGCAACGTCGGGACCCGTGACGAACTGACCCCGCGCGAAAGCGAGATCGCCCGGCTGGCGCGCGACGGCCTGTCCAACTCTGAGATCGGCACGCGCTTGTTCATCAGCCCACGCACGGTGGAGTACCACCTTCACAAGGTCTTCAGCAAGCTCGCGATCGGCTCTCGCGGCGAACTCGCCGGGATGATCGACAGCTAGGCGGACCGTGGTTGGAAGTGGTCGTCGTGATCGGCGCGGCGACGGCCGTGATCGGGGCGCTGGTCCACGCGCCGCGCATGGGCGTTCACCTGCTCACGGGCGAACAGGAACTGGCGGCGCGTCGCATTGCGCTGATCGGTCGCGCTCGGACGCTGGGAGGCGGCTTCTGACTGCATCGTGTCTCCGTGCTGGTCGGTGTGATCGTCCGTCGAGACCTTGACGGCACGCGTCCCGCCGGGCCAGTGGACCTTGGCCCGGTACCAACCGCACCGCCGTCCACCGATCGCCCACGCGACGTCAGCGTCGCCCGCCGGAGGGGCGGCCAGGGCCGGGCTACGGGACAGCACGCCGATGCACGGCGGGCCGCCAGTCTGGCGTGTGGACAACGAACACCAAGGAGATGTCTGATCATGCACGTTCCGAAGCGCCTCCTCGCGGCCGCCGTCGCCACTGTGGCGATGATCGGCGGCCCTGTCGCCGCCGCCCAGGCCGCGACCATCCCCGGGCTCCCGACCGACTCGTCCGGCGCCGTCTGTCTCCCGCACTCCGTGGACCTCGGGCCGTTGGGCCCGATGGGGCCCTACGGGAAGTACGGGCCCTGGGGCCCGAACGGGCCGCGTGCGGGCCAGGCGAACCCACTCGGCGACATCGCGAACTGCGGCGGCACGGCGGCGTTCATCCTGCGCGGCGGCACGCTCGACTCGTTCATCCAGGCCAACCTCGACGCCGCGCACGCCCACTGACCTGTCGATCCAGCGGCGCGGCCGGAAAACCGGCCGCGCCGCTGGAGGCTTCAGCTCTCGACGAGCGAGATCGCGCCCGCCGGGCAGGCCTTCACGGCCGCGCGCGCCGCCTCCGCGCGCTCCTCCGGGACCCGGCCGTCACTCGCCGCCGACGCGTAGCCGAAATCGTCCAGCTCGAACAGGTCGGGCGCGGTCTCGACGCAGAGGCCGTAGGCGTCGCACTTGGTGGGGTCGACGACGAGCTTCATGCATGCCCCTCCTCGGATGGGTCAGGTCGATGGATGGCGAAGCGCGCGGCAGGCTCGGGAGACCCGAGGCCCCACGCTGCGCAGGTGTCACAGGGCGCTCGGAGATGCGAGGCGACCAGCTCCGGGTAATGCTCGAGCAGTGTTCGCGCGAGCCGCGTCGCGCCGTCGAGCAAGCTGCACGCGCCTCGGCCGCCGAGGCTCGACGACCAGCGGCGAAGGCGCTCGACGTCGCCGGCCGCGGCGGCGCCGTCGGCCAGCGCCCGCAACACGTCGCGCATCGCCGCCGTGCCCTTGATGCACGTGCCGCATTGCTCGGCGTTGAAGCGCGCGAAATAGCTCATCACGTCAGCCACCACTGCCACCGGACAGTCGTCGCCGCCCAGCGCCACCACCGCGCCGCTGCCGAGGCACGTCCCCGCGGCTGTGAGCGCGTCGTAGCTCAGCGCGAGGCCGGTATGCGCAGCGGGCAGGAGGCCGCCGAAGAATCCGCCCATCAGCAGCTCCGCGGCCGGCGGGCAGCCGGCCTGCATGACCGCGGTCGAGAGCGCAGGACCGAACGGCGTCTCCAGCAGGGTCGCGTGCCCACCTGGCGAGGACACCGTCAGCAGGCATGTCCCGGTCGAGTCCGGCGAGCCGTGAGCGAGGTGTGCCTCGGGGCCGTGGGCCGCGATCAGTGCCAGGTGCGCGAGCGTCTCGACGTTCTGCACGAGCGTCGGGCACCCGTCGACGCCGGCGTCGAACGGCCGCGGCGGCTTGACCGTCGGCTTGGCCGGCCCGCCGTTGATCGCGCGCACCACCGCTGTCTCCTCGCCTGCGACGTACGCCGGGGCGACTTCGACCACCGCGGTCGGCACCGGCGGCGCTTCGTCGAGCTCGGCCAGCGCGGCGCGGACACTTGCCGCTGCCGCCGGGTCGGACACGTAGACGTGCGCCTGGCCGGCATCCACGATCGACGCCGCCGCCCACAGCCCGTCCAGGACGAGGTGGGGTCGCATGCGCAGCAGATAGCGGTCCTTGAACGACGCCGGCTCGCCCTCCTCGCCGTTGGCGACGGCGTGACGCAACGGGCCGGCTGCCGCGCGGACCGCGCCGAGCTTGGTCGCGGCCGGGAATGCGGCGCCACCGCGACCGCGCAGGCGCGCCGCCTCGACCATCGCGAGGAGCGTCTGCGGCTCCCATGCCGCCGAGCCGCGAGTGGCCCGGTAGGTGTCGAGGTCCTCCCGGCGGTACGGCTCGTCGCGCAGCAGGCGCCCGGAGACGCCGGGCGCGCGCGAGACGCGCACTGGGAGGGTCTCGACGGCCATCCTTACAGTATACCGAATCAGAATACTACACTGGGGACCGCCTCCGATCGCGCATGTCCGCACGCGCCCGCTGGCCGCGCGGGGCGCATACGCACGGCGCGGCGCCCGCGACATCAGTGCGCGGTGCGTGACACGCGGGCCTGCTCGGGCGGCTGCCGGGGCCCGAATCGCCGAGCAGGAAGCGCGCGATCGCGCGGTCGGCCTGAGGCTCGTCGATCGGGTACATGTGCCCGGCGTCGGGCCAGGTCTGCAGCTGCGCGCCCGGGATCTTCTCGGCCAGCACGAGCGCGTTGGCCGGCGGCACGAACACGTCCTGCTCGCCGTGGACGACGAGCGTCGGGGCGGCGATCCGGTTGAGCCTCTCGTAGGCGTTGTGCGAGGCCACGACGGCGGCCTGGTGCATGTAGGCAAGCGGCTCCGGCGGCGAGCTCAGCCGGTGGGCGATGTCGGCGGCGATCCGCTCCGGGTGCTCCCGGCGCGTCCGCTCGGCGTACGTGTAGGGCACGGCGGCCCACGCCACCTCCTCCGGGCCCATCGATCCCGCCCGCACGAGGAACGTCTGTGCGAGTGAGAACGGCGACGGCTTGTAAGCAGCCCAGCCGCCGGCCGAGCTGGACCCAAGGACGAGCGCGTCCACGCGCTCGGGGTGCCGCAGGGCCAGCTCCTGCGCGACCATGCTGCCGAGCGACAGGCCGTACACGTGGGCGCGCCGCACGCCGGCGGCATCCAGCACCGCCACGGCGTCGCTCGCCATCTGCGCAAGCGAATACGGTGCCGGGACACGGCCGCTGCGCCCGGTGTCACGGTGGTCGAACGCGAGCACGCGAAACGACGGGGAGAGGGCGGGGATCGTCGCCCACCATCCGTCGATCGTCATGCCCTGGCCGGCGATCAGGAGCACGGTGGCCGGGCCGTCACCGAAGCTCTCCCAATGGAGCTTGAGGGTTCCGTTTGTTGCGATTGCCATCGGAGGCACCTTCCATTTCAAGTTCGTCCTTGAGGTATGGGCCCGATCGCGCCGCGTTCGGCTGGCCACTCGTACGGTGAGCGCCGTCACGTCGGCGCGGTCAGACCCGCGTGCGAGGGCCTACGTTCGATGTACCGATGAGCGTGATCGTCACAGGAGCGTCGGGCCATATCGGACGCCTGGTCGCCGAACAGCTGCTTCGGCGCCTCGCACCCGAGGACGTGGTCCTCGTCACGCGCCGGCCCGATGCCCTGCGCTCGCTGCACCACGCCGGGGTCGCGGTCCGCTACGGCGACTTCGACGAGCCGGCCTCGCTGCGTGAGGCCTTCGCCGGCGGCCGGAGGATGTTGCTGATCAGCACCGATGCCCTCGGACACCGGCTTCCGCAGCATCGCGCGGCGATCGACGCAGCCGCCGCGGCCGGCATCGAGCACGTGGTGTTCACGTCGACGGTCAGCCCGGTCGCGCACAACCCGATGGGCATGACGGCGTGGGAGCAGGGCCGGACCGAGGCGCTGCTGCGCCGCAGCCGGATGGCATGGACGGTGCTGCGGTTCGGCAGCTATGCCGAGCAGCAGCTTCCGCCCGCCGCGACCGCGATCAGCAACCGCTGGCTGATCACCAACGGCGGCGGCGGGCGCATCGTCCCCATCTCACGCGCGGACTGCGCCGAGGCCGGTGCGATCGTGCTGACGACCGAGGGCCACGCCGGCAGGACCTACGAGATCACCGGCCCGGAGGCGCTGCGGCCGCGAGACCTCGCGGAACTCTACGGCGAACTGAGCGGCACGCCCGTGAAGGTGGCGCAGCTCAGCGACGCGATGCTGATGTGGATGCTCGTCGCGATCGGCACGCCGGCGCCATCTGCCTACAGCGTCATGGCCTTCGGCCAGGCCGTCCGCCGCGGCTACTTCGATGTCGTCGACCCGGCGTTCGAGCGCCTGACCGGACACGCGCCGACCACGCTGCGCGACGTCCTCCTGCGGTCCCGCATGGACTTGCTCGGCGTGTCCTGACGCAAGCGCTCGGGAGCGAGATCAGGGCGGCGACATCGACGCGGCCGGCACGTTTCCAAGCGCGGTGCGAGAGCTGATCTCGAGCTTGCCGAAGACCTTGCTGAGGTGATACTCGACCGTGCGCGGGCTGATGTAGAGCCTCGCACCGATCTCGGCGTTGGAGAGCCCGTCGCGTGCCAGCCGCGCGATCCGCGCTTCCTGGGTGGTCAAGTCGCCGCCCTCGGCCCGCCGCGGCCCGCGCCGGGTCCCGAGCGCCCGCGCGGCGAGCGCCTCGGCCCCCATCGCGACGAACAGCTCATGCGCGGCCTGCAGCTGCTCGCGGCCGGCGCCGCGGCCCTGTTCACGCGTCAGCCACTCGCCGTAGAGCATGTGCGTGCGGGCCAGCACGGCGCGCACCCGGGTGCGGGTGAGCCGCTCGATCGCTTCGCGGAACAGCCGGTCAGCCGCCTCGCCGTCGCTCAGCAGCGCGCGAGAGCGCGCCTCGATGCCGAGCCCCCAGTCGGTGCCGGCGGCGCGCGTGGTCTCGGTGAGTTGGTCCAGCGCAGCGGCGGCGCGGGCGGTCATCCCGCACGCGGCGGCGGCCTCCA
>Ga0190265_10003097_pt1 | contig 11335 bp, 8 predicted proteins | sample Popmic124T_FD_133135 | JGI IMG/M metagenome (GOLD analysis project Ga0190265, IMG submission 133135) | Populus adjacent soil microbial communities from riparian zone of Indian Creek, Utah, USA - 124 T | ecosystem: Environmental > Terrestrial > Soil > Riparian zone | place: USA: Utah | collected...
GAGGTTAGAATGGTCTAGCTAAGGCCACCTGGTCTCGGACCCTGCGTACACTGTCTCGCCCTCGTCGAGGAGCGGACGTGGGATCACCTCTTCCCGCGCGCCCGATGAGGCGCTCTCCGCGCCTGTAAGTGAGTCCTCTCGCTATCTTCTCGACAAGTCGAGCCAACGCTTCAACTGGCATGGGGAAGGCTTGTGGGAGTTCAGCGTTTGGATGCGCAAAGCCTGAGCCGCAGCAGTCCGGGAGTGGTGCGGTCTGGCGCTGAGCGCCTCCGGGTTGACGCTGGTGCAGACTGGGTCTAGGCTCCTTAAGGCACGAGAGGCTGACTCCGTGCCCAGGCTAAGAGGAGATCTCGTCATGGCCAAGCAGTCAGAGGAGGAACGCCAGCACGCACGGGGACAGCAGGACTATGAGGCGGGTAAGAACAACCCTCCTAACGACTTCCTCGGCGGTCACCTTAACTCGGAGGGAGCAAAGAGGAACCGGGATGCCTACATCTCTGGCCGCGAGAACGCGAAGAAGCAAGACAAGGGTTAGTTTTCCGGCCGGCGGCGTTCAAGGCCAAAGTTGGGATGGCGCTCCAGATGCCCGGCCGAGCGGGGAGGGGTGGCGGGGAACCCCTCAGAGGGTTCCCCGCGCGTGGGGGAGCACCCCAGCGAGTGCGGCTTCCGAGCTGAAGGTTTTTGCACCGGCGCTTGGAGGGTCAGGTGCACATCAGCGAGCCCAACTCTATGACGCTCCACGTGCTAGCACTCGCTTTCCGCTGAGCGTCCTCGTCGAGCGCTTGCTTTCAGCGCGCTCAGCTCCGCTTGAGCGCCGGGGCCGACTCGTCGAGAGCGGCCCAAGGGCGGCGCTGCCGGGTGCGACTCCTCTCGCTCGATTAGCGCTCTTTGCGCTCGGAAGAGAGCGCCCGAGACGGCTATGGGAAACTTGTGGGTCGGTCGCCGAGGGCGCGGGTTGCTGGTCGCCCTAGAGGCGCCGTTGCGAGTTCTTTAGTCGTCTTTGCCGGAGGCTTCACCAAGCGAAGCCCGCCAGCTCCCAACAAGAGATCCGGGCGTTCGCTTGCGCTTGAGCGCACCAAGTGGAGCGATGCCCTGGAGTGGGAGTGTTCGCGCCAGGAGGTTCTTCTGATGGCCTTACGGGCTTGTCTGCCGGCGATGAAGCGGGCCAACTCGGCTCAGGAAGTCTTCAACCTGGTGCGCGACGCTTTGGAAGCTGTCGGAATCGAATAAAGTTTCCGGAAACGCCGACGTGTCTATTCGAAGCAATAGCGATGGTGCGCCGACTCGGCTATGCTAAGCCTATGGTTAAGAGAAAGGGGGACCCCAAGAGAGAAAGCCCGCAACTGCACGTGGCCTTGTTAGGGAAGTGTGCTATCTCCATCCGGAAAAAGGAGAAGCGTTGGTCCCAAGAACGGAAGGTAAGAGGATAAGCAAGTACGAGATAATGCGGTGAGCCCTACGAGCATGCCTGTATATTGAAGATCGATCCACGGTTATGCTCGACTATTAAGCGCGCATTACTCAGAAACAATGGCCTCTCAAGAATGAAAGGAGAAAACATGGTTGCGAAGCCCAGAGAAGTAGATCCGATTTCTGAGAGCCCTGGCCCTGAGGCGCAACGTCGCCCGCGGGCGAGCCAACGAGAAAAGATAGATTTAAAGAAAATTGAAATCAAGATCCTCCCCAGCAAGGTCACCATCGGCTTAAGAGGCCTTCGTCGCCGAAGGGCCTAGATAATATGGCTTGATCCAAGAGGAGGCGAGATTGTCTATTCGCCTCCTCCGTTCAATTTTTCAGGCTTATCATAGGCCAAGGCAGCCATACAGAGAAGAATATGGGTAACGAGGTTGGTCGTTGCGTCTCGCACATCTCTAGCTGGCGCCAATTCGACTACATCTATACCCACGACCCTATTCTGGGCGGCAGTCTCCTTAAGTAATTTCAAGAGTGTTCTCGGTTCCATGCCTAGAGGAACAGGTGTACCGGTCCCTGGCGCAAACACTGGGTCTAGTACGTCTATGTCAAATGATATATAGCAAGTTTTATCTTTGGGTAGCAGGGATAAGGATCGAAATAGATCCTGCTCAATATCGTGCTGCCTTACAACATGTCGTCGGCTATCGAATGTAACTGGCCCGGAAAAACCCCTAACACCATAAGAATATACCTCGATACTCTTATTTTCTGCCAGAATTCGACTAATCACATTACCATGATGGTGGTTGGTTGAAGGAGCCCATTCGGCATTGTCTGCGTGCGCGTCCAGGTGTAAAACAGCGAGATCGCTGTAGCGCTCAGCGCAAGCCCGTATTAAAGGCGCAGAAATTGAGTGATCGCCTCCCAAGAATATAGGCTTGCAATCAGCTTGAAATATTTGGGTAGCCATGCGGTAGCACCTATCCAGGGTGACGCTGAAGTTTTCGCCCGGAACGACCAAGATGTCGCCGGCGTCAACAATCCGCGCGCCATTAAGTATAACCTTTCCTAAGTCTGCATTGTACCAGCCCTTATTAAGGCCATCTATAATATGTCGTTCGTAGGTAGCAAATCTCCTTGATCCCTCTCGAATAGCTTTCGGCCCGTACCTTGCGCCCGGAGATCCGGATGTCGCAAGGTCAATGGGCAATCCAAATACAACAATATCATTTCCTGCAAGCTCCGTGACGGCCCGAGCTTCACAGTCGACAAATCTGCAATCTGCAACAACCGAATCAGGCAGGATTGCCTTCTCAGTTTGTTGACTTTGATAAAGCTCAGTAACCAGTAGACGGCAACGTGCAAGCCTATTAACGGCCTCTGCTAATTCCGCTTCTTCCTGGCCGTTTAGCTTTAGATGCCTCGCGGCCTCACCTATTGTGTTACCCGCTTCTCCAAAGACTTTTAGCAATTTGATCGTATCCACGGATAGAGCTAGGCGTTCGCCTGTAAGCGAATTTATAGCAATACACCCTCCTATCTCGTGCGCGCCATCGTCGCGGCCCCAGTCGCTTGAAAGGTAATACTTCACCTCAGTATCTTCGACTTTCACAGAAGCACCCTTTCTTTCGCTTAAAGCACACTGTTTCAATGCTGTAGTCTTGATAATTAATTTCCGCAGCTCGATTGGTCAAATAAGGCTTTGAATACCCGCTTAAAACTTTTAGCGCTTCCAGTACATGGAAGTTTGCCGTAATGGCTGCAATAGGTGAAATTGATCCATCACTGCTCGGGGCTTCAACAGGCTCTAATTCCAGATCTTTGAAGTTTTTCGTTCTTCTCTCCAAGCTTTTCTCGTAACAAAACCAGCATGCAGTCCTCCCGGGGATGACAGTTGGTCCCAAGAAGCTCAGGTGACCATTATATCCACCACAGAGTATATGAGGCACAGCTGCCTCAAAACATGCAAGGGTTAAAATTCTATTAAGAGTGGCCGTGTCTGGCTCGTCTGCGCAATTGATAATTAGGGTAGCGTTCTCGTTCAGCAGCATCTCTGAGTTACTGCTGTCGAGATGGACTTGATAACTTGTGACGTCCAAGCCCTCAAACATCCTCTCTAGCTTAAGGGCCAAGGCAGCAGACTTCACAAGACCCACATCGCCGACTTCAAATAAGCATTGATGACTAAGATTTCTTCTCGATACCTTATCGGGGTCAAAAAGTGACAGGCGTGATACTCCTGCAAGTGCTAGTCCGTACGAGACCCAGCTTCCGATTCCGCCAGTCCCCACTATTACGACGTGAGCAGTTTCGAGCTTGGAGTGCATCGTAATAGGCAATTTTCTGGCTGTAGAGAAGTCAGATAAGAAGCTTAGCTGAGCCGAAAAGAGGTTATCCATCAAAGCAGATGGACCCACGCTCTTCTTTGACGTGGTCGCAACCTTAGAGGCTTGCAAAGTATCGGTCAACCTTCGCACCTCCTCAACTGATGCTTGCGACTTACGTGCTATATCCTGTATTGAGTTTTCGCCGTTGAACAACCGGAGACACTCAAGGCAGGTTCTGTTAATAAGAAAGCGACTCTGTGCGCCGCTAACTCTACGGATAAAAATAACTTCAAAACGCTCTCCGACTTTACGGTGTACAACGTCGACATTAGCTCTTATTTTCGGACGCCTTAAGCTGTTTGGCATAAGAAGAGATCATCCCTCTGTTCTGGGCGCGCCAAGTAATGCATCCATGCCCGGGACGCGAGCAGACATGGGCACGCATGGAAATGGCGTACTTGTGATTGCCTCGATGCCGCAGGGGCCGGGTGAGGCGCGGCAGCCATCGGTCCGTCCAGTCCGGGAGGCACTCTCCGTTCGGAGGCGGGGTCGCTCCGGATTTGACGAGGAGAGCCACGACGTATCGCCATTACCTCTCGCCTCCCCGGAGCTTCTGCAGTGCCCGGCTGGACAGGACGCTGGCGTCTGGGAGCAAGCGCAGAGTCGTCGGTCGGCTGCGGCCGATGTACGTCGCGTTGTGGACCTGGTAGATGGTGCCCAGGTGCCCCGCAAAGATCACGCGTCCGTCGATGGCTCTGCGCGGTACGGGATCGCTAAAGCTCACTACTCGACTACCACCTTCGCGCCTTCGAGGAGGGGTCGAGGCTTGCGAGTTCGCGGTTCTTGAGTCTCTGCCCTGGTTGATCGCTCTCCAACATTTCAAATACCACCTAACTTTAAGCGGCCGTGTTACCTTTGGTGTAGCTTAAAACTGTCACGAATGAGCTGATGCTCGTCCGGGAGATTTCGTCGCAAAACGAAATCGTTGAGGATCTTGACGTCCAGATGTTTGCTGTCGATCAGGCGCTTGAGCAAATGATCTTTCCAGGTTTCGTCAAGCAGTCCCGATTGGACTCCGACTCCGAGCCTTCGCCCGTCAAGCTCGACAAGCAATGGAACATTGACGCCATTGACCACCGCTACGCTCTGACAGCGGAATCCGTCCAGTTCCAACATGCGCTTTAGTGGCGCCAAACGACCTGCCTGGCTAGCAGCATCTAGTTCGCGTGGAACCTCTCCCGTGAGGGCATAGCGAAGCAACTGCGCGCCTATGTGCCGGTCCAACCGGCCGCGAAGATGCTGATTGTGATAGTGGCGCAGGCAGCTCTCGCACGAGCGGTCGCACGATGCTGGACAGTTCTCGAGGAGCGCCAGAACATCTGCAAGAATCTCCTGCAAGTGTCGGCCTGCCAACTCGGCATAGCCCGCCCCTCCAGACAGCGTATCGTAGAGATAGACATCGAGCAGAAGCTCGCTGTCCGCTAGCGTCGGCACGATGCGGAAGCCAGCGCCAAATTCAGAAGGGTCGAGGTCTAATTGAGGATGCCGGCTAGCCGACAGCCGCAGTCCTTCCGCGATTGAATAGAGGCCATCCTCGAGTGCGCGTAGCACCACGGGATTGGTCGTCGTGGTGACAATCGGAGACTTGACCGCAATCCGCAGGAGAAGGAGGTCGGTAGAAAAAGCATGCCCCATGAACACGCTGTGAAACTGGCCATTACATTGCCTGGTGGGCTTCGGCTGGCCGAACGAGAATTCGATCTGATAGGGGCGCTGGTGGGCGCCCGGATTAGGCTCTTCGGTCGACGCTCGCCCACACTTTTCGCACACCCAAAAGCCTTGATATACGTTGTTTGATAGCTGTCCCTTGTTCGCTGTTACCAATTTGCGATCAGGTGTGACTGCGTAGGCGACGTTCGTTCCCATCGAGCTGAGGTCGGGGAGATCGCCCCTACCAACCGGAACCGGAAACTGTGCGCTCGTCGCGTAGGTAATGTCCTGGTCGCGATCGTCCTCGTCCAAGGCTTTGCCATCCTCGGGTGTGAAAACCTGCGGTACGATCATTCGCGTGCTCTGGAGCTCGCCGCTGCAGACCGGACAGACAAGGGCCATCGGCTCGTCCTCGTCGAGGTCGCGGACGAAGCTGCAGGTATCGCAATGGATAAGGTTTCTGATATCGGCAAATAGCGGTGCCGCGCGGTCATGGACGGTTGGTAAGACATTGGCGACTACGCCCCCTGAACGATACGTCTCCTTGTTAATCACGATCAAGCGGCCGGGGGCGTATTCGCTGAGCGCTTTGTCAATACCCTGTTGCGGTCGCTGGACGATCTCCATCTTCGATTGGTTCGCGCCCGGCGGCCGTACGAGGCGCTCGACAAGAAAGCTCGTCAGGTCGGTTGGAAAGGCGTAGCTCGGGAGCAGTCCTCGCGCGAAGAGAAACTCAAGGAGTTCTTCGTTCCCCAGGGCATTGCGGTCGTCCACATCGTCATCGCCGGTAGCTTCGGCGTTATGATTGATTGCTTCCTGCGGCGGCGGAGTGAGTTCGGCCTTTATGGCTTGCAATTCCTCGAGCAGCTTCTTCGCAATGTCACCGATCCATTGGTCCAACGTCAACGGCGCGGTTCTCAGGCTGTCAGGAAGCCATGACCTGATGCGCCGGCGCTGGTCGCCGCCCGGCGCTAGAACCTGCTCTTCAACCCAGGCGCGGAACGATTGAAATTCCGGCACGGAGCCAGGCGCCCCGAAGAAGAAATCGCGGGCCTTTCCCAAGGCGCGAAAGAGAGCAGAGGTCGCGCCGCCGACGGGAATCTCATGCTCGTCCATGTAGCCATGGAAGTAAGTCTGGAAAAGAAACGAAGTAACGTGTCGGCGAGCGATCTTCGGGTTATCGATCTTTATATCTGGATTGCGCGGCGCGCCTGCGACGATTTGCTTGGGATTGGCGTAGTAGTAGCTGTCGTGCGGCCCGTTCTGGGCATAGGTAAGAACCGTGGAGACGGAAGAGCCGCGGCGGCCCGCGCGGCCCGCGCGCTGCTGGTAATTCTCCCGCTGCGGCGGCACATTTCTCAAGCCAACCGCGACCAGCGAGCCAATGTCGACACCGACTTCCATCGTCGTCGTGCAGCTCAGCACATCGATCGGGCGATCGCGCGCGTCGATCTGAATGTCCTTGAACCGCAGCTCGAACTGCTCGGTGGTGGCGTGGACCCGCGCGTTGTCACGGTTAGATAGCTGCGCCGTGTGTTCCTCGACGGAGATGCTGCGGAGCTGGTTCTTGGATTCATGCACGCTTCTCACCGGGTCGCGCCAAAACCCTTTCCGGGCGCGAATGTACTCGCTCTCCGCTGGATCGAGTTTCGTAATGGCTTCCGATCCGCACGAAGCGCAGTGCCCCCTAAGGGTCGAAGGCAACAGCGCCGTGCAGTCGCCGCACTGATACCAGGGCAGACTCAGGTCAATTCTCAGCTTCAGTTTAGTGGGATCGAGGAAGTAGGCGCCGCCTTGGTGCTGCAGTGCCAGTTCATGCGTTAGCGCGCCTTCAATTGCGTCCGTCGAACCCGGCGGCAGCTTGAGAATACTTTCGATTTTGGCGCGAAGCGTTTTGCTAAAAGCGCCGTTGGCGCCCCACTTGTCGGACCAATAGCCAGCCGCGGCCGCACGAATGTGCTCGGACAGGTCCCGATCAAGCGCATACTTGCCCGCTAGCTCGGCAATCCAGGCAACGCAGAGATCATCGACGTCTTGCCCGCTCAGGGCCGGTACTGCTGCCGGTAGGGCCGCCTGCAATTTCTGCAGAGGCTTTCGTGCCGGCACCAGCATGCCGATCGATGTTCCCATGAGAGAATAGTAGCGGCCGCACAGCTGCTTCAGCAGCGCTACCTTGTAGCGCGACGGAATTTCGCCCGGTACAAACTCGGTGAGCAACTCGGCCAACGGCTCGTTGCTATGGTCCTTCTCAAGCCGCTCGATCTCGTTTTCAATGCGCTGCGCGTCGGCCCTGTCAAAAATCGGGAGGTTGAAATCGCGGAGAACGGTAAGTGCGGCGACATATAGATCGGGCACCGGCCGGGGCTCGCGCCCCGCTTCCGTCAGGCGGCTGGTCGCGAGCGCCAGGATCTGCCTGAAAATATCTTGCTCAACTTCTCGCGGAATGTCGCGAGCAAGCCGTGCTGCTTTCTGACGTCCATCCGAAAACAAAAGGACCTTACGACCGCCGTTCGGAAACACCCGCGACTCTTCGCGGGCGGCGGGTTGCGCGTCGAGTTGGGTCTTGACGAGATTGGCGAACGGCGCCTCGCCCTTGGTCGAGTGGTCCATGATCGTTGACCGGCCGCCGCGCAAGGTCTCGGCGTTGCAGACAGGGCAACGCGGAAACTTCAGCCCACGCCCGCTCCAATCGAGTGTCGGCGCCGGCATGAACACCTCGCGAAAGCCAGCCGACGGATCGGGTTGCGTATAGGCTAGCCGGCCGCTCTTGACGTCGAGCCAAACCTGAATGCATTCGTCGCTGCGGTCCTCGGGAGGGCGTCCGTCGACCAAAAGCTCGACCTCGATCAACGGGGTTTGCTGCCCCTCGCGAAGCGGACCCGACGGGAGATGCCACAGGAAGTCGCCCCGCAGGCCATCGATGTAGCCCTTGAGAAAAGCGGTTCCACATTCGCGATGCGTGAGAAGCTCATAGACTCGCGCACCGCATTGGCAGGCATCGCGGAGATGTGTGTGAAGCCTGCCCAATTGGCGGGCCGGGGAGACCGTCGCCCGAGCGTGTTTGCAGGCAGCATCCGAGCAAGCGAACAGTCCCGGCAGGCCACGGAAGAACATGTGAAGGCGTGTGGGCAACAGAACGCGCTGATCGGACTGTCGGCGCGCATATGTGGCTAGTGCCAACAGGGCAGCGACCGCCGGCGCGGCATCCGACGAGCCAGGAAAGAGTCGAGCCTCAAGGTCCGGCAGCGCCAAGGCTGCTCCCGACACAGATTGAATAAGCAGCTCAACCGGCCCGAAGCCGCTAAGGCGGTGAAAAAGAAAATCCGCTAGATCATCATCGTCGTTGAGCGGACTCCACGCTAGGGCTTGCGCCAGTGCCGCGACCGCGCGCCGCGCTCCGGCGGCATCGACTGCGTGGTTCTCGAAACTCTGCAAATCGAAATTGCCAAGCGCCGCTGCCTCTTGCGCGCTACCGGCCTGCTGCCCGGCGCGCGCCTCGCGAGTGCCCGTAATCACCGTCATCGCGCGAGCCGAGTTTGCCGAAAGGCCCGTCAGGTCTCGGCCAAACTGTGCGACGGCGCGCAAGGCTTCGTCGCCCTCTCCCAGGCTTGCGCTTGTCAGAATGAAGCGAATGCGCTCGCGGGGTACATCGAGCCTGGAGAACAGCCGCCGCAGAAGAAGAGCGACCTCGGCCCCACCGGCGCCGCGATACATGTGCGCCTCGTCGAGCACGAGGATGAGCTCGTTGGCATCGCTGGTGTGGAGCCAATCGCGCGTTTGCTGAAAGATCGGCCGCTCAATGGGCCGCATCAGCATATATTCGAGCATCGAATAGTTCGTGATCAGAAGGTCGGGACATTGCGCTTGAGTTTCGTGCCGGGTCATCAGTTCGCGGTCATCCGGCCGGGTCAGGAGCCGCTGGTTCCAGTGCCGGTTGCGGCGCTGGCCTTGCGAGGCGGTTGTCCGCGTCTCCTCGAGTTGCTTGCCGTAGAAGGCGGAAAGGTCCTTCTCGGGCCATTGGCCGATTGATCTCAGCTGCGCCAGCTTCACCTGGTCGTTCAGGAGGGGTAAATAGAAGCGCTCGAACAGCGGCTCGATTCGCTCCGTGTCGCGGGCGCTGCTCCGCGGCCCCGGGTAGGGCGTACGGCCGGTGTAGCTCGCGAAGTGGACGGGCCTTACCCTGCCGGCGGAAATAAGCGCCGAGGCCTGAGGATCGCCAAACAGTCTTCGAATGCGCGAAAGCTGATCATTCACCAAGGCGTTCATTGGATAGAGCAAGATCGCCCGGCAACCCGGTAGCGAGGCAGATTCGGGTCGGGCGCGTACTTCGGCCGCGAGATGGCCGAGGATAGGCATGAGAAAGCTTTCTGTTTTGCCCGATCCGGTGCCGGTCGCGACGATCAGATCTGCCTGGTCCGAGAAGAACCTTTCGAGTGCTTCTGCCTGGTGCAGGTAGGGCTGATGATACAGCCCGAGTTTCAGGTCGGCCAGCTTGGCGAGGAGTTCCTTTACAGCGTCCGGGATTCGCAAGTCCTGGTATGGCGGGCCAAGCTCATAAACCGGGGTGGACTCCACGAAAGGAAGTTGAGCAACTGCGCCGCTTTCCTCCAAGAGCTGGCGGCGCTCGCGGATCAGACTCTCGCTGCGAATGTGATATTGCGCCTCGATATAGGAGCGAAGGCTTTCAGTGAGGCGGCGGACGGTCAGATGCACGCCATGCTCGGCCGGGGGGACTGCGCAGCTCATGCTGCGCCTCGTGTGGAAACTATGGGAACGATCAAAAGCCGTCGTAGCGCGCGATCGAGTGCCGGCAACGCGGCGCGCGGAATCGCGAAAGTATCATTCGTAGCTCCAGGCGGTGACATTCGCCATCCGAGCGACAGAAGGCGGACTTCCGGCCGCGGCAGGCGGTAGGGAAGATCAACGATGCAGGTATCACCGCTCAGCGTGATGGTCGCCGATCGGGGCTCCTTGAGCGCGTCATCAACTCCGAACTGAAGCCGCCGACTGGTCTCAAATTCGACGGGAGCGCTGCGCAACAGCGCTAAGCGTCCTTGGCGGAACGAGAAAACGCCCAAGTAGTGCGGCCGAGCGTAGACCCGGGCGTGAGCGGCGCGCGGCCGGCAAAGTCTTGGCCCGTCGATCGACCTATCAATCTCGGTGGCGGGCATCCAGCGGCCGTGCTTCTTCCGGTCGCGATAGAAATCCGGCGCGTAGACCTCCAACTGATCGGCGGCCATTTCTTCGGAGGCCGAAAGCCGCTCAAGGTGCGCAGCGATAGTGCGCTTCGTCCAAAGCGGAAGCGGATCGGAAAATCCCAGCCAGGCATCCAGCGACTGAATCAGGCGAAAGGCGGAATGGTTTTTCAGATCGATGCGGCGGACGAAGCGCGTTGCGGCAGCGCAGCTCACCATCGCACCGGTGGCTGCGCGCACGACCTCGCATGGAGCGCCACCGAATACGAGAAGCGTTTCCGGATCGCTGCCCTCGACAAACCGCAGCGGCGCGGAGATCCAGTATCCGCCGCCGGTATGAACCAAGTCACCGATTGTCTCCAGATCGTCCAACACCGTGCGATAGGAATTGCTGGAATTTTCCGTAGCGTTGGTCGGATTCTCCGCCGCCTGCAGTGGCCACAACCCGTCCAGGTTCCTTCGCAGATTAGTCATCAGCCGGGTCGTGTGCGGGAGCGGAAACGCATCGGTCGAGCTTGTGTGCGTAGAGGCAAAGTAAGTGGTGGCCCTGAGATGCTCCGCGACTAGGGCACGCTTGAGCGCCTCGTCGCTGCTTCCCGTATTCAGGCGAGCGGCCAACGCGCTCAATATTCCGGTGCGTGATCGCTCCGCTAACGCAAACGTCATGATGCCCCTACCTTTCCTGGC
>Ga0190265_10003098_pt1 | contig 11334 bp, 8 predicted proteins | sample Popmic124T_FD_133135 | JGI IMG/M metagenome (GOLD analysis project Ga0190265, IMG submission 133135) | Populus adjacent soil microbial communities from riparian zone of Indian Creek, Utah, USA - 124 T | ecosystem: Environmental > Terrestrial > Soil > Riparian zone | place: USA: Utah | collected...
ACCACGTCGCGCGGCAAATCCCTGCGCTCGCAATTCATCCCTCCACGCTCTTTCCCCACGTTTCCCTTTTTCACGACTGTTCACGCGGCCTCCTTCGTCGCGGTGTCGTCGAGCGGACCCGTGCGCAGGCAGGTTTCAGTCAGTCGCCGCTGAACATCTTCCAGACGAAAGCGGACGATCTTTCCGCCGATTTTCAGATACGGCAGTTCGCCGCGATCCATCATTTCGCAGAGTGTGCGCAACGAGACTTTCAGCAATTGCGCCATCTCCGGCTTCGTGAAAAACACGCCGGTAGGAAGTGCCTCGCAGTGCGTCACCGCGTTCCGTGAAGTGGGTTTGGATTTCGCGCGCTTCATGGGTGGCTGTGCGCTAGCACTCGAAGAGTTCGAAGGTGGGTTTCTGCAGCACGTCGGCGATACGCTGCTTGATTTCGCGGGGCGGAACGGCGCGTCCCGTTTCAAACCGTGAGATGTCGAGTTCCTTTGCGCCGACCTTTTCCGCGAGGGCGAGCTGTGTCATTTCCAACAGCACCCGTGCGGCTTTCAATCTGTAGTTCGCTGGCATTTTCGTAAGTGCGCGGCGAACCAACTCGCCGCTTCACCCATCCGCAGAAATCGCGGAAAACAGCGCGGGAACCGTGTGAAAACACCCTGCAAGTCATGGAATTGCAGGCATTAGTGAGAAATGAAAAAATCGCGGCCTTCGGCACAATCCGACGATGCTACAGAACCGCGGATGCTGCTTGCCTTCCGTGCATGAATTCTCTAAAGGAGACGAATAATCACACGCACCACGAAGTAGCATGCATCCGAATGCATTTAGCGCATTTGCCCAATGGACATTCTAAACACCATCGGAAAGTTTTTGAAGGTTGCTGTTGAGGTCTTCAAAGCAATCTCGAAAGCGGGGCCAAGAATCCTGCAAGTATTGCTCGTCTTCTCAGTGGTTCTATTCGGAACCTCGATTGCATTGTACCATTATCAGTACAACACCATACAGACAGCTTTCGAACGACTTTTGGCAGCGCCACCGCTGCCGGTTACAGGCAGCTCACCGAATGATCCGCTGAGCTTCCCGGCGTTAGAAGCAGTATTAACCTCGCACTTGGACGCGCAAACCGTGGTCGAGCATCAGAGATTGTTGATCGCGCCAACCCTAACTCGGATTTACGACAATATTCGCAGTGCGATCGCTGATCGCAAAGATTCCGAGGCTTATCCATTGACGTTTCACCTAAGGAAGAAAGACCGAGAGCCCACTAAGCTCGATTACTTTATAACGGACGAATCACGAGCTTCCGTGCTATTTGTTCCGCTTGTCGCCCTCCGTCCAATCGACATGAATGCGACCACTAACTTGCGAGAACATCTTGCGACAAACCATCCGTCAATCATCGCGGACCTACAACTTGCTAGGCAAATCGAGCCGATCCTGACGGGCCTGTCTCAATACACAGGAAAGGAGCTCCTGACGCTCCCGGCGGGTGGAGCTGAAGTGTTTGACGAACGGCCAGTCAACATCTATGTCGTATTCCAATCGGGCGTTACGAGAATGGTAACGCGTGACGATGCGGCTAGGCGATATTACTTAAGTCAGTTCCGTCCGACGACTTTCTTTCCGTCGCGCCCATATTTTTGGCCGGCAGTTGAATCGCTGCGGTTACGAAATTCACACGATTTCACGGGATCGTATTTTGATCTCGCAGGGAAAGGATTAGTGTTCACAGTAACGCAGGCATTCGAATACGGAGACGGAAATTACCTGTGCCTTTGCATTGACTTCGGCCTGAGCGACAAAGGCACTCGCAGTATCAAGGACCATCTAGCAAGCTTTGACACGAAAGTGCGAAGCGTGGGAATCCGCAAAGATAACACCAGCAACGAATTAAACCCAGATGAGATTGAAGATTTAAATCTTAGCTCTACCGAAAAGGACGAATTGGCAAAGTTTGCCGATCCCGATAAAGGGGAGTATCTGTCTGGTGGAATCCGAGTGCTCTCGCGAAGCGGCGATAGCTTATTGTTCACCATACCAGTTCGTGGCTCGCGTGCTGAAATTCAACCGTTGCTAGTCGGACGAATGGATCTACGACGTTTGCGGTTGGTGAAGACAATGCTAACAGCGGCACCGATTATTTTTGGCGTTTTGACGATCTTTGTCATCTACGCAATTCTTTCGATTTTAAGAAAGGGAAGGGATTATCAGCAAGCGGTTGCACGCAACTATGATAAGATATTGACGATCGATCCTTTCGATGAAGAGTACGCCCGTCTTGCCAAGTCCGAACGCATTGAGGATTGGCCGGCCTACTGCAGGTTGGATCACGAAGATCGGATTGTGAGTTGCAGTGAGGCGTTCTTAAAGTTGCTGAGGACATCCATCGACGAAAACGGAGGCCGCTCTGCCGCAAGAGAGAATCTGCGGAAGATAACGTTTCAGAGCCTTATGTACGGAAAAGAAAGCCGAGAGACTTATGAGAAGATCCAGTCGCAACGGCAGGACGGAAAAGATCTGAATGCAGACGAACCGGTGCCTTACTACGTAGTAAACTTGTGCTGGCCGCGGAAGGAGAATTGGGTGCGTTGCAGGATTTATTCTGCTCGACTGCCGGAACCTGAGAACAGATCGGTAGGAATTCCGGAGACGTTTGGTCTTGTCTTTAAATTGGCGGAGGGTGTCGTGTCAAAAGACGTCGAAAGATAGTTTCATCCGATTCGTGATTTAAAAGCAGTTTCGCGCATCAGCCCACTTGCCTGCGCAAAAGTCGTAGTGGAACATTCAGGCGCGCCGTACGCAAACCGGCTACCTCGCCACATACGGCCGCAACAACGCCGCCAACTCCTCGCACTTCGATTCCCAATTGCTCTCGCCAGTTGGAAGAAAGGTTTCCTTCCGATGTAGGATCGGAGGATTGGCATTATGCGAGTAATCGGTCCGCCGCCCCTTACCGCGAACGAGATCGATCGTCACCGCGTGACGAAGCGACGGATGCGGATCAGTGAAAAAATCTGGATAGGAGAGGAACGAAATCTTCAACTCATCCGTGCGAAACTTGATCAGGTTGAACTCTGGCCCGACTTCGTAACCTGCAACCAGCGCGGTCAGCATGGCGTTCAGCTTCTTGCCAAAATCAGCGTGCTCGTCCCGCAATACGTAGAGCGCCCCCGGCAACCGTTTGCCATAGGCAATGCAACCAACCTGCTCTTGATACTCCGCCAGAGTCATTGCGCTGACACCGCAGTGGTGCCTCCACCATCAATTCTCCTGTGAGCCACGCCCGCGCAAGGCTACAAATCCTACCTGAAAATCACATGAGCGCAGAGAATCAAAATAAAAGCCGCCAATCCTGGCTGACGAGTAAGGAAGCCAAAGCGAAGCTCCGAGTCAGTTCTTGCCAACTCATGCACCTGCGCGAAGGCGGGCACGTTAGGTTCCAGAAGAACGGCAACGCGTTCCTCTATTCCAAGGAGGATGTGGAACGTAAAGCGCAGAGAAGAATCGGACTCGCCTGAGCGTCGTAACGCTCGGAATCAGCTCGCAGCCTCTTCTTAAGGCGGTGCGGGTAATCAATGGCAGGTTCGCAGGATTGTAGCCTGCGTGCTGCATCGATTGGACTCAAATAATTGTGGTGCCGATTCCGATTGACTTATTTAATCGGGCTCTTCAGAACATTTCCTCGGAAGCCATCGGGAACAATCAAACCACTCACGGCTAAGTCTCCCGCGGTCTCGCAAACGCCCCACAAAATGTGCAATGCATTATGAAACCTCCAACCTCGGAAAAACTTAACCAAACAAGATTCCACACCGCTCTCAGCGGATTTCTGGCCCTTCTAATGGTCTATTCGTCCAGCGGATGTAAAACTCCCCTTTACACACCGGCTAAGGCTAGGACGCAGGAGGAGGCTGCATCCACGCACCTGGCCGTGTTAAGTGTGGCGCGTTGGGATGCTCGGAAAGTGGAGCTACAGCCTAATTTTGAACTCAAAGCCGAAGATGCCTTAGCGAAGGTCATACCCAATACGCTCAGTTTGGAGGAAAAAGTGATCAACGCCTTGTCTGCCAAAATCAAGGTCGCATTGCCGGGCTCCAGTTTCAGCTCAACTGAGTTGACGAGCGTTTCCCGGGCTCAGTCGCTGACCAATGCGGGCGGCGTCACAACGGTGATTGGCACGAACGGCATTCCGGAAACTACCCTCTCAAACGCTACGGGCGCGGGAGCAGGAGTAGCAACCTTAAATCAGCGAAGCAACACGCAAAGCTCTTCTGCGGGTGATGTCTCAAATCTTAATTTTCTTCCAGGGCCGCAAGGGAGCAACGTCGCCGTTTCTCTCCCGGGTGCGGGGGTGCTGAGCAACACTCCGCAGAAGGACGCAATGTTGCTGTACTGGGCTGCGGCTGCTCTCTACCAGGAGGTTAAGCTCATTAACCACTACGTAGAGGACGCCGCGATCGCTGCCAACTATATCCCGTACCTTGTGCGTTTGCAGGTCAGCATTATGCCGCGAAAACGAGACCTGCCGTATGATGCCTACACGATACTGTCATTCTTTCCTGGCAAGTTCGACCCGACAGCGGAACGCGATTCCCATACTCCCGCGATCATGAAAGAGCGACCAGAACAGGACGCTGCATCCGAAGGCGTGAAAGTCTTACCCTTGCTTGTGACAGATAACCTGGAGGCTGCATTGCATAGCCGATCTGTGGAGAACATGCGGCAATTGGCGCTCGCTCTTTCTGGGGTCGTCCAAGGTGTGGGCGTGGGTGCCGACCTTCAGAAGGTGAATGATGAACTGCGCACGGTATTGGGTTATGACTTCAATAGCACCTTCAGTGTTGGTCGCATCTCAGATAATTCGCTTCAGTGCCGGTTTGGGGCGTTGAATCAGGCTGCAGCACGTTTTGCGATGATCCCACAAGCACACAATGTAACATTGCTCTTGCTCGTGCCGCGGAGCAAAGCACAGGAGCGGGAGCCCGTTACTCAGGATATGCGCGTCATTGCAAAGACAGAGTTGGTGCATGCCCAAACAGGCGAGCCACTCCCAAGCGAAATATCCAAGGATGAATATCATCTCAAGGCCGCGCAGATCTTGAGAAAGAACGGTTTCAATCCAAAGGACGACGGCACAAACATTAGCAGAATCCTTGGCGCCTTCGCATCCAACAATTATGGGAAGTTCACTAACTTGTTGGTAGGCATTGCCTCTCGCAAGGCGACTACATACTACGAGGCGGTGTGGATCGATTTTTGTAAACTGAGGAACAGCTCCCAACTAGGTTCTTTAGAGTTCCAAATACTTCCAGCATTGCCCAAGCTTGAGCCCGGACTTGCAAACCAAATGGCGGATTGGCAGTCAATTGCCGCCGTGGACAACGGAAAGACATTGTCCACCTCTCTTTATTGGCTGGATAATATTCAAGCGACTAACCTTGGGGCTTTCCTCAAGTGCACCGGAGGTCTGCCAGACGGCAAAGACAAAACTCTATTCTTGCCCGTATTGGCATGGGAGGTTCAAAATCAAGGCCGTCTCGTTAACCTCGCTTTTCCTTCGCCCGCGTCCCTCGGTTTCACCAATGCAACCGGAGCTACAACTGTAAAAGCCGCAGCTTTGACTCTATTTTCGCTCGATTCAAAGAAGTCGTTCAGAGATTCCCTTTCTCTGGATTACCGCCTCGACCGCCTGGTTGCAAAAGAGGAAAAGCCGGCCGAGAAGGCTGGTTTTGACTTCGCCGTCCCGGCAACGGTTGTCAATGCGCAGAGGATGCCCACTAACGGCATAGAGGGAGCTATTAACGTTGTAATCTCCGAAAAAACTGCCGCTGCAAGAATCATACTGACCGTTGAAAAGGCTGATGTTCGAGGTGTCTTACCTGCCGACAGGGTAAAGCAGAGTGGCTTGGGATGGGAGTTGGCAACCAACGGCACCTACACAATCCAGATGGTCAACCTCAATTCACTGGAAGCTGTTCAAATATCCACGCGCGACACGTCAAGTAAAGCCGCTCCGGCGATTAGGACGGTGCGGGTTCAGTTTAACGAAAAATAACCCCCAGAAAGGTCCACATGCGCAGCAAATCAAAGGTAACCAAAAATGGATTCCAAGCGAGAGCGATCGCGGGCACCTACACGATTCTCATCGCGCTCAACTGTCCCAAAGAGAGCCGTAATGGCCTTATGGGTTTCGGGTTTGAACGCGAGTTGGTCGGCGGCAACCAAGGGCCGAGATTCCTTCGATCGCAAAAAGTCTTCGAGTCAGTGATTCCGAATCCGAAGACGAGCAATAAACGCCCGTTTTATACGGATAAGTTTCCGGTGCAGAGCTTTCTGTGGGGAGATTACGCCGTGTCTCCTGGACGGAAATACCGCTTTCGTATTCTGCCGATGTTTGGTAAGCCCGGGGCGTTGACCACCGATCCACAAGACGAAATCAAATTGGAAATAACTACCGAAACCGAATGGAAGGAAGGGGACACTCACGGTGTCTGGTTTAATCGAGGCGCCATTGCGAGCCAGAAGTTTGCCGAGGAATTTGGTAATAAACCGCCGAAACACATTAACGATCCGAAAGACCCCACTGTCGCATGGTTGTCGCGCGGCTTATTGGAAGCATGCCTAGGCTTTATCAAAGACACAAAGCCGACCGAGAGCTTGCGAGTTGCGGCGTACGAGTTCACATACGCACCGATTCTCGAAGCGCTGAAAGAGCGAATCGACAACGGAGTGGACGTCAAGATCGTGTATCACGACACCAAAAACTTGCAAGGCATGAACGGTGCAAATGAGCAGGCGATGAAAAGCGCCGGGCTGCCGATTAATGATCAGCACGTTACCTTTCGTCGTTCGAAAACCAAGATACCGCATAACAAATTCATCGTGCGTGTGAGGGCTTCGAAAGCGGTGGAAGTATGGACAGGCTCGACCAATTTCACCCCCTCGGGTTTTCTTGGCCAAACGAATGTCGGGCACCGTGTCGCAGACGAAAAGACGGCCACACACTATCTAAAACTTTGGGAGTTATTAATAACCGATCCCGAGCGCGATAACGCCCGCGCCAAGCTGGCCACGCTCACTCCGAATCCGGCCGAGACGATTCTAGCCAAATCGCTCGTGCGCTTTTTTTCCCCGCGCGCCAAATCAGAAATGCTCGGTTGGTATGGCCGTCGAATGCTCGGTGCCAAAAACTCGGTTTGGTTTACCGCTGCATTCGGTGTAAGCAAGGAACTCATCCAACCGATTGCCGAAAAGCGCCGACAGATGCGCTTTGTCCTGATGGAAAAGCGTGCGCCTACTGCACAGAAAAAAGAGCTCACAAAGGATTTCAATCGCGTGATCTTATCCTACGGTTTGCCGTTAGGGGAGATTTATGAAATCAAAGACGGCAAAGTCTCTACACGCCAGCGCGTGAAGGAGTTCGCCCTGGACAAGTGGTTCTTCAAAGAAGAGCACTATCGACCGAAGAACAAAGGTTTTGTGTTCTTTGTGCATACCAAGTTTCTGCTTATCGACCCCCTGTCGGATGATCCTCTGGTTTGCTCCGGGTCTGCCAACTTCTCGTCGAACTCATTGCTCCAGAATGACGAGAATATGCTCCTGATCCGCGGAGACACACGTGTCGCCGATATCTACATGACCGAGTTCGACCGCATCTTTCGCCATTTTTATTTTCGGAACATTGCCAATGAACTTGAGGCTTCTGGCTCAGGAAATGGCGCCAAGTCAATTTTCCTGGATGAAACCGGAACTTGGTCGGACAGTTATTTTAAACTAGGGAATTTGAAGAACAATCGCCGCCTGATGTTCTTCGAGTCCTCGGGGGAACCGTGATACCGGTCCTGGCCCGCGAACCAGTTCAAGACATAAAGACCTTTGCTACAAAGTGCTTTGAGACGGTGCACCGTCGGTTACGGCTGAATACATTAAATGACTCATGGGAACCCACGAATCGAAACCGAGTTTTGAGAAAGCTCCCGCGCAAAGCTCATCGACGGTCGTGAAGCCAACGATTTGTGGCCGTCTGCTTTTGATACTTCTGAAAGTAAGGTGGATCTTACTGGCCGTCGTGCCGTTCTCGCAATGATCATCGTAGCACTCGCTGTCTGCCTCGCTCTGCTGCACGGCGCCCGTTACGGCTTGGCTGACCACTGCGCTTGTAGGGCGCGTAAGCCCTATTTTGTCGCTTCGCGACGCTTTCCTTGATGGCGTTCTGCTGTTTAGCCCTGAGCGCGGGCGGCGCGTTCGACCAAGGTCGTTTCAGCGACGGTCTCTTTTTTCACACGGGCACCGCATTCTGACACTTTCGGCACAGCGTGCGCCCGGCGAATCTCCTTCGATTCGAAAGACAATAGGTCGCCACTTTGCTTTCCACTCCGGCACCGCATTCTCCGCATTGCGCGGCCTCGCTTCTCGGAGTCACGGCCTTCGGTGCGTAACCCTGACATTTCCGACACAGTGCCCTGCCAGCGAATCGCTGCTTGTTCATGCGGCAAAAAAATTCCTCGGCCTTCGTCATTCCGCTGCCACACGCTTCACACGCCGTTGTCGTATTGGAGCGCAACGTTGATGCCCGCGCCTGCGTTGCTGCTGGCTGATGGAATCCCACCAGCTTTCGCGCAAAGCCTTCAATGGTTTCCCTCGCGAGAAGAGTCACCAGCGTCATCACGCCGCGATCGTCGTCGCGCATTTCGCGCACGAGACGGTCCATCCGCACCACGCGTGCATCGTCCGGAAACTCTCCGACGATCGAACACGAAGGATTCAGCGCCACCACGTTCTTGTATGAAACCGGAACTGGGAGTCCGAGCCGGGGCGGCGCCAGGTTCTCTTGCTGCACCAGTTCTTTGAGTACCGCGATATGGCGGACATTCTGTTCTACGGGGCAGGGTAGACCGTGCCATTCCTTTCCATCGAGGCGTTCCCAACCACCGTTCTGATACCGCACCTTTGTTTTCAGATTCTTGCTCTCGACCACATACACTTCGAGCAGCCGGCTGATGACGAGATGATCGATTTGGGCGACCCGCCCGGAGCGTTCAATGCGGAGGTCATGAATAACCATCCAGTTCGGCGATTGTTTCAGATGAAAATCGATGTGATATGCCGCCTCCGCTTCTCCTTTCAGGCCTGAGCGACACATGGCGAGCTGATGTTCGCAGTAACGTCGCTCTGCGGGAGTGGGTGCCGCCGCCAACGCATCTTCCAGAGCCTGGAGACGAACCTCGGGTGAATCCTTTTCCTTCAGAACCATAAACATTGCACGAGTCGGCTCTCTCACGCCGACTCATGTCTGTTTCCATATCGGCAAATCGTCACGGCCTGTTCACCTCGGCTGAAATCAACCTGCTTTCGCCAACTGCGGAGTGGCTTCCGTTACTGAAGGTTCCGGCATTTGTGCGTGAAAGTTCACCGGCACCAGCTTCGGCTTCGGCATTTCGCCCGTGCCCGTCCGGAAAGACTTCTCCCAATCATCGAGCGATGGAACCGTCACTTCCGCGTGCCGCGCATACGCATGATGCACCGCCTTCGAGTTGTGCCCGAGTGCTTGCTGCGCGAACCGTTCCGGATAGCCGCACTTCAACGCCCGTTCCGCCCACGCGTAGCGATAGCAGTGCAACGAAACCTTTTCGATCTTCAGGCCGATGCAACGTTGCTTGAACTCCGTGGCGCGATCGCCCGGCCGCACCGTGCACAGGTAAGGGAACAGCGGCCCCGACTTTGGACGCCGTTTCAGGATCGCCTCCACTTCCGCACCGAACCGGATCAATGCCGGTTTCACGCTGCCGCCGCGCCCCTTCAACTTTTTGCGCGAGTAACAAATCGTGCGCGTGTTCCAATCGATGTCTTCAGCCAGGAGGAACGCCGCATCGCTCTGGGACGCGCCCGTGTGCCACAGCAGTTCGTAAAAGTCGAGTCTCTCTGGATTCGTCTCCCGTTCCACAATCTTCACGTCCTCAGCGGCGGTGATGGCTCGCTTCTGCTGAAACACCGGCTTCGGCCATTGCAGCCGTGGAATGACAGACTTCAGCAACCAGTCCATCCCCAGCGCGTGATTGTGGATGCGCCGCAAATAAACGTTGGTTGAAACTTTGGCATCCTCCAGCGCCTTGTAGAAATGTTCTGCCCGCGTTTCCGCGACAGCCAATTTACGAATGCCATTGAAGTTTGCATCCTTGATTGCCACTTCCCAACGCCGCTTGGTCTCGTCCGTTTTCTGCGAGACGATATGCTCCATCACCTCCTGCCAGGTCCGCGTGCTGAGCTTCGGATCGGCGCCGTTGAGATACACCCGCGCCAGCGAAAGGTTCATCGCCGGCTGAGACTCTGAGTCGTTTCGGGCGTTGAGCAGCTTCAGCGCTTCCGTTCTGTCGCTGGTTTTGAGGGCGACCTGATTGCCTGTGATTTTATCTTTGAGGTAGAAAACGCCCCAGGGACGGCGCACCAAACCGAATCGTTGTTTCATCGCATCGCACATGTTGCGAGTGTGAAACGGTCGCATCTGTCGCGGTTAGCGAGCAGAGGGCGAGCATTTGACCGAGCAGAGGCCAAGTTCTGCAAGGGCCGCCGAACAGGTGTAGAATCCGGTGAAACTCAAACCCCCAACCCCACTAAAACCCCTGAAACGAAAGGGTTTTAACTGAAGGCGAGGGTCGGAATCGAACCGTTAAACAGCGATTTCAAGGGTATTCTGCCCGGTTTCGTGCTTGATTCAATTACAATCGGAACCAATCCGCCCCCCCTCATTCACTGCCGGGCACTGGACCTTTCACTGGACCTTGGGACGCTTTCCACCGCAGGGGTGCGAGACTTCAAAAAGAATCTTCAAACGGGATAAAGTGGTAACATTGGCACATTGGGATATGCGCCCTAACCTTCACGGATGCAGGGAAGCGTGGTGCAAGCCTGGCGAACCATGCTGCACGACGCGCACCCTCCGCGCTCCGCCCGCCTCACCAAGCATCCAACCGCCTTCCCCGATGCCCTCACGTCAAACACCAGCCATTCGGCGGACGAGCACAGGCCGGGAAATAAATTGCCGCTTCACGCCCGCGCTCCGCCCCGTCCGCAATTCTCACACTCACGGCCACAGTGATGGTGAACGCCCCATAGCTCGGGAACCGCTCGGGTGCGGTAATTGTCGAGCGTGCTATCTTTCCACCAATGTCCTTTGAGAAAGCGCAAAAAATCGGTGTGGTGATATGGGGAGTGCTGGCGCTCGGATTTGTTCTCTTGGCGACTAAAAACGGTTACTTCCTGATTGCTCTTCCTGTTGGTATTGGGTGTTTGGCCTTTGCAGCCGGACTTGTTAACGACATTCGGTGCGGTCGAGATGAGTAA
>Ga0190265_10003099_pt1 | contig 11330 bp, 3 predicted proteins | sample Popmic124T_FD_133135 | JGI IMG/M metagenome (GOLD analysis project Ga0190265, IMG submission 133135) | Populus adjacent soil microbial communities from riparian zone of Indian Creek, Utah, USA - 124 T | ecosystem: Environmental > Terrestrial > Soil > Riparian zone | place: USA: Utah | collected...
CATGCCCTCCCCCGTGATGAAACCGGGGCAAATCACCGAGACGCTCACGCCGGTGCCGCGGAGCCGCACGCAAACTGTGAGTGAACGCGATCAGCCCAGCCTTGGCAGCCGAATAGCTGACGTTGTAAGGCGTGGAGGCTTTGCCGGCGAGCGAGGCGATGTTGACGATGTGTCCCGTCTTGCGCGCGAGCATCCCGCGCAAACACGCTCGCGTGAGTAGCATCGGAGAGAGCAAATCCAACCTCAGCATGTCCTCGGTCTGCGCGTCGGTCTCCTCGGGGTAGAAGCCGATCCGATCGACGCCCGCGTTGTTGACCAGCACGTCGATCGGACCGAGTTCGGCTTCGGCACGCTCGACGAGCGCAGCGAGCGCGCGGCAATCGGTCAGATCCCCTTCAATCGCAACTGCGCGCGCCCCCGCTTGCGAGAGCTCGTCGGCGAGCTGCGAGATCGCCGCCGAAGTGCGAGCGACGAGCGCCACGCGCACGCCCTCGCGTGAAAGCGAGCGCGCGATACGCACACCGATGCCTCGCGATGCGCCTGTCACGAGCGCCGTACGTCCCTTGAGCTCCTTCATCGTTTCACCCCTCGCGTTGAGTGCTCGGAACGTCGTTGGCCAGCGAGTGCCAGTCTCTCACGCGCATCCGAAGATGTTCAAAGCCGACCTTTCCTGACACGACGTTGACGTCGAAGCGAATCCTGGTCGCACGCGCCGCAGGACGCGCACGTGACCCGACTCTGGTAAATTTCGCCCAGGCGTCGTCGCGACTCGAACATGCCGGACAACAACGACAGTCCCGAACCGGGCTCTGCTCCGATCGTCGTCGTTCCCGATCACGCGCCCCAAGCCAAGCTGGACGACGCTCGTGCGGGGAGGGTCGCCGACCGCTTCGTTCTGCAGAAACTGCTGGGCAGCGGCGCGTCGGGAGAGGTCTATCGAGCATATGACGAGGTACGGAGAGACACGATCGCGATCAAGTTTTTGACCGCACTCGATCCAGGATCGTTGTTCCGCTTCAAATCGGAGTTTCGGACGCTCGCGACTCTGACCCATCCGAACCTGCTGCAGCTGTACGAGCTGCTCGCTCACGAGGACGACTGGTTGCTGACTATGGAGCTCGTTGAGGGCACGGACTTCATGACGCATGTGCGTCGCCCGGGCTATGCGGCCGCTGGCTCGGGCATGGACGATGCGAGCTCGGTCACGGTGGTGTCGACGCGATTGACCAGCGATGGTGCCCTGTCCAAGTCCGGACCGTCGGTCGGGCTGGTGACGTCGCTGAAGCCTCCGGTCTCGCTCCAGAGCCCCTGCGATCCGGAGCGGCTGCGCAATGCATTGCGGCAGTTCTGCATCGGACTGCATGCCTTGCACGGCGCGAATCGACTGCACCGAGATCTCAAGCCAGCCAACGTGCTGGTATCGGCCGTCGACTCCCGTGTGGTGATCTGTGATTTCGGCCTTGCTCTCGAGGGCACCCAACTGCACAAGGACGCGGCCACGCAATCGTTGGAGGACGTCGGCGATCGGAAGTTCGAAACGCGGAAAAAAGAGGTCGCCGGTACGCTCGCCTTCATGTCGCCCGAGCAGGCGCAGGCCGAGAACCTCACGACCGCGTCGGACTGGTACTCGGTCGGCGTGATCCTGTATCAAGCCTTGACCGGTCGCGCTCCCTTCGGTCGGTCGCTGTCCCATCAAGCCGCGGTCCAAGCCAAGCTGCACGCGCGCCCGCTCCATCCTGCGCAGTTCTTTGCGGCGGTCCCCTCCGAGCTCGCGGATCTGGCGCTCGCGCTGCTCCATCCCAATCCGCGCGTGCGAGCCGGCTATGCGGAAGCGATGGCGGTCCTCGAGGGGGGACGGCAGCCAGGGCGTGGCGCCGTGCCGCAGCGGACGGCCTCGCATGCCTTCGTCGGACGGGGCGCGCAAGTGAACCTGCTCTGGCAAGCGTTCGCTGCGAGTCAGAACGGGTCGCCCTCGATCGCTTTGGTGTCTGGACTCTCCGGCATGGGCAAGTCGGCTTTGGTGCAGCGCTTTCTGGCGCAGCTCGAGCAAGAGGCGGACGCCCTCGTGTTGCGTGCGCGCTGCTACGAACGCGAAGAGCTGCCCTACAAGGCGCTCGACCCGCTGATCGATGCGCTCGCCAGTCACCTGATGGGTTTGGATTCCGAAGCTGTCTCGGTCCTGTTGCCTGCAACCACGCCGTGCTTGGCAGCCCTGTTTCCCGCGCTGCGCCGGGTACGCGCGATCGAGGAACTGAGCGCATCGGCGCGGCCGATGATGGACCCGCGCGAACGGCGGCGCCTGGCGCTCCGCGCCTTTCGCGAGTTGTGCAAAGGACTGGCGCAGCGCGCGCCGCTCGTGCTGTTCATCGACGATTTGCAGTGGGGCGACCTCGACAGCGCTCCGCTGTTTCGAGAGCTGCTCATCCCGCCGGACGCGCCTGCGGTCCTGATCGTTTGCGCCTACCGCAGCGAAGACGAACAACGCAGTCCACTGTTGACGATGCTCAAGGATACGCACTCGCTCGACACCAGCGCGGTGCCCCTGATCGAGGTTACGGTCGGTGCCCTGGAGTTGCCCGACGCCAGTCGGCTCGCCCGGAGCATGCTCAGAGACGAACCGAGCGCGAGCGCCGCGGCGGAGCAAATCGCGAGGGAGGCCGAGGGCAGTCCGTTCTTCGTGCGCGAGCTGGCCGCCTACGTCGGCGAGCATGGAATCGAGGCGGCGAGCCGCATCCGCATCGACGCCCTGATCACGGCGCAGTTCGACGCGCTGGTTGGAGAGAGCCGAGAGCTGCTCGCCAGCATCGCGGTGGCTGGCCGACCCGTGGCATGCGCAACGATCAAGACGGCATCGAAGCTCGGGTCCGCGGCCTTCAGGGCGTTGCGCGAGCTCGAGAGCAAGCGGCTCGTGCTGACGACCCGCGCCTCGATCGGTGAGGTCGTCGAGTGCAGTCACGACCGGATCCGGGAAGCTATCTGCCAGCGGCTCACGCCGCAGCAAACCCGCGAGCTGCATCGAGCGTTGGCCGGAGCGCTCGAAGCCGAGCCCGTGAAAGACGTCGACGCGCTGCTCGAGCACTGGCGTGGCGCCGGCGAACGCGAGCGGGCCAGCGGCTATGCCGTGCGAAGCGCAGAGCAAGCCGAGAGCGCGTTGGCTTTCACACGCGCGGCCGACCTTTACCGTCAAGCGCTGTCCCTGTTGCCCGAACGCGACGCGCGCGCCCGTGAGCTACAGGAACGCCTGGGACACGTACTCGTTCTCGCTGGCCGTGGCGCCGAAGCGGCGAAGGTCTTCTCGAGCCTGATCCCCGGAGCAACTGCTGCGGAAGTGCTGACCTACCGCATGCTGGCCACGACGCAGCTGCTGCGTGCTGGAAAGCTCGCCGAGGGCTTCGAAGAGCTCACGCGTGCCGACGATCTCTTCGGAGTACGGTTTCCTCGCTCCGAGGCTCAGGCGCTCTTCATGTTGCTGACCCGACAGCAGCGCATTCGCTGGAAGGAACGCAAGATTGTCCTGAAGGAGGGCCAGCGGACCGATGATGTCAGCGGTCCGCGCCTCGACGCGCTCTGGGAGGTTGCGGCTGCCGTGACCTCGGCAGACTTTTTGCGTGGCGGTGTCTACGGTGCGGAGCTGACGTTGCGCGCGATCGACGACGGCGATCCGGCGCACGTTGCGGGAGCTTGCGGGCTCGAGGCGGTGGTTGCAGCCGCGGCCAACAAGCCCGCGCGCGCGCAACGTATGATCGACATCGCCGAGCAAGCGGGCCAGCTCTCGGGGAGGCTCGATCTGCTCGGTCGAGTCAAAGGCATGCAGGCCATCTGCCGCCAACTCCAGGGGCGATGGCGAGAGTCGATCGAGCTCGCGCGCGAGTCCCAGGAACTGCAGCGTCGCTGCGCCCGCCTGACCTGGGATCACGCGATCATGATCTGGTGGGAGATGGCGTCGGCCTCTCCCGCGGGCATGGTGAGCGAATTGGTGACGCGTGTACCAGACGCTCTGCGCGATGCCGAGGCGCGCGGCGACGTCTACGCCGCCACATCCTTTCGCACCCACAGATTGAGCTGGGCGTGGCTCGGGATGGATCGTCCCGACGTCGCGGATCTGCAGGTCGACACCGCCGAGCGCGAGTGGATCCCCGACGGCTATCAGTTTCAGCACTGGCACATGACCTATGCGCGAAGCGAGATCGATCTCTATCGGGCTACTCCGGCGCGCTCGTTCGAACGCGTGACGCGCGACTGGAAACGAGGTCGTCTCGTACGCCAGGTCCGGGCCGTGCGAGCAGACATGTTGTACACGCGCGCGCGGCTCGCGCTCGGTGTTGCGCGTCGGGACTATCATCCAAGCTTGCTGGAGCTGGCGGCCGGCGACGCGCGGGCACTGGTCCGTGAAGGCATGCCGTGGACGATCGCGCTTGGAAAGCTCGTACTGGCGGGAGTCGCATCGTTCCAGAGCCCGAAGGATGCAGTGCGCTTGCTGGCCGACGTCGAGCGAGAATTGACGGCGGTCGACATGCTGGTGCACGCCGCTGCGGCCCGCGTCCGTCGCGGCGAGATCGGTGGGGGCCAGGAAGGGCGTACGCTCGCCGAAGACGCGCTCGAGCAGATCCGTACGCTAGGCGCGAGACATCCGGCGCGCTTCACCGATCTGCTGCTGCCCGTCAAGTAGGCGCGGCGCGCCGACGACCGCGATCGAATGACGCCGGATAGTAATCATGGTCAGCTCGCGTGATCGGCCAGCACCGTATCGATCAACCGCCGGCCCGCTCGCGCGATCGCGTCGTTCTTTGCACGATAATACGAAAGCGCCAGCACGCCTTCGACGAGCGCCCAGGCGCGGCCGCGTCGCCAGGTGTCGTCGTCGACGCTCATCGCAGCGCGAAACGCGGCGCGCGCTTCCGGCCCGAATAGATTCCACGCGACGCTCATATCGCCTGCGGGATCGCCGACGCCGAGCGCGCTCCAGTCGAGCACGCCAGCGAGACACCCGTCGCGCATCAGTAGATTGCCGCGCTGCATGTCGCCATGAATCCAGCACGGCGTGCGCTCCCTCGCGGGCGTCGGCAAATCCGCTTCCCAAGCGGCGATGATCGCGGCGATGTCGTCGAGATCGGAGAGCCAGCCGAAGCGCTCGCGCATGTTCGCATCGCGCACGGCAAGCGGCGTGCCGCGCCAGAAGTTGTGCGCACCGGGCCGCGGTCCATCGCTGGCGTCAATTGCGTGCAGCGTGCGCAGGAACGCGGCGATGTCGAGCGCGAAGGCCTTGTCGTTCACGAGCGCCGGAGGGTTCTCGCCCTCAATCCAGCGCACGACGGACCACGGATACGGATACTCATCCTGCGGAGCGCCCTTCGCGAGCGGTAGCGGCACGGGCGCAGGCAAGAGCGGCGCGAGCTTCGGCAGCCACACATGCTCCTTGTCCATCGGCGTGACAGCGCCGTCGCGGCGCGGCAGACGCACCGCCATGTCGTCGCCGAGGCGATACATGTCGTTGTCGGTGCTGTGCGCGTGGACTCGCGACAGCGACAGCGCCGCCCAGTCCGGGAATTGCGTGCTGAGCAGGCGCTGCGCCAGTGCGATGTCGGTCTCGACCTCGGCGTGTCTCTGTTTTTCGTTCGCCACGGCGTCTAGTCGAGACGGCTCAAGTACTTGCCGATCAACGCGCGGTCGATTCGATATGCGCGGAGCTCACCTTCGTTCAGATACTTGGCCGTATTGCCGATGGCGACCTCGGCGCGGTCCGCGGTGCATTCGATCCAGGACTTACCTTGCCCGGGCACGTTTTCCGTAAACAGGGGCATCAAGCTTCTGATGCGATCGTCGTTCGTCTTCTCCGCGTACCTCGCTAGCCTCGCCGTCCACTCGGTGTAGGGTACCAGGCTGACGTCCATCCCCAGAGCGTTGACCTCACGCGCATACTCCAACAGCCCCACCGGCTCCGGATGCACCATGTTGTAGACGCGTCCGATCGACTCTGGCCTGCTCGCAATGCGCACGATCAGCCGGCTCAGCAGATCCACCGGGATGAAGTCCACCGAAGTTTCGAGCTCCGGGAGGCAGTGCATGCCGACCATTGCGCGCAGCAGGATGGATAGGATGTCCGCGTCGTTCAGGTGTCCCGTCTCACTCGATCCGGCGATTTCGCCCGGTCTCACGACGCAGACTGGGAGCCCTCGGCTCGAGGCGATCGCCATGAGCCGTTCCGCTACCCACTTGCTCTGCGCATAACCTCCGAGTGGCGGACGCGCGCATCCCTGCACGAACGCTTCCGCGATCCTGGTCGGGCTCCTGCTTTCGTTCGTGCTCGGGTTGTTGAACAAGGCCACCGTCGAGACATAGACGACAGGCTGAATCCGATTCACGCAGGCCAGGCGCAGGACTTCCTCCGTCCCTCCGACGTTCCCGTTCTTCAATGCCCGGTATGGCTTGATGAAGTCGACGACCGACCCGTTGTGGTAGATGATGTCGATCTCCTCACTCAGCCTCGTGTACTCCCTTTCCGCCATTCCCAACCGCGGCTTCGCCAGATCGCCCAGCACCACATGAAGACGCCCGCGGTACTCGGGCTTCCAGAGCTGATACCTCGTCAGGTTCTCGATCAGACGCGAAGTCCCATGCTCTTCGTTGCTCGCGCGGACGAGGCAGTGGACGGCGGCTGCCGTTTGCTCGAGGAGGTCTCGAAGCAGATGCGCTCCCAGGAATCCGGTCGCACCGGTCACGAAGATGCTTCTCGGGCGGGTTTCGAACTTGAAGGCCCGGCCATCGGCCGTGATCTCGGGCGCAAGCCGCGCTTCCGCCTCGAGGTCGACCGCGCCGACCCCGTCGTCGAAGACGCCGTGCTGACCGTAGTGATCGATCTGATATGCGAGGTCACGCACGACCGGACTTCGCAGGAATGCGTGATGATCGAACGAGAGCTTGAACGTCTCGTTGATGCGCGAGATGATCTTCACGACGTCGAACGATGTCCCGCCGAGGTCGAAGATGTCGTCCTCGACGCCCAGCTCATGCACCCCGATCACATCGGAGCAGATCTCGACCAGCTTCCCTTCGGTGTCCGTCCGCGCCAGAGCCCCGCTGCGGTTTTCTCCGGGCGGCCTCGACCTCGGCGTGCCGATCTCCTTCTCGACGTCCGCGAGGGCCCCATAGTTCTTCCAGGTCGTGCTCAGGAACTCGTCGTGCGTGTGCCCCCTTCCCCGAGCGTCCTGTAGACCGTTGCCGGTTGTCGGATCCCCCGCCCGGCGGCTCTCGACGTTCGCGCCATCGGGGCTCTCCAGTGCGGCGAGGAAGTCCGTTTCCTTGGCGACAGCCGTCGGCACGATGTAGTCCGCGCCGTCTTGCGTCGCGCGCCTGTGCTCTCCGGCGATCTGGTCGAGAAAGGTCAAGACCGGCTGATTCTTCGCGGTTGACCTGGTCGGGATTCTGACCTGCTCGCAGTCTCTCGCCGCTGCGAGAGAGCCCAAGGTCGCAATCATCTTGTGCTCGACGCCCTTGCCCAGAGCCCGGCAGCTCAGAAGCATGGTGTCGACGACGAAGTCGTCGCCCTGCAGCGCGTGAGTCATGACACCGACCAAGCCGTAGTCACCGAACCTGTCTTTCACTCGCACGGTGGAGCAGCCCCATCCAGCGCGAATCATCTCAGTGAGCTCGGTCTCGGACCTTCTGATCGTCGTCGTATTGAATTGGTTGGTCCGGTAAGTCAGCTGCGAAACCCGCGTCAGGTCGTCCTGGCGGAGCTCCTGGATATCGACCTTTAGATCCAGGTTTTCGATGAACGTCCTGTACGATTCGAATCCCGTTCTGTACTGCTCTCGCTCGGCGTTCTCCCTGTAGAGCAGCGTTCGCTTGCTGTCCTCCGCGGTCCCCGACTCGCGATCGAAGAGCCAAGTGTGGTCGAGGAACTTGACGATGTCGTCGTCGGAGCTCGGGAACTGCAGGCACAACACTTGCGGGCAGTTTGCTCTCACCTCGGCGCACTCTGCCGGGTTGTCGTCGACGAAGACGAAGCTGTCCAAGCCCAAATTCAGCTCGAGCGCGAGCTCTCTGATGTTCGTCGACTTCGAGGCCCAGTTGATCTTCCGAGACACGACGTGCTCCAGCTGCAGCACCATCTCGGGTCTGCGCTCGAAGACTTCCAGCACGTCTTGTTCCAAGTTCTTGCTGCACAGACAGACGACCATTCCCGACTGTTGTAGACGCACGAGCCGTTCCTGGAACGCCTGCATGGATCTGCTGATGAGGATGCCGTCCGCGCCATCCTCGGCGACGACTCCCCTCCACAAGGTGTTGTCGCAGTCCACGACGAGCACCTTGTACTCCTGGCTCGTTCGCAGGGAGAAGATTCTCCTCGAAATCGCGGTGGCCAGAGAGACGTAAAACGAGTCGGTGTAGGGGATGTGGCCGAGACTGTCGCGCGCGGCGTCGTAATAGGCGCTGAGGTCGTACAGAGAAAGGATCGCTCGCGACGTGATCAGCGAGACGTCCTCGATGCTTCCGATCTGCTCGCTCAGCTTCGACTGAACACGAGATACGATCGCGCTCCACTCCGGGCGATCCAGCAGGGAAGGCGCGTCAGGCGTCACCACCACGATCGTGGGAACGTAAAGGCTCTCGGAGGCTCGTCGGAGCATGACGAGAAAGTCCGAGACGTTCCCGTCGAGCTCGCGGCCCGCTCGCTCCAGCTCGTCCGCCGAGCACGAGGGAGAAAGCGTCGTGGAGGTCCAGTCCTGCAGCCGGATCAGGAGAACGTTGTAGCCGTCTCGGTTCGTGAAGAAGGCGCTGGTCGGGTCGACCAGTTGCTGAAAGACCTGGCCCTGAGGACAGAACTCGATCTTCGATCGGGTCTTGAGTCTATCCGTCCAGAACTGGAGCGGCTTTGCGACCGGCTCCGCGACGAACGTCGAAGCGATGCGAACCGACGGCCTGCGCTGGAAGACGTTCGACGAAAAGATCTCGCTGGTTCTCTTGCTCGGATCGGACATGATCAGATCCAGAACGACCTGAAATCGCTCCAGCATGTCGCCGATGGTCTGCGGGTCGAACAGCGCGTCTGCGTACTCGATGGACAGCGCTTCGCCGGCGGTGTGCTTGATGACCGTGAAGAACAGATCGACGTCGATGGTGTCTCGTCCGGTCTTGATCGGTCGAGACGAGACGCCGGGTATGTTCGTGCGATAGAGGTCTTTCAGATAGGTCAGTACGACCTGGAGGGGCCGTTGCTTCGCCCCCAGCTCTTTGCGCAGGATGTTGACGACGTCGATGATGGGCACGACGTGAGTCATCGTGGCGTGGAGCGACGTTGCCAGGCGGGCGAAGAGATCGAAGAAGGTTGGATCCTCGGAGAGGTCGACGATCGCAACCGATTGATTCGCGAACGTTCCCATGACCGACTTGGTTTCGCCGAAGTTTCGGTTGCCCAGGGGAATCCCGATGACCATCCGCTCGTTCTCGGTGTAGCCGTGAACGAGCGTCGATACCGCTGCCAGGTACAGCACGAACTTGTTGACGTTGTTGGCCCGACAGAACGCGCTGACGCGGGCTTGCGCTTCCGATTCGAAGTCCAGGACCTCGGAGAGGCAGCCAAACACCTGCTGGCTGGAGCTCGCTCGGTCATACGGTAGCGCGTGCGGGGAGCAGTTGTTCTTCAGCGCGTCGCGCCAGAATTTCAGAGTGGTTTCCAGGTACTCCTTCGAAAAGAACTCCCTTTCCCAGGAGCTGAAGTCGACATAGCGGGTCGTCAGCTCGGGTAGGTTCACCGGCTTGTCGTCGAGGAGCGCGGTGTAGATGCTCGAGAGCTCGTCGAGGAAGACTCCGATCGACAGGAAGTCGGCGATGATGTGATGAAATGCGAGCAGGAAGACGTGCCTGTCCGGCGCGCACTTCAGAAGGAGAAACCTGTAGAGCGGACCGGCTTGGAGATCGAACGGCCGCTTGAGCTCCTTCTCGATGAGCTGGTCGATCCGTGCCTTCCGCTCCGTTTCGCCCAGATCGACCAGATCATGCTGCGCGAGCGCCACTGCGGAGTCCGCCAAGATGACCTGGACCGGGTTACCTTCGATCTCGCGGATGATGGTGCGCAGACTTGGATGGCGTCTCACGAGGATGGGTAAGGACGCTGCGAATATCTCGGGGTTCAAAGCGCCATCCATTTCGAGACCGATAGGGATCGAGGCGGATCGCACGTCCTCCGAGAAGCGTTCGACTGCGTAAAAGCGGTGCTGCTCGAGAGAGAGCGGGTACCAATCTCGGTTGCCCACCGAGGGCAGAGTTGGCGGCCCGTGCTGCGTCTGACTTTCCACTGAGAGTTCCTCCACTTCTTGTTTGCGACCGCGGCGGGCCCGCACTTAGCGCGTGCGGTGCTCCGCGCCATCGTGCGCCGACCAGGTTTCGTGCCCATCGCCACGGCGGGTGAAGATGACTCCAGACGTGGGGCGCTTGCGGAGGCTAGCGCGTTCCTCACCACATGAATTCGCAGTTCGTGCCGATTGGCTCTTTACGTCAGCGATCGCGCAATCGGAAGGGCGCAAATGACTGACGCATCGAGTCATTCGGTTAGCCGAGCCTGCCAATGCTCAAGTGATCTGGTTGCATTGATCGAGGGCATACCGCCGAGTGCCAATGGTGAGAACCCCGATTGTCAGTCTCGTGCGCCGCGACCGTTCGTGCTAGTGCGGCGCTCGTCTGGGGGTTCGTCTCGAAGGGAGCGGTATGTCTGCAAAGAGAAATCGTCGGTTGGGTGCGTTGCTCGTCCTGGTCTTTTCGCTGCTGGTCGTGCAGGGCTCGCCTGCTGCGGCACAGACCGCGTTGTGCTTCGAAGTCGCGCTGCGCGGCGGCACGACCGAGGTCTGCACCGAGGTGCACGAGAACCCCACGGCGCGATTCGGCGCCACCGTGCTCGCCATCCATGGCTTCACCGAGACCGCACGCGTGTGGCAGCCGCTGACCGACGTGTTGTTCGCGGATCCGGTGTTCCGCCGTACGGTGCGGCGCGTGATCGCGCTCGACTTCCCGGGCCACGGGAGCAGCCCGGCACCCGTCGGCCTGCCCGGAGGCCTGTTCGGCGATCTGACGATCCACGACAACGTCAGCATCGTGATTCAGACCATCGACATCCTGCGAGCGCGCGGCCTCGGACCGCGCGTGGTGATGGGTCACAGCATGGGCGGGCTCGCGATTCAGTCCGCGCAGGAGACGCTGCTCGATCAGGGCTCGAGCCTGGCGGCGCACGGCGTGTCCGGCGCGATTCTGCTCGCACCTGTGCCCGCGACCGGTTCGCCGTGGACGCAGCCTCCGCCCTCGGAGCTCGGAGGGTTCGTGGTCACGGACGATCC
>Ga0190265_10003100_pt1 | contig 11330 bp, 12 predicted proteins | sample Popmic124T_FD_133135 | JGI IMG/M metagenome (GOLD analysis project Ga0190265, IMG submission 133135) | Populus adjacent soil microbial communities from riparian zone of Indian Creek, Utah, USA - 124 T | ecosystem: Environmental > Terrestrial > Soil > Riparian zone | place: USA: Utah | collected...
CTCATTTTCATGGTGCTGTACCAGCGCTATCAGTCGCCTGTCCTCGCCGGGATCATCCTTGCCAACATTCCACTGGGTCTTATTGGAAGCGTGATTGCGCTTTGGCTTTCTGGGCAACCTCTCTCGGTGGCATCGATGATCGGGTTCATCACTCTGGCCGGCATCACAGCCCGCAATGGCATTTTGAAGATCAGCCATTACATCAATCTCGCATTGTTCGAAGGCGAGACGTTTGGGCGTGATCTGGTTATGCGCGGGAGCCTTGAACGTTTGAGCCCCGTTCTGATGACAGCGCTGGCGGCAGGACTGGCGCTGGTCCCGCTCCTGTTCGGCGCCGGAGAGGCGGGCGCGTTTCCCAACGCGGTTCGAAGCTTCTCCATGTGGTTCCCCGCGCGCGAGCGCGGCATGGCGAACGGCGTGCTGTTCTTCGGCTCGCGACTGGGCGGCGCACTGACGGCACCGCTCGCGCTGGTGCTGGTGCGCGCGTGGGGATGGCGGCTCGCGTTCGTGGCGTTCGGCGCCGTTGGGGTCGTCTGGGCGCTGGTCTGGTATCGCCGGTATCGCGACCGGCCCGCGGATCATCCGGATGTTGATGCCGCCGAGCTGGCGTGGATTCAGCAGGAGGACGGGAATGGCGGCGCGAAGGCGGGCACCGGATCGACGCCGTGGGCGGCGCTGCTCTCGAGCCCGAATTTCTACGCCATCTGCGCGATGTACTTCGCTTTCGGGTACGGCCTCTACTTCTACTTCACGTGGCTGCCGACCTACCTGGTGAGCGAGCTGGGCTTTTCCGCGATCGCGGGCGGCGTCTTCTCGTCGTTGCCCTTCGTGCTCGCGGGCGCGGCGAACCTGGCTGGTGGATGGACCACCGATCGGCTGTCGCGAACGGCCGGCTTGCGGCACGCGCGCTCGACGCTTGGCGCCGCGTCGTTTTTCACCAGCGCCGTGCTGACGCTTGCCGCGGTGCTGGTGGGGCCGCCGGTGGCCAAGGCCCTGCTGCTGGCGTTCGCGCTGGCATCGGCCGACTTCGCGCTGGGCGCCTGTTGGGCGGTGTGTCTCGACGTCGGCGCCACGCACGCGGGTGTGGTCACAGGCTTCATGAACACGTTCGGCAACGTGGGTGGCCTGGTCGGCCCCCTCGTGGTCGGCTACATGGTGGAACGATGGGGGTCGTGGACGTATCCGTTCTACATCACCGCCGGCGTCTACGTGATGGGCGCCGCCGCGTGGCTGGCCGTCAACCCCCACCGACGAATTTTGTAATGGGGTCGGGCGTCATTTGTAGAGGACAGTGGGGTCGGGTGTGATTGCGAAGCCGGGACTCAAGTTCCTAACGATCGCCGTGCTGGTTGCGGTCGGCACTCTGACCGCACAGGCGCAGCGCGGTGCTCCGCCCGCCGCCCGCTCGATCGGCAGCCCAGTGCCGCCGCTGCTCGTGGCCGCCGTCCGCGAGGGCGAGGCGCTCCCCCGTCTGCACAGCCTGCTCGTCAGCCAACGTGGCACGCTGGTGCTGGAGCGCTACTTCCACGGCATGCGCGCGACGCGATTGGCCAACGTGAAGTCGGTGGCCAAGAGCGTCATCTCGGCGCTCGTAGGCGCGGCGGTCTCCCGTGGCCTGATCCCCGGCGTGCGCGAGCCGATCGCCACCTACTTCGGCGACCTGCTGCGCGCGCCCGGCGACGCCCCCAAGCGCGCGATCACCGTCGAGGACCTGCTGACCATGCGCTCGGGCCTCGAGACCACGAGCAACCGCAACTACGGCGCCTGGGTGCGCAGCCCGAACTGGGTGCGCTTCGCCTTGGCGCAGCCGCTCCTCACGATGCCCGGCACGGCGATGGACTACAGCACCGGCAGCACGCACCTGCTGTCGGCCATCCTGACCAAGGCGACGCGCAAGACGACGCTGCAGTTCGCGCAGGAGACGCTGGGCCGCCCCCTCGGCTTCACGGTGGCGCCGTGGACGCGCGACCCGCAAGGCATCTACTTCGGCGGCAACGACATGGCCATGACGCCGCGCCAGATGCTGGCGTTCGGAGAGATGTACCTGCGCGAGGGGCGCGCCGGGGACACGCAGGTGCTGCCGGCGCAGTGGGTTCGCGACTCATGGGTGCCGCGCGGGCGGTCGATGCGGGGCGACCGCGACGATCGCCAGTACGGCTACGGCTGGTGGATGCGCACGCTGGCCGGACAGCGCACCTACTACGCGTGGGGGTTCGGCGGCCAGTTCATCTTCGTCGTGCCGGCACTGGACCTCGTGGTCGTCACCACATCGTCCTCGACGAGCGACGACGAGCGCCGCACCCATCGCCGTACGGTGAACGAGCTGGTGGAGGCGCTGGTCATCGCGCCGCTGGCGGGCCAGGGGCAACCTGGGGCCTGGGGCCTAAAGCGATAGAATCGCTGCCTTGTGACCACGATCGCCGACGCGCCGCCCGTCGCCACGGCCGGGGAGGAACCTGACACCCGCCCCTGGTACCGGCAGGTCACCAAGGATCAATGGCGCGCCTTCTGGGCGGTGTTCCTGGGGTGGATCGTCGATTCGTTCGACTTCAACATCCTGACCTTCATCATCATCGACATCCAGCAAAGCTTCACGGTGGACCGTGCGCTGGCCGGCGCGCTGGGCACTGTGACGCTGGTCATGCGGCTCGTGGGCGGCACCATCGCAGGCACGATGGCCGACAAGTGGGGCCGCAAGCTTCCGCTGATGCTGTCGGTGCTGTGGTTTTCGATCTTCGCGTGCCTGAGCGGCTTCTCCACGTCCTACGCGATGCTTTTCGCGCTGCGCGCGCTGTTCGGACTCGGGATGGGCGGCGAATGGGCAGCGGGCATGCCGCTTGTCCTCGAGCACTGGCCCACGAAGCTGCGGGGGCTGGTCTCAGGCCTCATGCTCGGCGGCTGGTACTGGGGCTACCTGCTGGCGGCCATGGTGTTCCAGTTCATCTACCCGCTCCTGGGCGACACGCCCGACTTCGCCTGGCGCGCCATGTTCTGGATGGCGCTGGTTCCCGCGCTCTTCACGCTGTGGATTCGCGCGAGGGTGCCGGAGAGCCCGGTGTGGCTGGAGCGCCAGCGGAAGCTGGCCGAGGCGAAGCAACGGGGGCAGCCGATCGTCGAGGGCACCATCTCGCTGCCCCGCATCTTCCAGCGCGATCTGATCGGCACGACCATCCACACCACGCTCGTCATCGGCGCGTTCATGTGCATCTACTACTCGGTGAACTTCTGGTACCCGACCTTCCTGCGGGATGCCGGCCGTTCCACGCTCCCCTATCTGGCGGCATTCAACATAGGGGCGATCGCGGGCACGGCCATGTGGGGCCGGCTGTCCGAGGGGCGTCTGGGCCGCCGCGGCGCCGCCACCATGACGGTGCTGCTCGGGTTCGCTTCTCTGCCGCTCTATCTGCACGCCACCTCCCCGCCGGTCCTGGGACTCGGCGCCCTGATGATGGGCTTCTTCGGCATGGGCATCTGGGGCATGGCTCCGGCCTACAGCAACGAGCGGTTCCCCACCGAGGTCCGTGGCGTGGGCCCGGGCTTCTGCTACCACGCGGCCGCGGCCATAGGCGCCATGATGCCCTACGTGCTCGGGCTGCTCCAGGATCAGGGCTTCGAGCTGGTCAACGCGATGAGCGTCGCGATGGTGCTGTCGGGTATCGCGGCGATGGTGATTTGGCTGGGCCCAGAAACGCGGGGGCGCGAGTTCACGGGATGAGCGACCTGCACGAAGTGTTCGCGGTCCGTTACGCGCACCACGATCGCAAGGCCCAGGAGAACTACATCGGCGGGGATCCGCACGACGTCCTGCAGCCGCTAGACTACTTCGTCTGGGTCGTGCGGGGGCCGGGCGGCACCTGGGTGATGGACACCGGCTTCGACCAGGCGATGGCCGACGCTCGCGGCCGTCTGATCACGCGTCCCGTGTCCGAGGGTCTGACGGCGATCGGCGTAGAGCCCGACGAGGTGACTGACATCGTGATCAGCCACCTGCACTACGACCACTGCGGCAACCACGGTCTGTTTCCGCACGCGCGGTACCACCTGCAGGACCGCGAGATGGCCTATGCCACCGGCCGCTGCATGTGCCACGCGCACCAGCGGATCCCGTTCGAGTGCGAGGACGTGCTGGCCATGGTGCGCAAGGTGTTCGACGGCCGCGTAGTGTTCCACGACGGCGTGGACCAGCTGGCACCCGGCCTGACCGTGCATCACATCGGGGGGCACTCGATGGGGCTGCAGTGCCTGCGCGTGAAGACGCGGCGCGGCCACGTGGTGCTGGCCGCCGACGCCACGCACCTCTACGCGCACATCAACGAAGGACGGGTCTTCCCGATCACCTACAGTGTGGCGGAGACGCTGGAAGGCTACGCCACCATCAAACGGTTGGCCGATTCACCCGATCACATCATCCCCGGCCACGACGGCGCCGTGCTGGAACGGTATCCCGCCGCCGCTCCAGGTCTCGAAGATTGGGTCGTCCGCCTCGACTAACGACTAACGACCAACGACCAACGAGGATGCCGTGGGAATTCGATGGGGGCTCGTGATCGCCGGGGCGCTGCTTGCGGAAGTCGGAATCGCGGCGCTGGTGTTCCCGGTTCGGTTCTTGGTCAGCGAGGAAGCGTTTGTCAGCTCAGTGGCGCCGGCGTGCCTGGCCATGACGATTGCGTTCGGGTTCTGGGCGGGAGCGCGTGCCCGGGTGAAGCCGGTGATCCACGGCGCGCTGGTAGGCGTGGTGGCGGCGCTCGTCTACATCGTGCTCACGATCGGGCAGACGCTGCCGCCCGAGTTCGTGATCTCACACTTCGTGAAGGTGGCAGGCGGGTTGGCAGGCGGCGGGCTGGCCGCGTGGCGTCTGAATCGCGCGCCCGCCCCCCGTAGCGCGAAGCGCGAAGGGGGGTAGCTATACTGACGGGGCCACCTTCGCGCTACGCGCTTCGGTGGCTAAACGGCTTCACGCTCTTTTCGCGCATATCCTCGAAAAAGACATGCATGCGATCGGTGGCGTGCTGCGCGGACGTCAACGAGCTGAACACCTGCATCACCGAGCACTCCTCGTCGCGGATGACGAGCAGCCATCCGTTCTCGGTGTGCGCAATGCTGCACTGCGGCCCTGGGCCATCGGTGGGTGGAAGCGTCGCAACGGCATTACCCATAGCGCACACGGATTACAAAACCCGTGCCTGCACAGTCGTGCCCGGTTCCGCGGATCTCCGCGCACGACGCACCGGCATCCAGCGTCGGCCGGATAACACTCGATCGCGATTCTGTCAGCAGAAACGACGCTACCCCGGCCTCTAGCCTTTCGTTTTCGGCGTCGGCATGTGTGAGCGTTTCGGCACATGCCCACGCCGGTACACCATGAACGTGCGGAGGAACTCGATCACCACCGTGCCTTCCTGTGTGAAGCCCGTCGTCTTCACCCTCACGATCCCGACGTTGGGCCGCGACTTCGATTCCCGCTTCTCCAGCACCTCGCTGCGCGAGTAGACGGTGTCGCCCTCGAAGAGCGGGTTGGGCAGGCGCACTTCATCCCATCCCAGGTTGGCCATCACGTTGAGCGACAAGTCGATCGTGGACTGGCCGGTCACGAGCGCCAGCGTGAACGTGGAATCCACCAGCGGCTTGCCGAACTCGGTCTGCGCCGCGTAGGCGTGGTCGAAATGGATCGGGTTCATGTTCTGCGTGAGCAGCGTGAACCAGCTGTTGTCCACGGACAGCACGGTGCGCCCCAGCGGATGCGGATAGATGTCCCCCACCTCGAAGTCCTCGTAGACACGGCCCGTCCAGCCCTCTTTGATCGCCATCTCGTCCTCCCAGCGGTGCGGTACGATACACCACCATGCCGATAGCACTTGTGCTTCTCCTCCTCGGGCTTCTGCTCATCCAAGTGCCGGCGGCTCAGGAGCCCGCCGCGGCGACGCCGGCCCCGAAGCCGACGACGATGAAGGAGCTGATGCTCGACCTGATCTACCCGGCGTCGGATGCGCTGTTCTACGTCGAACGCGAGGACGTCAAGAACGACGTCGAGTGGAACCGCATCTCGGAACGGGCGCTGGCGCTGTCGCAGGCCGCGTTGGCATTGACGACGCCGGGCCAGGCCTGGGGCGGCAACAGCGACCAGTGGAAGGCCGACGCGAAGCTGCTGCTCGACGTCGCGCTGAAGGCGTACCGGGGCGCCAAGGCCAAGAACCTCGAGGCCATCACGGCTCTGAACGCCGATATGTACGAGTCCTGCCAGAGCTGCCACGTGCACTATCGCCCCGGCTACAGGCGGCGGCCCTGAGCGGGCCCCCCGCGAGCCGGATCCTCGAGGGGAAGTGCGCGATCGTCACGGGTTCCACGCAGGGGCTCGGCCTGGCGATCGCCCGCGCGCTCGCCTCCGCCGGCAGCCACGTCGTGCTGCACGGACTGGCGGATGCGGCCAAGGGAGCCGAGCTGTGCCGGACGATCGAAGAGGCCCAGCGTGTGCGTGCGTGGTTCAGCAACGCGGACCTGCGAACCCGATCGGCTGCAGAACAGCTCTGTGACGACGCCACACAGCGTATTGGTGAGTGCGACATCCTGGTGAACAACGCCGTGGTCCGCCACGCCGCGGCCGTGGAGGCGTTCGATCCCACGGCGTGGGACGACGCGATGGCCGTGAACCTGTCGGCGGCGTTCCATCTGACGCGCCTGGCCCTGCCGGGCATGAAGCGGCGCGGGTGGGGCCGCATCGTCAACATGTCGTCGATCTACGGACTGATTGGCGCCACCAATCGGGTGGCGTATGTGACCACCAAGACAGCGCTCATCGGCCTCACGCGCGCCGTGGCGCTCGAGACGGCGGGCGCCGGCATCACGTGCAACGCGGTGTGCCCCGGCACCATCGAAACGCCCGTGCACGCGGAGGCCATCGCCGCGATGCGCGAGCGGGAGGGGCTGTCGCGCTCAGAGGCCGAACGGCGCTTTCTGGCGTCCAAACAGCCGACCGGCCGCTTCATCGGTGCGGAAGGTGTGGCGGCCCTGGTGGCGTTTCTGTGCGGGCCGGACGCCGCCGACATCAGCGGCGCGGCGTTCCCCGTAGACGGCGGCTGGAGCGTCAGCTAGCGAGGCTCCGCCCAGCATCTCGAGGCTCTGCCTCGCTAGGCAGTGTCTTTGGCCCCGCTTCGCGGGGCGGGAAAACTTGACTGATGGCGGGGTTTGAGACGTCAAGTTTTCCGGGCATTGACTAGCCAGGCCCGTTGGAGAACGCTAAGCAAATGTCACGTCTCGTAACGATCGTGTGCGGTGTGTGCCTCGTCGTCGCCGGCTGCGGCGGCAGCGATTCCCCCAGCGGTCCGTCCATACAGCCGCGCGGAGAGTTTTCGCAGACCGACATCCGCGTGGGCACCGGCACCGCCGCTACCAACGGCCGCTTGCTGACCGTGAACTACACCGGCTGGCTGTACGATCCGGGCGCGACAGAACAAAAAGGCCGCCAGTTCGAGTCGTCCCTCTCGCCAGGCCGCACGCCGTACGAGTTCACCCTTGGCGGCAACGTGATTGCCGGGTGGAATCAGGGAATCGTGGGCATGCGCGTCGGCGGCCTTCGCCGACTGGTCATTCCGCCCGAGCTCGCCTACGGGTCGCAGGGCGCGGGGAACGGCACCATTCCGCCCAACGCGACGCTGGTGTTCGACATCGAATTGCTCGCGGTGCAGTAGGGCTCCCGGCTTCCGGCTTCCGGCTTCCGGCTCTAGGAAGAACTGGAGACTGGAGACCGGAGACGAGAGCGTCAGACGTAACTCAACCACCAATCCGTCCGCCGCGCCTTCACCGCGCTGACCCAGCGCACCAGCGGATAGAGCGCCGCCACTACGATCAGCCAGACCACGTAGACGAGCGGCAGCGACAGGCCGTAACCCTTCGGGAAGAACGCCATGAACGTCATCATTTGACTGGCGGCGAAGCCCTGCGCCACGCCCAACGCGACGCTCAGCGCGTGGATCAAGTAGAAGTGCGCGATGTAGAACGCAAACGGCGCGCGTCCGTAGGTCACCAGCACGTCGCGCACGGAGCGAGGCACGCGATCCCAGCGGGCGGCCAGTAGCGCCGCAGGCCCCAGCGTCATCAGCATGAACAGCAGGCTGGGCGGGTACTTCGTGACGTTCAGGAAATCCAGCAGAGTGGCCACGGGTCCACCGGCCTGCGGCATCCACGGATTCGGGTCGCCATAGACGCCGCTGGCGCGGACGATCACGAACGCCACGATCAGCGCGCCGCCCCGGCGCAAGAGCTGACGCTCGCGCGGACCGGGTGCCAGCTCGAAGATACCGGCGCAGCCGAACCCGAACAGCATCACGCCCACCCACGGGAGCAACGGGTAGACCAGGCCGACGAAGAATGGTCCCACGACGACGCCCATCTGCGCGTGCAGCGCCACCCACAGCGGCTGACTGGTGTCGAAAACGCCCTCCGGCGGAACCGGCCACACCGGATCGAGCAGGTTGTGGCCGAGCAGGATCGCCGCGCCCAGCACCAGGCAGGACGTGCGGCCGAGGAACTGGACACCCGCCAGGACCACCATGCTGCCGCCGATGGCCCACAGCACCTGCATCGGTGTGAGGACCAGGCCTCCGATCTGCTCGATGCCCCACGGCGCGAACGAAAAGGCGGTCGCGATCACGAACCATTCGATCGCCAGCAACCACAGCCCGCGCGTCAGCAGGAACCGGCCGACCTGCGCCGGCGTCTTCCGCGCCGTCATCAGCCCGGCGCTCGTGCCGGCGAGGAACACGAACACCGGTGCGCAGAAATGTGTAACCCACCGCGTGAAGAAGAGCGCCACCCCGACGTTGGGGTCGGTCATCGGATCGGAGGCCGCGCCGGCATGGAAATAGTCCCGCACGTGGTCGAGGGCCATGATCACGATGACCAGGCCACGCAGCATGTCGAGGGACGTCAGCCGGTAGGCGCGGGCGTTGGCGGGACGCGGGTCGTTCAAACGGGCCAGATTCTGTCACAGTCGCGCCGGGCGTCCGAGGGCTGTTCTCGCATAAAATGGCCGCCGTGGAGGTGTGGATGCGGTCAGCTCGCGTACCCCTGGCACTGGCGCTCGCCGGTGCATTCGTGTTCCTGGCGCTGATGCGCGTGACGGCTGCCGGCGAGCCCGATTTCACCGGCGTCTGGAGCACCTACGTAGACCCCACCGCGCCGGCGGGGCGCGGAGCGCGGGGCGGCGGGCCGCCTCCCCCGTTCACCGACGACGCCAAGAAGAAGGTCGCGGCCTATCGCGCGATGGTCACGCCGACCGGCGACACCCCCGGCGGGTACTGCCTGGGGGCGGGCATGCCCGGCTCGATGCTGGGCTCCGGCGGGTACCCGATGGAGATTCACCAGCGTCCGGAGCAGATCATCATCGTCTACGAGGCGCACAACGAGGTCCGCCGCGTGTATCTGGGCAACCGGATCGTGCCAGAAGCGGACCGGATCCCGGGCCGCAACGGCCACTCGAGCGGCCGGTGGGAGGGCGAGACGCTGGTGGTCGAGACCACGCACCTCGTGGAGCAGGTCGATCAGCAATACGCCCACAGCAACCAGGCCAAGATCGTGGAGCGCTACCGGCTGACCACCGCGCCCAACGGCGTCAAGGTGCTCGTGAACGAGATGACGCTCACCGATCCGGTGTTCTACACGCAGCCGGTGAAGGTCGAGAAGAAGTGGCAGCAGGTGCCGAACGGCCATCTGCTGCCGTACGAGTGCGCGGAGGAAGGCTGGCACAAGCGGCTCGAGGAGCTGGAGAAAAAGCACGCCAAACCTGGCGCGTAGAGCCCGCGTCCACTTCAGGGAGACATCTATGAGGAAGGCAGTGCTCGTGGTGCTGGCGGCCCTGTTCGGCGGGCTTGTCGGCGTGCCGGCGTCGGCCCATCATTCGGCCATCCAGTTCGACTTCACCAAGTCGGTGCCCATCAAGGGCGTGGTGATCAAGTTCGAGGCGATCAACCCGCACATGCGGATGATCCTGCGCATCACGGATGCGAAGGGCACGCGCGACATCGAGGTCGAGGGCCACAGCACGAACAACATGTATCGTGCCGGCTACCGCGACAAGATGATCCAGGTGGGCGATACGGTCACCGTTTACGTGGCGCCGCTCAAGGACGGGTCCGATGGTGGCTATGTGACCGCCGCGCTCACCGCCAAGGGCACGCGCTTCGGAATGGTCTCCCGTGCCATCCAGGAAGCGGAGCGCGAACGCGAGCGCGCGGAAGGTGGGGCGCGACAGTAGGCTCCAGGCCTCTAGGTGCGGAACTGAGGGGGTGGCTATGGCTCTGCAGTCTCGCCGGCAGTTCGTCTATCAAAGTGCACTCGCGCTGACGGCCTCGGGCCTCGTCTCCACTCGGGCGTGGGCGGCGGAGACGCCTGTCGAGGCGGAGACGGCCTTCGGGCGCGTGCGCGGCGTGGACGTGGATGGCATCAAGACGTTCAAGGCCATCCCCTACGGCGCCAGCACCGCGGGACGCAACAGGTTCCGCCCGCCGATGGATCCGGCGAGGTGGACGGGCGTGCGCGATGCCCTGGCCTATGGACCAAGCGCGCCGCAGCGCGAGCCCGGCACAGCCCCGAACACGTCGGACCTGGCCGTGGCCGGCGCGGGCATGCGCGAGGAAAACGAAGACTGTCTGGTCCTCAACGTCTGGACGCCGGCGGTCGGCGACAACCGCAAGCGGCCCGTGATGGTGTGGTGCCACGGCGGCGGCTTCTCGACAGGCTCGGGCTCGTCGCCGATCACCGAAGGCGCAGCCCTGGCGCGCCGCGGCGACGTGGTGGTGGTCACGCTGAACCATCGCCTCAACGTGATGGGCTTCACGTTCCTGGAGGAACTGGGCGGCAGCGAGTTCGCGGGCTCCGGCGACGCCGGGATGCTCGACATCGTGCACGCGCTCAAGTGGGTGCGCGACAACATCGGCCGGTTCGGCGGCGACGCCGGCAACGTGACCGTGTTCGGGCAGTCGGGGGGCGGCCGTAAGGTCGCCACGCTGCTCGCGATGCCGTCGGCGAAGGGGCTCTTCCACCGCGCCATCATCGAAAGCGGCGCCACGCTGAAGCTGGTGGAGCGCGACCAGGCCACGCGCGTCGCCACCGAGCTGCTGAAGACCCTGGGGCTTGGCCGCGGTCAGGTCCGTGAGCTGCAGACGCTGCCCGCCTCGCAGATCATGGGCGCCTACTTCGCCACGATGCGGCAGATGAACGTGGACCAGATGACGATGGGCTTCTCGCCCACGATGGACGGCAGCCTCGTCGCGCACCACCCCTTCCACCCCACCGCGTCCACTGTGTCACCGGCGGTGCCGCTGATGCTCGGGTCC
>Ga0190265_10003101_pt1 | contig 11329 bp, 5 predicted proteins | sample Popmic124T_FD_133135 | JGI IMG/M metagenome (GOLD analysis project Ga0190265, IMG submission 133135) | Populus adjacent soil microbial communities from riparian zone of Indian Creek, Utah, USA - 124 T | ecosystem: Environmental > Terrestrial > Soil > Riparian zone | place: USA: Utah | collected...
ACGCGGTGCTCGCCCGCGTGCCCGACCACGCGCACGCGCTCAGCCTGTGTACCAACGCCACGCCCGAGGCCGAGACCACGCAGTGCGACGCGCTCGAGCAGCGCGAGGTCGGCGACCGCCTGCGCCACCTGAGCTCGCCCGGCGACTTCCGCGCGCTGGCGGCGGGCGGACCGGAGGTCGGGCTCGAAGCGGTGAAGTTCGTGCTCGACATGGAGGCCGGCGACGCCGTGCACCTGCTCGGCGCCGAGCGCTGGGCGCTGCACTACACCTTCGTCCGCGAGCGGATCGAGGGTCAACCGTCGCTCGATCGCTGCATCCCCGCGCAAGACCAGGAGTTCAACGCGGGCTGGTTCACGTTCAGCCAGAAGGAGTACTTCAAGCCCGAGGGCCGGCGCTATCTGCTCGGCACGCTGGTCTATCACGCGAGCGGCATGCACACGGTCGAGTTCACCTCGGGCGACTCGATCCTCGGCGAGCAGATGCGGCGCGCGTTCTGGGCCGTGGTCGCGCACACCAGCAACCCGCGCGATTGGTTCCTGCGCGCGAGCGACGACTACCAGATCAACGAGGCGCGCAGGATCGAGGGCACCCTGCCGATCGTCGGCCCCAACGCGCCGTTCGTCGGGCTGCGCTACCAGCCGCTCACGCGCGCGGTCGGCTACGGCACGCTGCGCTTCGTACCCAGCGACGATCTCGCGGGCAGCGAGCTCGGCCCGCGCGTGATCCTGGTCACCGACGACGTGCCCAACGACATCCCGTTCGTGGGCGGGCTGATCACCGAGTCGTTCCAGACCCCGCTCGCGCACGTCAACGTGCTGAGCCAGTCGCGCGGCACGCCCAACATGGCGCTGCGCGGCGCGCACCTCGACGAGCGGCTCACGCCGCTGTTCGGCAAGCTGGTGCGGCTCGAGGTGGGCTCGGCCGATCTCGACGTGCGCGAAGCCACGCCGGAAGAAGCCGACGCGTTCTGGATCGCACAGCGGCCGGACCGGCCGGCGATCGTCCCGCCGATCGACACCAGCGTGCGCGGCGTGCAAGCGCTGCCCGGGCTCGGCATCGGCGCTGCACCGGCGGTCGGCGCCAAGGCCGCCCAGTACGCGGAGCTGTACCGCGTCAGCGAGGTGCGCGCGGGCTGCCCGCAGAGCACCTTGCCGCTCAACGTCCCGCGCGATGCCTTCGCGATCCCCGTCGTGCACTACCTCGAGCACTTCGCGGCGAGCGGGGCGCAGGAGAAGCTCGATGCGCTGCTCGCGGATCCCAGCTTTCGCGCGGACCCGGTCGCGCACGAACGCGGTCTCGAGGCAGTGCGCGGCCTGATCCTCCAGCACCCGGTCGAGGCCAGGCTGCTGGCGGAGGTCGCCTCCTCCGTGGGCGGGCGCTTCGGTCGCGCGCGCGTGCGCTTCCGCAGCAGCAGCAACAGCGAAGACTTGCCGGAGTTCAACGGCGCGGGTTTGCACACCTCCGTCAGCGTCGAGATCGGCGACCGCGACCGCGACCTGCAGAACGGCCTGCGCACGGTCTGGGCCAGCCTGTGGAACACGCGCGCCTTCGACGAGCGCGACTTCGCCAACGTGGACCAGACCGCCGCGGCGATGGCCGTGCTGGTGCACGAGGCCGAGCTCGGCGAAGCCGCGCAAGGCGTGGCGATCGCGCGCGCGTTGCGCGACCTGACGCGGCTCGAGGTCTACTACTTGAACGGGCAGCGCGGCGAAGCCAGCGTCACCAACCCCGCGCCGGGCGTGACCACCGAGGAGGTGCTGTTCACCTTCCCGCCGCGCACGCCGACGCTCGAGTACCTGTCGTCGAGCAGCCTGGCCGGGGAAGGCCGCGTGCTGCCCGGCAACGACGCGCACGGCGTCGCGTGCGCGCTCGCATCGGTTCAGCTGCACTTCCGGCCGTTGCTCGATCCGGGGCGCGAGAACCGGCTGTTCGCGATGCAGATCGAATGGAAGCTCGAGCGCGACACGCGCGACGTGATCGTGAAGCAGGCGCGACCGCAGCCGTTCGGCTCGGCGCGCCTGCCGGCGGATTGCCGCGAGTTTCAGTAGCGGGTTTCAGTAGAAGACAGCGCCTACTCGAACACGACCAGGTCGGTGACGTCGATCTTCTCGTCGAACTTGAGCTCCCAGCGGCACTCGGGATCGCCGTTGCCACGGCAGCTCACGCGTTCGACCCAAACGACGCCGACCTTGGCCGAGCGAAACACCTCGATCAGAAACCCGGTGCTGGTCGCGCAGAGCTCGGCAGAGGCGGGGAAGTCGTGCAGGGTGACCAGCAGCTTGCGCTCGGCCAGGCGCTTAACTTTGTAGTAGCCCCGCGAGTAATAGAGCTCGCGCAGATGCAGGCCGCGGCGCACCAGGCTGGCGAGGCCGGTCACACCTTTGAGCTTTCCGCTGTACACGGCCGCCTGCTGTGGGCGCTGCTCCTCCGGGACGTTGTCCTGCACTCCGCGCAGGTCGCGCTGCGCCGCGATCACCCCGAACGCGCGATAGACGTCGCCCTTGGCCTTCGTGGGGTCGACGGTCGAGGCGAGGATCTTGAGCAGGGCGACGTAGTCGTCGAACGGGTACCAGCCGGTGACGGTGATCTCGTCGCTGAGATAGTGGCGCAGCGGGTCGGGCACGAGCCCCGGGCGCTTTTCATCGGCGGCTTTGAGCGCGGCCACACAGCCCGCGAGGGCGGAGCCTTTGACGTGGACGTGTCCGTTCATCAACTACCCGACCAGGGTAGCAGCTTGGCAGCCCCGGCGCCTCGTGGCACAACGCTGCGGATCATGGCCGATTACATCTTCACGCTGCAGGGAATGACCAAGGTTCATCCGCCGGACAAGAAGGTCCTGGAGGAAGTCTATTTGTCCTTCCTGCCGGGCGCGAAGATTGGCGTGCTCGGCTTCAACGGCAGCGGCAAGAGCACCTTGCTGCGGATCATGGCCGGGCAGGACAAGAACTTCGCCGGCGAGGCCTGGCAGAAGCCGGGGACCACCGTCGGGTACCTGTCGCAGGAGCCCGATCTCGGCACGGGCAAGACCGTCAAGGATTGCGTCGAGGACGCGGTGCACGAGCAGCGCGACATGCTGCGCAAGTTCGAAGAGCTGAGCATGAAGCTCGGCGAGACGCTCTCCGACGACCAGATGAACAAGGTGATCGAAGAGCACGGCAAGGTGCAGGACCAGATCGAAGCCTGCGACGGCTGGAACCTGGACCATCACCTCGAGCTCGCCATGGATGCGCTGCGCCTGGCGCCGCCGGACGCGGAGGTGGGACCGCTGTCGGGTGGTGAGAAGCGGCGCGTGGCGTTGTGCCAGGTGCTGCTGCGCCGGCCCGACCTGCTGCTGCTCGACGAGCCGACCAACCATCTGGACGCCGAGTCCGTCTCCTGGCTCGAGGCGCATCTCGCGCAGTATCCGGGCTGCGTCGTGGCCGTCACCCACGACCGCTACTTCCTCGACAACGTGGCCGAGTGGATCCTCGAGCTCGACCGCGGTCGCGCGCTGCCGTTCAAGGGCAACTACTCGTCGTGGCTGGAGCAGAAGCGCGCGCGGCTCGAGGTGGAAGAGAAGCAAGAGAGCGCGCGGCAGCGCAAGCTCAGGCACGAGCTGGAGTGGGTGCAGGCAGCGCCCAAGGCGCGCCAGGCCAAGGGCAAGGCGCGCCTGCGCGCGTACGAGGAGATGCTCAACGACAGCACGCGCCAGAAGCGCGACCCGAACGAGATCTTCATCTCGCCCGGACCGCGCCTGGGCGACCTGGTGATCGAAGGCGAACAGCTGCAGAAGGGCTTCGGCGATCAGCTGTTGATCGACAACCTCGACTTCAAGGTGCAGAAGGGCGCGATCGTCGGCATCGTCGGGCCCAACGGCGCGGGCAAGACCACCCTGTTCCGCATGATCGTCGGGCAGCAGACGCCGGACGGCGGGTCGCTGCGCATCGGCGAGACGGTCAAGCTCGCGTACGTGGATCAGAGCCGCGACGCGCTGAGCAGCGACAAGACCGTGTGGCAGGAGATCAGCGAAGGCCGCGACACGATCGAGCTCGGCAAACAGGAGATCGCCTCGCGCGCGTACGTGTCGTGGTTCAACTTCAAGGGCAGCGATCAGCAGAAGCTGGTCAAGAACCTGTCCGGCGGCGAGCGCAACCGCGTGCACCTGGCCAAGCTGCTCAAGAGCGGCGGCAACGTGCTGCTGCTCGACGAGCCGACCAACGACCTCGACGTGGAGACGCTGCGCTCACTCGAGGAAGCGGTGCTGACCTTCCCCGGCTGCGTGCTGGTGATCAGCCACGATCGCTGGTTCCTCGACCGCATCGCCACTCACATCATGGCGTTCGAGGGCGAGAGCAAGGTCGTCTTCATGGAAGGCAGCTACCAGGACTACGAAGCCGACCGCAAAGCCCGCCTGGGCGCCGCCGCAGACGTGCCCAAGCGGATCAAGTACCGGAAGCTGTCGAAGGCGTGAGCGGGCCTGAGCGCATGGCGCGCCGGCCCGCGGTCGAGCGCTAGGGCTCGTCGGGCCCGCGTCGGGCGTCGGAGGCGTACCCGCATCTGGGGTCACCGGGACGACGGGCGCGCTTCCGCCGGTCCCGCCGAGCAATGGATTCGTGGGCGGCGTCGTCCCCGCCGGTCCATGCAGACACCTCTCCGAATCCATCTAACGCGCGCCCCCCAAGTTGAACAGGCAAGTATCGTGTTCAGCTGAGTTGCCCTGCCGCGTGGTATATCCGCGCGCCATATGGCGCCTCGCTCCATGGCTCGACTCGCGCTGCTGTTCGGATCGTTGGCTTCGGGCTTGGCGCCCGCTGCCGGTCGCGCCCAGCAAGACTACGAAGCCACCGCGCGTCTGACGCGCGACGACTTCGAGTCCGCGCGCAGCGAAGCGCAGGTGAGCCAGGAGCAGAGCGATCGCGCCGCCGCGGGCAGCGTCGGCGACGGGCTCGAGCGAGCTCCCGGCGTCGTGGTGCAGCGCACGTCGAGCGCGAGCGCCGCGCCGATCGTGCGCGGGCTGACCGGCAACCGCGTGCTGCTCGTGCTCGACGACCTGCGGCTCAACGATCCGCTGACACGCCCGGGCGGTCACGCGCTGCTGAACCTGATCGATCCCGAGTCGGTGGAGCGCATCGAGGTGATCCGCGGACCCGCGTCGGTGATCTACGGCTCCGACGCGCTCGGCGGCGTGGTGCACGTGCGTACGCACGAAACCGACGCCGCCCCCACCCGCGAGAAGAGCGCGGGCGGCAGCGTGTACGCGCGCGCCGCGAGCGCCGAGCAAGCCGCGCGGCTGCAGGGCTCGCTGCGCGCTGCGCTCGGCCCGCTCGGGGCGCGCATATCCGGAGGACGGGGGCACGCGAGCGAGCTGATCCGCGGCGGCACGCTCGGCGAGCAACGGTTCACGGGCCACGACGACTGGTCGTTCGCGAGCCGGCTCGAGCTCGCGCCGTCCAAACGGCACCGCGTCTCGCTCGCGCATCAGTCGGGTCACCTCTGGGACGCGCCGCGCACGGACGTGTCCACACCCGAAGATCGCCAGACCACCGAGCAGCTCGATCGCGAATCGATGCTGTTCGGCTATCGAGGACAGTTCCCCGGTCCCGCGCGCGTACGGCTGCGCGCGTACGCAGGGCTGGTGCTGCGCCGCGAATGGCGGCAGCGCCTGCGCGAGGGCGAGGTCGGCAACGAGCGCGATCGCGTGCTCGGCTATCACGCGGGTGTGCGGGTGGCGCTCGCTCCGTTCAAGACCTCGAGCCTCGAAGTCGGCGCCGAGACCGTCTTCGAGGGCATCGCCAGCAGCTCGGAGACGATCGCCGGCGGGATGACCACACGCGAGCGCGGCCGCTACGTCGATGACAGCCGCTACGACACGTACGGCGTGTACGCGCTGTGGTCGCAGGAGTTGTCGAGCAAGTGGACCGCGCTGGCCGGAGCGCGCGCGACCCTGGTCAGCGCACGCGCGCCGATCGATCCGCTGTTCGACCCCGAGATCGGCCGCGCGCGCAGGCTCGATCGCCAGCTGTTCGGCGTGGTCGGCTCGCTCGGCGTGCGCTGGGACATCGCGCGCGAGCTGTCGTGGATGGCCAGCTTGCTGAGCGGCTTTCGCGCGCCGAACCTGGAGGACTTCCAGGCGCTCGGCGGCGGCGCGCGCGGGTTCACCGTGCCCAATCCCGAGCTCGACGAAGAGCGCTCGTGGACGGCCGAGACCGGCGTGAAGTGGAACGACAGCGGCTGGGAGCTCGACGGCTACCTGTTCGGCAGCCTGCTCACCGGCTTGATCGAGCGCGTCCCCTCCGAGTTCGACGGCATGACGGGGATCGACGGCGCGCGTGTGCAGTCGCCGGAGAACGCCAGCCGCAGCCTGCTGCTCGGCACCGAGCTCAGCGTGCTGCGCCGGTTGCCGATCGGCGTGTTCGGCGGCGTCTCGGCGTTCGCGACCTGGGGCGAGACGGTGCGGCCCGACGCGGACGGCAACGACGTGACCGAGCCCGCGTCCAAGGTCCCGCCGCCGATCTTCGCGCTGCAGTCCGGCTTCCAGCAGCGCTCGCTGCCGTACTATCTGCAGACCGCCCTCACCTTCTCGCTGCCGCAGTCGCGGCTGAGCGAGAGCGACAGGAACGACGTGCGCATCTGCGAGGACGGCCCCGAGGGCTGCGACCGCGAACCCGGCTGGGTCGACCTCAGCGTGCGCACCGGGCTCGAGCTGGATGAAGCGCTGCTGATCGTCGTCGCGATCGAGAACATCTTCGACGCCGGCTACAAGACCTACGCCTCGGGCGCGTACGCGCCGGGCCGAAACTTCATGCTCGCGCTGCGCGGAACGCTGTAGCGGCGTCCTGCTGGGCGAACGGGCCCTCAGTGGCTGGCTTTTGCGACAGCGCCCGCGCGGCGTTCGAGCAGCTGCGCGTAGCGCAGCATCGCGCCGGCCGCGTGCTGCGGGTAGTCGATGCGGATGTTGAGCTCGGTGGGTGAGCCGGGGATGCCGCCGAGCGGGCGCAGCGGGTCGGCGAAGATGTGGCTCGGCCCGGGCAAGAACTGAAAGCGCATCATGAAGGCGAGCGCGCGCCGGAGCTGGCCCTCGACGCGCGCGATCACCGCCGGCTCGCTGCGCGCGGCGATGGCCGTGGCGAGGGTCGCGATGCCGGCCTCGACTCGACTCGCGGTCCCGGTCAGGCGCGGCGGAAACACGGGGATCTGCGCGATACCGCCGTCGTAGGCGCCGAGCTCGCACTCGGGGCCGAGCTGGAAGCGCGCGTTGAAGGACTGGTAGTCGAGACAGAAGCGCAGCGCCTCGCGATTGGGCGCGCGATCCCACAGGTCCTCGAGCGCCTGGCAGGTCCAGTGCTCGGCGTTGAACATGTAGCGGCTGCCGACGAAGTCCCAGGCGTCCACGAGGTACGCGAGCGCCGCGCTGGCCGCGCGCAGATCCTCGGGCTTGCCGGTGACGCGATGCGCGCGCGACAGCGCGTACGCGGCTTCACCGGTGTAGTACGGGTACTGCACGTCGATCCGTCGGCCCGCCTCGCGGTCGTACTCGTGCATCAGCTCGCCGTCGGGACGCTGCTGGCTGCGCAGGAACGAGGCCAAGCGCTCGATCGGCTGGCGCAGCTCGGGCGCCGCGCCCGCTTCGTACAGCTCGACGTACGAGAGCAAGGCGAGCGCGCTCGAGCCGACATCGACGCGCGGAGTGTCGCCGATGCAGCTGTGCTGGCCGCAGCTCAGCGTGCGCGAGCTGGTGACCAACTTGGCCGCGGCGACCGCGGCGCGGCGTGCATCCGGGTTGCCGGTCCATGCAGCGACCTCGGCCAGGAACAAGGTGGTGCCGCCGTGTCGCGGCCAGTTGTAACCCGGCTGCTCATGGCCGTTGGTCGGCAAGAGCTCGTAGACGAACGTGCCGTCCGAGTGCTGATTGCGCGCGAGATATTCCGCGGCAGCCTCCGCCGCGGCGCGCAGCTTGGGCACGTCGAGCTCGCCGGCCGTGATGCGGGCGGGCCACGGCTGGGCGCCGTCCTCGCGTCGCACCAGAAAGCGACGGAAGCGGCCCTGCGCGAGCAACGTCTCCGCATCGCTGCCGAGCTCGGCGGCGACGAGCGCGAGCTCGCCGCTCGGATCGTCGAGCCCGAGGCGGATCTTCCTCGGCCTGCCGTCGCGCGTGCCCGGGCTCGCCTGGCGCGCGAGCAGATCGCTCGGGGTCACGTACAGCTTGCGCCCGCCGAGCTCGACCGAGTAGCCGTCACGGCCCGACACCAGAGACGCCGCGAGCAGCCACGGCGTGAAGCTGATCAGCGGCCCTTCGTCGACCACGCGCTCGACGATGCGCAAGCAGCCGGGGCACGCGGGCATCAGCACCGAGCGAGGATCGCTCGTGACCACGCGCTGCGCGATGCGCTGCCCGCCCCGCCACACGCTCACGATGCGCTTCTGGGAAGGCGCGGCGTGCGGATCGAGATAGATCACCGCGCGCAGGACCGCGCACGCGATCGAGAGCGCGACTGCGTAGACGACGAAGAATCGAATCAGCGCGTGTGGGCTCACCGCGGGGCGGAAGCATGCTGCCTGGCGTAGACCCAGATCAACTGCAGAACGGGGTACAGCACCAGATAAGGCAGCATCAGCGCGAGCACCAAGGTCATGGTCAGCGCGCCGCTGCGACCGAGGTCACCGTGCGTGCCGACCAGATAACTCGCCGAGAGCGCGAGCGCGGCGATCGCCACGACACCGATCAGCAGCTCGATCGAAGCGCACGCGCGCAGCATGCGCAGCGCCCACGGCGCGTTGCGCAGCAAACCCGCCGACGACGAGAGCAGCATCGCGGCGAGCAACACGGCCGGCAGGTCCACCCACAGATCGCGGGCCGTCAATCCACTGAACGCAGCCCATAACACCAGGCCTGCGAGCAACACGTTTCCGATCGCAAACGTTCGGCTGACAAGCGATCTAGATAAAGGCATAGGTCGCGCATGGTGCCCCAGGATGCGGTACCCCGGCAAGCAAAGAACTCGTGGCAAAAAGCATCAAAAACGCCCCACAGCGAGCGGGTCTTCGGGCCAGGCGTGTTTGGGATAGCGCCGCATCAATTGTCGGCGGAGGTCGGGATAATGGCGCTGCCAAAATCCAGCTAAGTCGGTGGTGACCTGAACCGCGCGCTGGTTGGGCGCGAGCAGGTGGAGCACCAGAGGCTGGCTCCCCAATTTTGGGCCGTCTCGCATACCGAAGAAGTCCTGCAGCCGGGATTGCACCCAGGGCGGTCGATCGGCTTCGTAGTGCACGCGCACGCGCCGGCCGCCGGGCAGCGCAATCTCTTGAGGCGCGAGCTGCTCGACGCGCGCGAGCGCAGCCGGGGGCAGCAAGGCGCGCAACGACGGTAACACCCCGGCGGAGCGCAGCTCGGCGAAGCTGCGCTTGCCTTCGCACGCGCTGGCGAGCGCGACCGCGAGCGGGTCCGCGGGCAACGACGGCACGCGCGCGTCGAGGCCCGCCGCATGCGCGGCGCGGCGCACGAACAGCGCGAGCGCATCGGCGTCGTCGAACACGCGCGCGCCCCGCTCGGCTGCGGCGGTGAAGAGCAAGCGCTCGACCTCGGGGCCGCTCGGATCCTCGGCACGGCTCTGATCGAGCAGCAGCGCTTCGTAGCGCAGCTCGTGCAGCGCCACGATGCGCTCGGTCTGCGCGTCGAAGCGCAGCTCGGTGCGGTCCAGCACGCGCTCGGGGAACAGCTCGAGCAGGTGCTCGGGCTCGATCGCGCTGAGCAGATGCGCGACCGCGCCGCGCGGACCTTCGCTGGCGTCGAGCACGACCGCGAGCTCGGCGTCGCGCACCACGCTGCTCTCCGATTGCACGACCGAGCCGCCGCCTGCCAGCACCAGCTCGCGCCCGCCGGGCGCACGGCGCTTGGCCACGCGATCGCCGAAGCCCGCGAGCACGGCCAGCAGCAGGGGCTCGTCCTGGTAGCTCCCGGCGCGCGAGTCGCGCTGGCGCGGCAACGCGCGCCGCAGGCGATCGCGCGTGCGCGCGACGGCGTGCACCGCGCCCGGGTCGAGCTCGCGCGCGCGCAGCGCCGACGCGGACATGCCCGCCGCCTCCGCGTCCTCGAAGCGCTCCAGCCGATCGAGCGCGTCGGACGGTCCGACCTCGACGTCGCGCGCGGCTTGGCCGAAGCGCGCGCGCGTTCCGAGCAGGATGTCGCGCTCGGACAGCAACGCCGCGAGCACGCAGCCGCGCTCGCCCTCGCCGCGCGCCTCGGCCTCGAGCACGAGCCGCGCGAGCCGCGGATGGAGCGGGAAGCGCAGCATGCGCCGGCCCAGCTCGCTGAGCCCGCCGTGCTCGTCGAGCGCGCCGAGCCGCGTGCACAGCGCGCGCGCCGCGGCCCAGCCGTCGGCCGGCGGCGGGTCGAGCCAGTCGCTGGCCGCGAGCTCGCCGATGGCACCGACCGCGAGCAGCGTGTCGGCGAGATCGACGCGCGCGATCTCGGGCTTGTCGTGCGCCGGCCGCGCATCGTGGTCGTGCTTGGTGTAGAGCCGCAGGCAACGGCCCGCGCGCACGCGCCCGGCGCGGCCTGCGCGCTGCGTGGCAGACGCCCGGCTGATCGGCAGCGTGTCGAGCGTGGGCAAGCCGCTCCACGGTGAGTTCCCGGCCACGCGCGCGAGCCCGCTGTCGATCACCACCGTCACGCCTTCGATCGTGAGCGAGCTCTCGGCCACGTTGGTCGACAGGATCAGCTTGCGCTCGCGGCTCGGCAGCACCGCGCGGTCTTGCTCCTCGGGCGGCAGGTCGCCGTGCAGCAGCGCCACGCGCACGCCGGCCTGCTGCGCCGCGCTCTGCACCGCTTCGCGCGCACGGCGGATCTCGGCCGCACCCGGCAGGAACACCAGCACGTCGCCGTCGAGCCCCTCGCGCAGCAAGCGCGCGAACGCGCCCGCCACGCGCCGATCGAGCGGCCGCTCGTCGCGCCGCTCTTCGTGCTCGATCGCCACCTCGAACGGCCGCCCGGCGACGTGCCGCACCTCGCACTCGAGCAAGCGCGCGAGCGGCTCGGCCGCGAGCGTCGCGCTCATCGCCAGCAGTCGCAGCTCGGGGCGCGATGCGCGCTGCAAGCGGCGCAACAGCGCGAGCGCGAGATCGCCCTGCAGGTGTCGCTCGTGCACCTCGTCGAGCACGACCGCCGCCACGCCGCGCAGCTGCGGGTCGGCGATCAGGCGGCGCGTGAGCACGCCTTCGGTCACGAAGCGGACGCGCGTGCGCGCCGAGCTCTTGTCCTCGAGCCGCACCTGGTAACCGATGCGTTGCCCGACCGGCTCGCCCAGCTCTTCAGCCACGCGCCGCGCCGCCATGCGCGCTGCGATCCGGCGCG
>Ga0190265_10003102_pt1 | contig 11325 bp, 4 predicted proteins | sample Popmic124T_FD_133135 | JGI IMG/M metagenome (GOLD analysis project Ga0190265, IMG submission 133135) | Populus adjacent soil microbial communities from riparian zone of Indian Creek, Utah, USA - 124 T | ecosystem: Environmental > Terrestrial > Soil > Riparian zone | place: USA: Utah | collected...
AACCGCGAAATGAGTTTCCCGTGAGCGACAACGTCCCCTGTGAAACTGCCATCGCGATTGAACACATAATGGCAACCCTGGGTCTTATCGGCGTAACGCCATTCTCCCACCAGGCGGCTTTGTGCGACCGGCCCCAATCCGGCACATGACGCCACCAGACACAAGGCAAGCGCGAGATAGGCTTTCGTTCGCAAGCTCAAGGTGAACACGATCAACTGCGGCGTTCGCAAGCGCAATCGCGAGCTCGCCGCGGCTATCGTTCAAAGGGTGAGCAAGTGTACCCGGATGACGGGATAGAATGCATCGCCAAAAGAAAAGCGGTCCCAAAATAAGGGACCGCTCTCAAAACCGAGGGAACTGCGAAAACTGCTAATTTTGGGCGACGAGCGCTGAAGCGGCGCGGAATTTCTGGGCACCGGCATAAGCATAAAGCGGTTGATAATTTTTCCGTCCCACTCGTGCCGTCGGAGATGCGGTCCAATTAAAGGTAGGATCGAGAACATAACTGGCGCCGTTGGTTTCCCAGGCGAGCCAGGCATGCGTCTGCCGGCTGGTTGAAGTGCGTTTGCCGATGACAAGCCGGACGTTGGTCGCGCCACCTGCCTTCATTTTCTGGTAAAGAGCGACGGATTTGGCTTTGCAGTCCGCAGGTGCCCCCGATTGTGCTTCGGCGGGCGTCTTCCAAACTGTGGTGTAGCCGTAAGGGATGGAGCGCAGATCGCCCATCCACTGATTGACCAGCCCCAGCGAGACCTGACTTGAAGTAGCATGACCAGAGGCAGTTAACACCGGCCGGATGCGAGCCATTTGGCGGTCGTAAGGGGTTGTGCTGACGGTGAACAGAAGCGCATCGGCAAAGGATGAGGACGCGGCGACTGCGAAGAGAGCGGCTGTTAGGAGAGTTTTTTTCATGGCGGCGTATTCTAATTGTAATACTGACTATAATTACCATAGCAGCAGCCATGCCACACTGCCGTCGGAGGAAGAAATATTCAGGTCGTCCGAGCGGGAACCGATTTGAACGCGCCTCTCGTTTCTCGGAGAGTGCGATATGGCGCTCCCGACCCATTACCTGCGTCGCCAGCCCATTGATACCGCGAAGCCGTTGTGCTGCCCCCGTCCGCCTTCTACCGGCGAGTCGCCGCTAACTCGGGTAGTCTACAACCCCTCGCCGCTAGCCATCGTTCTGACTAACGCCGTTGGGACGCCAAGCCCTCTCCGCCCTCGGGACTGCCTGCGCGTGCCGCTTCGGAGATTCTTTAAATGCCGTGAGCACACCCTCTCGCTACCCCGCAAATCTGGTGGTCGGGGACCTGCGGCTCGAAGGGGTTTCTTGCTAGGGGAGGAGGATGATGTTCACGCCTTGGTTGGCGGCTTGCGCGGGAGGAATGGCGCTCAGGTTGAAGAGAGGCAACTCTGTTACGGCGCTGTTGCCAAGGTACGTGGCGGTGAAGGTGACCGCCGCGCCAAGGTCCTTACTTTTGCCGCCTTTTTCGAGGAAGCGCGTCGTGCTCAAAGAGCAATGCCGGGCCAAAAAATAGTTACCGCCCTGGCCGATGATGTTGTCCGTGAAATGCGCACTCGCCCACGTGGGAAGAGTGCCCTTTCCGGCAGCAATAATTTTGCGGAGCGCAGCAAGAGACGCTTTATCGGCGGCAATCTGGAGCAGCACATTCCCGCGGAGATGGAGAGTGCCACCCGTGGCAGTGAATTCCACGGAGCCCTTCTTCTTGAACACAACTCCGAGGTCCCTTAGTTCTTTCTCCGAAAGGGGTTTGGCGGCCGGCGTGTCACCAAAGCTCACAAGGCCGTCGATCTTGTTGTCGGCGAGAACAGCCGCGGTATCAAAATCCAGCAATGTGAGAGCGGTTCCCACAGGTGCGTCCGTGGCATAACCAGCGACCCAGACGCCCGATAATCGGGAAGCGAGCGTCTTGGAAGTCGCCCTTTCAGCTGCAAGCGTCCGTAACATCGCCGCGTAGGCCTTGCGCTCTGCGGGGGTCAGCTTCGCGTGCGCACCTTTGACGGCGACGCGGAGGTCTTTTGCCATGCGTGTTCGCTCGTTAGGAGCAAGTTTTGCCAAATCTTCGGCGACAATGACAACCTCGGGCGCGAAGTCGCGTTCATCGACGAGTCCGAACATTTTCGACAGCGCGGGCGCGGCTTTCAACAATTTCTCTGGCGCGGTCGGCTTGGTGGCTCCGGCGGCTTGAATCATGTTGTTCGCGAGGGTAAATCGCTGGACGCGGCCGGCGTTGAGGAGCGCGGAGTCAGTGGAGCGGCCGCTGATGAGGCAGTCGGAAATTTCGACCTCGCGGCAGGCGTCGAAGGCGATACCGAGGCCGCCCAGGCGGATCGAGATATCGCGGACGACAACGGCTGCGAGGTTCTTGAACATGAGCGGCGCGTTAACGATGAGCCGTGAAGCGTGGCTGCAACCGGCGATCTTGAAGTGGGCCGGCCTCTTGCCGTCGACAGGTCCCACCGTGAGCGCCTTGTCAATGATGTGATCTCCCGGCAACAGAGATAGGCAAATCGCCGCGTACTTCCGCTTGACCAGCAGGTCCTCGATCGCCTCCGCCACAGTCTTATAGTTCCCCGCGTGGTCGTCGAATTGACCGATGGTGACGCAGCACTCGACGTCGGCCTTTTCGTGGCAGAGAAAGTCGAGCGCATCCTGCACCGTTACGACGGGTGGCGCGGCGTTTTTCATGCCCACGCATTTGGCGGGATCGTAGGAAACAAGCTTGGCCGTGTTCAGTCGTGCGTGGAAAATGACGGGCAGGTGGACGCGGGCGTCCACGTCATCGAGCAACTCGGCGATAACTTCCTGCTTGGGGGTGGCTGACTCCAGCGACCAGTTGCAGCTCGCGATGCCATCAGTGCCCGTGGTAACGATGCCGGACGCGGGCGTGAGAGTGCCGCCCCCGGCTTTGACCTTGAAGCGAACACGCGCGCCGGCGACGGGCCATTCGCCGTTGGCCACACCGACTTTCAGAGGCAACGCGAGAGGCAACAGCGTCGCGGCGGGTTTGGTCGGGTCCGGTGTCGCCTCCTGGCTCTCGCCGCTGACGTAAAACAGGCTGGTAAGTTCGGTGAGCGGCGGGAAGAGGTGGCGGCAATCGGTGATCGTAAAGGCGCTCGCCGCGAGTTTGACGATAGCGAGCTTGCAATAGTGGTGCGTGACGCCCTGCGGCGGCTGCGGCACGGGCGCGCCTGCGACCGTGGGCCACTCGACAAAAGGCAGCGCTGTCCGTGCGGGGATAAGCCAGTAGTCACCGGTCCGGAAGGTGCCAACGCCGAACTGCACCACAACGCCGTCCTCGAGCTCAAACTTGGCGACAGAGTTCAGCGTCTTCTCGCCGTCGGGCGCGAGCCACTTGCCAGGCTTGGCGGGGGCGGAATCCCAGCGGCGGACTTTCGGGTTTTTCGGAAAGAACGCTATTTCGACTGGCCCTGTCGCGCCGGCCGAGTCAATGGTGATGATGTTTCCGGAAACATTCGTGACCAGGGCGAAAGTGCCGGGGAGGCCGAGTTCCTCGTGCGTGTCATCGGTTAGTTCCACCCAATGGCCGGGCGCGATATTGAGTACCTTGTCGCGCCCTGTAGACTCTACCTCGATTTCGTCGCTGAGGGATTGCTTCGCAATCCAGCGGGTGACGATCGAGCCGTTATCGCGCGACCACTTAAAGGTGGTCTGGGCCAGCGAATCGCCGCCGATATGAACCTCGACGCGGTAGAGCTGATTCTCGAGTCGGCGGTAGCCTGAACCAGGATCGACAATGCACGGACCAGGGCTGCTGGCGGTCGCGGCGACGGACGCGGCGAGGGTTCCAAACTTCGGCTTAAGGAGCGCGTCCCAAGCGGCATTGGGACTCGCGCAGTCGTCACCGGCGGCGGCAGGAAGAAATTTCACCTGCCATGTGTTCTTGAGTCGCGTGGCAGTGTCTGGGCCACCGAGCGCTACTTCGCGGATCTGCGGATCGTCGATCGCTGTGCGAAGGCGCGGCCAGACATCGAGATAAGCGAGGTAGGTGCCGTTGGTTTTGGGCGGGAACTTCGTCGCGACGCCGAGCTTGGTGAGGTGCGGAGGCGTTGGCAGATCGGGCTGCGCGGAGGCGAGGACGATGCGATCATTTTCAGCAAGAACGCCACCGGCATAAAAACGGCCAGCGGTAATGAGCAGATCGCCGGGTGGGACGGCGGGCGGATTCTTATTTCCCGGACGCGCCGCTTCCTCGGGGGTGAGGCTGGCCGCCTTAATGACGAGGCGAAAGCCGTCGTCGTGGAGCGGCGCGCCGCACCTGCCGATCGTGTCCACGGTCTCGGTCTCGATGCGGTGACCGGTAATGTCGAGCTGCTCATTCCAGTCGGCGTCGAGCTGCACCCTGCCCTGCTGTTGCTGGACGGCGCGGTAGTGTTTGGCTTGGTTGAAAGTGAGGCGCGTGAAATCGGATTTCATAGGTCGAGAGGTGGAGGTTTACGTGGGGAAAATGAGGCCGGCCTCGAGGCCGAAGCGCAGGTATTCGTCGAGGCTCGCGCGGAGATTGGCTTCGCGCTGGGGTTGTTGGAGAAAGCGGAATGCGCCCATCTCGGCGCCGTCTTCGGCGCCGGTACGCAATTCGGCCGGACAGGTATTGGCCAGCTGTGTATAGGCTGGATGGCCGTAGTCTTCGGCGGTGAAGGCGGGCACGACCCGCGCGCGGACAGCGTGAGCCTCGGCGGCATCGAACACCTGGCCGGCGGCTTTCGCGGCGCGCTCGGCGTTGGCCAAGGCCAGATCGGGCTGGCAACGGTAGCGACGCCCGGTGGCGGATTCCGTGGGGACAAAACAGAACCGCACGCAACCTTCCTGCCGACGCGCGGCAACGATGCGGCCGGTGAAAATGGAATTGCCCGCATCAAGGCGACGGGCCTTGGTGCCGCCAAAGACCGTGCTGTTCTGCACATCGACCTTGCTCGCAGGAGCAGCGATGGCCTGTCCCGCGCTAACATCGTCCACGATGGAGTCCTCGAGAGCGAGAGCGGGCGCTGAGGCGGGGAGCGCGATTGGACCGCAGATCGAGCGGATCAACCGGATGGTGAGGCGTGCGTTTTTCCCCGTGACGGTGAGGCCGCCTTGCGCGGGGACGAGCGTGCAATGCGCGACGCGGAGAAGACCGAGGTGACCGGGAGCGTTGTCGACGGTAAGCGTACCCTCGATGAGCAGACCGTCGAGCGCGAGAGTGCCCGGTGAGTCGCTGCCGGCGGGAGCGGTGCCGTTGATGGTGATATTGCCGAGGATGTGTGGCCGGACTTCGACGGGGTTGAGCTGACCATCGATCCGCTTCTTGCTCCCATCGGATTCCTCGAAGACCGGCCAGTCGGCAGCAACGATGAGAAGCTGGCTGCCCTCGGGAATCTGGATGGAGAGATTTCCCACATAGGTGTGGCTGTCCATTATTGCGATGATGCCGCTTATGCCCGCGGGTTGCGCGTGCCAGTCGGCAATGGCGTCGGCCAGTGTCGGATGAATCTGCCCTGTCGCGACGGGAACAGGCTCGCGCGCGACCCCGACTTGCCAGGTGGGTGCGGCGCCGAGGCCGAGCGCGTTGTCAACGGAATCGCGCCGGTTGTAAGGACCGCCGCCGAGGTCGCCGCTAAAACCAAAGGCGTATCCGACTTTCAGCGCAACGGGCAGCGGGATCGTGTCAGCCCACGCGAGGCGCCCGAGCACGGGATCGACGCCGACGAGGATTGCGTTGCCATCCTCATCTGTCGGGTCGGGCCGCGTGGAGCCGGCGCCGAGGTGGTAAATGCGAATTTTTTCCGCCGGGACTGGGTCGAACGCGCCGCCAGCAATCGTCTGCCGGAACACTTGCACGACAGGCTCAGCGCCGAACCACGTTCCGCGCGGCGCGCCGCCGGCGAGGAGGATCGCGCGGCGCGCTTCGAGTTCGTCGTAGAGCGGGCGACGGCGCAGCGGTCCAGGGACATTGTTTTCCTCTGCGAGATGCGCGACGTCCTCTTCAGTCTGCGGGAGGTTGAAGAGCGGGCGATCCTGGTTTGCGACGGGATTAAAGGTGTAGAAGCCGGCGCCGGCGGAACGCGCGGTGCCGCCCCGGACGAAGTAACTTTGCAACCGCCAAAGGAATAGACCGATATTCGGCAGATTGTGCCGCCCGCGATCGAGCGCGATTCGGCGAACATCGACGGTGTGCGTCGCGCGATCGAAGGCAGTGTTCAGCAACTCGAGTTCGTTCGTGCGACGGAGGTCCGGCGTGCGGACGGCGTCCGTCCGGATGTGGTTGTGGTTTTGGTTCCAACCGAGGATTTGAAAGAACTCGACGGCCCGCGCGGGCCAGCCAGTGCTGTCATGCGCGAGTTGCTCGAGCATGGTCGCTGTGCCTTTGCGACTACGGTAAGCGAGGGTGTTCGCGACGCGGGCGCGCTGACTGAAGGCAGGGGTGGCCGGGAGCGCATGAAGTCCGCGGACGCCGAGGAGATCGCCGATGTACGGGACGACCCATTCTTCACAGGTCTCAATGAACCAGTTATCGAGGAGCCGTTCGATATCGTCCTCGACGATCGCCCCTTGTTCGGCAGCGAGCGCGAGGAGCGCCTTCAACGGCCTGCCTTGGGCGTCATCGCGGATTCGATGAACGGCGGGAAGCAAGGCGTAGAGTTCTTCGGGCGTGCGCGCACTCATAGCGGTAGGTCAGTGAGGGTGATGCCGTCCGGATCGATAAGTAGAAGATCGGCACCCTGGATGGTCGTGGCATCCCAGAACGCGATGCGCGCGGGAATGTTCGGGTGACTGATCGGGTCGAGCCCGTTGAGAGTTTCGAGGTCGACTGCAATTACTCCCGGGACCTTCTGCATAACCGCGAGAACTTCGCTGGCGCTCACGCCCTGGCCGAAGTCACGAGCGTCGAAGGCGAAAGCCGCGATGAGCGCCGCCTTCACGGCGCTGAACACGTCCGCCTGGATTAGATCGCGATCAGCGGCCACGCGGGCGTTGAGGGTGAACGTGCGCGCGATGTGCGGCGAGACGCGCACGGGTTGATCCGCGTGACGTGCGGCGTCAACACCGGCGGTAAGATTCTTGAAGGAGTCGGATGCGGGATCGACAGCATTGCCGCCGGCACCGGCGACGGTGAGGTGAAGGAGCTGACGTTCTCCATTCCACAGCAAAGTGGCCTGCGCTTTGCCGATGCCGGCGAAGGCGCGCGCGAAGTCCTCAAAATCCTGCACGGAAACTATGCGGTCGAGCGTGAGGACCGTGAGCGGCGCGTTGCGGCGCGCGTCGGCAAGTTCCTCAGGATCGCCGGCGCCAGTCGCTGGGATCGGGTTGATTGCGCTCTTGAGGCCGAGGGGGCGCGAAAGAAGCGTGGTAATCGTCCCGGCCTCGACGAGGCCGCCGAGACCGAGGCCAGTGCGGTAGGTGGCGGTGACGTTGTTCGTCCCGGTCGGCAGACGCGCGCCGTTAGATCCGTCGCCAAACTGGACAGCGAGCGGGCCCTCCTCCGCACGACGGGTGATGTAGGCGCGGTCGCTGGGCGCAACTTCGAAAAACGATGGCACTTCATGCCAAAGGACACCTTTCACGCGAACCTCGAGCGTGCTCGCGGCGCCGCCGGGGACGGGTGCGGAAACGTAGGTGAGCGGGTTTTGCTTGAGCGTGAAACGCTGAAAACCGAGCGAGCCGTCGCCTGAGCCGAGCACCTCGTCCTTCTTTGTCTCGCCATGAGTCGCGCGGGCGACGTTGGCGTTGATCACGACGGTATCGCGCCGATAGGTGCCGGTGAGGTTGGCGACGAGACTGATGCGCGTGGTGTGGCCGATATTTTCGACAGTCTTTATTTCTACCACCTCGCTGGCCGCCTCTCCGCTGGCAACGTCGGTGCCTGTGATACTAAGGAGGCGGCCTGGTTTGAGGCCGGCCACGGCCGGGGCCACGAGGATTTCGCCGCCAGCAACGTCATCGGTCCGCGGCTTTTCGGCGAACTCGAGTCGCTCGCTCTCCGCGTAAACGACGGCCGTGCGGACGGCGTCGGTAAACTTGTCCCGGTTCTCACCGGGACCGAGTGTGATCCGCGTCGTCTTGCCGGAGAGGCCGAACTCGGCCCGGGCGGACTCGACAGCCCCGTCGATCCGATAAACCTCCTGATAATCTGGAATCGAGAGGACGAGCCACCCGCGACCGGCAACGATTTTTGGATAAACCGCGTCGAGGTCGAGAGTGTTGGCGATCGGAAAGACTTTGAAGTTAGGCCACTCGGCTTTTTCCTCGGTCGTGAGAACATGGTTCGGCTTTTTTCCGAGATAGGCGTTTCGGGTGAGATCGGGAAGCGCTTTCCAGTCGACCGCGTTGTAGCCGAAAATCGCGGCGCGCTGCCGGAGGGCGTAAACTTCGGCCTTTTTCTGCGCGGGAACCACCGGCGGAATGAATGTGCCAAGGCCGTGATCAAGCGTAACGACGGTGTATCCGGCATTGTCCCCGGAAGTAGCTGGGAGCGGAAAAGTCTCGATCTCGGCGGCGCGGCGGAAGTCCCAGTTTTCGCTCCCGGAATCGTTCTTGCGCTCGTCGCCAATGAAGAGGAGCGCATCGCCAGGTTTAAGTCCCGTCGCGGTCCCTTGGAGATAAACTTTTTTACGCCCAAGCGCGAGCGGGAGCGACGAGACGAAGAGCTGAGGTTTCAGCGCATTCCACTCGGGCCGCGCTTCGATTTCCTCAATAGTCTCGAAGGTCTGTGGCTTTTTGTCCTGGCCGGGGACGTCTTGTGCTTTCGTCCCGACAGCAAGTTGCACGGAAGCAGGCGACCCCGCGACGTTGTCGAGCGTGAACGCGAGGCAGGTGCTCGCGGCGACGCCAGGGCGCAGTTCGTAGCCGATGGCTCGCGCGAGTTCGAGGAGCGAGCGGCGCTCGGTCGCGGTGCGGAGGTAGCCTTCATTGGCAATGCGTTCCTGATAGAACGTGAGCACATCGAGCACGACGGCCCAGGCGTCGAGCAGCGCGATCGCGGGATCGGAAGGGTCGCGCGTAGCGAGAGCGCGAAGAGCAGGGTCGGTCGCAAGGCCGAGATGGAATGCGGCGTTGAAGCGGCCGTGTGTGCCGACACGGTAGGAGAGCCGTTCCAGGCCGGGCGGATTTTTTGGCGCGGGAGTGTCGGCGGAAGGCCCTTCGCAGCAACCGCAATCGTTGAGGATTGGTTCGCTCATAAGCCTCCGTGCAAATCAAATTCGATCTTGCCGTTTTCGGGAAAGTTCGGGTCGCCATCGAGGCGCAGGATTTCCAGGGGAGCAGCGGTGAGGAGGGCGTTGGCCAGCTCGTGATTGGGCCGGCGGCCCCAGCGCTGGAATTTCTTCAACTCGACTGAAGCAATGCCCGGAATGTCCATCGCCGCCTGGTAGACGCGGCTGAGAAAAAGCGACTGGCCGAAAGTGAATTTGTCCGGGTGAAAAAAGCCGCTCGTGCGGTCGGCAAATTCCTGTCGACTGAAGGCGCGACGGAGCGCTGCCAGGACGTCGCTGCGGAAGTAGCCGGGACGCACGCAAACGAGCAGCTCGAGATCGAGTGGCACGTAAATGGGATCGGCGATTTCGAGGTCATAGCCGGCGAGGCGATACCGCTCGAGATGGGCGCGCAGGGCAGTCTTGAAGCGCGGATCGCGCGCGGCACTGAGGCCACCGAGGCGGTCGATCGTAACAAAAACGGTGTGCCAGCTTCCGGTCCAACGGAAGCGCGCTTGCGCTCGTTGCACTCCGCGGAAACGCTGCGCGACCTCCGCCCAATCAGCTTCAGTGACGGCGCGTTCCTGACGGCGAAAGGCCTGGGGTGCGAATTGCCGCACTTGCTCGAAGCTCTCGGGCGTGGTGCCACCCCGCGCGGGCAACGGATTGCGCACCGCAGTGATACTGCCCGGAGGAAAAATCAACGGATCCGCGATGACGTGGCAGAGCGCCGCGGCGCCGAGATTGCCAGTGGTGCCGCTCCCAACGCGGAACGTTGCCGCGAACAGGGTGCCCGCGGTCGGGCGCTTGCCGAGCAAGTCGTCGCCGAATCGTAAGTGCGCGACGCCGTCGGACTCCATCTCGACGACGAACTCCGCCTTAAAGCGATTGCTCGCGAGCAGATGTGGCTGCGGAGACCACGTCTCGTCGGAATCCTTGAGAAAAACAGCCGGTAACGCGCTGTTTGCGGCGAAGGCAAAGGCGTTGACCGCCGGCTGGATCGCCTCGATCGCCCCGGTGAGATCGTCTTTCACGACAACCGCGGAGTGGTCATAAGGCGCGGCAAAAGTAAGATTGGTGCGTCGGAGAGTGGGCCGGTAGTTCCCTTTTTCTGGGACGGCGACGGGATCGAGTTTCTCGTCCGGGAGGGTGCAGCCATGGTCGGCAAGGACGATGTTGCCGCGCGCGATCGAGACGGGGATGAGCTCCCCCTTCGCATTTCCGACTTCAATACGCGCGCTGAGACAAAGGGGAAATGGAAGCGCATCCTCCGAGAGCCAGGTGATTTCGGCGATGAGTTGGTTATCGAGCGGGTCCTTCACCGCGGGACCGAGCGTCACCGTCTCGAGCCGTACGACGTGGCGATGCGTCGGGTCGGCATCAACGGCGAGACCGGTGTCCGGGCTGCAAATTTCCTCGAAGAGCAGCAGATCGCCGGGCTGAAGCGCGAGATCGCCGGCGTTCTTGAGCGTGGCCCGCGTGGCACCTCGCGGAAGGCAACAAGCGGAGTCGCTCCAGGTGTGAAACGCGATCTCGTTATGCGCCTCGATGAGCGTGAGATCGTGCAGAGTTTCGAAAACGACCGCATTGCGAGTAGCGTCAGAAGGAAGGACGGCGGCGAGCGGCGGGAGGTTGGGAAGTCGCGTGGCGAGCGCCGAGCCGACTGGAAGGATATTACCATCGGCGGAAGCGGTCGCCGTAAAGGCGATCCAGGCGCGGGCGTTGCAGCCCTCGCTCAATTGGTAGTCGAGCAGGCGTGCGTGACGGCGGATGGAAACGCGGCGGCGCGCGGTGCCGAGGTATGCCTCGGTCGCGGTAGCATCCTGTTGGTAGCTGAGATGGTCGCCGGCATAGGCGAGGAGTTCGACGAGCGTGACCTGCGTGTCGGCGGGATTGCGCTCGCGCCAGTCGGGCATGAGCGTGCTGAGGCGATCCAGCATGAGACGGCGGAAGCTGGCGTAGTCCTTCGCAAGATAATCGATCTCCGGCTCGGGGAGACGGGCTGGCGGGCAGTCGGTGTCGGCTTTGCAGTCGAATTCATTTGGGCACGCGACCTTGAAGGAGAACTGGATCGCGGAGAGCTGCGGATCGAAGCCCGCGGGCGGGGCGTCC
>Ga0190265_10003103_pt1 | contig 11325 bp, 1 predicted proteins | sample Popmic124T_FD_133135 | JGI IMG/M metagenome (GOLD analysis project Ga0190265, IMG submission 133135) | Populus adjacent soil microbial communities from riparian zone of Indian Creek, Utah, USA - 124 T | ecosystem: Environmental > Terrestrial > Soil > Riparian zone | place: USA: Utah | collected...
ACACCGTCGGCGCCGTGTACCAGGAACTGAGTGCATTCGACCCGATCCGGGGCGCGCTGCTGCATGCTCAGTTCGTCCGTGACGCCCTGCGCGCAGGCGAGCCGCTTCGCGTGCTCCAAGGACTCTCCTGGGAAGTGTTCCACCTGTCGGTCCTCGGAGGAGCCTCGAACGAGCAGCGCGCCCTCGAAACGCTCGACCTGCTGAAGACGCTCGCGACCGAGCTGGGGACCCCGTACGCGGAAGCCACTCGCGACATGGCGCGCGCGGCCTTTGGCCTGTTCTCGGGGCGCTATCCGACCGCGCTCGAGCCCGCCAGAAATGCCGAGCGCGTATTCCGGGACCAGTGCACCGGCGCTTCGTTCGAGTGCGGTTGGGTCACGATGCTCAAGTACTCTGCGCTGGAATTCACCGGTAACTTGACCGAGATGACGCAAGAGGCTCCGCAGCGAGCACGAGAGGCCGCAGAGCGAGACGACCACTTCACGCTCGGCGTGCTCATGATGTCCGTGGCCAACTCGCATCTCGCGGCCGGAGATGCTGCGGCGGCGATGGACTTTCTCAACCAACAGCGGGAAAAGCTGGGAAGCGGATCCACGACCTTCCACCACCTGCTGGTGCACCGCACGGCTGACACACTCCTCTATCAAGGGAAAGCCACGCAAGCCTTGCAGTACGCGACCGATGAGTGGCCGCACATCAAGAGATCGGGTCTCTACCGCGGGCGTTTCATGCGCGCCGTCTGTCACTACATGCGAGCACGCTGCGCGTTTGCTGCTCTGGCAGAGACACAGGACAGCTCCTTGATCGCCGTCGTCGAGCAGGATCTGAAGGTGGTCGCCAGGCTCAACTGCTTCTCGGGCCTGCCATCCTGCCTTCGAGCCGCGTTGGCTCACTCGCAGGGAAACTCCGACGCCGCCGAGAAACTGATGCTGGATGGCCTGGACGCGTTGAAGCGCGACCAACTCGACCGCTATGCGATGTGCGCCACTCGTCGTCTCGGCCAACTGACGCAGGGCAGCGGAGGCGCGGAGCTCATCGCAGAGGCCGACGCCGGACTCCGGTCACAGGGAATCACTTCTCCAGAACGCTGGACGGCCCTGCATCTCGGTGAGTTTGTCCGCCGCTGATCGGGTCACCGACCGCAGGTTGCAAACGGCCCCGCGCGCGCAGACTCGTCAATATCGCGCGGAGGTGCTCCCGGTCGAGGCTCGACCAGCGCAAGTCGCGTTTTGCAAGGACAGCCAGCGTCTGCTCGCAACCGACTCGGACGAGCAGCCGCTGGTCGAATTGCTCCACGGGAAAGAGCTGCTCGAACGGCTGGAGCGGATTCCGCGACGGTCGATCGAACATCAAGCGTCGCCATGTCGAATAGGGCAGCTCCTGGAGCTCGTAGCCGCAGTCTCGAATCCACTGAAACAACTGCTCCATCGTCACGAGCGCCGGACTGGCGATGTGAAAGGCGACATTCGACCACTCGCCCTCGGACGCCAATCGCACGATGAATTGCGCTGCTTCGTCCACCGGCGTCAAGTGTGGAAGAACCAGCGTGCCCGGTTCGAAACACACGTTGTTCTGGACCATCGCCGAGATCGTCGCCACGAATGCCTCTTCGGACGGCATGAAACCATTCCGTCTCGAACCGACCAGCAACCCCGGTCTGAAGATGCAAGTCCTCAACCCGCGTTCTCGGAGGTCGTGCACGACCTTCTCTGCAACCCACTTGGTCTCGGCGTATCCAGTGAGCAGCGAGCCCCAGTTCTCGAGACCGGCATTCTCGTCCGGCGCAGGCGCAGCAAGCCCGGGCGATTCCGCCGCAGCGGCTCGCATGACGTCAATCGACGAGACGAAGCAGAACGACTTGGCTCTCCCCTGGCATGCCAGGCGGATGGCTTCTCGGGTGCCCACGACATTGGGATCGCGCAGCTCCGAATAAGGCAATAGGAAGTCGACCCGCGCTCCGTTGTGCAGCACGAGATCGACGCGGCTGGCCAGATCGTCGAACGCTTCCGGCTCCAAACCGAAGCGCACCTGTTCGAGCGAGCCGACGACCGGAACCACGCGTCCCTCCGGCGCTGTCGCGAGCCCATAGGCGAGAAGATTGTCGAGAATCCGCGTGATCGCAGCGTGCTCGTCAGTCGCTCGCACCAGGCAATACACGACCGCTTTCGTCTGGGTCAGCAACTCGGCGAGCAGATATGCGCCGAGAAAACCTGTCGCGCCGGTGAGAAGGACCCCGTCGAGGCGTCCCGACGCGGGTTGGACCCGATGCGGCCAAAGGCCGTCGCCCAGCAGCGCTTCGCTCGGCAGATCGACGTGCGTGCGCGCACTCGGAGCAGCCGCTGCCAACGACGATGCCGCCTTGCGCCTGGCGTCCAGACTCCGCGCGATTCCCTCGATGGTCGGTTCTCGGAAGAACTCGGATACCGGGACCACCAAACCCAGCTTGGACCAGAGGCGGCTTCGCAACTCCTGCACCATGAGCGAATCCAGGCCCAGGGTCACGAGATTCTCCGCGGCGGAGAGCTGCCGGCCAATCCGCATCACCGCGCCTATCTCGCGAGACAGCCACTCGATGTCTCCAACGTCGTCGACGCACTCCACGTCCTCGATCTTGCGCGGTTCCACGCGTGAAGCCGCGTCGTTGGATGACAACACGGCTGGCGGCTCTTCCGCGGCCGGCGTGCGCCTTTCAATCCAGTGCTCGGTCTGCTGCCACGAGTACTTCGGCACGCACTCGAGGTTGCGATCACCGAGCACCTTGCGAAAGTCGATGTCCATGCCGCGTTCGTACAGCGCGCCAAGGCTTCGGTACATCGACGCGAGGTCCGACTTTCCTCGTTCCAGCGAACCCACCGTCGCGCCGCTCTTGCCCGCGGCACGAAACGCATCCTGAACCGCGCCTCGCAGGATCGGGTGACAACCGATCTCGATCACCGTTCGATACCCATCGGCAAGCGCGAGTCGAAGCGTCTCGGCGAACTGCACCCGGTCGCGCAAGTTGCGATACCAGTAGTCCGCGTCGAGGCCGGCACCGACCACGAGTTGCGCCGCGCAGGTCGAAAACATCGGCAGCCGCGGCGACTGCGGTCGCAGTCCTCTCCACTTCGCGGCGAGATCGTCGCGGACCGCATCGACCTGGGCGCAATGACTCGGCGATTCGATCCGCACCATTCGGTGGAAGATGCCGCGCTTGGCGAGCTCTGCCGCAATGCTCTGCAGGTCCGCGCTGTCGCCGGCCAATACGTTCGTGTCGGTGCTGTCGGTGGCTGCGACCGAGACTCGACCATGCGTACGCTCGGCGAGCTTGCTCGCCTCGACGAGCGGCAACTCGGTGACGAGCATTCCGCCCGAGCCGGCGATCCGGCGCAGCGCAGCGCTCCGCGCGGAAATGACCACGGCGGCATCGTCCAAGGAGAGTCCACCCGCTAGATACGCGGCGCCAACCTCGCCCATGCTGTGGCCCAGGACCGCGGCGGGCACCACGCCCCACGACTTCCACAGCTGCGCCAGGGCAACCTGAACGGCGAAGACGGTGGGCTGAACGATGTCTACTCCCCCGCCGGCGAGCCTTCCGCTGTCGCTCCGAAGCTCGTCCACGAGATCGAGTTGAAGGTGCGGTCGCAGGACTTCCGCGCACTCCGAGATCGCGTCGGCGAAGGCCGGCTCCTGGGCAAGCAACTCCCTGCCCATGCCCAACCAGTGGCCGCCGTGACCGGAGAAGACGAACAGGCAGCCGGGGCCTAAATCGGCCGATGCCGGCGCCGGCGACCGCGACGACGCGGCTTCGCGCAGCGCGGCAGCCAATTCTGCTCTCGTCGCGCCGACGACCGCGAGCCGCTTCTTGAAGTGTGTGCGGGCGACCGCGCCGGTCCAGCACGCGTCCTCGAGGTTGCTGCCGGGGTTGGCTGCCAACCACTGTGCCCAGCGGTCGGCTTGCCGCGCGAGGCCCGCCTCCGTGGACGCGGAGGTCACCAGCAGATGAACGCTTCGCTGCGACGACGTGGTGCTCTGCCGAGCGCTGGCGCGTTCCAGAACCACGTGTACGTTGGTCCCAGTCAGTCCAAACGAACTCACGCCAGCAAGCCGCGGCGATCGGTTCGTCCAGTGCTCGACGCCCTTGCTCGGGACACGCACGGGATGCTCTCCGGACTCGATCGCTGCGTGCGGGTCGACCACCTCCGCCTGCGGAACCAGGCTCCCGCGATCCAGGATCAGGATGGTCTTGATCAGTCCTGCGATCCCTGCCGCAGCCTCGAGATGCCCGATATTGCCCTTGACCGAGCCCACCCACAGCGGGCGCTCGGACGAGTGAGCCGTGCCGTAGACGTCCGTCAGAGCCTGAAGCTCGATCGCATCGCCCAGCAACGTGCCGCTGCCGTGTCCCTCGACATACTCCACGTCACCTGGCGCGACCATGGCGCTGCCGAGCGCCTTGCGGATCACCTGCACCTGCGCAGCTCGGCTCGGGGCCGTAAACCCATTGCTCCTTCCGTCGTGATTCATCGCGCTGCCACGGATCACGGCCAGCACACGGTTTCCGTCGACCTGCGCGCGCTTCAAGGGTTTGAGCACGACCACACCGCAGCCCTCGCCTCGCACGTACCCATCGGCGCGCGCGTCGAAAGGAATGCACTTTCCCGACGCGGAGAGCGCTCCGAGCTTCGCAAGCGCAATCATGGACCGCGGCGACACCAGAAGGTTGACTCCGCCCACGATGACGAGCTCGCTCTCGCCGGTGAGCAGGCTTTGGCAGGCCAGGTGCGTGGCCGCCAACGATGACGAGCAAGCCGTATCGACGATCATCGCGGGGCCGCAAAGGCCGAGGAAATACGCGATCCGGCCGGCAGCGGCGCTCGGCGTGTTGCCGGGGCCGGTGTGGGCCTCGATCTCACCGATCAGATCGAGGTAGTCCGTCGACGAGACACCGACGAAGACGCCGGTCGAAGTGCCCTCCAGGCTTCCTGGAACGATACCGGCATCCTCCAGGGCTTCCCATGTCGTGTGCAACAGCAGGCGGTGCTGTGGATCCATCATGCGTGCTTCACGCGGGGAGATGCCGAAGAACTCGGCATCGAACTCGTGTAGCCCATCGATCAGGCACGCCGTCTGCGTCGCAGCCGATCCGCTCTCGCGGCCGGCCGCAGCCTGGTACGCCCGCAATCCACGATGGAGCTCGACGCGGCTTGGCGGCAGGGGCGCGGCCGCACTGGCACCCTGGGTCAGCAATCGCCAGTAGGCCTCTGCATCGACCGCGTGACCGGGGAATCGACAGCCCACGCCGATCACCGCGATCGACTCGTCCAGCGAGCCATCGGAGCGAAGCGATCGCCCGCGCGGAGGGTCCGTTCGGGCCGCGCGGGCCTGAAACGCAGCCAGCACGGCGTCCGCGAGGTCGCCCACTGTCGGATGGTCGAACAGAAAGGTCGCGGTGATCGGACGGTTCAAGGCATCCGACAGGGCTGCGGCCACCGCCGTCGCGCGCGCGGAAGTCAATCCAAGGTCGCGAAACGGGACGTCCGCGGGAACCTCGTCGAGCATCGCCTCGGCCGCTTCGTGATCGAGCGCCGCCAGCAACAAGCGCGATACGTAGAGGACACAGCAAGCCCGGCGCTGCTGGGGCTGGCGTCGCCGCAGCTCCTCCGCAAGCTCGCCGATCTCCCTGACTCCGAGCAACCGAGCCGGCGCGCCGGCGGTGGTCGCGACACTCGCTCCCGCGATCGCCAGGCCATGCACGAACCCGACAGCCTGGCCTTCTCTCTCTGCCAAGAGCAGCAGGCGGTTCACGGCATTCGGCAGCACAGGTCCGAGTTGCACGATCCGGACGCGATCCACACGCGCCCCCGGCTCGCAGACGTGAAACGCCTCCGCGGCCGAGGCCACGAGCTCGCCTGCGATCCCCACCCGGGACGCCCAAAAGTTCGCGAGCAACCAGCCACAATCGACGATCTGCGGGTGCAGGCGATAGGAACGCCAACTGCCATCGGTGAACCGAATGCTGGCTCCCACCCCATCGTCGCAGAGCTCGACACGCTCGAGACACGCCGGGACGGATTCGACGACTGCACCCGATGCCCTCAGGTCCTGCACGACTCGGTCCGCGGCCATGGACACGCCGGAGCCAGACACCTTGGCCTTCTCGCGCAAGAGCTCCTGCCAGGCGCCTTCATCGAAGCGAGAAACCTTGCCGACCAGGTGCTTCACGGCGTGCGTCTCGGGCGCACCCGGAACGAAGCTGCTGACCTCGAGGCGCCGCGTCGCCGGGTCGACCGTGGCCAGACAACGGCGCGGACCGCTCAAGCGCAGCGGAGGGCCGAAACGAAGCTCGTGGATTCCGTAGCCCGGAAACGCCGCGTTCACGGCATGAGCCGCGAGTTCCAGCAACACGCCGAGGGCCACGTCGGGTACGCGCGTCGCGTCGAACTCCGCGTCGCCGTCGCTGGGCGCATACTCGAACTCGACCTCAACACGCCCGCTCGTCGCCATCGCGTCTTCTGCCGCGATTCACGTCGTGGCAGTTCCCTCACATCAGGGTTTCGCGCAAACCCCGAAACCTTTCACTACACCGTTGCTCTCTTTGTCAGGGGTGCCCCCAAGCATGTCAGCACATCCCCTCGCCGCGTCACCGCGCATCGGTGCAAGGGTCAGGACGATCGCCTGGACGCAGGGAGTTGCGTCTCGGCTCACAGTGTCGAGCTTGTAACGATTGCATTGCAGGTCGAACGCGGAACTAGGCAGAGCTGCTCGGGGGGAACACCAGCGACTCGCAGGGTCGTGCTGCCCAAGCCGAGGAAGCACGCGCGTCACGCGAGCGTGTAGCACGGCGCGGCGGCATACGTCAAATAGAGAGTGTCCCAAAGAAGGCTGCCCAGCGCGTCGTCTCGAGGCGCCAACGGGTCTGAATCGCTGGCGTGCGCGAACCGCGCAACGCCCTGCACTGCGTCGTTGCTCAGACCAACGGTTGTCGCCCGCGGTGTCGTGCAGTCTGGTTAGCAGAGCTAGCCAAGGTGAGATCGATCTGCGCGCGATCCCTTTCGCTGGCGAAACGAGGATGTTTAGATGAGCACCCGTTGGCCGGGCCGCTAGCCTGCTCCCGCGCGGACGCGAGACCGCCGCTGACGGTTCGAGCCGAGACCACAGCGCAAGCCGACATGGAGACATTCGTCGAGGTCGTGGAGCGACACGCCAGCGAGCGCGGCTCGCGCCTGGCCTACACCTTCCTGCCGGACGGCGAGATCGGCCGTCACGAGGGGCTCACCTTTGCCGAGCTCGATGCGCGCGCGTGCGCGATCGCGGCGGAGCTGTCGGCGCACGGAGTTGCGGGCCAGCGCGTGCTCGTGCTCTGTCCGGCTGGACTCGAGTATGTAGTCGCGCTGGTCGGCTGCTTCTACGCAGGGGTCGTCGCGGTGCCGGCCTACCCGCCCACGCGGATCGGGCTCGCACGCACGCTGCCACGCATCCGCGCAATCGCCGAGGACTGCAACCCGGCGGCCATGATCGTCACGCGCGCCGTACACGAGCTGATGCGCGTCACCCCGGAACAGAGTGCCGCACTGTCCGGCTTGACGCTGATCATGGCCGACGCGACGCGTCCAGGCGCCGCGCCGCCGTTCGAACGCAGGCCCTGCCGTCCCGAAGCGGCCGCGGTTCTCCAGTACACCTCCGGGTCGACATCGCGACCGAAGGGTGTGTTGCTGAGCCACGCACAGGTTCTCGCAAACCAGCAGATGATCCGCGCGGCCGGCGCGCTGCCGGGAGGCGACGTGTGGCTGAGCTGGCTCCCGCCGTATCACGACATGGGGCTGATGGGCGGAATCCTGGCGCCGCTCTGCATCGGCGATCACGCCGTCCTCATGCCTCCCGAGGCCTTCATCCGCAAACCGAGGCGCTGGCTCGAGGCGGTGAAGCACCACCGCGCATCGGTCCTGCTCGGGCCGAACTTCGCATTCGACCTGTGCGTACGCCGGATTCCCGTCGAGGAGCGCGCAGGCCTCGACCTGTCGAGCGTGCGCCTGATCTACAACGGTGCCGAGCCGATCCATGCGGCCACGCTCGACGCGTTCGCCGACGCGTTCACAGCGCACGGCTTTCGCAGCGAGGCGTTCTATCCGTGCTACGGCATGGCCGAGGCCACGTTGATCATCTCCGGCGGTCCGGCCGGCGCTGGCCCGGTCGTGCGCACGTACCGCGCCGAGGGGCTGGAGCAACGGCTGGCGCTCCCGACGCCGCAGCTTGCGAGCGTGCAAGCCGACGTCACGGGCGCGCAGTCGCCGCGGCGTCTGGTCGGCTGCGGGCGGGCGCTGCTCGACGAGCAGATCCGGATCGTCGATCCGGACAACCTGCGCGGTCTGCCCGAACGCTCGATCGGAGAGATCTGGGTCGCCAGCCGATCGGTCGCGTCGGGCTACTGGAACCGGCCCGAGGAGACCGTCGAAACCTTTCAGGCGCACACCGCCGATACCGGTGAGGGACCGTTCCTGCGCACCGGCGATCTGGGCTTCTTCGACCGAGGCGAGCTGTTCATCACCGGCCGGCTCAAGGAGCTGATCATCGTCCGCGGGCTCAACCACTATCCGCACGACATCGAACGCACGGTGCAGGCCGTCAACCCGGCGCTGGTGCGTGATGCGGGCGCGGCCTTCGCGCTCGACGCCGCCGACGGCGAGCAGCTCGTGGTCGTGCAGGAGCTCGACAAGCGTACCGGCGTCGACGCGGGCGCCGGTGCCGACGCTCTACTCGCGCAGGTCGCGCAGGCGATCCGCGATCAGCACGATCTGGCGGCGGCTGCGCTGGTGCTGATCAAGCGCGGCAGCCTGCTCAAGACCTCGAGCGGGAAGGTGCGGCGCAGCGCGGTTCGCGCCGCCTTCCTCGCCGGCGAGTTGCAGGTGGTGGCGCGCTACCAGCAGGCGGCGGCCCGCGCGCCGGCGCGCGCCGCGGCAAGGCCGCGCAGCGAGCCCCCTGCGCGCACGCATACGCGTCCGGTCGTCCAGCGCGAGCGGCTGATCACCGAGTGGCTGCGCCAGCACCTGGCCACGAAGCTCCGGCTCGACGCCGACGCCATCGATCCGCGGCAGCCGCTCGCGCGTTACGGCGTCGACTCGTTGATCGCGGCCGAGCTCACCGAAGAGCTCGAACGCTGGCTTGGAACCGAGCTTCCGGCAACGATCTCGTACGACAACCCGACGATCGCCGATCTGGCGCGAGCGCTCGCCGACCCGAGCCGCGAGCCTCCCGGCCGCAGGCGCCGCTCCACGCCCGAGCTGGTGACCCCCAGCGCTGCGCAGCCGGATGACCCGATCGCGATCGTGGGCATGGCCTGCCGCTTGCCCGGCGCGCCGGACCTGCGCAGCTTCTGGTCGCTGCTGCGCAACGGAGTGGACGCCATCGGCGAAGTGCCGGCGGAGCGCTGGGACGCGGAGGCGCTGTATGACGCGGAGCCCGGCACGCCGGGCAAGATCTGTAGCCGCTTCGGGGGCTTCATCGATCACATCGACGAGTTCGATGCGGCATTCTTCGGCATCGCGCCGCGCGAAGCCGCGCACATGGATCCGCAGCAGCGGCTCTTCCTGGAGGTGGCGTGGGAAGCGCTCGAGGACGCCGCCGAGTCGCCGGCTTCGCTCGCCGGAAGCGACACCGGAGTGTTCGCCGGCGTGTGCAGCAGCGACTATGCGATCCTGTACGGGGGCGATCTGCGGCTGGTGGACCGCGACTACGGCACGGGCAGCGCGCCGAGCATCGTGGCCAACCGGCTCTCGTATGCGTTGGACCTGAAGGGACCGAGCGTGGCGTTCGACAGCGCCTGCTCCTCGGCGCTGGTCGCGCTCCAGAGCGCGTGCCAGAGCCTGCGCAACGAGGAGTGTGGGCTGGCGATCGTGGGCGGCGTCAACGCCGTGCTGGCGCCCGAGTCGAGCGTCTACTTCTCGCAGCTGGGCGCGCTGGCACGCGACGGTCGCTGCAAGACATTCGACCAACGCGCCGACGGCTTCGTGCGCAGCGAGGGCGCGGGTGTCGTGGTGCTCAAGCGGCTCGCCGCTGCGCTGGCCGACGGCGACCACGTCTACGCGCTGATCGCCGGCAGCGCCGTCAATCACGACGGGCGCAGCAACGGCCTGACGGCGCCGAGCGGGCTCGCGCAGCAAGAGGTGGTGCGGCGCGCGCTCCACGCCGCCGGTATCCGTCCCGCCGACCTCGACTACGTCGAGGCGCACGGCGTCGGCACGCCGGTGGCCGACGCGGTGGAGCTGCGCGCGCTCGCAGCGGTGATGGCGGAGCGGCTGCCGGATCGGCCGCTGCTCGTCGGATCCGCGAAGACGAACGTCGGCCACCTGGAGGCGGCGTCGGGTATGGTGTCGCTGATCAAGGTGGCGCTGGCCCTGCAGCACGAGGAGCTCCCGCCGCACCTGCACCTGCGCGACGTGCACGCGGACATCGGCATCGACACGCTTCCGATCGAGGTACCGACGCTGCCGACCGCATGGCCGCGCGGTGCGCGACCGCGCTTCGCCGGCGTGAGCGCGTTCGGCTTCGGCGGCACCAATGCCCATGTCGTGCTGCGCGAAGCGCCGGCGACGGCGCCCGCGCTCGAGGTCGTCGATCGCCCGCTACACCTGTTCGCGCTCTCGGCCAGGAGCGACGCCGCGCTGCGCCGGCTCAGCCAGCGCATGGCCGGCCATCTCGCCGGTCTGCGCGAAGCTCGCGTCGCCGACGTCTGCTTCAGCGCGAACGTCGGACGCGCTCACCTGACGCACAGACTGGCGCTGTCCTGCACAGACCTGTCCGACTTGCGCGCCCGGCTGACGACCTGGGCGAGCGGAGGCCGGCAGGCGCGTGCGCATGCGGGTGAGATCAAGCCGGCCGCGCGCTTGCACGTTGCCTTTGCATTCCGGGACGGCGGTGTGCCGGCGGGTGCCGGCCGGGCGCTCCACGCCTGCGATCCGCGGTTCCGGCAGGCGCTCGACCTGTGCGGAGAGTGGCTGGGCTCGGCGCTCGAACGACCGCTGCTGGAGCTGCTCTTTGGCGGCGAGTCCGAGGTCCTGCGCGCGGCGCGCGCGCGGGCCAGCCATGCGCACGCCGCGCAGGTCTCGCTGCAGTACGCGACCTACGTCGTGCTGCGCGCGATCGGGCTCGAACCGATCGCGGTGTACGGCGCGGGCGCCGGCGAGTACGCGGCGGCGGCGGCGGCGGGCGTGCTGAGCTGGGAGCAGGCGATCGCCCTGGCGACCCGGCGCGGTCTGCTCCACGAGGGCCTCGCGCAGGGTGCGGAGCAGAAGCTGAGCGTGCGCCAGCTGCGCAACGAGCTCGCTGCGGTCGACTACCTCGCGCCGAGCG
>Ga0190265_10003104_pt1 | contig 11321 bp, 8 predicted proteins | sample Popmic124T_FD_133135 | JGI IMG/M metagenome (GOLD analysis project Ga0190265, IMG submission 133135) | Populus adjacent soil microbial communities from riparian zone of Indian Creek, Utah, USA - 124 T | ecosystem: Environmental > Terrestrial > Soil > Riparian zone | place: USA: Utah | collected...
CGGCCTCGATGGTCTCGCCGATGCTCACGATCTTCGAGGGGTGCCGGACGTTGCGGGTCCAGCTCATCTCGGAGATGTGCACCAGGCCCTCGATCCCCGGCTCGATCTCGACGAACGCGCCGTAGTTGGTGATCGAGACGACCTTGCCCTGCACGCGGGTGCCGACCGGGTACTTGGCGGCCACGTTCTGCCACGGGTAGGACTGCAGCTGCTTCATGCCCAGGCTGATGCGCTCGCGCTGCCAGTCGATGTCGAGGATCTTGACCTCGACCTCGCGGCCGATCGCGACCATCTCGGTCGGATGCGAGACCCGGCCGTAGGACATGTCGGTGATGTGCAGCAGGCCGTCCACACCGCCGAGATCGATGAACGCGCCGAAGTCGGTGATGTTCTTGACCACGCCCTTCCGGACCTGACCGACGGCGAGCTCCTTCATGAGGTGCTCGCGCTTGTGGGCCCGCTCGTTCTCCAGGATCACCCGCCGGCTGACGACGATGTTCCGCCGCCGCTTGTTCAGCTTGATGATCTTGAACTCGTAGGTCTGGCCCAGCAGCTCGTCAATATTGGGCACCCGGCGGAGCGCGATCTGGCTGCCGGGGAGGAACGCGTCCACGCCCATCAGGTTCACGACCACGCCGCCCTTGATCTTCTTGACCAGGGTGCCTTCGACCGGCTGATCGCTCTCGTGGGCGACGCGGATCTTCTCCCAGACCCGCATGAAGTCGGCCTTCTTCTTGGAGAGGACAACCGCCCCCTCCTGATCTTCCAGGTGCTCCAGGAAGACCTCGACCTCATCGCCTTCTTTGAGTGACTGGGGATCCTTGAACTCATCGAGGGGAACCGATCCCTCGGACTTGAAACCGACATCGAGGATGACGGCGTTTTCCGTGACGCGAAGGACCTTGGACTTGACGATCTCGCCTTCGACGATCTGCGACATCGTGCCCTCGTACATCGAGAGCATCTGCTCGTAATCCGCGTCGGAATATTCTTCGTCGTAGAGGTCCTGCCGGACACGCAAACCGCTGGGAGAGGCGAACTGTTCGGTCGAGGGTTGAAGTTGATCGAGCATTCGGGGCGTACCATCCTAGGTTGTGCGCCGAGGCGATGCACGGCCGCGGGCTGGGGTAGTGACCAACGCGAGCGGGTGTGCTCGTGAGGTAGCCTTCAAGGATAACCCGGCGATGACCCCAACGCAACGTGGGATATGAACTTGGGAGACCTGAGAGCGGGAGGGGTCAGGCGCGGGAGCCGAAGATCGGCCGAGCCAGCTCGACGATGAACCGAACCTGGTCGGGGAAGGCCATGGTGGTGGTATCGAGGGGGACCGCGTCGGGGGCGGCCCGGAGGGGCGCCACGACCCGGCTCGAATCGGCCTGGTCCCGGGCAGCCAGGGCCGCCGCCTCCGCCTCGATTCCGCCCTGGTCCACCGGGTTGCCCCGCTGGTTGATCCGCCGCCCGGCCCGCGCTTCGGCCGACGCGGTCAGGAACACCTTGAGCTCCGCGTCGGGGAATACCACGGTCCCGATGTCCCGTCCATCCACGACGACGTCGCGCCCCGCGCGCACCATCGCCCGCAGCCGGGTGTTGATCCATTCGCGGACCACCGGGACGGCGGACACCGCGGACACCCGCGCGGTCACCTCCGCGCCGCGGATCTCGGCGTCCACCGGCTCGCCTTCCAGGTAGGCGGCGAACCCAGCTCCGTCGGGCTGCAGCATCAATCCCCGGTCTTCGGCCGCGCGCAGTATTCCCTCGGCCCCCACCACCCCGAGCGGATCCTCGCCGGCCTGAGTGCGTCGAGCCGTTTCCCGGATGCCGACCAGCGTCACCCCGCGGTACAGCGAGCCCGAATCGAGATGCGAGAAGCCCAGCGCCTCCGCCACCGCGCGAGCGGTGGTGGACTTGCCCGAGGCCGACGGGCCGTCGATCGCGATCACGCCACCCTTCATCGCGCGCTCCTGCCGGTGATCCGGCGCAGCGTTCGGGGGAACCCGGGGAAACTGACGGCGGCACACGCCATGTCGTCGACCGCGACCCGCGCGCCGGGCAGGGCGCCGAGGACCGCGAACGCCATCGCCATCCGGTGATCGCCGGCGGTGCGGACCCGTCCGCGCGGCGGCGCCGCGACGCCTTCCACATGGAGGTCGTCACCGCGAACCTCCGCCTTGCCCCCGACCGCGCGGAGGTTTTCCGCGATGAGACCGAGTCGGTCGCTCTCCTTCACCCGCAGCTCGGCGACGTCGCGAAACACGGTCTCGCCCGCGGCGCGGGAAGCGACGACCGCCAGCAGCGGGATCTCGTCGATGAGACCGGGGATCTCGCCAGCCGCCACTTCGGTGCCCTCGAGCCGCGCGGGACGGGCAACCAGGTCGGCCACCGGCTCGCCGAAGCTCACGTCGTCCGCTTCGACGGCGACCGGCGCACCCATGCGCTCGAGCACGCGGAGAAAGCCGGTGCGTGTCGGGTTCACGCCGACGCCCGCGATGCGGAGCTCGCCGGCTTCGGCGAGGACGGCGGCGCCCACCAGGAACGCGGCGGACGAGGGATCGCCGGGCACCTGGATGTCGAACGGCTCGATCCGGCCGCCGGGGCGGAACTCGATCCAGCCCTCGCGCTCCGTCACCTCGTAGCCGAACGCGCGGAGCATCCGCTCGGTATGGTCGCGCGAGCGTCCGCCGGGCTCCCGCAGGTCCACCGGCACCTCGCCGACCAGGCCGGCCAGCAGGAGGGCGCTCTTGATCTGGGCGCTCGAGACCGGCATCGCGTACCGCAGCGGGCGCAGCGCGCCGCCCCGGATCGTGAGCGGCAGGCCGTCGCCGCTCCGTTCCTCGAAGCGCGCGCCCATCTCGGCGAGCGGCGTCGTGACGCGGCGCATCGGGCGGCGGCGCAGCGAGACATCGCCGGTCAGCGTCGCGCGGAAGCGGTGGCCGGCCAGCAGGCCGAGCAGGAGCCGCGTGGTGGTGCCGGAGTTGCCGCAATCGAGCGTCCGGTCCGGCGTGCGAAGCCGGCCGCGGCTCCTCACCGTGACGACCTGGCCCTCGCGCAGCGGCGAGATCGCGACGCCGAGCTGGCGGAGGACCCGGGCGGTGGATTTCGCGTCGAGCGACGTGAGCGCTCCGCCGACATGACTGGGGCCCCGGGCCAGCGCCGCGAACAGCAGCGACCGGTGGGTGATGCTCTTGTCGCCCGGCGCGCGTACGGTTCCGCTCACCTTCATCGGTCGAGGCCGAGGCGGAAGACGCGGGCGGTCTCCAGATACAGCTCCAACCCTTGCCGATCGCCTGCCCGGAGCAGCTGCCGCAGGTCGTCCACCTCGGTTGCCACGCTGCCGAGGGCCTCAACCACGTGGTCCCGGTTCTGCAGCAGGATATCCACCCACAGGTCCGGATTGCTCGCGGCCAGCCGGGTGGTGTCCCGGGCCCCGGTGCCATAGGTAACCCCGCCGAGCTGCCGGTCCGAGAGCGCCTTGGCCAACGCGAACGCCACAGCCTGGGGAAGGTGGCTGGTCCAGGCCAGCTGGCGGTCGTGCGCCGCGGCATCGATGAGGATGGGCTGCGCCTCCAGGACCTCCTCCCAGAACCGCATCACCCCCCGGGCGGTCTGCGGCCCATTGGGGCTACCGGTCTCGCAGACGTAGACCACGCAGCCCCGCAGCCGGTCGGGACTCGCCCCCTCGAAGCCGGAGACATGGGTCCCGGCCAGCGGGTGGGACCCGGCGAAGTGGTCGCCGATGCCGGAGTTGGCCGCGGCGGCCATGACCGCCGTTTTGACGCTGCAGACGTCGGTCAGGACGGCGCCGGACTCAAGAGAACGGGCCAACCGGCCGATAAGATCGAGGGTCGGGGCGGGCGGCACGGCGAGAACGACCAGGTCCGCGCCACGCACCGCCTTGACTGGGCTGTCGGCAATCTCGGAGATGGCGGAGGCTTTCAGCGCCGCCACCCCCTCGGTTCGCGAGGGCGAGTAGCCTACGACGCGGGGCACGCCGGCGAGGCGGGACTGCCAGGCGAGCGATCCGCCGATCGCGCCCAGACCGATGACCGCCAGCGAGGATGGGCGCACTGATCAGGAGCCCCTGGAATTCGGCACGCCGAGACTCCCGCCCGGATGAGGCGGCAGCGGCCGCCGTTGGTGACCAGAGAACAGGCCAGCAACGTACCGATATGGCAATTGATTCTCAACGCGCTCCGCGCGCGCAAAAACCCGTCGCCGACGATTCGTGGCTGGGACCTCTCCTGGTCGCGAACGGCGTGCTCACGCCCCGCCAGGCCGAGCGCCTGGCCGAGCGGGACGGCGGCTCGCTGTGGGTCGCGGCCGTGACCGACGGCGTGGCCGACGCGGCGATCGTCGCGGCAGTCTCGCGCGCCTTTCGGGTGGCGGCGGCCGATCTCGCGACCGCCGACAGCCGCACCATCACGCTGCTGCCCGAGGCGCTGGCCCGGAAGCACCAGGTCGTTCCCATTTCCGCCGACGACCGGGTCATCCGGGTCGCCACGGCCGATCCGCGCAACCTCGACCTGGAGCAGACGCTCCGCTTCGTCACCGGCCGGGACGTGGTCTTCCAGATCGCGTCGCCCGCCGCGCTGGCCGCGCGGCTGGACGAGATGTACCGCCCCGAGCGCGCCATCCAGCGGATCCTCGGCGGCTTGGAGCCGGCCCGGATCGAGGCGGTGGATGCCGCGACGACGCAGTCGGGCGGCGGTGATACCGCGCTCGACGCGCCGGTGGCGAAGCTGGTGGACGCGATGATCAGCGACGGCGTCCGCGAGGGCGCGAGCGACATTCACGCCGAGCCCACCGAGGGCGGCGTGGTGGTGCGCTACCGGGTCGACGGCGTGCTGCGCGAAGTCATGCGCCTTCCCGCCTCCGCCGGCTCCGCGCTGGTCCGGCGGGTGAAGGTCTGGGCCAAGCTCGACGTGACCGACCCGCTCCGTCCCCACGACGGCCGCGCCACCGCCCGGGTGGACGATCAGGTCGTGGATCTCCGCGTCTCGACGATCCCCGTCGCGCGCCGGGGCGAGAAGGTGGTCATCCGGATTCTCGACAAGACCAACCTGCGCGGGACCCTCGGAGACCTGGGTCTGCCGGCCCGCGAGCTGGACGTCATGCGGCGCCTGATGGGCCATCGCGAGGGCATGATGCTGGTGACCGGTCCGACCGGCAGCGGCAAGACGACCACGCTCTACGCCGCGCTCAACGAGCTGCGCACGGGCAAGGTCAACATCGTGACGGTCGAGGACCCGGTGGAGTATGACGTCGCGGGGATCTCGCAGATTCAGGTAAACGAGGCGCAGGGGCTCACCTTCGCCAAGGCGCTTCGCTCGGTGCTGCGGCAGGATCCGGACATCGTGCTGGTCGGCGAGATCCGTGACTTCGAGACGGCGACCACCGCGGTACAGGCGGGCTTCTCCGGCCACTTCGTGCTCTCGACCCTGCACACCAACGACGCGCCGTCGGCGGTCATGCGGCTGCGCGACATGGGGATCGACGCCTTCAAGATCGCGGCGGTGCTGAAGGGCGTCGTGGCGCAGCGACTGGTGCGGAAGCTCTGTCCCAAGTGCGCGGAGACGATCCCGGTCTCGGCGCTCCCGGCCGACGCGCGGCCGCCCGCGGGCCGGAAGGACGTCGTCATCCGCCGCGCGGTGGGCTGCAAGGCCTGCGACGGCATCGGCTATCGCGGCCGGGTGGCGATCCTCGAGATCATGCCGGTGGACGAACACGTCGCCCGCTTGATCGACCAGGGCGCGCTGCCCGACGTGCTGACCGCCGCGGCGCGGAAGATCGGGATGTACACGCTCTGGGAGAGCGGGCTGGAGCGGGTCTACGAGGGCACGACGTCGCTGGAGGAAGTGATCCGGGTGCTGGGCGAACGGGTGCAGGACGACGGGCCCGCCGTCGCGCCGACAGGCCAGTCACATGGGCCGCAGTCCGTGCCGGCCGCCGCGCCGATCGTGCCGATCGCCCTGCCGCCGGTGGAAGCAGCGGGCCCGGTGCGGGTCCTGGTGGCGGACGACGATGCCCAGATGCGCCGCCTGATCCGCGGCGTGCTTCAGCGCGACGGGTTCGAGGTCCAGGAGGCCGCCGACGGGCTGGATGCCCTGGAACTGGCGCAGCAGGGCGGCGTGGACCTGGTCATCCTGGACGTGGACATGCCCCGGCTCGATGGTCTGGGCGTGCTGGAAGAGCTCCGGGCCCAGGTGAAAACCGCCTGCCTGCCGGTGATCATGTTGACCGCACAGCACGGCGAGACCGAGGAAAAGGCCTTGGATCTCGGCGCCCACGACTACCTCACCAAACCGGTGCAGACCCGGTCGCTGGTGGCGCGAGTCCGGGCGGTGCTCAAGCGCGTAAGCTCCTGATTCGCAGCGGGTTTCTTCAATGGGGCAAGCCGGTTCCGACCCGCGCCCAGACCCGAATTTCGGGTGAGATGGCGTGGATTTTGCCCCCGGAGTGCAAATCGTGGCGAGGATTCTGATCGTCGAAGACAGTCCCGACAACATGAAGCTGTTTCGGACCCTCCTGACCCTGAAGGGTCACGAGGTCACGGGACTGCCGGGTGGGGAAGGGCTGCTCGACACGATCGCCCGGATCGATCCCGAGCTGGTGCTGATGGACATCCAGCTTCCCGGCAAGGACGGTTTCGAGTTGCTCGCCGAGATCCGTGGTTCAGCGCATGCCGGCGCTCGGGTGCTGGCGCTGACCGCGCACGCGATGAGCGGCGACCGGGAACGGGCACTGCATGCGGGCTTCGACGGCTACATCACCAAGCCGATCGACATCCGCGGCTTTCCCGAGATGGTACACCGCGCACTGGCCGGCGAGAAAGTCTCGAACTGAACGTCGGAACCTCACTCGACCGCAGGCATGGCCCCGATGAACAAGGAGAAAAGCGGAACCGCCACTACGCCCGGCGCCTCGCCTGAGAAGCAGGCGCTGCTCGAGGCGTTCGACGGCGTTCTGAAGAAGCAGGCGCTGGACCGCGAAGCCGAGCAGCGCGAGGCCGCGGCCCAGCGCCGGAGCCGCGGCGGCGTGCGTCCAGCCGTGCTGGCGCTGATGGGCGTGGTCATCGCGCTCTGCGCCTATCTGTATCTGCAGAGGCCGGAGTGGCTCTTCCCCACGAACGGCACCGAGTCGGTGGCGATCAAGGAGGCCAGCCTTCGGATCGGCATGTCGAATGTCGCCCAGCACATCGAGCGATACCGGGCGCAGACCGGCAAGCTGCCCGCGACGCTCGTCGACGCCGGCGCGCTGGTGGAGGGCATGAACTACCAGCCGTTGGATTCCGCCGACTGGCGCCTGATCGGCACCGACGGGGGCATCGAGCTCACCCTGGGCTCGGGCGAGCCCCTGCCCCGCTTTCTCGGCCACAGCTTCGAAGTGATTGCCCGGAGAACCCCATGACGCGGCGCCGGGGGTTCACCTTCATCGAGATCCTGATCGTCATCATCGTCCTCGGCATCCTGTCGTCCCTGGCGCTGCTCAAGTACATCGACCTGAAGCACAAAGCCTACTCCGCCAGCGCGACGGCCGACCTCCAGGCGGTGCGCCTGGCGGCCTACAGCGCCTGGTTCGAGCACGGCGCCTGGCCCAACGAGACGGGCGCCGGGACCGTTCCTCCGGCACTGGTGCAGTACCTCCCCGTGGGCTTCAGCTTCTCCAAGCCGGAGTACACGCTCGACTGGGACAACTTCGTTCCGCCCGGCGGCGGACCGAGCGGCGCCATGCAGCTCGGCGTGGTGCTGAGCTCCAGCAATACCAAGCTGATGAAGGCGCTGCAGGACCACCTCGGCACCAAGGCGCCGTTCTTCGTGGTGGGCGGCACCCTCACCTTCGTGATCATCGGGCCGGACGGCCGGATCTAGCCACTCAACGTCGCAACGCCTTCCGCAGGGCCTCGAGCTCCGAGGGAGGCCCCGGATACCGCGGGTCCATGCGCTCCAGTGTCTCCGTCACCGTGCGGGCCACCAGGACGTCACGGACCCGCTTCGCATCCGCGGGTACGACGTACCAGGGCGCCGCCGGTGTGCTGGTGCGCAGGATCATCTCCCGATACGCCTCGGTGTAGTCGTCCCAGAGGTCCCGCTCCTTCAGATCGCCCGCGTTGAACTTCCAGTATTTCTCGGGATCCTCCAGCCGCGCCAGCAAGCGCTCCCGCTGCTCCTCCCGCGAGATGTGCAGCATGAACTTGAGGATCACGGTGCCGTTCTCGATCAGGATCCGCTCGAACAGGTTGATCTGCTCGTACCTCGCCCGCCACACCGACTCAGGAACCAGCCGGCGGACGCGCACCACGAGCACGTCCTCGTAATGGGAGCGGTTGAAGACCCCGATGGCCCCGCGCGGCGGCACGGCCTGGTGCACCCGCCACAGGTAGTCGTGCCGTAGCTCCAGCTCGGTCGGGGCCTTGAAGCTGGTGGCGGTGACGCCGAGCGGATCGAGCGGGCCGAAGACCTTCCGGAGGGTACCGTCCTTGCCGGAGGCGTCGCGGCCCTGCAGCACGACCAGCACCGCGCGGGCCCCCTCCGCGTGCAGCGCCCGCTGCAGCGCGTCGAGCCGCTCGGTGAGTCGGTCCAGCTCCTCGTCCAAGTCCTTCTTGGAGGCATCCTCAGCGGAGCGAAGCCGGGCATCCTCATCCCTGAGCGGTGGGGCGACGCCTGGGTCAGCGGGGTGAAGACGCATGACGGGCTCCGGGAATCAGGAAGCGGAATCGTCGAGCAGCAGCGCGACCGGGAGGATGCCGAAGAGCTCCGATACCCGCAACCCGGCCGCGGCGTCGGCCTGCAGCGCGGCGCCGCTCAGCGTACAGCGCCACCGCGACGGCCAGCCCGCAGGGAGCCGGAGCGTGGTGCCCTCCCACAGCGCGGCGTCGGTCGGCGCACCACCGCCGACCACGTGGGAGGCGATGAGCCGCGGCACCACGACAATCATCCTGGCGCCGTCGTCCCCCCGGCCGAAGGCGAGGACGCGCTCCGCGGCCGGCCCGGAGGCATCCAGCGGCGCGTAGTGCGGCGACCGAAACGGCGCGGGCCGCTCGCGTCGAGCCGCGAGCCCGGCGCGGAGAACGTGGAGCTTGAGCCGTCCGTTATTGGGCGTGGCCATGAGCGAGCGCAGATAGCCTTCGCGGCGGGCACCGTCCATCGCTTCACGCTCCACCTCTTCGAGCAGCCGCTCCCGAAGCGTGAAATCCACCGGCCGCCGGTTGTCCGGGTCCACCAGCGCGAAATTCCAGAGCTCGTCGCCCTGGTAGATGTCCGGTACTCCGGGCGACGCCAGCTGCATGACGGTGCGCGCGAGGCTGTTCCAGAGCCCCGCGTGCGCAACGCGCGCGACGAAGCGCTCGAGGTCATCGAGGAACCGCGGCGAGCGGTGCGGATCCAGCAGCGCCGCGATGTCGTCGAGCAGCGCGCGCTCGTACTCCTCGTCCGGATCGGTCCAGGTCGTGCGCACCTTGGCCTCGCGCACCGCCTTCAGCATGTACTCACCGAGCCGCTCGCGCAGCACATCCAGATCGCCCACACCGAGCGGGTCGAGCGGCCAGATCCCCACCATCGCCTGGAGAATGTGGACGACGGTCGCGGGCTCCGGGACCCGGCGCCCCCGCAGGGTTTGCTTGAAGGCCACATTGAGCCGCCGCCAGGCCTGCACCCGTTCGGCCCACTCCTCGGGGATCTCGCTCAAGACGTCGAGTCTCGCGCGGACGTCGGCGGTGCGCTTGGTGTCGTGGGTCGTCACGGCGAGCATGCCACCGGGCCACCGCCTGGCGGCGACGGCGTTGGCCTGATGGAACTCCGGCCTGGCGTCCGAGAGCGACGCCTCCGGTCCACCACCCACTTCATTCCGGGAGAGAAGCGGCGCGTAGGCATAGAACGCCGTGTCCTCGACACCCTTCGCCGTCGCCGGGCCGCTGAGCTGCTGAAATCGTTCGACGAAGCGAAGCCGGAAGCGTTCCAGCTCGGTCGCCCGCATCGGGCCCTCCCGGCCGAGCAGCGCCGTCTCCAAGAGATCCAGTGCGGCCGGCGTGGTGCGTCCCCGTGCGCGGGCATCCGCGAGCGCACCTTCGAGCAGCTCGCGGTCCGGTGACTCCGGCACCGGCGCGCGCGCATCCACATAGGTGCGGTACACCGGCAGCCCCACGACCGTATCCACGATGGCACGGATCAGATCCTGACGAGTCACCGCCGGGAGGAAGCCGCCGGGCCCCGACAACCGCAGCAGTCTGTCGGCCAGGCGGCGCACTCCGGCGGACAGCCCCCCTTCGAGCACCAGCCGCTTGCCCTGACGCGCGATGGCGGAAAACTCCAGCGGCTGCCGGATCGCACGGCGGTAGTCCGCCTCGATGCTGGCGTAGCCCGCCGGATCGATGAACAGCGCCTCGGCGCGATTGAGAAAGTCGTACCCCGTGGTACCGGCCACCGGCCAGTCGGTCCTGAGCGGCTCGCCGGGAGTGAGGATCTTCTCGACGTAGACCGGCGGGGAGGACCGGCTCTCCGGGAATGCGGCGTCCGCCAGCCGCTGGAAATAGCCGAGCGGATCGAGCAGCCCGTCCGGATGGTCGATCCGAAACCCGTCCACCCAGCCCCGGCGTCGCCAGTCGAGCACCAGCGCGTGGGTCTGCTCGAAGACCTCGGGGTCTTCCATGTGTAGCGCGACGAGATCGTTCACGTCGAAGAAGCGGCGGTAGTTGATCTCCCGGGCGGCGCGGCGCCAGTGCGCCAGCCGGTACACCTGCGCGTCGAGCAGCCGGCGCAGCCGGCGGGCTCCTCCCTCACCCGTGACGAACTCCGCGGCGGCGGACTCGAGCGCGCTCGCGATCTCCTGCACGCTCGTCGCGAGGGTGGACAGCCGGCCGAGGATCGTCGGCGCCGCCTCGCGCCTGCGCTCCAGCGCGGTAGGGCGCCGCGCGGCACGGCGGGGCAATCGCCGGAGGGATTGCACGATTTCGGCGAGCTCGGTGCAGGCGGGGTGCTCCGGATACAGGGCGGCGCATGCGGCCGTCACGGCGCCGTCCAGCACGACGGGCAGAGTGGACGGATCGAGCGGCAGACTGTGCTCGAAGTAGCGGAGCCGCGGGATGCCATCGCGGGGACGCAGGTCGAGCTGTCCGTCCCGGATCACGTCGCTCAGCGGTCCGCCGAGGATCGGCAGGAGCACCCGGCCGCGGAGCTCGCGCTCGGTGGCGCGCCAGTCGATGTCGAACCAGCGCGCGAACGACGACGCGGGACCGTGCGCCAGCACGTCGTCCCACGCCGGATTCTCGCTCGACGCGGCCATGTGATTGGGCACGATGTCGAGCACGATGCCCATGCCGCGAGAAGCAA
>Ga0190265_10003105_pt1 | contig 11320 bp, 5 predicted proteins | sample Popmic124T_FD_133135 | JGI IMG/M metagenome (GOLD analysis project Ga0190265, IMG submission 133135) | Populus adjacent soil microbial communities from riparian zone of Indian Creek, Utah, USA - 124 T | ecosystem: Environmental > Terrestrial > Soil > Riparian zone | place: USA: Utah | collected...
CTGAAGCCGTCGCGCGGGCGGGTGTCGTTCGGGCCGGACGCTGGCGAGGGCTGGGGTGGACTGTCGACCGGCCACGTGGTGAGCCGCAGCGTGCGCGATTCAGCGCTCACGCTCGATTGCACGGCCGGAACGGAGCCTGGTGATCCCTATGCGGCGCCGACGCCGGAGCGCAGCTTTGTCGACGCGCTGGCGCGACCGCCCGGCAAGCTGCGCATCGCGCTGATGCTGAAGGATCACCGCGGCGCCGTGCTGCATCCGGAATGCGAGGCGGCCGTCCGCGCGGCCGCCAAGCTGTGCGCGAGCCTCGGCCACAGCGTGGAGGAGGCGGATCCGAAGCTCGACATGGTGGCGCTGCGGCCGATGAATGCGAGGATCGCGGCGGCGAACACCGCGCGCTCATGCGCGCTGCGCTGGAAGGCGCTCGGCCGGGAGCCAAACGCCGACGATGTGGAGCGCGCGACGTGGGCCACCTATCAGCGCGGCCTCAAGGTCACCGGCGTGGAGTACGTCGAGGCGATCGCGGAGGTGCACGCGGCCGGGCGGCGGATGGCGCAGTTCCTCACGAGCTACGACATGATTCTGTCGACTGTGCTGGCCGGACCGCCGCCGAAGCTCGGGCACTTCGATCAGAACGGCGACCCAGTCACGTTCGCCGAGCGCGTCAACACATACCTGTCGGTGACACCGCTGCACAACGCGACTGGCACGCCGGCCATGAGCGTGCCGCTGCACTGGACGGCCGACGGCTTGCCGGTCGGCGTGCACTTCGCGGGGCGCTACGGCGAGGAGGCGACGCTGCTGCAGCTCGCCGCACAGCTCGAGCAGGCGCAGCCATGGTTCGATCGCGTGCCGGCGCTGTAGGCATCGCGCGGTGCGGCCGGATCAGGTATTGCCGGCAGGCGCGGACTTCGGGCGGATGGCGCGCGTGCCCTCGCGCCCGGCGGCCTCCTGCAGCTCGTGGCGGAACTCGTCGCGCTTCTCGTGGATGGAAGCGATGACCGGGCCGGTCGGCACGCCGAGGCCGACGAGTGCCGCCTCGGAAAGCTGCAGGCTGGCCTCGATGGTTTCGGGCACCGCGTCCGTGACGCCGATGGCATACAGATGTCGGGCGTGAGTGGCGTCGCGGGCGCGCGATACGATCAGCACGTCGGGGCGCAGCTCGCGCACCACCCGCACGATCTCGTCGATTCCGGCGCGGTCGTGGATCGTGACGATCACGGCGGCGGCCTGCATCACGCCGCAGCTTCTGAGAAAAGCGGGGTTGGCGGCATCGCCGTAGTAGACCTCCCGCCCCCGGCGCCGCTGCTGGGTGACGGCGGTCGGATCGCGGTCGGTCGCGATATAGGGGAAGCGGTGCTCCGCGAGCAGCTCGCATACCACCTGCCCCACCCGGCCATGGCCCACCACGATGGCGCGGCCCTTGGCGTCGATCGGAGGCACGAGCAGCAGGCCGGGATCGAGCAGCTTAACCGGCTCCGTGCGCGCGCCGAGCCGCCTGGCGAGAGCCGAGAGCAGCGGGATCAGCGCCATGGTGAGCGATGTCACGGCGAGCGTGAAGCTCGCCGCGCCGCCGGTAACGAGATTGAAGCCGACCGCGACGCCGATCACGACGAAGGCGAACTCGCCACCCGGCCCGAGCAGCAAGGCCGTCTCGATCGCCGCAGGCATAGGCACGCGGAACAGCCGGGCAAGCCCGATGATCACCAGCGCCTTCAACGCAATCAATCCGACCACGCCCGCGAACAGCCACACCGGCTCGCGGGCCAGCTCGCGGAAATCGATGCTCAGGCCGACGGTGAAGAAGAACAGACCGAGCAGCAGGCCCTTGAAGGGATCGATGGTGGTCTCGATCGCTTTGCGGAACTCCGTTTCCGCGAGCAGCAGGCCGGCAACGAACGCACCCAGCGCCATCGAGACGCCGGACAGGCCGGCCACGACGGCGGCGGCGACGATGACGAACAGCGTGGTGGCAACGAACAGCTCGCTCGTGCCCGCGGAGGCGACCATGCGAAAAAGCGGCCGCAGCATCAAGCGGCCGACCAGCACGATCACGCCGAAGGCGAAGCCGGCCTGTGCAAGCGCCAGGAGAATGCCACCGAGCAGCGTGCCTTTCGCTCCATTGCCGAGAGTGGATACCAGCAGGAGGATCGGCACCACGGCGATGTCCTGCGCGAGCAGGATCGAGAAGCTCGTGCGGCCCGCGGTGGTGGACAGCCGGCGCTGGTTGGAAAGCACCTCGATGACGATGGCGGTCGAGGACAAGGCAAGACAGGACCCGATCACAACGGCCGCGGCACCTGTACCGCCTGCCCAAGCGACAACTCCGGCAATGATCGCCGTGCTGAGCGCGACCTGGAGGAAGCCGAGGCCGAACACGAGGCGCCGCATGGTGAGGAGGCGCTGGTAGGAAAGCTCCAGTCCGATCAGGAACAGCAGGAAGACGACTCCAAGCTCGGCCAAGGCCGACACGTGCCCGATATCCACCACCGTCACCCAATACAGCGCCGGAAACTGGTCCTTGAAAGTACCGAGCCCCAGCGGGCCGAGAATGGCGCCGGCGCCGAGATAACCGAGCACCGGGCTCAGCCCGAAGCGGCGCACCAGCGGCACGACGATGCCCGCCGTGCCGAGCACGACCAGCGCGTCGCTATACGCGTCGAGATTTCCAATTGCCGCCAAGCCGCATCCCTCTGCCGGCCGCCTGTCGTTCTACCCAGCCTGCATTACTGCACTAAATCGTGACGCTGGATAGATTGCTCAGCATCGCGCGGGCGATCTCCTCCTCGCCCATGATGACGCGGGTCGCGCCGTGCTTCTCGAGGTGCGCGGTTTCTTCTTCCGAATGCGAGCGCGCGATGATCGGCAGCGCCGGATTGCTCGCGCGTGCCTGCGCGACGACCTGCCCGCCCTCGAATGCGTCAGGAATGGCGACAAGAAGGCAGCGCGCCTCGGCAAGGTTGGCCGCCTGCATGATTTCCACACTCGTCGCGTTGCCATGGATCGTCTCGATGCCGGACTGACGTGCTTGCAGCGCCGCCGGGCGGATCTCCTCGATCAGGAGCAGCGGAAACTGCGCATCCTTGAGCGTGGCCGCCACGATGCGCCCGACCCGCCCATAGCCGATGAGGACGACATGGTCGGTCAATGATGTCGACTGCAGGGGCTCGCGGGTTGCGATCTCCGCGGCTTGGCCGTCCGGCTCCGCCGCGGCCGGGGGATCCGCCTGCTTGAGGCTTGCAAGATAGCGATCGAGCCAGACGAAGAGCAGCGGATTGAGCAGGATCGATATGATCGCTCCAGCGAGAATGAGATCGCGGCCGCGCTCTGGCAACAGAGAAAGCGCAACGCCGAGGCCTGCCAGGATAAAGGAGAACTCGCCGATCTGGGCGAGGCTCGCCGAGATCGTGAGCGCGTGCGAACCGGGATAGCCGAACATGCGCACAATGAAATAGGCTGCGATCGACTTGCCGAACACGATGATGAAGACGGTCGCCAGCAGCGGCAGCGGCTCGCGCAAAACGATCATGGGATCGACGAGCATGCCGACGGAGACGAAGAACAGCACGGCAAAAGCGTCGCGCAGCGGCAGCGTCTCCTGCGCGGCGCGCTGGCTCAGCTCGGATTCGCTCAAAATCATTCCCGCAAAGAAGGCGCCGAGGGCGAACGAAACATCAAACAGCACGCTGGCGCCGAGCGCGACGCCGAGCGCAATGGCGAGCACCGAGAGCCGGAACAGTTCGCGCGAACCGGAGTGCGCCATATGGTGCAGCAGCAGGGGTATCAGGCGCTTGCCGATCACCAACATGATGACAACGAACGCAGCCACCTTGCCGAGTGTGATGAGCAGGGGCACGGCGACCGCGCCGAAGCCGGAACCGGCATCGCCGGCCAGCGCGCCGGCAAGCACCGGTAGCAGCACGAGCGTCAGGATCATCACCAGATCCTCGACCACCAGCCACCCCACCGCGATACGTCCGCGCTCGGTCTCGATCAGCCGTCGCTCCTGCATCGCTCGCAGCAGCACAACGGTACTGGCAACGGAAAGAGCGAGCCCGAACACGAGACCGGCGGCAAAAGACCAGCCGAGCAGATAGGCCAGCCCCATGCCGAGCAGGGTGGCGCTGGCAATCTGGGCAATGGCGCCGGGAATGGCTACGGCGCGGACCGACAACAGGTCCTCCAGCGTGAAATGCAGCCCCACGCCGAACATCAGGAGGATGACACCGATCTCGGCGAGATCGTTCGCGAGCCGCTGATCGGCCACGTAACCCGGCGTGAAGGGACCGATCAGAACGCCGGCCAGCAGATAGCCGACGAGAGGCGAGATGCGGAAACGGTTGGCGATGGCTGCGAGAATGAACGCCAGGACGAGCCCGACCACGATGGTGGAGATCAAGGGCGTGGCGTGGTGCATTCTCTCTCCTCACGCGGGGCGCGGTGGCGCCCTTGAGCAGTCCAGCGTTCCTCTCACGGAAGGCGATGACGCAGTAAACCAGACGCGCGTCGAACTTGCCAGTTTGAATCGGCCGTTACCGGAGGGCCAAGCGGCGCGCTGCGCCTAGTACGACTTCGGCAGGCCGAGCGCTTTTTCGGCAATGTGGGAAAGGATGAGCTCGCGCGAGACGGGAGCGATGCGCGCGATCAGGACTTCGCGCAGGTAGCGCTCGACGTGATACTCCTTCGCGTAGCCCATGCCGCCGTGCGTCATCACCGCGGTCTCGCAGGCGCGGAAACCGGCTTCGGCGGAGAGATACTTGGCCGCATTCGCTTCGACACCGCAGGGCTTGCTCTCATCGTAGAGGGCCGCCGCTTTCAGCATCATCAAATTCGCCGCCTCGAGTTCGGCCCAGCGCGCGGCCAGCGGATGCTGGATCGCCTGGTTCTTGCCGATGGGCCGGCCGAACACGACGCGTTCCTTTGCATATGCGGCGGCGCGGGCGAGCGCTACGCGCCCCGTTCCCACCGCTTCGGCCGCTATCAGGATGCGCTCCGGGTTCATGCCGTGCAGGATGTATTCGAAGCCCCGGCCCTCCTCGCCAATGCGATCCTCCAGCGGCACCGGTAGCCCGTCGAAGAAGAGCTGGTTGGAGTCCACCGCCTTGCGGCCCATCTTGTCGATGACGCGGGCCTCCACGTACTTGCGATCGAGCACCGTGTAGAACAGCGACAGGCCCTGGGTTGCTTTCTTCACCTCCTCCAGCGGCGTCGTGCGCGCCAGCAGCAGCACGCGATCGGCCACCTGCGCGGTGGATATCCAGATCTTCTGTCCGTGGATGGCGTAGCCGTTGCCGGAGCGCACCGCACGCGTCTTGAGCTTGGTCGTGTCGAGGCCGGCGTCAGGCTCCGTGACGGCGAAGCAGGCCTTCTCCTCGCCCTTGATCAGTGGCGGCAGGAAGCGGCGCTTCTGCTCCTCGTTGCCGAACACCACGACGGGATTGAGCCCGAAGATGTTCATGTGCAGCGCCGATGCGCCGGAAAAAGCCGCGCCGGACTCGGCGATCGCCTGCATCATGACGGCCGCTTCCGTGATGCCCAGGCCTGAGCCGCCGACATCCTCCGGCATGGCGATGCCGAGCCACCCGCCATCCGCTACGGCGCGATGGAAGGCGTGCGGGAACTCGCCGTCGCGGTCGCGCTCCAACCAGTAGTCGTCGCCGAAGCGCGCGCAGATCTTGAAGATCGCCTCGCGGATTTCCTGCTGGGCCTGGGTGAGCGAGAGCGTCATGGTCGCCTCACGCTTTGCCCGTACCGACGGCGCCGCTCTCCTTCAAGGCGGCGATCTCCGCCGAAGCGAACCCGAAGTCCGCGAGCACGGCATCCGTGTCGAGGCCGGCCGGCTGCGGTGCGCGCCCCATCTCGGGCTTGGTGCGGCTGAAGCGCGGCGCCGGGCTCGGTTGCAGAACGCCATCTCGGGTGGTGAACGTGGCGCGCGCCTTGTTGTGCGCGTGGCTCTCCACCTCGGCAATCGACAGGATCGGCGCGACGCAGGCGTCGCTGCCCTCGAAGATGCGCTCCCACTCTGCGCGCGTCCTGCTCGCGATGGTCTCGGCAAAGCGCTGGCGCAGGTCGGCCCAGCCCTTGCGGTCGCGCTGTTTGGGCAGCGTCGCGGGATCGAGGCCGAGCTTCTGCAGGAACTCCTCGTAGAACCGCGCTTCGATGGCGCCGACTGACAGCCACTTGCCGTCCTTGGTCTTGTAGGTGTCGTACCAGGGCGCGCCCGTATCGAGCACGTTGACCCCACGCTCGTCCTTCCAGCTTCCCTGCGAGAACATGCCGAACATCGGCGCCATCAGCGTCGCCGCGCCGTCCACCATCGCGGCATCCACCACCTGGCCTTTGCCCGACTTCTGCGCCTCCAGCAGCGCACACACGACGCCGAAGGCGAGGAACATGCCACCGCCGCCGAAATCGCCAACCAGGTTCAACGGCGGAACGGGCGCCTCGCCCCTGCGGCCGATGGCGTGCAGAGGACCGGCGAGCGCGATGTAATTGATGTCGTGGCCGGCGGCGTTGGCGAGCGGGCCATCCTGGCCGAAACCCGTCATGCGCCCGAACACCAGCTTCGGATTGAGGGCGAGCAGCACGTCGGGGCCGAGGCCCAGCCGCTCCATCACACCTGGCCGGAAGCCCTCGATGATCGCGTCGGCCTTGGCGGCCAAACGCTTGACGACCTCGCGGCCGGCGTCGGCCTTAACGTCCACGGCGATCGACTTGCGCCCGCGGTTCAGCACGTCGAACTTGGGTTCCCGCCCCGGCAGCCCGAGGTCGGTCGACTCGCGCCGATCCACGCGGATCACCTCCGCCCCCATGTCGGAGAACAGCATGGCCGCGAACGGCGCCGGGCCGATGCCGGCCATCTCGATGATGCGGAAACCGGCGAGAGGTCCCATCGTGGTTACCTTTCCGTTGCTGCGCAGCCCAAAGCACCCTTTTGCTGCATGGCGTCGGGCCCAAGGCCCCGGGGTGTGTACGATCGACGTAAGCGTTTCTCAATGCCGATATGGTTGTCTGGGCACCGAGGGCGTCAACGATAATCGAGCAGCAGTAAGCGTGTCCAATCCCGGTTCCCTGCCGCGCCGGCTGAGAGCCTGGCTGCGTACCTTGCGCTTTGCGCGGGGGCGGAGCCGGCGCAACAGCGATGTCGGCGACAAGATCGACCGCTTCGTGGAGGTCGGCCAGCGCCTCGAGAAAGGGCTGGAGGACCTCAAGGACCTCCAGTGGCAGATCCGTGAGAGCGATGGCCGCTATCGCGACCTGCTCGATACCCAGGCGGATGTCATCCTCCGGCGCGACGCGAACGCGCGCCTTACCTTCGTGAACCGCGCCTTCTGCCGGGTGTTCGGGCTGGAGCGAACCGCCGTGCTCGGCGAGCCTTTCAAGCCGCGCATTCTGGCAGGCGACAGGGTCGGGCCTCTGGCACCCGGCGCAAAGGTGCGCGAGCGTCGCACGGTGCAGGAAATTGAGACCGCCGCCGGCCCTCGCTGGTTCGAGTGGGAGGAGCACGCGGTTCCGGCCGGGAAAGGCGCGGTCTCCGAGGTGCAAAGCGTCGGTCGCGACGTCACCGAGGCCCGGCGCGCGCGGACGGAGCTCACCGACGCGCGGCAGCAGGCGGAGGCTGCCAACCGCGCCAAGTCGCGCTTCCTCGCGGCCATGAGCCACGAGATCCGCACGCCCATGAACGGCATCCTCGGCATGGTCGGCCTGCTGGGCGAGACCGAGATAACGGCGGAGCAGCAGACCTACACGCGCGCCATCGACCGCTCGGCACGGCAGTTGCTCACCCTGATCGACGAGATCCTCGACTTTTCCAAGATCGAGGCCAACCGGCTGGTGCTCAAATCCGAGCCGCTCGTCATCGCCGATTGCGTGCAGAGCGTGGTGGAGCTGCTTGCGCCCAAGGCCTACGAGAAGGGCATCGATATCGCCTGGGCCGTGCATCCCCATCTCCCCGAGACAATGCGCGGCGACGAGGTCCGCTTGCGGCAGATCCTGACCAACCTCGTCGGCAACTCCATCAAGTTCACGGATGCGGGCGGCGTCCTCGTCACCGTCGGCGGGCAGAACGAAGCCGGCCGGCCGGCATCCTCCGACGAGGTTCCCATCGCCATCACCGTGGAGGACACCGGCATCGGCATCGAGCCCGACGCCCTGCCCTTCCTGTTCAGCGAGTTCGAACAGACAGAGGCCGCCGTACGCAGGCGCCAGGGTGGCACCGGCCTGGGGCTCGCCATCTCGCGCCGGCTGGCGCGCGCCATGGGCGGCGATATCCGGGTCGCCAGCGAGCCTGGCCGCGGCTCGACCTTCACGGCCCTGCTGCGTCTCAAGCGGGCCTCCGCGCCTGCTAAGCCGCGCAGCCCGCCGCCGCTCGATCGCCATGTGCTGCTTGCGCTCGAGCGCCCGCTCGAATCCCGCGCGCTGAGCCTGGCGCTGGAAGGCGCCGACGTTCCGGTCGAGCACGGCCCTGTCTCAGCGGCCGGCGACCTCATCGATGCAGCCTGCGAGGCGCGCGAACCGTTCACCTCCCTGCTCGTCGACGGCACCTGCGGGCCGGACGCTGCCGCCAAGCTGCTCCTGCGCGCCAGAGTCGCCGCCAAGGGCAAGGAGGTGCTCGGCATCGTCGTGCTCGATACCGGAGCGAAGCTGGATTTTACGGAATTCCAGCGTGCAGGGTACGACGCCTACCTGCTGCGACCCGTACGTCCGCAGTCGCTTCTGGAAGGCATCCGCGCCGGCTTTGCCGAGCCGGCGCCGCCAGCGCCAGCGCTCCCGTCGTTCCAACCGCTGCCGCAGCGGCACGGCAAGGCGCCAGAGGTGCTGCTGGTTGAGGACAACGACGTCAACGCATTCGTTGCGCGGCGGATGCTGGAGAAGGCCGGATGCGAGGTGCGTCTGAGCCGCAACGGCCGGGAGGCTCTGGAGGCCTTCCGCCGCATGATCGCCGGCACCGAGGCGCCCGTCGACGTCGTGCTGATGGACCTGCACATGCCCGTCATGGACGGCATCGTCGCGACCCGCGCCATCCGCGAACTCTTGGAGATCAGCCCACTCAAGGCGCCGCCCATCATCGCGGTGACCGCGAACGCCTTCGATGAGGATCGCCGCCTCTGCCTCGAAGCGGGCATGGACGACTACCTCGCCAAGCCCTTCGAGCGCGAGGACCTGCACCGGCTGCTCGAGCGCTGGTGGGTCGACCAGGGCGGCGCGAGGGCGGCCTAGCTCCTCCGCCGCTCACCCGTTGACGTCATAAGCCGCCAGTGCCGCCATGTTGACGATGTCGCTGTCCTGGGCGCCGAGCGGGCAGATCTGGATCGAGTGCGTCAGGCCCACCAGCATCGGCCCGATCAGCGTGGCGCCGCCGAGTTCCTTCAGCATCTTGGTGGAGATGGCTGCCGAGTGGAACGCCGGCATCACCAGCACGTTGGCGGTGTCGCTGAGGCGGCAGAACGGATACTTCTTCAAGGCTTCGCGGTTGAGCGCCACGTCGGCCGCCATGTCGCCGTCGTACTCGAAGTCGACCTGACGCTTGTCGAGGATGTGGACGGCCTCGCGCACCCTGTCTGAGCGCTCGCCGCGCGGGTGCCCGAAGGTGGAGTAGGCGAGCAGGGCGACGCGCGGCTCCATGGCCAGCCGCCGCGCCACGCGTACGGCTTCCTCCGCAATGTTGGCGATCTGTTCGCCGTCCGGCATGTCGTGGATGGACACGTCGGCCACCAGCACGGCACGGCCGCGGATCAGCACGATGGACACGCCGATCACGTGCCGTCCCGCGCGGTAATCCAGCACCTTGCGCACGTCGTCGTAGGCCGTGTGCCAGTTGCGCGTGACGCCGGTGACCATGCCGTCGGCGTGGCCCATGGCCACCATGCACGCACCGTAGACGTTGCGGTCGTTGTTGACGAGGCGCTGGCAGTCGCGCAGCAGGTAGCCCTTGCGCTGCAGGCGGCTGTACAGGAAGTCGGCGTACTCGTGCCGGCGGTCGTCGCCGCTGGTGTCGTGCGTTTCGATGGCATCGGTGAACTCGATGCCGGCCGAAGCGAACGCTTCCTTGATGATCGGCAGGCGCCCGATCAGCACCGGCTGGCCGAGCCCCATGTTGAGGAAGGAGTTCGCCGCGCGCGCCACCGGCGGCTGCTCGCCCTCGGCGAAGATGATGCGCTTGGGCGCATTGCGCACCTGGGAGAGGATGCCGCCGAGCCAGCCGGCGACCGGATCGAGGCGCGCGCCCAGACGCGCCACGTATCCATCCATATCCACGATCGGCTTGCGCGCCACGCCAGTCTCCATCGCCGCCTTCGCGACCGCCGGTGGAACATGCGTAATCAGCCGCGGATCGAACGGCGCCGGGATGATGTACTCGGGACCATAGGTCACCTGACGGCCGAGGAACGCGGCGGCGACCTGGTCGGGCACGTCCTCGCGCGCGAGCTCTGCCAGCGCATGGGCCGCGGCGATCTTCATCGCTTCGTTGATGGTCGAGGCCTGCACGTCGAGTGCGCCGCGGAAGATGAAGGGGAAGCCCAGCACATTGTTGATCTGGTTCGGGTAGTCGGAGCGGCCGGTTGCAACGATGGCGTCGGTGCGCACCTCCGCCACCTCCTCCGGCGTGATCTCCGGATCGGGATTGGCCATGGCAAAGATGATCGGCTTGTCGGCCATCGACGCCACCATCTCCTTCGTCACGGTCCCCGCCGCCGACAATCCGAAGAACGCATCGGCGCCCTTCAAGGCGTCGGCCAGATTGCGCGCCTTCGTCTCCATCGCGTAGGCGGACTTCCACTGGTTCATGCCATCCTTGCGGCCGCGGTAGATCACGCCCTTGGTGTCGCAAAGCACCATGTTCTTCTTCGGCATGCCCATGGCCACGAGCAGGTCCATGCACGCTATGCTGGCCGCGCCCGCGCCGTTGACGACGAGCTTGAAGTTCTTGATGTCGCGCCCCGTCAGCTCCAGCGCGTTGATGAGGCCTGCAGCCGCGATGATCGCGGTGCCGTGCTGGTCGTCATGGAACACGGGAATGTCGAGCAGCTCCTTCAGCCTCTCCTCAATGATGAAGCAGTCGGGTGCCTTGATGTCCTCCAGGTTGATGCCGCCGAAACTGGGGCCGAGATAGCGCACGCAGTTGATGACCGCGTCGGGGTCCGGCGTATCGACCAGGATGTCGATGCCGTCGATATCGGCGAAGCGCTTGAACAGTGCGCCCTTGCCCTCCATCACCGGCTTGGCCGCCAGCGCGCCGCGGTTGCCTAGCCCTAAGATGGCGGTGCCGTTGGAGACGACCGCCACCAGGTTGCCCTTGTTGGTGTAGTCGTAGGCGAGCTGC
>Ga0190265_10003106_pt1 | contig 11319 bp, 4 predicted proteins | sample Popmic124T_FD_133135 | JGI IMG/M metagenome (GOLD analysis project Ga0190265, IMG submission 133135) | Populus adjacent soil microbial communities from riparian zone of Indian Creek, Utah, USA - 124 T | ecosystem: Environmental > Terrestrial > Soil > Riparian zone | place: USA: Utah | collected...
CACTTCTTCTTGTAGCGGCGCTCGATTGTCTGCGCGCCCACCAGCGCCTCGGAGTTGGTCCGCGTCAGCTCGCCGAGCCGGGCCGACATGCGCGGCAGCGTGCCGGCGTCGCGCATGCGGTGCAGGAGGGTCTGCGTCCCGTACGTACCGGCCGCGACCACCACCCTGCCCGCGCGCAGCACCCTCACGGGTCCCTTGCGCTTGTCCGTGGCGACGCAGGTGACGGCGAATCCCGCCGCGTCCGGCAGCTCCTCCACCTCGCGGACGGTGGTCATCGGATGGACGACGGCGCCCGCCTTCTCCGCGAGGTAGAGGTAGTTCTCGTTGAGGGTGTTCTTCGCGCCGCGGCGGCAGCCCGTCATGCACTCGCCGCATTCCGCGCAGGCCTTCCGCGACGGTCCGGCGCCGCCGAAGTAGGGGTCGGGCACCTCCCCTCCGGGCTCCGCGGTGACCGTGCCGTCGGCGTCCTCGCCGTCACCGAAGAAGACGCCGACGGGCGCCATGTGGAAGGTGTCGCCGACGCCCATGCGCTCGGCCGTCCGCTTCAGGTGCTCGTCGGACGGCGTCATCGTCGGGTTCAGGCGGACGCCGAGCATGCGCTGAGCCTGGTCGTAGAACGGGCGCAACTCGTCCTGCCAGTCGGTGATGTGGCCCCACTGCCGGTCCTCGAAGAAGGCGGGCGGCGGAACGTAGAGGGTGTTGGCGTAGTTGAGGGAACCACCGCCGACACCCGCTCCTGCGAGGATGATGACGTTGCTCAGCAGGTGGATGCGCTGGATGCCGTAGAGGCCGAGCGCCGGGGCCCAGAGGTAGTTCTTGGTGTCCCAGGAGTTCTTCGGCAGCGACTCACGGGTGAAGCGGCGGCCCGCCTCCAGCACGCCGACCCGGTAGCCCTTCTCCGTGAGGCGGAGCGCGGACACGGAACCGCCGAAGCCGGAACCGATGACAATCACGTCGTAGTCGTGCGAATCGCCCTCGTTCTGGGCGGAGTTCTCCTCGGACACGGTGTGCCTCCGGTGCGAGTGGTGCGGCTCGGTCTTCTGTCGTCGTGCGGGGACGTTCCAGTCGGTGGCGGGCAGGGTCGGGCGGGGCGTCCGGTCGCGGTGGCGTCGCACCGCTCCCGTCGTCAGCGGAAGCGGAGAGCCTTGAGGACCTTGAGCGAAACGCTCATGAACGCGGCGTACTTCTCGTCGTTCATGCCGAACGACGGCGCCATCGGCAGCACACGCTGGTGTGCGACGGTCTGCGGCTCGGTGTACTTGAGGATGCCCTCGCTGCCGTGCCGCCGCCCGAGGCCGGAGTCGCCCATGCCGCCCATCGGGGACTGCACGCTGCCGTACGCGGCGGCGTAGCCCTCGTTGACGTTGACGGTTCCGGCGCGCAGCCGCGCCGCGACTCCGCGGGCACGGCGTCCGTTGCCGCCCCAGACGCTCGCATTCAGGCCGTACGGTGTGGCGTTGGCGAGCTCGACAGCTTCGTCCTCGTCCGAGAAGCGGTAGACGGAGACGACCGGACCGAAGGTCTCCTCCGTGCACACGGCCATCGGCGAGTCGACACCGCCGAGGATCGTCGGCTCGTGGAAGAGCGGCCCGACATCCGGACGCGGCCGGCCGCCCGCGAGTACCTTCGCGCCCTTGGCAACGGCCTGCTGTACATGCCGGTTGACGGTCTCGAGCTGCTTCTGCGAGACGAGAGAGCCCATGTCCGCGCCGTAGGCGAGCGCCGATCCGAGCCGCATCTCCCTCGTACGGGCCACGAAGCGCTCCAGGAAGGCGCTGGCCACCGACTCGTGCACGTACAGCCGCTCGATCGAGATGCACAGCTGCCCGGCGGAGGAGAACGAGCCCCGCACGGCGCCCGCCGCGGCCTTGTCCAGGTCGGCGTCGGGCAGCACGATCATCGCGTTCTTGCCGCCGAGCTCCAGCGAGCAGCCGACCAGCCGGGCAGCGGCCTGCTGGGCGACGCCGCGGCCCGTCTTCGTGGAGCCGGTGAAGGAGACGTAGTCGCCGCGTTCGACGACCGCGGGGCCGACCACGGGGCCGTCACCGATGACGATCTGCCACACGTCCTGCGGCAGTCCCGCCTCGATGAGCAGGCGACGGGCCCACAGCGCGGGCAGCGCCGTCTCGGTGTCCGGCTTCATCACGACGGCGTTGCCCGCGACGAAGGCGGGGAGTGCGTCGCCGACGGACAGTTCGAGGGGGTAGTTCCAGGGCGCGATCTGCCCGACGACACCCCGCGGGTGGCGCAGTTCGGTCACCTTGGTCAGGACGGGGATCGCACCGGTGTGGCGCTTGGGCCGCAGGTAGGCGCCCGCCCGGCGCCCGTAGTGGCGGGCGGCGACGGCGACCGCCTGGACCTCCTCGTGCGCGTGCAGGCGGGTCTTGCCGGTCTCCAGCTGGATCAGGTCCAGGACCTCGTTCTGCCGCTCGATGACCAGATCGTGGAAGCGGAGCAGGACGGCGGCGCGCTGTCCTACGGGCGTGGCCGCCCACTTGCGCTGCGCCTCGCGGGCACGGTCGAAGGCCGCGGCGACGTCCTCGGGGGTCGACTCGGGCAGCTCGGCCAGCTTCTCCCCTGTGAACGGGGTGTGACTGGACGTACGGCCGCTGCCGGCCACTCCCTCGGTGAGGCGGGCGACGAGGTCGGCAGTGACCACGTCGGCGGCTGTACGCACCCCGTCGGGTGCGGTGGCCACGGAGTTGCGCTCGGAGGTGCCCTCGCCGGCGCCGTTGCCCTGTGTGTCTCGCGTGTCCTGCGTGTCCGTCATGTGGCAGAGACTACGACCGCGGAAACGTGCTGCATACCCGACGGTAACCACTTTCACCGAATCTGCCAGTGAACGCTGGCGCTACGGTTACGGGACGGTTGAGGCGCGGTCGCGGGGATCCGCGGACGTCACCGGAAGTCTGCCTCCGCCGCCCGCGAGCCGGGCGGGGCGGCACCGTCACAGGGCGCTGAACCGGTCACTGACTGCCCGTCGCCCGGTAGGTGTCGGCGACCGCCTCGAAGTGCCGGTCGATCTGTTCCTTGTTGCCCTTCGAACCCATGACCATCAGCAGGTGGTAACGCCCGTCCAGGATCATGGCGCGGTTGCGCGCGTACACGTCGCGTCCGCCGTCACGCCAGCTGAACGTCCCCTCGGCCATTGCTGTTTCGCCGACGTCGATGCGCCGCAGCCCCGAGGTCGAGGCCCAGTCCGACGCGCGGTACGCCGCCAGCTCGGGCTCGTCGTCGCTCTGATAGGCCATCGGGTCGTTGCCGAACTTCTTCGTGCTGTCACGGCCGTTGACGACGACCATCTCGACTTCGCCGCCGTTGTAACGGACTTGGCCACGGCCCGTCGTGGAGCGGCGGTCCCACTCGCTGGGCACGGCGACCTGGAACCCTGCCGGATCCCGGCTCAGCTTGTACCCCTTCGGGACCTTCGCCGCGGACCCCGGATTCGCCGGCTTCTCCTCGCCGCCCTGGCCGCCCTTGCCCTCTTCCTTGCCGCCCTTGCCGTCGTCCTGCCCGCCGTCGCCCTCGTCTTCACCGCCGCCGGACTGCGGAGGCCCGCTCTCTTCACCCACCGAGCCCCGCTGCTGGTTCGAAGCACCGTCCGTGTCGCCCTTGGGCATGAACCACATCGCGTACAGCACCGCGCCGGTCAGGGCCAGTAAGACCAGTCCGAGCAGGAGACGGCCGAGCTTGAAAGGGCTGCTGCCGCCCTGCGTGCTCTTCTTCTCCCGGACACGCCTGGGCTTTTCCGGCCTCTCCTGCTTCTCCCGCACCGGCGGACTCACCCGCGCGTCCTGTGCGGCCCCGTTCCGTTGTGGACTCTCGCGCTTCGGCCTGTTCCGCTTGTGCCGTTGCCGCTCGGCGGCAGCCGCGCGCCTCTCCGCCTTCCGCCTGCGGACGAGCTCCCCCCGCCGGCGCAGAATCGGCAGCCGCCGCGGGTCCGAGGGGCCGCCCGACTCCAGGGAAGGCGCGAAGACCGTGTGCCACCCCACGTCCGGCTCGGGCGCCGAGCGGACCAGTGACCGCAGCCACCCCCGCAGCTCCTCGAAGTCCGGGCGCTCCGTGGGGTCCTGACGCATCAGCGACTCGACGACGGGACGCAGCGGACCGCAGTCCTCCGCGAACGCCGGCGGCTCGGCGCACACCATCTGCACCAGCTCGGCCACGTCGTCCTCGGGATACGGAGCGTGCCCCTGAACGGCCCGGAAGAGCAGCACTCCCAGCGCCCACAGGTCGGCCGCCGGGCCGACGGGCGGGGCCAGCCGCCAGTTCTCGTACACCGGACCGGCCTGCTCCGGCGCCCACCGCTCGCTCACCGCGCCGACGACCGTCATCCGGGCCTGGCGTGCCCGCTCGGCCTCCAGCGCGGTGGCGGGGCCGCGGAAATGCTCGTCCACGCCGGGTTCGCCGGCCGCCTCGCCGCCCCAGGGCCGGTTCTCCGGCTCCTGCCCGTACGGATACTCGTCGGGCAGGGGCTCGGGTCCGGGCTCAAGCTCTGGCTCAAGCTCCGCGTCGTACGGAACGAGGTCACCGGCGAAGCCGTCGCCGGGAAGTTCCCCGTGCGGTACGGACTCGGGCTCGCCATAGCGCCAAGAAGCGTTCACGGGGCGGCTGTTGGGCGGTCGCGAGCCGGGCAGGTCGCTCGGGCTGACCTCGTCCTCTCCCGACGGGAGCCAGCGCACGTAGTCGTCCGGGGCGGGGTGGGGGCGGCCCCACCAGTCCTCTTGCGTACGCTCCCCGGCGCTCCCCTGGCCGTACTCCGACGCGGGCTCTCGCCGCTGTCCCTGCTCTCCCCGCTGCTCCTGCTGCGCGGCTTCCGTACGGGCTGCGGCAGCACGCCGGGCACCGGCCTGGTAGGCCGCGATCGCTCCGCTGCGCGCACCCCGCGACCCGGTCTCGTATCCGTGCCGGACGGGCGGGCCCTGCGGCTCCGCGGCACCGTTGCCGGGGGTCAGCCCCTGGAGGCCGAAGATGCCGCGTGGGCCGTCCCCTCCGTCGCGGGCGCGGAGGAAGTCCTGGGCGGGGCCGGGGTCTTCACCGCCGTACAGCTCGTCCTCGTTCCGCGGGTCGAAGCCCTCGGGCAAGGGGGTGCCCGCGGTGCCCGTCCACATGGCCCGGGTACGCACCGCCTCACCCCCGGCCAGCGCCTCACCGGAACCCGCCGCCTCGGCGGGACCGGGAATCCCGCCGCTGGGCGGCAACGGCGTACGGTCCGAGTCCGGGAGGGGGCTGTAGCCGCACAGAGCCTCTTCGGCGGCGCCCACCGCCAGCCCTGTCAGCAGGGCGCGTCCGTCGTCACAGACGAGGACCGTGCGGACAGTGACGTTCCGGTGGGTCCAGCCGTGCGCGTGGACCGTGCGCAGTGCGGTCAGCAGATCCGCGGCGATCTCCGCGGCCCGGTGCGCGGTCAGATTCTGGTTCTCCAGCAGTGTCGCGAGCGGCGTCGCGGGCAGCAACTCGCTGACTATCCACAGCCCTTCGCCCTCGACGAAGACGTCGAAGACCTGGTCGAGCCGCGGATGGTCGGGGATGCGCGCGGCGGCCACGGCCGCTTCGACGGCCCGGTGCACGGCCGGGTCAGCCGGCCTGCGGGTGGCACGTCCGACCGAACCGCGGAAACGGCCGCCCTGTACGCCGTCTGCCTCGCCGGGAACACCGTCACCGACGACCTCCGCCTCGACGACCTCCGGCAACGGGATCTGCCGTACGAGCACTTCCTGCCCGCTGGCGGTGTCGTACGCGACCGACTCGGTCACGTAATAGGACTCGGCAAGGGGTTGCGGCAGGCGATAGCGATCGGCAAGCAACCGCCCCGCCTGACCCGCGTAGTCGTCCACGACGCCTCCCCACAGCACGCGAGACCGTCAATTCCACACCGCATCCGCATCTTTGCGGACGGATACCGGTCTGCGGCCATTCACGATACGTGCCTGAGCTGTCCGGTGCGGACGGACTGTGAACCTCCCGGCGAGCCCCGGTGAGGTCGCTCCACGGCTCAGCCTGCCCGATGCCGCCTCTTCCCCAACGTCCCCCGAAACGCCGGTGCGGAACCGCCGTCAGTCGAGCGGCTTGAAGGTCTTGAAGGCCGTCTTACGCAGTGTCCGGCACTCCTTGTCGTCCCACTTGTCCGCCTTGCAGGTGATCATTATCGCGTAGCCGTGTGAACTGTCCGCCTTGAAGCCGCGGTTGAGGACCCGCACCTTCTCGCCGTCCTCCTGGCGCTCGAACTGCCAGTCGGCGACGGTCGGATAGCCCCGCCAGCTGACCTTCTTGATCCCGATCAGCTTGTAGCCGCTGCTGTTGCGGCTCACCGTCGGCTCCAGCTTCCGCCAGGTGGCAGCAGCGTCCGCCAGCGGGCTGCCACTGAAGTCCACCTGGATCTTGGGCAGTCCGCCGCCGGAATACTTGGCGCCGGAGTTCGTCCCGGCGACGCCGGTGCGCTTGAAGTCCTTGGGCATCCCCATGCTGAAGTGGAAGCGCTTGTCGGTGACTTGGGTGTAGTCGTCCGGCAGTGAGGGCCCGTCGTCGGGCTCCTCTTCGTCGTCGTCGCCGGAGGAGGCGCCCGGGTCCGGGGACGGCCCGGCCCCCTTCTCGCCCTCGCCCTTGTCCTTGCCCTTGTCGTCCTTCTCCGTGCCGGAGTCCTTCTTGTTCTTGTCGCCTTCACCGCCGCCGGCGCCCGAAGTCGCCGCGTCCTTCTTGTTGTTGCCGCCCTCGGCCCCCGCGCCGTCGATGAGGAACACCACGAGCAGCGCCAGCACGGCGGCCACGGCGGCAGCCGCGATGGCCAGCGTCCGGCGCGAGAACCGCCCCGTGAGCGCCGCGAACGTCGTGTCACCGCCGCCGGCGCCGCCGGCTGCGGGAGCTCCGTTGCCCGTCTCTTCACCATTGCCTGCCGCGGAGGCGGAAGCGGCGGGCGCCGGCGACACCGCGCCCGCACCGCTCGACGCACCCGCCGCACCTGCGGCTGCGGCACCGTCGGCCGTCGGCTTCGAAGTCCTGGAGGCGGAAGGCGACTTCGCCGTCCGTCCCTTGCCGCGGCTCTTGTTCCCGGCCACGCTCTTCGCGGCACCCGCGGAGGGGGCCGCCACGGGCCCGCGGGCCTCGTCGGCGCCCTCGCTCTCGCCGGCGCCGTCCTTCTCGCCGTCCCCGGCCGGCGCCGACGGCAGCACGGCCGTCGAGCCGCCCGCCCCGGACGCCACCGGCTGCAACAGCGCCCGTGCGCCGTCCACATCGAGCCGCTTCTCCGGGTCCTTCATCAGCAGCCCGAAGATCACTTCTTCCAGTTCACCGGCCTGCTTCGGCGGCGGCACCGGCTCCGTCATCACCGCCGTCAGCGTCGATATGGCCGAACCCTTGTCGTACGGAGGGTTGCCCTCGACCGATGCGTACAGCAGCGCGCCCAGCGACCACAGGTCCGCCGGCGGCCCGGGCGGCTTGCCGCGCGCACGCTCGGGCGAGATGTACGAGGGAGCACCCACCAGCATGCCCGTCGACGTCACCGACGGGTCGCCCTCGACCTTGGCGATGCCGAAGTCCGTGAGCACGACGCGGTCCGTGACGTCTTCCAGCAGCACGTTGGACGGCTTCACATCGCGGTGCAGCACACCCTCACGGTGTGCCGCGCGCAGCACGTCGAGCACGGCCAGCCCGACCTCGGCAGCGCGCTGCGGCGACAGCGGGCCGTCCTCACGGATCTGATCCGCCAGCGACCTGCCCTCGATCAGCTCCATGACGATCCAGGGCCGGTCGTCCTCGTCCACGACGTCGAAGACCGTCACCGCACTTCCGCTGCGGATACGGGCGATGGCTTTCGCCTCGCGCAGAGTACGAGTGATCAGCCGCTGCTTCTCGTCCTCCTCGACGCTGGAGGGAAAACGGAGCTCCTTCACCGCGACCGCACGGCCGAGGGTTTCGTCCTCGCCGCGCCACACGGTGCCCATGCCGCCACGCCCGAGAACTCCCCCGAGCCGATAGCGCCCGCCTACCAGCCGACCCGCGTCCTCGCTCATGAATCCCCTTGTGTCCCCTCTGCGATGGGCCCGCCCCAGCCCAACTCCCATTGTGAACTATCGCCCTGACACACCAAGTACGGGGGCGGTGCAGGTATTGCACACCATCTCCACGCGGCGACGACCTCAGACGGGAGCGATGTCAGGGGCCCCCAACCGTGCGGCGTCCGCCGTCAGATCGTCCGGCTGGAGCTGCGACTGACGCTCGGCCTCGACCCGCTTCTCGTAGTGCTCCACCTCCCGGTCGATCTGGCCGGCGTCCCAGTCGAGAACCTTCGCCATCAGCTCCGCGCACTCGCGCGCGCTCCGTGTGCCACGGTCGAAGGTCTCGATGGAGATGCGGGTACGCCGCGTGAGCACGTCGTCGATGTGCCGCGCGCCCTCGTGCGTACAGGCGTAGACGATCTCCGCCTTCAGATAGTCGTCCGCGGCAGGCAGCGGCTCGCCCAGCTTCGGGTCCTCGGCGACGAGTTCGAGCACCTCCTCGGTCAACGCGCCGTAGCGGTTGAGCAGATGCTCCACGCGCGCCACATGCAGGCCCGTACGTGCCGCGAGGCGGGCCCGCCCGTTCCACAGCGCGTGATAGCCCTCGGCACCGACCAGCGGCACCTCCTCGGTGACGCATTCGGCGACCCGGTGGTCCAGGCCGTGCACGGCCTCGTCCACCGCGTCCTTCGCCATCACCCGGTACGTCGTGTACTTGCCGCCCGCGACCACCACCATGCCCGGCACGGGGTGGGCGACGGTGTGCTCCCGTGACAGCTTGCTCGTCGCCTCCGACTCCCCGGCCAGCAGCGGGCGCAGCCCGGCGTACACGCCCTCCACGTCGTTGCGCCCGAGCGGCACCGCCAGCACTGAGTTGACGTGGTCCAGGAGATAGTCGATGTCGGCGCTGGACGCCGCAGGATGCTTCTTGTCCAGGTCCCAGCTGGTGTCGGTGGTGCCGATGATCCAGTGCCGGCCCCAGGGGATGACGAACAGGACGCTCTTCTCGGTACGCAGGATGAGCCCGCTCTGCGAGTGGATGCGGTCCTTCGGCACGACGAGGTGAATGCCCTTCGACGCCCGCACGTGGAACATGCCGCGCTCCGCGATCAGGCCCTGGGTGTCGTCTGTCCAGACGCCGGTGGAGTTGACGACCTGCCGTGCCCGCACCTCGTACTCGCCGCCCTGCTCCAGGTCCCGCACCCGCGCACCCACCACGCGCTCGCCCTCGCGCAGGAAGGCGACGACCCGCGCGCGGTTCGCGGTGTGCGCCCCGTAGGCGGCAGCCGTGCGCGCCACCGTGGCGACGTAGCGTGCGTCGTCCACCTGCGCGTCGTAGTACTGCAACGCGCCGACCAGCGCGTCCTTCCTCAATGCCGGTGCCACGCGCAGCGCGTGACGCCGCGAGAGATGCCGGTGCCTGGGCAGCCCGCGACCGTGCCCCGAAGAGAGCGACATGATGTCGTACATCGCCACGCCAGAGCCGGCGTAGAGCCGCTCCCAGCCCTTGTGCTGCAGGGGGTAGAGGAACGGCACCGGCTTCACCAGATGCGGTGCGATCCGCTGGAGCAGCAGCCCGCGCTCCTTCAGTGCCTCGCGTACGAGCGCGAAATCCAGCATCTCCAGATAGCGCAGCCCGCCGTGGATCAGCTTGCTGGACCGGCTGGAGGTGCCCGACGCCCAGTCGTTCGCCTCGACGAGCCCGGTGGACAGTCCGCGGGTGACGGCGTCCAGGGCCGTACCCGCACCCACGATCCCGCCCCCGACGACCAGCACATCGAGTTCACGCTCGGACATCTGCGCCAATGCTCTGACACGCTGCTCCGGTCCCAGTTTCGCCGTCCTCACCGCTACCTCCTGTGTGGTCGTGCGTCGTGCGTCCGTCGTGATGTCAGAACTTCAACAGTGTTCCCCCGCCGATGGTGCTCCAATTCCCTGACTTCGGCTGCACTGCGGGCATGGCCCAGCGGGTAATCCCAGATATCCGTCATATTGCCGATTAACTTGCTATAGCGCCGCGCAGTGCCCACCTGCGCCGCACACAGCGATCTGAGAGGGCCCGCCCTCCGGACGCCACACGCGGGGCCTCCGCAACGGAGCGAGGGGAGCAAGGGGAAGGATGTCTGTCGCAAAGCCCGCGGATCTCGCCGTCCTCGGACTGGGCCATTCGGGTCTTCCCGTGGCGCAGACCGCCGTCGCCGCCGGCATCGCCACCATCGGTTACGACCCGGACGAAAAGACGGTCGCCGATCTCAACGCGAACCGTCCGCCCGCCGACGGCACCCTCAGCGCCGCCGAGTTGCGCCGCATGATCTCCCGCGGGTTCCGCGCAACGTCCGATCCCGCCGTCCTCAGCCGCGTCCGTACGGCACTGATCTGCGCGCCCACTTCCCTCGGGCCCGACCGTGCACTGAATCTGACGGCCGTGCGCACTGCCGCTCACACGCTCGCCTCCCAGCTGCGTCCCCGCACGACGGTTGTACTCGAATCCGCGGTGTACCCGGGCAGTACCGAGGAAATCCTCCGGCCGCTGCTCGAAGAGGGATCGGGGCTCCGCGCGGGACGTGACTTCCATCTCGCCTACTCCCCCGCCCGCACTGATCCGGGCAGCCGCCACTACGGCTACGCCAACACCCCGAAGGTCATCGGCGGCCTCACCTCCGCATGCACGGAAGCGGCGGCCGCCTTCTACGGACGCCTGGCCGACAAGGTCGTACGGGCACGCGGCCCCCGCGAGGCCGAAGCGGCGCAGCTGCTGGAGACCAACTTCCGCCAGGTCAACATCGCGCTCGTGAACGAGATGGCGGTCTTCTGCCACGACATCGGCGTCGACCTGTGGGACGTGATCCGCTGCGCGGAGACCAAGCCGTTCGGCTTCCAGGCGTTCCGTCCGGGCCCCGGAGTCGGCGGCCACAGTGTCTCCATCGACCCCAACTACCTCGCGTACCGCAGCCGTTCACTCGGCTATCCCCTGCGGATGGTCGAACTCGCACAGGAGGTCAACGGGCGCATGCCGCGCTACGTCTGCCAGCGCGCCGCCGCGTTGCTCAACGAACACGGCAAGTCCGCGCGCGGCGCACGAGTGCTGCTGCTGGGCGTCACCTACAAGCCCGACCTGCCCGACCAGGAGGGCGCGCCCGCCCGCGAGGTCGCGCTGCTGCTCAAACAGCTGGGCGCGCAGGTGAGTTACCACGACCCGTACGTGATGCAGTGGCAGGTCGCGGACCAGCCGGTGCCCCGTGCGGACTCGCTGTACGAGACGGCGGCGCAGGCCGACCTGACGGTGCTGCTCCAGCACCACAGCACGTACGACCTGCAGGGGCTG
>Ga0190265_10003107_pt1 | contig 11317 bp, 8 predicted proteins | sample Popmic124T_FD_133135 | JGI IMG/M metagenome (GOLD analysis project Ga0190265, IMG submission 133135) | Populus adjacent soil microbial communities from riparian zone of Indian Creek, Utah, USA - 124 T | ecosystem: Environmental > Terrestrial > Soil > Riparian zone | place: USA: Utah | collected...
CCAGGAGAAACTGATAAATGTCGTCGAGTGTCTTCTCTTTGTTCTGGCTCATAAGGTGAACAGTGACGTGATGCTGCCTAGCGACCCAAGCACAGCAACCGAGCAGGCGTGTTGAGCATCTGGCGGGTTCACATAGAAAGGAGAGCAAGCCCGGCAAACATTTGGAAGGCAAAAGCCGGACGTTATTTGGCGCTAAGATTTTTAGTGCGGCAGCCGGGGTTCAATCCGCTTCAAGATACCGCCCCACTTTGGTCTGAAGTTCATCAATCAACTCCGGCTGCATGAACTGGTAATCATCCGGGATGTGCAGCGTGACGATCCGTTTGCCCGCTAAAGCATCTCCAAATTTTCTTTGGAGCCGGTTCAAATGTGACCGCTCCATCACAAAAATAATATCAGCCCAGCCGATGTGCCCTTCCGTGACGACAACTCTCGCGTCTGGTTGCGTGCCCGCTGAACGCACCTGCAAGTTTGGAACGCCGGTAAAGATTTTCTCGGCAGTGATGCTGCGCCAGCGGTTCTGGCTGCACACGAAAAGAATCTTGATTGGGTAGCCGTCTGCCATGTTGTGACGTAACGGCTAATGATTCCAGTCGAGGGTCATTGTAGAGGAAGTGTGACGGTGAGATGAATCGGTGGCCTGTTGGCAGTGCCAGGAGTGTAGAACGGCTGTTGCGCCTCGCCGTGGTAACCACCGAAATCGTCTGCGAACAAAACAAACTTCCAGCCGGGTCTCCTGTTGGTGTCAGCGTGTATGAGCTCGACAAGTGCCTTCTTGTAGTCGGGGGTGAACCGCAACTCTGAGATAGTGTATCCGGTTCCCGCATCGGAGTACTCTCGGCAAGCTGTCGCCGGAACTGCTACTCGCGAAACTCCTGCTCGGTGCCGTACGCTGCATCTGGCTGTGGCGAAGCGTCTGCGGTCGAACGCTTGGCTCGCGATTGCTGCCACACGATCACCGCCATGAAGGTAACAAGTGCGATGCCGACCGATGTGACTTTCAGCTTTGTCGTGTTCATTCTCGTGTTTCGACAGTGCGGATAGCCAGAACGCACGCTGCCGATGGCCGGGTTCGCTGAGCGCATGGTCAGGCGCGTTTGTGGCATTACTTACTCGCATGGCGAATCAACATCGCAACTCCGGTGAGGAAGCTCAGTATCTGCAAGATTGAAGGAAGGGTTATGTTGAATCCGTAAATGGCATCGTCCGAAACCTTCGGTTGCGTTAAGGTTCCGGTGAGAGCGAGCAGGGTCCAAACGCCGAAGACGACCGACACCAGCAAGACAATCCAGGACCGAAAAAGCAGAGTGCGCTCCCCGGATTTGAGGCGAGACCGGACATCCTTGGAAAAAGTAACCGATATGCCAATTATGCCAGTTGCCAGTGTAATCAACTGAGTGACGGTCTCTTTGGCAAATTGAAATGAGGCAGGTGCGTCCACGATCAACGGCAAAATGGCCAAAGTGGGCAAAGTGACCTCCGAACGGCACTAAATGTCGCCTCTCCAATCTTCGGGTTTTCTGGGTTCTCTTTGGCACCCAGCGCAATCTCCGCGGCGATAAACTTCTGGAGATTGAGTTCTGCCATAGGCCGCTTTTCCTTTGGGCTTCCCTCGATAACGAAACTACTTGCGCCTTTGAAGATGAACTCCGCTGTCATCAATGCGCTCGCCCTTGAGACGGTAGCTTTTGCCGCGGCGAGTTGCTTGACGGCTAATGAGGTCCAACTCGCGGTAATCCGAATCGGCTCTGTTTGTTCGGAGAACGGCCTTAGAGGGGTGAGGTCACCAGTAGTCAGTGCCTTAATTTGCGCTTCCTTGAGTGGATCGGGTAATTGCGGTTCGGCGCTGCTCGCAAATGGCGCTGAGACAGCGAGCGTCACGGTGATAAGACTCAATAGTTGATGTGTTGTTTTCATAGAGGTGCGCTATGCGTCTAAACGACCTAAGCTCAGGGGGGCGACTCGGACTGTCGCGCTCGATAATAGGCTCTGCCCAGCTTGCCCACCAGCATTCCCAACGCTCCAATTGTCAGCAAAACGAGTGGGCTGCTGGCTTTGCCAAGCATGAGCAATACAAGGCATCCGCCGAAAACCACACTATTGGTGATAAGCAGCGCCATATCCCATCGACTGAGCTGGAACTTTGTTTTCATAAAATCATGTGTCGCCTATGCCAACTCAGCGACCCGGCCCACGGGCGGCGTTGATTGCAACGGGAGCGCGATGACTTGGTTGGTTTGCAGCGCATCGTTAAGCGACGTGCGTGTCATTTCTTTTTCTCTTCCAAGTCTTCTTTTTTCAAATCCTTTTCAAACTTCTGCATCTCCGTCAGCACCTCGGCCATATCGGCTCGCCAAATTGTCCCGTCACCGAACCTGACTGCTTTTACATAGGCCACACCCGTGCCGTATTTCTTAAACGAAAAAGTTGCATAAGTATGCTGTGCCCACTCACCAGCGGCCTCGTTGTCTGCGGCGACCGTCGTAATGCTCCAACCGCTAAAACTGTCCATCAAGGCGTTGAACGCATTGAACGCTGCAAATCCAATCTGAAGAGCGACGATCTCTTTACCGGATGTGTTCTTGTAAATTGCTGCGTGTCGAATCTGGTCCAGATGGCTGTTATATCGCTCACGCGACTCTGCTTCAAAAGTTGCCTCGTATTTTGTGATAGTCAGTGGCGCTGTCTTTTGTTTGAGGATCACCGAATTCTCGGCGTGTCCAAGCGCAGTGAAGATCAAGAGCGCGATGACGGTTTTTTTCATTTGTTGTTTGGTTTAGTAAACGATCCAGAAAACAGTAGAAGCAGTTTTGTTCATAGGTTTCCTAGCGCCCGAGGGTTGAGAATGGCGATAAGTCTGCGGGGTCACGCAATGAGCAGAACAAGTTCACTCAAGCTTGGAAAGCGCAAACCCAAGCCAAAATTCCGCCGCGCGCCCATGTTGAAACCCAGAAAATCGGCCAGAGTCGCACGCGCGATCCTTGGAAACGAAAATACGAGGCCGGGGGCCACCCCCACCTATGCCCCCCTCTAGCTCATGCGCTGTGGCGAGTCAGGGCTGGCGGCAATCAAGCGCGTGAGAGACTCCCCAGCACCTAACGGTCAACGTGGGTGTCTGCGCGAGACGTTCGGCAGTTGGTTTGCGGAAGTCTTGGGAAGCGTTAATCCACGAACATGAGCAGGGCAGGCGATGGCATACGCGAATCGTGCGCGATGGTTCACCTCGAAGCAACCGATTGCACAGGACTCTTTCAGGCATCAGCCAGATGGCCGCCAGCAACCCTTCTCAAACGTGGCTGTTACTACTTTCGATACTACTCCGCGGGTTTAACGATTGTGCGGAAATGTGAATCTCACGATTTGCCAATGAAGTTGGTGCACCCAAATGGAGTTGAACCATTAACCTTCTGATCCGTAGTCAGATGCTCTATCCAATTGAGCTATGGGTGCCCCCCGAAAAAGGAGGCGCAATTTACTGAGCACCCGATAGCGGCGCAAGCGGTTAATTTGGCGTCGCAGAGTTGTTCACTGGGCCGTGAGTGTGCTGCGGTACATTCGCGCCCGCCTTGCGGCGCAAACCCATGAAAACCGTGGCGTTGCGGTTGCGTCGCCCCGTTTGAAGGTTGACTCGGCATCTCTCTTTTGCGAAAGCTCGGCAGATTCAGAACGTCGGATTGGACCGCACTTTTATGAAACGCACGATTTCACTTTTTAGTATTGGCTTACTCGCCCTCGTTTCACTGCTGGGCCTTGGCTGCAAATTGCTGAGCAAGGACGAAGGCAAATTCTACACGCTGGAAATCGTCGCGAGTCCCGATCTGGCGGAAAAGACCGCCACGATTGATATCATTGGCATCAGTGGCGCCAACAAACAGGATTGGGAAAGCATCAAGCCGGAGATCTATTGGGCGGGAGACAATTCGACTCGCAAGGAACTGCTGCGCGACAAGCGATGCATCACGCGCAGTCTCGGAGTATGGACCACCAACCGCTATTTGCTCAGCCTCGCGGCGCCCGATGTGAAGCAGATTTGGGAAGAAGAGTGGAAACCGGCGAAGATTACTGAATTGCTTCTGATGGTGCAAACCAGCGAAGCGAACCGGAAATTCATTCCCCTGAGGCCGGGTGAGGTTCAACAACTTTACGGCCTCAAGCCCAAAGCGTTCAGAATTTACTTGAAGGACTCCGGTTTCATTGAAGTCAAAGCCTTGCCGGATCTACCGAAGGAGCCCGATAAGTCCGATAAGTAAACTGATGATTCAGAATGGTTTTCGTAAGAGCAGGGGAATGAACGCCGGGCGGCGTTAACTTTTCCCATGCAATTCGGTTCATACACGACGGTCCGCGAACTGGCCGCTGGCCCGACGGCGACTGTTTACCTCGCGACCGATGATCCTGCCCGTTCCAAAGGGCAGCCCCGCTTTGCCATCAAAGTCTTCACCACCTCGTCCCTCCCGGACTGGCAAACGGAGGAAACGGCAAATGCCGTTGCGGAAAAGGCTGCCGAATTCCTGCGGTCCACTACCCGGCAGAAAAGCGCCCACACGGGCGGAGCACGTCACGTGGCGGCCATTCGCGATGGTGGACAGAGCGAAGCCGGAGCGTGGTTCGCCACAGACTATTATCCGCGCACGGCGCAGAAATTGATCGAAGGCCGCGTCTCGCTGAATCGCGAGACGATCCACCACATCATTGCGTCGGCGGTGCGCGGCGCGCTCGAATTCAAAGCACTGACCGGCGAACCCCACGGGAACATCAAGCCGGCGAACGTGCTTATTGGCGGCGCCAGCAACCTTTTGCGCGCCCCCGTGGTGCTGATCGACCCATCGCCCGGAGCCAAAGAAAGCGGAGATGCTCTCGAACTGTCGGATTTGCGCGCGGTGGGGGAATTGATTTTCCGCCTCGTCCGCCGTCGCGACATGTCCGGCGCAGACCAATGGCCGGTCGAAATGAACCTCGAATGGAAAGCCATGTTCGAGGAGACTGCGCAACAATGGCTGACGCTGTGCAATTGGCTGCTTGATCCGAATCTTTCGCTGGGGGCGCTGAATCTCGATGGCCTGCAAAGCGAACTCGGCCGGTTGAAGCCGAAAGACCGGAGCGCGTGGTTGAAGATCGCGGCGGCCGTCGTCGCCTGCGTGGGCGCGGGAATTGGCGTCTGGTTGATTATCGCGAGCCTGTCGAATCCAGAGCGCAAGTTCCAGTCTGCTCTCAATGCCGCGCAAGAAGCGTTGGACAAGCGCGACTATGTCGCCGCCGATGCCAAAGCGCAGGCGGCGCTGGCGTTGAAGCCCGGTGAACCGTCGGCGACGAAGATTCGGGAAGAAGTGGAGCGACAACTGGCATTGATGCGGGAGGCAGAGCAGGAGTATCAGACCGCCCTCAATGAAGCCCAGCAGGCCTTGGACAAGAAGGATTACGCGGTGGCGGAGGCTAAAGCGAAGGACGCTTTGGGCTTGAAACCCGGCGATGCGGCGGCAACGAAAATCCAGGAAACGGTGCAGCAGCAGTTGGGCGCAGTCGAGCAAGCGGAGCGGAGATATCAAACGGCCCTGGCTGCGGCCCAGCAGGCGTTGGACAGAAAAGATTACACGCTTGCGGATACCAAAGTGAAAGAAGCGCTCGGAGTGAAACCAGGCGATGTGGCCGCAACCCAGATTCAGCAGGAGGCACAGCGACAGTTGGCCTTGATGCGGGAGGCGGAGCAGAAGTATCAGACCGCCCTCACTGAAGCTCAGCAGGCCTTGGACAAAAAGGATTACGCGGTGGCGGAGGTCAAGGCGAAGGACGCTTTGGGATTGAAGCCCGGGGATGCGGCAGCAACGAAAATCCAGCAAGAGGTGCAGCGGCAGTTGGGCGCGATGGCGGAGGCAAAGAGCAGATATGAAACAGCCCTGGCCGCGGCACAGCAAGCGTTGGGCAGGAAAGATTACGTGCTTGCCGAATCGAAAGCGAAGGAAGCTCTGGCAGTGAGACCGGGTGATGCGGCTGCAACCCGCATTCAGCAAGAAGCTCAGGGACAAGTGGCATTGATGCAGGAGGGCGAGCGGAAGTATCAGACGGCCCTCACTGCCGCACAGCAGGCACTGGAGAAAAAAGATTACGTGCTTGCGGAAACGAAAGTGAAGGAAGCGCTGGGCGTGAAGCCGGGCGACCTGGCGGCAACCCGCATTCAACAGGAAGTACAGCGACAAGTGGCGTTGATGCGGGAGACAGAGCAGAAGTATCAGACCGCCCTGAATGCCGCACAGCAGGCTTTGGACAAAAAGGACTACGCGGTGGCGGAAGCGAAGGTTAGGGAAGCGCTGGGCGTGAGACCGGGCGATGTGGCCGCGACGAAAATCCAGGAAGAAGTGCAACGGCAGTTGAGCGCGATGGCGGAGGCGAAGAGCAGATACGAAACAGCCTTGGCTGGAGCACAGCAAGCATTGGACAAAAAAGACTACGCCCTTGCGGAAGCGAAAGCCAAGGAAGCGCTTGGAGTGAGACCGGGTGATGCTGTGGCAACGCGAATTCAGCAAGAGGCACAACGACAAGTGGCGTTGATGCGCGAGACCGAGCAGAAGTACCAGACGGCCCTAAGTGCAGCACAGCAGGCGCTGGATAAGAAAGATTACGTGCTGTCGGAAACGAAAGCGAAGGAAGCGCTCAGCGTAAAACCGGGCGATGCAGCGGCGACGCGCATTCAGCAAGAAGTGCAACGGCAAGTGGCGTTGATGCGCGAGACCGAGCAGAAGTACCAGACGGCCCTCAATGCAGCACAGCAGGCACTGGACAAAAAGGACTACGTGTTGGCGGAGACGAAAGTGAAGGAAGCGCTCGGTGTGAAACCGGGCGATGCGGCAGCCACCCGCCTTCAGCAGGAAATGCAGCGGCAAGTGGCGTTGATGCGCGAGACCGAGCAGAAGTACCAGACGGCGGTAAACGCGGCCGAGGCGGCGTTAGTCGGCAACAACTATTCCGAAGCTCTGGCCAAGGCGACGCAAATCCTGGCGCTTAAACCTGGAGACGCAAAAGGGACGCAGTTTCAGAGGAATGCCAAGCTTGGCCTGAGTCAGCAGGCCTTTGCGGAAGGCGAATACGAAGCAGCCGGACGGATCTGCAATGAGCAAAAGGGTGACGAAGCGTTCGAACGATTGGCCAGGCAGAATCGCGACGAACAGGAAGCGCTCAATCAATACAGGATTCTGTTCAATGAAGGCGACTACTCCTTCATCGGCCGCGTAAAAGATAATAGCTATGCGGCCAAGAAACCGTTCCGCGACTTGATCGACGTCGCAAACACTGAGCAAACACTTCTTGGCCGCCTGGCCGCGTTGCGAGAAACAAATGATTGGCGCGGAGTGAATGATACGTTCGCTGCCATTCCGCCTGACACGAAAAGGAAACGCAAGTTCATCGAAGTCGCGACGTGGCTCAACGAAAACAACCCTGCGACGAAGCTTAAACGGAGGTTCGACGAGCTTGATCTCAAACTCGCGGGGTATGCGAAGCTCCTAAGCCCGGATCTGATTAAGAAGCTCGACAAAACTCCGGTCGAAATCCCAGGCAGAAAGCTGGATATAGATGAATGCGACACAGCGAAACTTCTGAGAACTCAGATCGCTGGACTGGGCGATGAATACAGGCAGTGGCAGTCGCTGGCCCAGAGTTATCCCAACGCTGCGACATTGGTGGGCGAGCGCGCCAAACTCATCAAGAAACTCGACGAGACGGCCAGAGACTGGTGCAAATAGGGTGCGAGTCCTTCCGTCGTGATGGGAGTCCCTGCATCGCTGCGAAAGAATTCCGCACGCAACTTTGAATACTCTGCTCCGATTCATCTCTTGACACATTTGCGTAACGTGTGGCTCAATCGCGCGCACGCGGCCCCGGAATTGCAGGCTGACAGCGCAGTTTTTAGTGGCGAAAACTCGACCCAATCGAACGCATGATGTGTTTTCAAATGTTCTCAACGTAAGCAGATTTTTGCGAGCCGTGGGAATGTCCGAAGTGGCTTGGTCCCGCTCAATGACAAAGGGCCGGCAAGCTTTGGTCTGATAACACAGACATCAGTCAACCGAATGTCGTACGTCGGCAGAACGGCGGCGTAGGCGTTGAAAATGGAACCATGAAATCTGACAAACGCACTTCGTCGGGGAGTTCAAACGTGGCAGAGAGCGGCCTCTGCATGACGCGTGCCTGCGGCGTGCTGGGCGTCTTATTGTGCGGCGGGGATTTATTCGCTCAACAATTTCCTGACAGACCGTTGTATGTGCCGCCCTCCGGAAGGGGCACGACGCCCAAAGCGAGTCCGGCACTGAAGCCCGCCGAGACGACACAGCCAGTGCAACCAACTCTCGCTGAACCCGCCCCTACGGTAACTCCTGTTTTGCCTGACAGTCCTCCCGGGGCGGCCGTTGTACCGATGGGGCGAAGACGACCTCATGAGGTTTCGGTCTCGGGTGACTTCTCCTTGGGGCAAGGTGAAATCACCCTGCCTATTGGTTATTCGCTCAATCAATCTTTGGGAAATTTGGCGAACGTTCCTCAAGAGGCGGCCTCCGCGGAACGGGACACCACCTACTACGGCGGCACGGTTTCTTATTTTTACAAGCAGGGTTGGAGCGTTGACTTGTCGTTCGCGCAAGGCAACTCGTCAGGAAATGTGACCATCGATACGAGAGGGTTGGGAGATCTCAAGACCAGTTTCACGATCGATGATCAATGGTCCCAATTATACCTGCGTTACGCGTTCCCTGGATTGCGCGGCAAACGACTTTCCGCATATCTCCGCGCGGGCGCCACCTACGTCCAAGCGGACCTGGAGGCCACGGCCAACAGTCCTGTGGTTGGCACTTACCGTCAGGAAGATGAAACGGAAGACATCCTGGGAAACCTGGGCTTTGGCCTGGGTTATTCGTTGTACGCGACGGACCATTTGCGGCTCGGCTTGCAGATGGAAGGAGAGGGCTTTTTCGGATATCGCACGCAGGATACTTTGGAAACACTGAACAAGACTGATGTCTCGTTCCAGCGGGCTTCGATCGACAACACTCTTTACGGCGGAATCGGTCGCGCGACGGTGCGGCTTCAATATCAGTTTGGAGAATCCGGAGCGCTCAAAGCGTTTGTGGAAGGTGGAGCGCAGGTGAAATACACGATTATCGACTACCCCGACTCTAATCGGTCTGTCCCGGACGAATTGCTGTGGGGACCTTACGTGAAGGCGGGACTTCGCTACGCATTCTGACTTTTGTCGTGAACCTCTTATGAAAACTGTCCGCTTTGCCACCATCTCGCTGTTGTTCTGTGCGACGCAGTTTCACGGAGCGTCTCTTCAGTTCACCAATGTCAAGTCGGCTTTGGGATTTCCAAATGAAAGGCTTTCGGCTGTCGCGTTCGGCAGCAATGTTGTGGCGCTCGGAAATGCCGGCCATGTCGTGGCGGTGGGTGACGGCGGGAGATTCATCGGGGGCACATTTTCCCCTGCTCAAAGTTGGATTCAGGGCTCCAATTGGACCATCGGTTCAGTGGTCGGCCAGGGTTCGGGCCCGAAACTGAACGCGGTCGCGTTTGACAATACGGACCTCTTCATCGCCAGCGGTGATAACAATCGCGTTTTTAGTTGGGATTCAGGTCTGACCACCTGGACAGCGCGCGGCCGCGTTTTTGGTGATAGCGCCGCGGTGGGCGGGTTGGCCTTCAATGATGGTCAGTTCGTGGCTGTGGCCAAAGCGCCTGAGATTGGGCGAACGCAGACGCCCTTGTCGGGAAACTGGGGCCCCGTCACGTTTAATCCTGAAGCGTCTTTCGTGGAATCCTACCGGGCGGTCACCCATCTGGGCTTGAACGAATTTGCCGCTTGCGGTGCTTTCGGAGTCATTCGCATTTCGGCGAACAATGGAGCGGTTTGGAACAGGCGATTTGGTCAGGTTGGCCAGCCTGACTGGTTCGGAATCGCCTCTGATGGGGGTAATACGTTGGTTTGTGTGGGAGCGCCAAACAACAGATCCCGCGGCGTTATTCTGGCTTCCACTGATTCTGGTCTCAATTGGGTGACGGTGACTAACACTCCGCAAGCTCTCAATGCCATAACTCGCACTGATTTTGGCTTCCTTGCTGTCGGAGACGTCTCCATCGGAAATCAAGCCGCCGCCCTCTGGGCCAGTTCGGACGGCTTGGCGTGGACGGACATATCGACGAGCACGGTGGAGAACAACCTGTTTGGAGTCGCATTTGAAACCACCGGCTTCCTCAGGGGCGTCGGAGCTTTGGTCGGAGCAGGCGGATCTGTGTATCTCATGGGCACAAACCCGCCCACGCCCAGTCTGATCACCACCGCTCCAGTTTCATGGTGTGCCGGGACAACCAACCCGATCGTCGTCAATATCGCCAACAGTGTTGGAGCGGGTCTGGTCACAGTGAATTGGTTTGTCGGCGGCACGGACACGCAAATCACGAATGGATTTATCTCAAACGGCTGGATATTCACCGTGACCAACACGGATCTGGACTTCACGATTGTGCCGCAGTTGGTCCCCGCGAACCTCTCCCAAAATCTTCCCGATCTGAATGCGCCGACCAACATTCAACTTCAAGCACAAGCCGTCGATCTGCGCACGGGCTTTACCAGTTCTCGAACCAATATTGACCGTGTGGTGAATCCGCGGCCGACCGCAACGGTGTCCGGTACGCCCACGATCTGCAATGGGGATTCCACTACGGTGCAGGCGGTGTTGACCGGCCTTGGACCTTGGAGTGTGGTCTGGGCTTCCAACGGTTTAGCGATAGCGACCAACGTCGTCCTTACCCCACCCGCTAACGGTCCAGTAACAAACACGCTGCTCGTGACGCCATTCAATCCTTACCTCAATAGTCCGACCACGACGGTTTATTCGGTGGTTGCGCTGTTCGATACCAACTGCACGGCCGAGACTGGAGACCTCACAGGCGTTGCAACGGTGACGATTAATCCGCGACCGACATCGCTGCTGACGAGTCTGGATCGGACCAACTGTAATGACGGCAGTGCCTATGTAATAGCGGCAGCGCTGACGGGCATTGGGCCATGGGCGGTGACGTGGTGGGACGGAGCGATTTCCAACGTCGTGGCCAGTCCGGCCAGCCGCACCGTGTATCCAACCAACACGCTGGCCAATGAGGCGACCAACTTCTTTTTTTCGATCACCAACCTGGTGGACGCCAATTGCGTGGCCAACCAGCCGGGCGACATTTTGGGAACCAATCGAGTCACGATCAACCCGCGGCCGACGTCGTTGCTGACCAGCCTGGACCGGACCAACTGTAATGACGGCAGTGCCTATGTAATAGCGGC
>Ga0190265_10003108_pt1 | contig 11315 bp, 11 predicted proteins | sample Popmic124T_FD_133135 | JGI IMG/M metagenome (GOLD analysis project Ga0190265, IMG submission 133135) | Populus adjacent soil microbial communities from riparian zone of Indian Creek, Utah, USA - 124 T | ecosystem: Environmental > Terrestrial > Soil > Riparian zone | place: USA: Utah | collected...
CCTGCAACGCAAGGCGAAGCAGCTGGTCGACAGGCGCGGCGGCACCGACAGCCTCAAGGCGGACGCCGAGGAGCTCAAGGACATCGCCAAGGGCCCCGGCAGCGTCGCTGACAAGGCGAAGCGTGCTGGCGACGCCTTGAAGGATCCGGGCGCCAAGGGTTCCGACACGCCCGCAAGTTCGCGCCCGTCCGCCGCTGGCGCCCCGCCCGCGCCGGAGACCGACGCGCCCGGGAAGCCGAAGCCCGGCACTACGCCCGGCGCCTAGCTGCTCCCGCGCAACCGGTCCGCAGCCGCAACGCGCGGCTCACGCATTCGGAGCTGCGGAGGTCGCGCACCGGGACACACAGCCCGTTGCCCCGGCGCATGTCGTGGGATCCCATGGAGGGGCTGGGCTTCGTTCGGCTTCGCGGTCCGGCTCAGGCGGTATTCGTGGCAGCGCTCTCAGGCTCTACGGCTGACTCCTGGAGCGCCTTGCCGGCGCGAACGGGCGCTGGGATCAGCGCCGCCCCCACGAGAATCAGGGCGAACGCGGCGAGGCGCACGCCGATCACGAGGGCGTTGGTGCCGAGCCGGTCTCCGAAGACCGCCAGCCCGGCGAGGATCGTGGAGAGGTTCGCGGCGACCGAGGTGACGGCGATCACCGCCACGCCGTCGCCGATCTGGAGGCTGCGAGCGGAGGCGTAGAACGAGAAGACCGCCGCTGTGACAATGACGACGCTCCAGGGGCTCAGGAGGCCGACCGGGCCGCTGTCGAGGTCCCCCGAGAGCGCCTTGATCGCCACATCTGAGACCCCGAACCCGAGCCCGGCGGCGATGCCGAGCAGCACGCCGCGCTGGACCGGGATGCGCTCGATCAGGTGGGAGAGCACCAGGATCAGGCCGACGCCGACGGCGATGCCCTCGAAGACGATCATGCCCGCGAGCGAGTAACCGGAGTTGGCCTCTCCTCCGCCCCCTCCGGTCACCGTCAGCAAGGCGAGCGAGACCGCTACGAGGGCGATCCCGGTCCATTGGCGGCGGCCGAGATCGAAGCCGAAGAAGCGCTCGGCGAGCACCGCGAGGAAGACGAGGCCTCCCGCGAGCACCGCCTGGCCGATCGAGATCGGGGCAAGCGTGAGCGCGGCGACGTGCAGGGCGAACGCCACCGCGGCGACAGCCCAGCCGATGCTCCACCACTTCGAGCGAAAGAGATCGACCGCGCTGCGCAGCGGGTGGCGCATGTCGACATCGGGAGCGGCGACCGCTCCTCTGTGCTTGAACAGGAAGGCGAGGTTCGTTCCCACGGCGGACAGCAGCGCACAGATGAGCCCGATGCCGACGGATAGCGAAACGCTGGTCACTGCGGGACCGTCTTCCGAGCGTTCACAGGACGCAAGAGCGCTACCGCCGAACTGGGGGCCGTCCTCCGCAATTCACGGTACGCCGTCTCGCGTTCGAGCGTCCGTTCGCAGGTTCGCGGCCTCCTTCGACCCAGTCCTTGCAGCGCTCCACGCGCGCCTGGGAGGGCTTCGGCGCATGACGGTCAAGACACCCGAGGCGCCGGCGCTGCCCGCGAGGTCGACCGACTGCTGCGGCGCCTGCGGATGCCCTAGGTTCGACGCGCCGCGCCAGACGTGATCGCGACCGCGCAACGCTGGGAACCCGCCGAGGTCCTCAGAGTGCTGCTCGCAGAAGAAGCCAAGGGCCGCGACGAAGCCACTACCGGCCGTCGTCGATCGGAGCGTCGCTCGGCGCGCGCCCGGAACCTGCTGCGGCTTGCTTTTTCGCGTCCCGCTTGGCCTGCTTTCGCAGTCGGCGCTCGCGAACCGCGTGCTCGCGGTTGAGCTTCGCCATCGTGGTCCTCTTCTTGGAGCTCGAGGCCATGCGCGGTTCCCTTCTCTGGAATGCCGAGCGCGTCGATGACGCGCACGCGTTTCGTTTGCGGCCCTGACGGGGCGCGAGCCGCGCAGCCGACCACTGAGACCGCCGCGCGCCTTTCCGGCGTGAGATGCGGCGGACGATTGGCGAGTCCCCGCCGTGCGAGCGGCGGGGACTGCGAAAGGCGAAGTGCGGGCTAGAGCGCCTGGACGTTCGCCGCGGCGGGCCCCTTGGGGCCCATTTCGGCGTCGTAGCTGACCTTCGCGCCTTCGGCGAGCGACTTGAAGCCGTTGCCGGCGATCCCGCTGTGATGCACGAAGAGGTCCTTGCTCTGGTCGTCGGGCGTGATGAACCCGAAGCCCTTGTCGTCGCTGAACCACTTGACGGTTCCGGTGGCCATATGTTCCTCCCGGGGAGGTTGTGTGCTGCGAAACGCGGGAGGTGCTATGGCAACAACTACGAACGCGGGCACTGCTTCGCCGGGCGGATCGCCCGGCACGATGAATGTCAGTCTAGCGTGCGAGCGGCGCCTTGGATGCGGCTAATACGGACGATGTCCCAGGCCAGGTAGCAGCGCATGAGTGCAGTGATCACCCAGTAGGCGCTCGGGTCGACGGCACCGAGGATGAACTGCACGGCCACCCGACGAGTCGGGGTCGGCCATGTCCCTTGCCGCGGAACATCGATCCGACGTGGGCGTGGGCGACCCCGCGCAGCGCGCCGCGCCATCCCGCGGCTCGGTGGACGTGAGGGCTGTGCGGGTCGCCGGGACGGTCAGAGAAGCAGTGGTGCTCGCGATGGGTGGCGACCCATTCGATCACCGGCCCTCGACCGCGGTCGAGCCCCGCACCGCCATCAGCGCGCGCACCGCCCGGGTGGTCTTGACGCTGCGATGCGTGAACAGCCGGTGAACCCCGATCGGGGGCGTCCGCTCGCGCATCGACCACCGGCGACGACGAACTCGGTGACCGATCCCGGCGTCCGGAGCCGGCGCGCACGTTCTAGGAGCGTTGGCCTCTCTTGGCGCGGTTCTCGCGCGCGTTCGCGGCAGCGGCCCACCGAGCCTCGCTCTGCTCGCGCTCGCGCACGGTCATGCCGCGGATGACCAGCCGGCCATCGGCAACCGCGCGCTGCATCTCCTCATGGCGGCGACTGTTCTTCTGCTCGGCAAGTTGCCGTTGTGATGGCCGCGCGTTGGTCATGCATGTCTCCTGGCTCGAACCCTGCAGCGCGAGCCGCATCAGTCCGACTCTGTAGTCGTACTCTGGCCGGCGAAGATCGCCGGCGGGACGGAACAGATCCCGGAATCCGTGCTCGAAGCGTGGCGCGCGGTACCGGCGGAGCCGCCGGCAGGTCCATCGCGCATCCCAGGGGGTGACAGAGTCGAGATCTGCGCCGGGGCAAACGCCCTTTCGTGTATCGGCGATCCATGCCCGGACCTTGAGCCACAGCGCCGCCGACCGAGAGAACCGCCCGCCCTTGCTCAGGTTCGCCGTCGGCTCGATCGGACGAGCGTTCGATCGTGATGGACAGCCTCGCGCCGATGTCGCGACTTCCAGCGCTGGATCCCAAGACGTTGACGCGCGCCATACTTCGCCACCGCGCTGAAGCACCGACTCATCGAGCTCACACCCGTCGACCGTGACCCGCATCGCCCGTTCGCCAACCCGCCACAACGCACGAGTCACCGCCTCACGATCCGGACTGACCACCAACACCTGCGTACTACAGAGCCCAGGGACCCCATTCTCCCCAGGCGGACCGAAACCCCGTCCTCCCTGATCCCCATACCCACATCCTCGCTGACATCCCGCCGCGCCGCGTCAGCGCGAACAGCGCGGACCGAGCAACTCCTCCCCCGGCGCGGCTGACCGTCGCAGCGCCTCCGAACGGGAGTTATGGAGCGGGACGTGGCCCGGCCACCGGTCGATCCGTCTCACGGCGGCGTCTCTTCAGCCAACGGCGGCCGCACACGTCCGAGCCGCCGCGATTCCGACGCGCCGATCTCGCGGAACGTGTCCCGCGCCTGTCGCAGGCTCGGGCGATTGGCCCCACCCGGGTAGCCCGGCTTGTCAAACTGCGCGCTGTCGTCCTCCCACCCACACACGGGACAGATCGCGTGAGTCCCCGACGGCGGCTTCGAGAGCGTCAGGAAGTCGCAACACGGACATGGATAGCGCACACCGAGCGGCGTCCGGTGGCCGGCCAGAGCCTCGATCGCGTCGTAGACCCACTGCGCCTTGCGACCGTGCGGAAGCTCGAGCAGTTCGCTGATCACCGCCAGCAGATCGCGGCCGGCCACCGCTGTCTCCGGATTGGCGTCCCGGTACACGACCCACTCGCCCAGCGCACCGCCGTGCATCGCGTGCAGCCGGCCTCGCTCGCCCACTGCCACCTCGCGGTAGCGACCCGGAGGCGCGTCGACGCGGCGTGGTCTCCCCGTCAGATCACGTTCCCGGCGAACGACTCGTTCGATCACAGCGCGGCCAAGCTCGACCCCCGCCCGTCGGCCGGCCTCCGCCAGGAGGCGCTTTGCGTATTCGCGCGCGTTCCGCTCGTCCGCCTCGCGAGTCAACAGACCCAACTGCTCGCCGACCACGACACCGAGACGCCGGTCGATCGCGTGCAGCGCAGCCTTGAGGCGGCGTATCGCCTCGGCGTCGAGCCCTGGCACGCTCACGTAGACGTCGCACCACACGACCACCGTCTTGGCCTGCCTCGGGTGCACGCCCACATCCTGACGGCGCGAGGGCTACCGCGCTGGAATGGGGCTTATGGTCCGGTGCGCTCGTGCCTCGACCGTCAGTCTTGCGCGCTGCTCGCGGTGGCACTGCTCTGCCCTCGGCTGGGGCGCGACAGGAGTCGCCACGGCCGCGACCACACGAGCATCACGAGCAATGCGATCAGGATGTACGCGTAGCTGTAGACCGTGCCCTCGAAGAGGGTGTCGGTGCGCGTGTCGCCGCCGAAGCGCCAGAGGCGCCACACGCCCCAGCTCCAGGTCGTTGCTCCGGTGTGAGGATCGAACGCATCGATCGTCCCGAACGTAGGGATCCGAATCAGCGTCAGCCCGAGCAGGAGGGCGCACGTCAATAGCGCGGCGCGAGCGCCGCTGCCGAGCCGCAGACCGTCGGTGCGCTCGCCCTGCGCGTACTCAGCGGCGAGCGTGCGGACTTCGCCGAGCCGGCGCACCGCCTCGCGCTCCCCGAAGTCACGGGAAGCGGCCGACAGGTTGGCGCGGACGTCCGCGACGATGTCGCGGCGCCGCCTATAGCCCACGCCGCGGCGGCGGAGGGCGCGCGCCAGGCGCGCGAGCGCGATCTCGATGCGCCACCCGGTCATGCCGGCGTCTCCGAACGGGTTCGGAGAAGCGGATCGACGATCGCGACAAGCGAACTCCAGGCTTGAGTTCGAACCGCGAGCTGCTTGTTTCCGGTCGCTGACAGCCGGTAGTACTTGCGCGGCGGTCCTTCCGTGGAGGCGACCTTGCGCGAGAGCAGGAGTCCGTCGCGTTCCAGGCGCGAGAGCGCCGGATAGACGGTGCCCTCGGAGAGGTCGACCAGACCCAGTTTGCGAACGCCGGCGACGAGTTCGTAGCCGTAGGACTCGCTTTCTGCGAGCAGGTGGAGCAGGACGAGCGAAAGGACGCCTTTGAGCAGCTGGCTGTCGTGGCTAGTACTTGACATTGCCGAGTAGCGTAGACCGTAGTACTTTGCATTGTCAAGTACTGCTGGCGCGGATCACCTGCTAGCCCGTGTCCGGCCGCCCCACCCAGCAGCGTCGCGTGGGCCAACTCGCCGCGGTTCTTGAGGACGCGGAACGGCTCGGAGGGGAACAACGGAGGCGCGGACGGCGTCGTCATGAGCAGCGCGTCAAGCGCCGCACGCTTTCCCTCCGGAAGGACACCATGGACGTACCGTGCATTTCTCGATCGGCCGCCAGCGACCGCACGCTGGGCGTTCGGTCACGACGCGCAGTCGCAGCCGTTATGGCGCTCGCGGTGACGGCGGTTGGCCTCGTGCTCTGTGCGCCCGGCTCGGCCGTCGCGCAGGGGCGTTGCTCGTCGGACGTGTCGCGCCCCGGCACGTTCGGCGCCGGGGCGGCGGACTCTCCGAAGCTTCCCGGGAAAGTGCTGGTCCGGTTCGGCGGCCAGTTCCCGTGTCCGGAGGACGCCGAGTGGTGGTTCGAGTACGGCACCACGCCGCAGTACGGGCAGCGCACCACGGCCGAGAACGACACGGAGGAGCAATTCGGCGAGAACGGCGCGGTGATCGTGCGGGCGAACGTCGACGGGCTGGCCTACAACCAGACCTACCACTATCGCCTGGTCGTCCAGTATCGCGACGGAACGATCGAGACCGGAGCGGACAACGTGGTGCGCATGCGGCCGGGTGCGTTGCGGCCGCCGCAGCGAGTCGGATTCCGGTGGAGCGATCGCCCGACGCCGGCCTCGACCCACCTCGACACGCTGTCCGTGCTCGACGCGCTGCCGGGCTCGATGGTCACCGTGTCCTGCGGAGGCGAGGGCTGCAAGGCGCCGGAGCAGAAGCTCGTCCTCGACGGGCGGCCGACAGTCTTCCGAGACTGGCGCGTGCAGCCCCCGGATGAGCTGCGGGTGGTCGTCGCCGGCCGCGGCATCGCGACGGTGACGACGATCCGCCCACGCCCGCGCAGCGGCCCCGTCCTCGAGACCCAGTGCGGTGGCTTCCCCGTAGAGATCGGCGCGATCCCGTGCGCCGCCGTGTCGCTCACGCACCGCGGGGCGAACGTCGGCCGGTTCGCGATCACCGACGTCACGCGCGGCTCGACGGTCCAGATCATCTGCCGCGGACGCGGCTGCCCGGCCAGTGACTTCACCAAGCGCGTCACCGCCAGCAAGGACGACCCGTTCGTCGATGTCTTGCCGCGCGGCTACGGCGCCCTGCGCCCGGGCGCGACCCTGCACGTCTTCATAACGCGGCCCAACACGTTCGGGCTGACGGTGAGGTTCCAAGTGACGCGCGAGAACGTCGACCGCGGCCCGTATCGCTGCCTCTCGCCGAACGTGCCCCTGCGACGAGTCGCATGTCCAACCGCCCCGTCGGTGACCACCGGACGCGGCGCGGCGTCAGCGACCGCGTCGGCGCTCCCGCCGATCATCACCGTCCCGTTCTCCACCGTGGCCAAGAGCGACGGCTCGGGTGGACTCACCCGCGCACGCAACCTGACCATCCGCGGTGAGCGACGCTTCCGCGCGCTGTGGGACGACGTCGGCGAGGACGGCGACCCGCCCGCCATCGATTTCGACCGCGACATGGTGATCGCCGTCATGCAGGGCCGTCGGCCATCAGGCGGCCACGCGGTCCGCATCGAGCGAATCGAGGACCGCAACAAAGACCTACTGGTCAGCGTCGTCGAGACCCGACCGGCCCGAGGCTGCCCGGCGGGAGGCGTGTTGACCAGCCCGTACCACGTCGTCCGCCTGCGTCGCAGCGCGCGGCCGGTCCGTTTCGAGCGCCGGACGGTCGAGCGTGCCTGCGAGTGAGGACAGATTGCGCCGCGAGCGTGCTCGCGGCGCACTCGCGCTCGAACGGGCTACGGTTCGAGGACCTGCCGCGTGGTCTCGACGATGGGCGCTGCCTCTTCTCGCAAGGCGCGCACGAGCGCGAGCGCGCTGGGGGAACGTTCCGGCCGCGTCGCAGCGACGATTGAGCGCAGGACCTGCTGTGGCTCGTCGACGGCGACCAGCCGGACTCCAGGCGGAACTGTGCCGGCGGCGATGCTGGGGACCGGGGTGATTCCCAGACCGGCGGCGACGAGACCAAGCCGGGCGGGCCAGTCGCGTACGGCATAGGCGACCCGCCGCGCGGCGGGCGAGCGGGGCCAGACGTCGAGCAGTGGATCGGCGTCCCCGACGATCCACGGCTCGTCGTCCAGCTCGGCGACGTCGACCGTGCCGCGCTGCGCCAGGCGATGTGCCGCGGGGACCGCCACCAGCAGCCGACCCTCGAGCAGCCGCTCGACGCGCAGATCGTCGAGCGCAGGCGGCGCGTAGCGGTCCAGCGCGACGACGGCGACTTCCAGGCGGCCGGCCCGCAGCCGGCGCAGATGCGTGGGTGTCGAGCCCTCGCGCAGCGTGACGACCACGGCGGGGTGCGCCCGAAGCAGGCGTGCGAGCGCGCGCGGCACGAGCGCCGCGAGTGCCGAGGGGTAGGCGCCGACGGCAAGCCGGCCCTCCAGGCGGTCGCGCAGCCCGGCGAGCTCGAGCGTCGTGGCGTCGACGCGCTCCAGCAGCACACCGGCGTGGCGCAGCAGAACGTTGCCGGCGCCGGTCGGCCGCACGCCGCGCGGCAAGCGCTCGAACAGCGGCGCACCTGCGGCCTGCTCCATCGCCGCGACCTGTCGCGAGACCGCCGACTGCGTGTAGCCCAGCGCGTCGGCCGCCGCGGTAAACGAGCCCCGCGCGGCCACCTCCTGCACCACCCGCAGTCCCACCAGCGTCAGCTCGCTCATCCGCCCTCCGGGTTCACACCCCGGAGTGTGACCCATGCGTATCGCGCATGCGAGCCGTGCGATACCGGCGCTGGTCGGATCGCTCTCCGCGACGTACCGTCATCGCTATGGGCGACCGCCCGGGGCATCAGGCCCCGGCTCTGGGCATCGCGCCGCATCGCCCGCCACCGCCGGCGCTGCTGCTCGACACGCGGCAGACCGCGAATCTCGCAAGCGTGGAGCGCCGCCTGCCGGCAGGCGTGTCACCCGCGCAGGCGCTCGGCCTTCAGCGGACGGTCGGAAATCAGGCGCTGGGCCGGATGCTGGCCGCCCAGGCCCGCGGACGCCTGGCCGCGCGCGAGACGGCGACCGACCGGCCCCCGGAGCCCGTCGCCGCCGCCGGCGCGCCGGCCCAGAGCGCGGTCGCCCCGCCATCCGCACCGCCGGGAGCACCCACCGGCGTCGCCCCGGCGCCGCCGGCTCCCGCCCCGCCGGCTGTCGCGGCGCCCGGCACGCTGCCGCCGACTCCCGGCCCCGGTGCCCCCGCGCCGACGACGACTCCGGCAAAGGCGCTCGGTCCGGGCACCGCGCCGGAGCCGGCGAGTGAGGTCGCGGCGCCGACCCGCGTGCCGACGCCGGAGCAGCCGAAGACCGACACCGACTGGGGCGCGTGGTGGCGCACCGACTACCCGACGGCCATCCGGACGGCGCTGGAGGTGGTGCGTCTGTATCCGGGGTACGGGTTCCTCGCCGGCGGAGCCGCCGACATCATGGGCGGGGCGGTCGACCTCGCGGGCATCAACAACGAGGAGGCCCCGGCGATCAAGGGCATGCTCGTCTTCCGCAACGGGGTGAACGCGCTCAACAACGCGTTCGGGCACCTGGCGTACGTCAATCAGCTGCTGGCGGACGGGGCCACGCTGTCCGTGTTCGGCGCCGTGCTGGTGCCCTTCAACGCGGGCGCGAACGAACTGATCAAGCTCGAGAAGGTCTTCCTCGACACCGTCGTGGGCACGTCCGACGTGCTCTTGCTCTGCGCTGCGAAGTACCGGCTGAGCCACGCCAAGCCGCCGTCCGCCGACGCGTGGCAGAAGATGGTCGACGGCTACGAGGCCAACATCGCCGGCGACGTCGTCGCCACCTTCCTCGACGTCGTCGACCTCTCGAACGGTGGGTTCACCAACGGCGAGCCGATCAAACAGGGCGTCCACGTTCTCCGCGCGATCCTGCGCAACGGTAAACGCCTCCAAGCGGCCGCGACAGCGTTTGCCCAGGGCATGTTCAACGTCTTCGGCGGGACCGCGGTCGAGAAGGGCAAGAAGCTCGCCGATGAGCCGAGCGCGCCCGGGCTCAACCGCCTCGCCGACGGTCCGGCCACCGCAGGCCCCGCGGGCGGGCTGCCGCGGCGCGTCGCGGCCGCGATGATGCTCGAGGAGTTGCAGGCGATCAAGGGCGCCTACGTCGTCGGCGACGCGCTTGTCGACGCCGCGGCCACGGTCAGCGAGCAGCAGACCGCGCAGCTCGCCGAAATCTTCAAGACCGTCTCCGGCGGCAAGGACCCCTTCGTCTTCGCCCGCGACTCCGCGGTGGCGGGCCTGCAGCATCTCGAGGAGGAGATCACCCGGCTGACCGAGCTCGGCGTGTTCGCCTCGACCGCGCAGGAGAAGACGCAAGCCATTCAGGGTGTGTGCGATCCCGCGCTCGCGCTCGTGGACAAGCTGCACCTGCCGCCTCCGCCGCCGAAGAAGGAGGCCGGCGCGCTCGAGATCGCGAATGCCGTCCTCAACCCCACCGGGGCCCTCGCCGGCCTCGCGGGCGATGCGCTCGTCGCGCGCGTGCGCGGCTCCGTCGACGACGCGCGCGAGACGCTGCGCGCTCCGATCGTGACGGTCAAAGCCAACGCGACCGAGATCGGCGACTTTCTGCAGATCCTCACCGCGGAGTCCAAGAGCCTCGCGGAATCCACGCAGGCGAAGGTCACAAGCATGCGCACCGGGCTCGCGAAATGCCACAACATCGAGGACGTTTTCAACGCCCTGATCAAGTCCGTGATGGAGATGATGGGCATCTCCGGCACGATCGAGATCGAGGACTTCCGGCGCGGCTGGAAGGAGCTCGGCCCTGAGATCGACGGCTGGATCGCCAGCGCCGAGCACGTCAGCCAGGGCGGCGACGGCGAGCTCTTCGAACCTCCCACACCCGCGCCGCGAAAGGCCGGCGGTGCGACAGGGGCCGACGACGCGCCGCTCTGAGAGGAGACTGTCCCCAATGAGACGTTCACTGAAGGTTGGAGCGGTGGTCGCGTGCTGGCTCGCCGTTGGCGCCCCGAGCGCGACTGCAGCCTGGAAGCCGTTGGCCTCCGGCGCGATGAACATCTCCGACCAGGTCAGCCTCGCGCGCACGAGCGACGGCATCCTGCACGTCGGCTGGTTTCGCGCCGGCTACGACGTCCTGCAGACGCCGGTCAGCCCGCCTGGCACCGTCGGAACCGCGGTGCCGATCGTCAGCGGCTGGGCCAGCGCCGGCAACCCCGTGCTCGTCGCACAGGGCGCCGCGCTGACCGCGTTCTGGCCCGGCTCGCCGACGCTGGTCACCGGCGACCCGCAGGCCGGTATCGACATCGCCTCCAGCGCCGACGGCGGCCGGACCTGGGCGGTCGGTCCCAGCGCGATCAGCTCGGACGGCTTTGCCAGCTCGCCCGCCGCCGTAGCCGCCGCGGGCACGTTCCTGCAGGCGTTCTACACCGGCCGCGAGACCGTCGTCCACGCCGGTGTGGACGCGGCGGTGCCCGCCGCGGGCGGCTACGGCGGCGGGACCAATCAAGCGCTGGCGGCCTCAGCGGCGGGCGACGCGATGGTCGCCTGGTGTACGACCGGCGGCGTCTTCGTGCAAGCGGTGACGCCGGCGACCGGAGCCCCCGCCGGCCCAGCTTCGAACATGCCTGGGACCGGGTACTGCGACGCTGCCGCGCGCACGCAGCTCGTCGC
>Ga0190265_10003109_pt1 | contig 11310 bp, 7 predicted proteins | sample Popmic124T_FD_133135 | JGI IMG/M metagenome (GOLD analysis project Ga0190265, IMG submission 133135) | Populus adjacent soil microbial communities from riparian zone of Indian Creek, Utah, USA - 124 T | ecosystem: Environmental > Terrestrial > Soil > Riparian zone | place: USA: Utah | collected...
CGCCAGCGCCTCTCCGGATTCGCGCGCCAGCACCCAGCGGCCCGGCGCGTCCGGGGTGAACTGCGCGAGCACTCCGCGCGCGTGAACCTGCGCGTGGCCGCCGGCAGGGGCGCTCTGCACGCGAAGGCCCGCGCCCGAGAGCATGATCTGCTGAGAGACGGCGACGCTCGGCAAGCCGCTGGCGCGCGAGGTCGCGCGGATCGTCAGCGTGCGCTTCACCCGCGGCAGGCCAGGGCCTCGCCAGCTCGCTTCGAGCACGACGCGACCTTGCGTGCGCGGCGAGAACGGGACGATGCCCGCGGGCAGCGGCTCCGGGTGAGCAGTCTGGAGGCGCGGCGTGCGCGCGCTCAGCTGAAAGCCGTCTCGACTCACCGACAACGCTGCGAGCGGCGCGCCTTCGAGCTGACGCCAGCTGATCCGCCCGCGCCCAAGCTCCGGGCAGCCGTGCCGAGCGGTGATGGTGAACGCCGCGTCGAAGCCGAGCGGCGGACGATCGCTGCCGAGGTCGATCACGGGTCGCAGCTCGAACGCCTGGGTCTGCTTGCCGGGTGGAATCGCAACGGGACACGACCCCGGCACGCGCACGGTGAGCGGACGCGCGCTGCGCCTGCGCTCGATCGCGAGCCAGCCTTGCGAGCCCAGCCGCGCCGACAGCACGTCGTCCGCCGGCTCGTACCGGATCTCAGCGGCGTCGATCGGTTCGGCCGTGCCGCGGATGCGCAAGCTGACCAGCTCGCTGGCAGGCGTGTCGCGGCAGCCCAGCGCATGGCTGCACGCGAGCGCGAGCGTGACTACCATCAGCACCAGAGCCCAGTCCCCGCGCCGCATGGGTCCCGTCACGCGCCCTTGCAACTGCCGAACACGCAGCGCGCGCCGTCGTCGCAGTCTCGATCGAAGAAACAGCCGGGCGAAGGGCGCCCGGGCAAGCACAGGCCCGCGCTGCACTGGCTGCCGTCCGGGCACACGCTCGCGCGCGAGCACGGGCTCCCGACCCGCAGCGTTTGCGCGGGTGTGCAGCTGCGCCGAGGCGTACCCCAGTGCGGCTCGAAGCGGCAGCGCTCGGCCAGCGCAGCCTGCGCACCGCTCGGCCGGTCGGCGTCGAAGTCGACGCAGACTCGCTCGTCCGGTGCTGCGCCGCGGCGCGGCCCGCACAACCAGCCCAGGTCCATCGGCCCTGCCTGCATGCCCGCGCCCTCGCCGCGACTGTGACAGAACACGACGCCGCTGATCTCGACGCACTCCCACTCGCCGTCATCGGGCATGCGCGGGCGGACTTGCAGGCAGCGCTGGGTGCCGCAGTCGAAGCGGCTGGCGTTGCGCGTGCGATCCTCGCACTCGCGCTCGCGACCATCCCCACCGCAGCGCCAGCCCTCCGGAGGGACGGGTGCGTTGGGCAGGACGCGCGGTACGAGCATGCTCGTACCGCCCCGCCAGCACACGCGCGCCGCGCCGAGATCCGAGCAGACCTGCCCCGGCGTCCAGGCCTCTGGTGCCGGGTAGCGCGTCAGCGCGTGGGTGGTGGGGGCGGCGCTGTCGCGACACGCGCCGGCAGCCGCCAGCAGCAAGACACAGCAGCCGAGGATCAGAGCAGCTGCGGCGCGTGCCCACAGCTGAACTGCTTGCTGCAGTCCCCGACGTAGAACTCGGCCTGACCCTGCAGCGACGGGTCCGCCACGAGCACATCGAGACAGCCGTGCAGCATGTTCCGACACTGCACGCCTGGCAGATCGAGCGTTGCTCCCAGGTCTTCGCGACACGTGCTCCAGGTCCGGTCGGGCAAGCAGGTCTTGGTCGCCGTGAGACTGCAGATGATCCCGACGGTGCAATCCTCGCTGCACTGAATGACCGCGCCGGGAATGCACGAGCAATCGTTGTCGGGAGGAGGAGGAACGCCAGCATCGGGGGGCGGAACGTCGCAGCCGAGCTCCTCACCCATGCACGGGCCCCAGCTGGCGAACTCGCCGCTGGCCGAACAGATCTGGAGCCCATCGTGACACTTGCCGATATTGCGATCAGCTGCCGGGCCGGTCCAACAAGCTGCGGTCTGACCGGCCTGGCACGGACAGCCCGCCTTCTTGAACGGTAGGTTGGCGGCGCAGCCGTCCGCGCTCGCCGTGTTGCCCTGCGGTCCGCCCGCCGTCGTGCCGTTGCCCGCCGCGTTGCCGGCAGGCGCAGCTGCTCCCGCGCTGCCCGCCGCGCTCAAGCTCGTGCCGGGAGCGGTGCTCGTCATCGAGCTGGCTGGCGCGTGGGGCCGGGACTCACCGGCCTCATCGTCCTGCTGCGCGCCCTGCGCGGCGCAACCTCCGAGCCAGCCGAGCAGCCCCAACGCGAGCGCGGCTCGGGTTCCACCGATCAACATGTGCAATGCCTCCGTGTGTGCGACGCTTCCGCGCTTACAGATACGCTACAGCGGTGGTCGCTTTGAGCGGCGGCAGCTCCCGCAGCAGCGAAGACGCGGTCCTGATCGGCTCGGCGCGACCGTCGCTCCCCGTGGCAGCGCTACCCCCGGTCATGCTCGCGATCTCCGTGCACGCGGTCTCGTCGTAGTGGAACTCGATCTGATCTTGTTCCAGGCCGCGGATCATGGCGTCGATCGCCAGTGACGCCTTCTTCCATCGGTCGCTTTGCATGCCAGGCCCCTGTCCGAGAGTTGGATAGCGAAGCTGCATCACCCGGTTAATGCGCCCCGGCCCTGGGACCGTTGGCTGCCGTGCAAAATAAGTCTGGAAACCTTGCGGGCTGCTAGCCGTGAAATCCGCCGCAAGCGGCTGCTTCACATGCACATGAAGTCCACGCAGTCCGTGAACTTGCAGCTCGCGTTCTCCTCCGGGTAGAGGGTCGCGCAGTCTGCCGCCTCCAGGCACAGCAGGCCTTCGCAGCTGACCTCCGTGGGGCCGAACAGGCCAAACGGATCCTCCTCCTCGGCGGGGACGCCGGCATCGGGCTGAGCGCTGGTGCCTGCGGCGCTGGAACCCGCCATGACCGCCATCGAGCCGGGGCTGCCCCCCGTGCCCGCGCTGGCCCCACCCTTGCCTGCGCTGCTCGCGCTTGCGCCGCTGGCTCCCGCGCCTGAGCCCGCACCCGCGCTGGTCGCGACCATGCCTGCGCTGCCCAGCGTGGTGCCGGCGGACCCGGGGTTGTCGACCATCAGCGCGGGCGAACCGCCTCGACCGGCTCCCTCGTTGGCGGGCTCCTGCTTCGGCTCGGAAGAGCATGCGCCCAGCGAGGTGAACGCCAGAACGATCAAACAGCGGGCGGAGAGCGATCGCGAGAACCCCATGTGGACTCCTTCGGCTGAATCGTCGCGCGAGTGTTTGCGCGAACGTCAGGACCAGGAGTGTCGCGCTCGCACGCGAGCGGCTCTGCTCCGGCGACGCTTTCGGCGGTTCAGCTGCGATTGCGAGCGGTGAGTCACGGCCAGCGCCGCTTTTTACTCTCTTCTCGAGGACGCCGTAACGGTTTGCACACGCTCGCGCATTAAGCCCACACGGCTCACTCGGGGCTCGCGAGATCGACGTCGCGAACGTCCCCGGACTCGATCAGATACGCGACCAGCGCCGAGCAGAGCAGGGGATCGTTGGCTGATCGCTCGGGCGCGTCGTCGATGACGAGGCTCGCGACCCCGATCTGTCGCACCGAGCCGGCCACCTTGCCGAACAGCACCCACGGGTGATGCACGTTGCCCTCGGGGTCTGACCACCAGCTCACCATGGTGGAGTCGGCGTCCGGATCATGCGCGATGGTCGTGGCGCTGGTGGTTTGTTCCTGCTCGAGGCGCAAGGAGCGCTCGAGAAAGTCGCGCAAGCCAGCCGGTGGCCCGGATGTGCCGTACGAAGCGGCGAGCTCGAGCCCTCGCGCGTCGCGCAGAAACAGGTGCCCCATGCGGGCCCCGCGGGCCTTGCACAGCAGCCGCAGCGCGCGCTCCGTGCGATCGTGGCGGTCGACCGCGCCAACCATGCTCTCGAGCACGCTGCTGATCGCGGCGTCGCTCTCGACGTGCGTGCTCTTGAGCGACGTGGGCACGAAGTCGGCCAGCTCGGGTAGGGTTCCAACGCCGGATTGACGCGCTTCATCCATGAGTCGCTCGTAGCGCGCACCGAGCGGCGAGCCGTGTCCGTGGCGGTACTCGATCGCGGTCAAGCGCGCGTAGTGTTGCAGCCGTTCTTCATCACCGGTCCAGATCGCGATGCGCGCGCACGCCTCGTAGCAGGTCCCGAGCTGCAGCCCGCTGGCGCCGAGCTTCGTCTTCGCTTCGATCACGTCCGCGAGTCGTGCCCACGCCCCGGCGTGGTCGCCCAACCGCGCCTCGGCCAGCGCGAGCCCGCGCGCGATGTCGTGCGAGCTGGCGCCGATGCCCAGCTCGCGGCAGCGCGCGAGCGCGTCGGTCGCGATGCGACGCGCGTCGGCGTGGCGACCGAGGCCGCACAGGGTATCGACGTACGAGCCGACGACCGCAGGCCAGGCCATGAACGAGCGCCGAGGCTGCTGCGGATCGGGCGTGCAGAGCTCGAGGCAGCGCTCGAAGATCGCGCAAGCCCCCGCCAGGTCGCCGCGGACGCTCTGAAACTGCGCCTCCGCCAGCAGCCTGAACTGGATCCAGTTCGGGTAGCGCTCGCTCAACGGTACGATCCGTTCGAGCGCTTGTTTCACGCCCACCAGATCGCCGACGGCCGCGTGCGCCCACAGCTCTGCGATGACCACGCCGGTGAACATCTGGCGCATGGGCGCTTGCAGCGCGAGGATCTCGGCTTGCTTGCGCCAGCGCTCGGCGCCTTCGAAGTCGCCGTGATTCAGGCAGTCGACCTTGCGCAGATAGCGCGCGTTGACGCGCTGGGTGGGATCGCGGTCGATCAGCTCGGCCCAATCCTTGGCGGAGCCCAGGCCCATGCGGACCTCGACCAGGCCGATGGTGTGGGCGATCGCATCTCGAAACATCCCGACCGATGGCAGCTCGGCCGCGGTGATTTGCCCGAGTCTTTCATACACATCGAGCCAGCGGGTGCGCGCTTGCTCGATGCGGCTGTCCGCCATGTCGCAGCTCGACAGCGAGTTCAGACGGATCGCCTCGATCACCCGCGAGAGCGGCGCGAAGGGCTCGAGCAGGGCCGGCAACGAGTGGAGCAGCGCGCGGTTGCACGAGCGCGAACCCATCGCGATCGAGACCCCGACGTAGGAGACCAGCACGCGGATCGCATCTTGCGGAGAGTACCCGCGCTCGACCTCCGGCGTGGCCGCGTAGCGCTGGGACAGGAGCGTCAAGGTTTGCGCCAGCAGGTTCGCCGGATCGGTGCTGCCCTCGAGCTCCCGGTAGATCGTGTAACCCGAGTCGTATTCCAGGCGCGCGCGCCATGCGTCGGCATGGCGCTCGTAGTAGGCATCGTCCGTGATCAGCGATAGCCCCACGATCCATCCGCGCGTGACGATGGCCTCCTGCGCCGGCCGTCCCAGCTCCACGGCCGCCTGGTACGCGCTCTCGAAGGTCTCGATCAGCTCGGCGGGCCGCATCCGGCCCGAGCGCTCCCACAGCTTCGTGGTATCGCTGCGATCGTCCTTGATCGCCGCGAACAGGCGAGTTACGCCGAGCGCTCGTTCTCCGGCCGCGAACAGGTGGCGAGCGGAAGCGATCGGCGAGCTCTGCTCGTACAGGTGCGCGAGCGCACGGTGCCGTTCTCGCCGTTGCTCGTCGTCGAGCGCCGCGCTCGCGAGCGTGGCCCAGCCGCGCCGCGTGAACGCGTACAGCGCCCCTTCGCGGACGAGGATCTGATGAGCAAGCAGCGCGAGCAGCGCGCGATCGATGCTGCTGTGGTCCGTCTCCGGGAGCAGCGCGAGGTAGTCGTCGCGCGAGCAGCTATCGAACGAGGACAGAGCGTGGGCCTCGACCAGGAAGCGCGCGACCGTGTCGAGCCCCGCGAGGCGTTCGCGGACCGCGTCTTCGGCGCTGCGCGGCAGGACCGCGGGGGCGATCCTCTCAGGCAGCGTCCAGCTACCGTCCGCGTAGCGCAAGGCATCGCGGTCGACCAGATGCTGCGCCACGTCCAGGGCCTTGCGCGGGTTGCCGCTGGCCAGCTCGTGGATGGCCGCGGTCAACGCACCGAGATTGGGCACCGCGCCGAAGATCGACGAGAGCAGCTCTTCGGTCTCGGCCCGAGTCAGAGGTTGGAGCGCGAAGTCCACGCAGTGCTCGGCCAGCACCGTCATCGCATCGGCTGCGCGGCTGGTCGCGCTGCTGTCGATGGTGAGCACCAGCAACAGTCGAGTGCGTTCGAGCCGCGCTGCCAGCGACGCGAGCAACGAGGCCGAAGGCTGGTCGCAGCGCTGCATGTCGTCGACGGCGACCACCAGCAATTGTCGGCGGCTCGCGTTCAGCAGCCGGGTCTCGAGCGCAGCCGTGTCCTGCTCGCTCCCGATCGCGCTCTCGCGCTCCCCGAACACCTCGAGCAGTTGCTCCGAGAGCGCCTGCGCGACCGCGAGGTCGGTGCCAGCCGCGGTCGCGGATGCGCGCAACACGATCGCGCCTCGCGCCTTGGCCTCGAGCACGCATGCGTCGAGCACTCGCGAGCGGCCGACGCCGCTCTCCGCTCGCAAGAGACACGCCGCGCCGCGCCCCGCTTTCGCGCTCTCTACCTGGCGCGCGAGCGCGGCCAGAACGCTCTCGCGCGCCACGAGCGTCGGCGTCGACAGATAGGCTTGCGAGACGTCCGCCTCTTCGCGCTCGAGCCCTGCGATCGCCGACAGGCGCTGCATGACCTCGTACGCATTGCGCGGCCGGCGAGCCGGATCGAGGCTCAGCAGGCTCATGACGAGCACGTCGAGCGCCGCGGGGATCTCGGGGTTGGCGCTCGACGGCGGCCTCGGCTTGCGGGTCCACGCCACGGACAGCTCGCGAAAGCCGCGCACAGGATACGGAGGTCGCTTGGTCAACGCGTAGTACAGCGTCGCGCCGAGCGAGAACAGATCCGCTCGCCCATCGAGCGCGGAGCGATGCACGACTTCGGGCGCGACGAAGGCGGGCGTCCCGGCCACGAAGTTGCTGGCGCCCATGGGAACCATCGTGCCGAAGTCGATCAGCTTGGCGCGACCGTCGCGGGTGCAGCGCACGTTGCGCGGGCTGACGTCGCGATGCACGAAGCGCCGCGAGTGCAGCAGCGCGAGCGAAGAGCCGACGTCGTAGATCAAGGCACAGGCTTGCTGCCAGGCCATCGGCGAGCGGTCGGCGAGGTCGCCGCCGTCGAGCAACTCCATGGTGAAGAACGGTCCGGTCTCGGTCAGGCCGTAGTCGTAGACTTCGATCACGCGCGGGTGCGAGAGCTGCGCGAGCGCGTTGAACTCGGCTTCGAACTGCGAAACCATCGCGTTGCGCTGGGCGTCGCTGCGCGGCGACAACTGCTTGAGCGCCAGCTCGCGGCCGCTGACGCTGTCGGCCACGTGATAGACGTGTGCCATGCCGCCCTGACCGAGCGACTTGATGACCTGGTAACGCTGCGCGATTCGAACCGGGTCGGCGACGACCCGCGCTGCGTTTGCATTGTCGGCCATGAAGCGCTGCGGTCCCCGCCTACGAATCGAACTCTTCTAGGATACCAAATCCATCCTGGTTTGGATGGCCGGGACCGCTATGGTGCACGGTGGGTGGCGTCTCACACGCGACGAGATCCTGCACTCGTAGCTCTCGCCGCGATGTGCTCGACGATGTGGGCGGCGTCGGCGCCGACGCCCGCGATGACCGCAGAGGGTTCGGAGTGGAGCCATGGGAGTCCCACTGCGTACAGTCCGGGATGGTCGACGACGCCTCGAACGTGCCTGGGGTATCCCCATTCGTCGAACACCGGCAGCTGTACCCAGCTGAAGTCCAGCTGATAGCCGGTGGCCCAGAGCACGCTGCGGACGCCCGATCGCTCGAGGTCGAGCTCGGTGATCGTGGCTGGGGTGAAGGTATCGCGCGGCGGCCGATCGTCGGGCGGCGCGTCGATCCCAGCCGCGGCGATGTACGCGTCGAACAGCGGCTGAAACTCCTGCTCGAACTGCGTCTCGGCGAAGCGCAGTCGTTCGGCGAGGTCCGCGCTGAAATGCACGGTGGTCCCGCGGATCGACTCGAGGCGCCCGTAGAGCTGGATGCCCCTGCGCGCGAACTGTCGCAGGTCGATGTCGTGACCGCCGTCCTTGCCGGACACGTGCGGGTTCGGCGCGAACCGTGCAGCGGGGGAGGGCAGATCCTCGACGGTGGGGAAATGGACGCCGTGCTCGTCGCCGTGGAGAAAGCTCTGCAGGAGCCACCAGATCAGGTCGCGACCGCGATAGCGGCGGGGCACGCTCGCGCACATCGAGACCGCCAGGTGCACGTCGCGGCCGGCCTGGTGCAGCTCCTCCGCGATCTGGGTGCCGGACTGCCCGCTGCCGACCACGAGCACTCCCCCTGGGGGCAGGTCCACGGGCCGCCGGTAGCGATCGGAGTGCAGCTGAAAGATGTGCCCCGGCAGCGCGCGCGACGCCTCCGGGATCTTCGGCCGCGGGGCGGGCCCGGTCGCGAGCACCACGTTGCGAGCGGAGAACGTCACCTTGTCGGTGAGCGCCTCGAAGCGCCCGTTCGCTGCCGTGAGCTGCTCGACCTCGACGCCGAGGCGCACCGGCGCCGCGAACGAAGCCGCGTAGTCCTGCACGTATTTCACCACGCCGTCGCGCGGCATGAATGCCTCCGGTTCGGATCCGGAGTAGGGCATCCCCGGCAGGCGCAACGTGAAGTTCGGCGCCACCAAACAGAAGCTGTCCCAGCGGTCGGGCCAGCTTCCGCCGAGCCGGTCCCGGCGCTCGAGCAGGAGGTGCTCGATGCCGGCGCGCTTCAACCAATAGCTGGTCGCGAGCCCGGCCTGGCCCGCTCCGATCACCAAGGTGTCGACGCTCTCGCGTGCGCCTTCGCTCATGGCTTGCTCCCGTTCGGCTTCTTCGACGACGCGAGCGCAGCGTGCAGCGCGCGCGCGAAGGCTTCGGGCTGCTCGATCGCCGGGGCATCGTTGGCGTTCTCGATCACGAGCAGCGGCCAGCCGTACTGCGCGCTCGCGGCTTCGGCGACCGAGAGCGGCGTCGCCAGGTCGTGGCGTCCCCAGATCAGCGTCGTGGGGACCGAGATGCTAGCCAGCTCGCCTTTGGCGATGGCATTGAACCCGAACTCTGCCATCAAGCCGTGCAACGCGGCCGTCGACCCCGGCGTGCGCGCGCGGTCGAGGTTGTAGGTCTCGAACGGTTTCCAGAGCTCGCCCATCTGCTCGCGCAAGCGCGGGAGATCGCGCGCGCACTTGCGCCACAGCTGCTCGTGCGTGCGCTCGCTGGGCTCGGCTTGAAACTGCGTCAGCGCCAGCATGAACTCCGGTGCCGGCTCGAAGGGACAGAGCCCGAAGCTGTCCACGAGCACCAAACGGCTCAGCCGCTCGGGGTGGCGGATCGCGAAGCGAGCGGCGATCGAACCCGCGAACAGCTCGCCCACGAGCGCGGGCGGCGTCGCGCAGGTCTGCGCGCAGAGCTCCTCGAGCCAGAGCAGCACGCGGTCGGCGTCCAACACGAGGTCGCCCGCCGCGGAAGCGCCGTGCCCCGGCAGGTCCGGCGCAACCACGCGCTGGCCCGCCGCGAGCGCCGGAATGATCCGCGCCCAGTGGGCCGCGTACCCGCCAGGACCATGCAGCAAGACGACGGGCGGGCCTTCGCCACCTTCGAGCACGGCGGTCGAGATGCCGGCCAGGGTCAGGCGGCGTTCTTTCACCGGCAGGCTCGCGAGCAGACGCGCGCGCGCCTGCTCGCCCTCGCGCGACGCGCTGTGGGCTCGTTCGGGATCCAGGGACGTGCGTTCGAATGTCGACATGATCGCCTCCGCAAAGCACTGTGGGTCCGCGAGGCCGGCAGCGCGTCGGGGCAATCACCCAATTTTCAGGCGAGCGATCACCGAGGGTTTCCCCTCATCACCCGCGTGGAGCTAGGCCAGCTCGTGCTTGTAGGCAAAGGCCGTGGCCGCGGCGCGGGAATCGACGCCGAGCTTGGCGAAGATGTTGCTCACGTGCCGTTCGATCGTCTTTTCGCTCAGGAACAGCAGCGACGAGATGTGCTTGTTGCTCTTGCCGGTGGCGACCCAGCGCAACACCTCGAGCTCGCGTGGGGTCAGCCCGTGGGGACGGCTGGCTGTCTCCGGTCGTGCGCGCAGCTCGAGACGGGCCAGGTCCGGCTTGGCGCCGAGTCGTGCGAAGGCCTCCCTGGCGGCGGCGAGCTCCAGCTCCGCGCCCTCGTCGTCGGCGAACGCGCGACAACAGAGCCCGAGCAGCTCGCGTACACGCGCAGCCAGGTACGGTGCCTCGATCTCCTGCCAGCAGCGAAAGGCGCTCCGCAGCAGCGGCATCGCCACCAGCGCGTGGCCTCGCGCGAGCTCGACGGCGCCTCTGGCCTGGGCGGCGTAAGCAAAGACCACACGCGTGTCGATCCGCTCCGCGTGATCCTCGAGCTCTCGACTCGCGCGCTGCGCTTCTTCGTCGCCGTCGGTCGCGAGCATGATCTCGACGTACGCGGGCAGCAGCTTGGTCCGCTCCGACGGCCTCGCGCTGGCCGCCACGGCGTGGCGGATCGCCGCCGCTGCAGCCGCGCCCCGCCCCTGGGCGAGACGCAGCAACGCGAGGCCCGGCTGGGGATCCAAACCGCACTCGTTCGCGCTGCGATAGGCCTGCTCGGCAGCCGCGACATCACCGCGCAGGCGGTGCACTTCCCCCTGCTGGTAGAACGCGGCAGCGGCGGCCCGGCGATTGATCGCGAGGCAGCGCTCGCCGGCGCGCCGCGCCTCGTCGAGCGCGTCGGACCAGGCGCCGTGGAGCTGCATGATCTCCGCGCGATGCACGCGGCAGACACCGGCAAACGAGACCATCTCGGGCTGCTCTTCGCACCAGCGGTGGAGCGCCGCGGTCCATTCCTGGGCGCGGTCGAGCGCGTGCACGTCGCAGCAGCCCTCGATCACGCTGCAGTAGATCAGACCCGCGACCACCGGCGACAGCTCGCGTGCCGTGACGGCGACCATGGCCTCGTCGAGCAGCGCGAGCCCCTCCGCGGTGTTGCCCTGATCGATGCGCGCCCGACCCTGGAGGTGCACGGCCGTCGCCACCAGATCCGGCTCCGAGAAGCGCGCGCCGATCTCGGCCGCGCGCAGCGCGCCGTCGTACGCGGCTGCGCAGTCGCCCGCGTCGAGCTGCAGCTGCGCGGCGGGCAGCAGCAGGTATCCGCGCTCGACGCAGTCGTGCTCCGCGTCCTGCAGCAATCGCTCGGCGCGCCGCAGCCAACCGTTGC
>Ga0190265_10003110_pt1 | contig 11309 bp, 9 predicted proteins | sample Popmic124T_FD_133135 | JGI IMG/M metagenome (GOLD analysis project Ga0190265, IMG submission 133135) | Populus adjacent soil microbial communities from riparian zone of Indian Creek, Utah, USA - 124 T | ecosystem: Environmental > Terrestrial > Soil > Riparian zone | place: USA: Utah | collected...
GCCACCACCCGCTGGGCCGACGACGACGTCTACGGGCACATGAACAACGCCCGCTACTTCGAGCTCCTCGACACCGCCGTCAACGCCCACCTCGCCGAGGCCACGGGCACCGACATCCGGGACCTGCCGGCCATCGGGGTGGTCGCCGAGGTGTCGTGCCGCTACTTCCGGGAGATCGGCTACCCCGAGCCGGTCGAGATGGGGCTGCGGCTCGAGAAGCTCGGTACGTCCTCGGTCATCTACCGGATCGGCCTGTTCCAGGGGGACCACGACGAGGCGGCGGCCGAGGGTCGGTTCGTGCACGTCTACGTCTCCGGGCCCGAGCGGGAGGTCACCCCGATCCCCGCCGAGATCAGGTCGGTCCTCGAGTCGATACCGTGAGCGCGATGATTGAGACCGAACAGCCAGAGGCTATGGACCTGGCGGACTACCCGCGCCGCTACTGCCCGGCGTGCAACAGGGTGGTGAAACGCGAGTTTCGGAACGGTCCCGGCGGTCGTCCGGATGCGGCCTGCCCCCGCTGCGGCAGCCTCGAACGGCACCGGTTCCTCGCCGTGCTGCTCGGTCTGCTCCGCCCCACCCTGGGCGACATCGACGTCCTGCTCGAGGTGGCGCCGTCGAGGCAGAGCACACCGCTGCTCGCCGAGCTCGGCGCCCGGCACCACCTGCGTACCGACCTCGGCTTCGACAGTCGGCTGGTCGACGCCCTCACCGACCTCACCCGGCTGCCGCACCGGGACGGCTCGGTCGACCTGCTGGTCTGTTACCACGTTCTCGAGCACATCCCCGACGACCGAGCGGCGATGGCCGAGATCGCGCGGGTCCTTTCCCCGGGTGGCGTCGCGCTGCTCCAGGTGCCGTGGCGACCGGGGACGATGACCGACGAGGACCCCGGCGCACCGGCCGAGGAGCGGCTCGCCCGGTTCGGCCAGGAGGACCACGTCCGTTACTACGGCGACGACTTCGAGACCCGCCTGACGGACTGCGGGCTCTCGCTGCGGCGGGTCACCCCGGGTGAGCTGCTCGGCGAGCGGACGTCCACCTGGATGAAGCTGCGCTCCGACGAGCCGGTCTGGATCGCCGAGGCGACCGGCGCCGATGCGACCGTGGAGGTCGGGATGGACCTCGCGCGCGTCACGTCGGTGTGGGAAGCGCTGCTCGACGAGCTGCTCATGCAGCGGGAGAAGGAGCAGCGGCTGCGCGCCCGGGTGCGGCGGCTGCGCGGTGAGAAGCGGCGCCTCGAGGCGCACAGCGAGTCCGGGCCGTCGACCGGCGCGATGGGGCGGTTGCGGCGGGCGCTGCGGCGTACGCCGTCAGGTTCTCGGCCGTCCGAACCAGGATCGTGACCGCTCCGAGCGGGAGCCGGCGTCGGGGACCGCGGGGTCGTCGGCGGGTGGCGTCAGGGCGACCGTCAGATCCGAGCGGACCGACTCGCCGTTCGCGTCGAGACGGTCCTTGTACGCGTCGCGGCACGCCTCGCGGTAGTCGCCCAGGCTGGCGTCGAAGCTGAGCTGGTCGACCCGTTCCTCGAACTTCGCCACCGCCCACTCGTAGAGCCGGAGCTCCCAGGCGAGCACCTCTCGCACGAGCTCCACCTCACCGGGCTCCCAGGTGTCGACCAGCGGTCGCTGGGCATTGCGGTCGTCGCGCCGCCAGGCTGGAACGCTCTCGAGCCCGCACAGGGCAGCCATGGCGAAGATCGACTCCTCGAAGCGCTCGGCGAGCCCGAACCACGCCACGTCCTGCTCGATGTTCGCCACGGCGCGCTCGAACATCTCCTCGCCGCTCATCCCCTGCCAGTCGGGAGCGTCCGGACCGAAGCCGATCGCGAACTGTTGCATCTGGGTGTGGTTACGTCCCTGCGTAGCGACCAGCCACTGCTCGAAAGTCGCATCCAGGCCGTGCCGGTCCTTGAGCCACTGGTAGCTGGAGCGGGCGCGCGGGATGGGGTTGCGGAACTGCGTGACCAGCACCTGCCGGCGCGGACGGACGCGGTAGCTGCCGTAGAGGTAGTGGGCGAGGAAGAACGCGTGCCCGGACGATGCTCCGATGATCTCGCGTAGCCGGTCCAGGTCCTTCATGACCGCGCCGTAGGTGGTCAGGAACTGGTTGGCGCGGTCGGCCCGGTAGTAGGCGTCCATCAGGACCCGCATCATGGCGAGGGTGCCGCTCTTGTTGATGCCGTGGAAGACGACCTGGCGGCCCGCTTGATGAAGGTTGTCGAGCCCTTCGACGTGCACGGGGTACAAGCGACGCGCGCCCATGTCAGTGCCGCCGGGCGAAGGCGCGGATCACGACCGGGTCGTCCGTGCCGTGGACCGCGAGACCGGCGGACTCCACGGTCTCCTCGACGTCGAACCCCTCGGCCTCGAGTCGTGCGACCAGGTCTTCCAGGACGATGAACCGGCGGTAGTGGCCGGCGATGCGCTCCGTGGGGCTGAGCACCTCTCCCTCGCGCGCAAGGGGGTCCTGGATGGAGCGGCACTCGATGGCCAGCAGGGCACCTGGACGCAGCACCCGAGCCGCCTCCGACCACAGAGAGCGCTCCTCGGCCTCCGTCATGGCATGGATCACGAAGCGCGTGTAGAGGACGTCGAACCGGCTCGGCCAGTCGTGGGCGTGGTCGGCCAGGACACCGGGCACGAACCGAATGCCGGAATCTTCGTGCGTCCTGCGGCACAGCTCGATGGCGGCGTGCGACGCGTCGAGGGCCGACACGTCGTGGCCCTGCGCCGACAGGTGGACGCTGTCGCGACCGTTGCCGCACCCGATCTCCAGGACGGCAGCCTGGCGCGGGAAGCGGGCCTCCGCGGTGTGGGCGAATGGCGACGGTGGCGGGACGGTGACGTCGGGTGCGGCGTAGTACTTCTCCCAGTGCTCGGCCTTGCCGCGGTCCGCGTCGTCCTTGTCCTGCTGGCGGTGGAAGTGGTCGACGATGACGCGAGCAGCAGCGTCGGGGGAGACCTCGTCGTGGTTCTGGATCCGTACGTCGGCGTCGACCGGCTCGTCGTAGCCCTTCTCGAGATCGACGCCGCTCGAGTAGACCTGCTTGGTCCGGGAGTCCCGCTCGAGGCGCACCTCACGAGGCACGTCGAGGTAGGCGATCGTGGAGTGGGGGATGTTGGCGTGGACCCAGTCGCGAACCTCGGCGTACATCGCCACGGCGGCGATGATGACCACCTGCCCCTGGGCCGCAAGGTGGCTGCACAGGCGGAAGTAGACGCTGGCCAGCTCGACCCGATCCTCTCGCTCATATCCCCAGCGCCGGGCGAAGATGCTGCGGAGGTCGTCCCCGTCGAGGTAGGTGACCTGCTGGCCCTGGGCCCGCAGCTGGCGCTCGACTCGCCGAGCGACGGTTGTCTTCCCGGCGCCGGAGTAGCCGGTGACCCAAATGACCCCTGACCGGGGCTGGTCGTGCCCGAGTTCACCGGCGTGCACGTGCGCTCCATTTCGTGCGTGAGGAGGGGACCGGTGAACTGTACGTGACGGTGAGGCCACTCCCGCCCATTCGCCCCGGGGCCACCGCATCACATGTCCCCCCGCGTCACGGGGGAGCGCGCCTGCCGCTACACGCGTGAGACTGCTATCCAGAGCCGGCCGAGTTGGGGTTGCGGCTCGAGAAGGTCGGCACGCCATCGGCGACCTACCGCGTCGGGCTGGTAGGGCGACGACCTCGAGACTCGCCTCATGGACGCGGGGCTGTCCTACGAGCGGTCCGCTGCTTCCTCTCGCCGCTTCGAGGCTCTCGACAGGTCCGTCTGGGGTCGTGCATCAGGTCGGACAAGATGGCAGACGTGTGTCGTCGGGCAGGTACGACATGGATAGTGTGCGGCCCATGGCGACACCCTGCGGCAGTGCCGAAGCAACCAATCTCGAACGGCGGTTCGCGTGGTTCGAACCGATGCTGCACCCGTTCTCAGGCCCGTTGCCTGAGGGGTGGACCGCGGGGCAAGCTCCGCCCGCCGAGCGTCGTTAGCGTTCGCCGTGGGAATGTCTCTCCGTGCCTGGGAAGTCCTGACCCTGCTCGGCGTCACTGCCGCCGTGGTGGGCGTGCTGGTGGTGCTGCTGGACGTCCAGGCCGGGCTGAGCGTGCTTGCGATCGCGCTCGCCCTCGGCCTGGCGGGACTTGCCTGGAGCCTTCGCGCGATCTGGCACCGGCTCGAGACCATGGAACAGAGCGTGGACCGGGCTCGGAAGGCCGCGGCAGGCGCTCGCCAACGCAGCCGGCGCACTGTGCGAATGGCTGAGCGGAGCGCTCGGGTAGCGGAGCGGAATGCCTTCCGCTTTCGTACTAGCCTCGACACTCTGCCCAGCGACATCCTGCGCCTGGAGCGGGTAACAGAGCGCTTGGCACCGCCGCCCAGCGACCTTCCAGCGCTCGGTGACTGGGCACTCACCCCGGCGACGCTGCTCACCATGCTCGACGAGGTCTTCGCCCTTGACCATCCGGTCACTGTCGTCGAGTGCGGGTCCGGCTCCTCAACGGTGTTCCTGGCGTGGGCGTTGAGCGAGCGCGGGGATGGAGGCCGAGTCGTGTCACTTGAGAGCGACCCGGACTATGCCGAGGAAACTCGGCAGCAGTTGCGCGCTTACGGCGTCGACACCGTCGCGGCAGTCGTAGACGCCCCGCTGACCGAGGTCCCCGTGGGGGACGAGAGTCGCCTGTGGTTCGACACCTCTGGTGTCCCGGAGCTGTCCGATATCGACGTGCTGTTCGTCGACGGCCCGGTGGGTGGAACATCGCGCTACGCCCGCTACCCCGCCTTCCCTGTCTTCGCCGATCGCCTGGCGCCCGGGGCGCTCGTGGTCTTGGACGACACTGACCGTCCGCACGAACGCGCGATTCTCAGGCAGTGGCTGGACGAGGAGCATTCGGGTCGTCGGTTGGGTCGTTACCGCAAGAACGTCCGGTCCACGTTCCTCCGGGTCCAGGCCTGATCGGCAGGGGTCCCGGCGCCGAGGACATCGGGGTCCGTGAGAACGCATCCGCCGCAGCAGGCCCGCATGCCGAGTATCGGTCCGGGTTCGTCTGAACGGGGCGGAGTGTGGAACGGTGGGAGAGAGGACGCCATCACCTACTCGGAGGTCGCCACGCAGTGCTCGCCATCGTCATCACCATGCTCGTGATCCTGCTGATCGCCGGCTGCGTCGTGGTCTACGCGGCCTACCCGCACCGTGGTGCGGACGTCCCGGGGGCGCCGTGGCTGGGGGATGCGATGGCGAAGGCCGCCGACGCGATCCCGGTCATCGACGATCACGTGGATGACGACACCGGTGAGCTGACATCGCGCTACCGAATGCTGGGCTGACGCCCGGCCTTCTACGCCCCGGGCTCGGCTGGTTGGATGGCCCGCATGGGTGAGGTTCTGCTCCTAGTCGTCTCGATCGCCGTGGTCGCAGTGCTGCTCGGCGTCGGGTTGGTCTCGCGTGCGCGGCGTCGGTCCGCGCCCACGTCGGCCGACACCACTGCTGTCAAGGCTCCGCCTGAGGACACCCTCCCCGCCGAGGTGCCGGAAGAGGAGGCACCAGCGGCCGAGGCGCCGCCGGTCGAGCGGCCCGAGAGCACCAGCTCTCGCCTGGTCCGGCTCCGGGAGCGGCTCGCCGGCTCCCAGAACGTCCTGGGCCGGGGCCTGCTCGCGCTGCTGAGCCGGGACCGCCTCGAGGAGGACGACTGGGAGACCCTGGAGGACACCCTGCTCGGCGCCGACCTGGGGGTGGCGCCCACCCAGGAGCTCGTCGACCGGCTGCGCACCCGGCTGCGCGTCGAAGGCGCCGGGGCGACGGATCCGCGAACCGTGCTCCGCGAGGAGCTGCTCTCCCTGGTGGATCCCGACATGGACCGCCGGCTCCAGGTCAGCGGCGCCGACGGTGGGCCCGGCGTCGTCCTCGTCGTGGGCGTCAACGGCACTGGCAAGACGACGACGGTCGGCAAGCTCGCCCGGATCCTGGTCGCCGAGGACCGGTCGGTACTGCTCGGTGCGGCTGACACGTTCCGGGCGGCGGCCGTCGACCAGCTCACCACGTGGGGCGAGCGGGTGGGCGTCGAGGTGGTCCGCGGCCCCGAGGGCGGCGACCCTGCGAGCGTGGCGTTCGAGGCCGTGAAGGAGGGTGCCGAGACGGGCGCCGACACGGTCATCGTCGACACCGCCGGCCGGCTGCAGAACAAGCAGGGCCTGATGGACGAGCTGGGCAAGGTGAAGCGGGTCATCGAGAAGCAGGCTGCCGTCACCGAGGTGCTGCTGGTCCTCGACGCGACCACCGGTCAGAACGGCATCGTGCAGGCCCGGGTGTTCAGCGAGGTCGTCGACGTCACCGGCATCGTGCTCACCAAGCTCGACGGCTCGGCCAAGGGCGGGATCGTGGTCGCGGTGCAGCGCGAGCTCGGCGTACCCGTCAAGCTCGTCGGTCTCGGGGAGGGGCCCGACGACCTGGCCCCGTTCGAGCCTCAGGCTTTCGTCGACGCGCTCCTCGGCTGACGCAGACGACCTCGCCCTAGAGGGTGCCGTAGCGCTCCTGCAGCACCTCGCGCTTGTTGGTCCCCTCGGCGTTCTGGCCCTTCTCGAGGATCACCAGGTTGTGGTAACAGTGCACGCCGACGATGTGGCGGTCGGCGTACGTCGGCTGGTAGTCGTCGTCGACGAACTCCTCGTAGTTGAGTCCGTCGACCAGCCTCTTGACCAGCGCCATGGTCGTGTCCGGGGCGTCCAGCGAGTCCGAGCCTCCCCACTCCGGCCAGTACGACGTCTGGGTGTCCTCGATGGCGTAGACGGCTCCGTCGGGCAGCAGCGGGAACAGGAGGTGGAAGGTCGCGATGATGTCGGCGGGGACGTGACTGCCGTCGTCGATCACCACCAGTGGCGCGCCCTCCTCCTCGACGATCCGGCGCAGCACTCCCTCGTCCGTCTGGGATCCCGTCACGGTGCGGATCCGTCCGGCGTCGACGAACGACTTGTCCTCGATGTCCAGCCCGATGATCTGCGCCTTCGGGAAGAACCACTTCCACATGCGCAGCGAATGGCCGCCGCGCCGCTCCCTGGCGTAGCCGCCCACCCCGATCTCGAGCAGCGTGAAGCGGCGGTCGCGCAGGTGTCGCAGGTGTCGCTCGTAGTGCTCGGTGTAGAAGTGCAACCCCCACTTGTCGGTCCTGAACTCCTGGGCCAGCTCGGTGAGCGACATGGTCCGCCTGGCGCGGCGCCGCTCCTGACCCGTTCTCGGCGGGTCGGAACGGTTGGAAAGTCGGGTCACGCCGAGAACCTAGCCGGTCGGCCTGCTCGGCAGTGTCCCCGGTCATGTCGACTCGATGCCTTGCACTAGGGTGTCCCGCCATGGCGACTGATCGCGGCGGCGCCGACGCACACACCGGACCACTGCGGGAGCACTGGTTCTCCCGGATGCTCGGACTCTTCCCGCCCGGGACGCTTATAGACCTCGGAGCGGGCCATGGGAAGTTCTCGATCGCGGCGGCGGACGCCGGTTGGCGGGTGACCGCCCTCGACGCCCGTGGGGACCGGTTCCCGGAGGACACCCGGGTGGACTGGCTGGTGGGGGACGTCCGGGACCACGACCTCGGAGGCTACGACGTGGTCGCCTGCCTCGGCCTCTTCTACCACCTGACGATCGACGACCAGCTCGATCTGCTGGCGCGCACCAGCGGCCGGCCGATGATCCTCGATACGCACGTGGCCAACGGGCGACCGAGCCCGTTCACGCTCTCCCAGCCCCAGACGCTGCGCGGCTACCGCGGCAGGCTGTTCGAAGAGAAGGACCTGACGAGGTCCACCGCATCGTGGGGCAACACCGACTCCTTCTGGCCGTCAACCCGTGCGCTCCACCGGATGCTGGGGGAGCACGGCTATGACGTGCTGACTGCCACGCCGTGGTACCTGCCGACCCGAACGTTCTTCCTGTGCCTGCCTAGATAGCGCGCTTGGCCCTGATCTCGGTGACGGCAGCGAGCAGCTGACCGGCCCGTTTGTCGAACGAGTGCTCCGCTGCGATCCGGTCGGCGATTCGGACCATCTCGTCGTCACCGGGGAAGCGGTCCCGGCCGGCGGGACCGCAGAGGGCGGCGAGGTCGTTGCGCGAGGTGTACGCCTGGACCGCGCCCTCGAACACCTCCAGTCCGGGCACCGGGTCGGAGACCACCCGAGCACCCGAGGCGACCGCGTCGAACAGCCGATTGGCGAGGAAGCCCTCGCGGGCCATGTCTCCCCAGTGGTCGGCGATGACGACACCATGGGTGCGGTAGAGAGTCATGAGCTGGTCGTTGGCCACGTATCCCGAACGCCAGAACGGTTCGGCCGGCGTACCGGCCCAGCCCCTTCCGTGCACATCGAGTTCGACCCCCGCACCCACAGCGTCCAGGACGACCTGCCGAGGCCGCTGGGGGTTCGTGCTGCCCACGAAGACCGGACGTCCGTCGCGGCCGATGGGTGAGGTGACGTCGCGGAGCCGCGTGTCGGTGGCCTGCAGCAGCGCGTGTACCGGTCTGCCGGTGACCTCGCTCATGTGCTCCGCCCAGGACCCCGAGGCGGCATACACCAGGTCGAAGCCGGTGAGGTCGTCGGCGGTGACGTCGTCGGGGTGGCTGATCACCCACAGCACGTTGATCTTGCCGGGTATCGCCGGGACCGGCTCCAGCCCGCGCAGCGACAGCACGACGTCGTCGAACCGCGATGCCGGGCCGAGTACGGCGCCGCTGCGATGCGTGACGACGTCCTGACCCAAGGCCCGGAGCGAGACGGCGAGCGAGCGCGCGAAGTGCGTGTCGCCCCACGCGTCGCCGCCGGCCCCGCCGGCCGCCGCGATCGCGACACCCCACCGCAGCGCGGGTGTCGCGCTGGTGCGCGCCGGCTCCCCGATGCGCAGCACGACCGGCCGCGGTTCGGGGAAGGCCACGCCTTCGCTCTCGAAGTGCGCGACCGCGAAGCCCGCCTCGTCCCAGCGATGGGTCTCGGCGGCCGGCAGCCGGCCGCCCCAGCGGGCCCGGAAGTGCCGCCGGTTCTCCTCCTCGTATCGATCCCCTGGATCGGAGTCCGGGCGCACGTTGACCCGGGAGCCGGGCTCCAGCACGAAGCGGCCCTCGCGCTGCGCCGCGGCCCGCAGGCACAGGTCGACGTCCTGGAGGCGGTCGACGAACAACGGGTCGAAGCCGCGCAGCGCGGCGAGGTCGGACGCGCGCAAGGCCATCGCTCCCGACGAAACGGCATGGAAGCCCCGGTCCGCGATCCGCTCGGCGTCCTCCGGCGGATGCCCCGCCAGGTAGGGGCACGGCGCCGCGTCGTAGACCGGGAACACCTGACCGGCGGAAAGGACAGTGTCGTCGCCGTTCAGGAGCAGAGCCTGAGCGCCGAGCACCCACGGCTCGGCGAGCCGCCCGGCGAGCGGCTCCCACCAGCGCGGACGCACCGCGGCTCGGTGGGAGAGGAAGACGACGTGTTCGCCGGTGCTGTGGGCAAACCCCACGTTCCAGGCGATCGTGACGCGCAGGTTGCGCGGAAGCCGGATGTACCGGACCCGGCTGTCGTCGAAGAACTCGGCGGCGAGTGCGAGGCCGACGTTCGCGGCGGAGCCGTTGTCGACGATCATCACCTCGAGGTCCGCGTCGGCCGTGTGCTCCAGCACCGAGCGCACCGCGTGGGTGGTCAGTCTTGAGTCCTCGTGGGTGGCGACGATCACCGACAGCCGACCCGCCACCCGCTCGGAGACGCCACGGGTGACCTCCTCCCAGTCGACCCACTGCCGACCGAGCACGACGAACTGGAAGTTCGGTGACTGGCTGGTGGTGATCCGGCCTCCGGCGCTCAGCGAGGCGTCGTAGTCGACCCCGATGAACGGCAGCAGCTGCAGGTCGGTCCGGCGCCCGAGCCGGAGCGCGAAGTCGTAGTCGACCCAACGCTTGATCTGTTCGTCGAACCCGCCGACCTCACTGGCGAGCTCGCGCTCGACAACCAGGACGTTCTGGTCGACGTAGTTGCGGACCAACAGGTCGGCGAACGAGAAGGGGTGGGCGCGGTAGCGGGTGCGTTCGTCCTCGTGCAGGGCCATGGCGGCGTACGCCGCGCGGAGATCCTGGCCGTGCATGGCCGCAACGGCGAGGCGCAGGAAGTCCGGTCGCCACCGGTTGTCGCTGTCGAGGAAGGCGACGTAGCGACCGCGGGCGTGCTCCAGGCCGCGGTTGCGGGCGGCGCTGACGCCGGCCCAGTCCTGGGTGACCACCCGGATCCTCGGGTCCCGTGACGCCCACTTCCTCAGCACCCGGGGCGTCTCGTCGGTGGACCCGTCGTCCACGACGACCAGTTCCCAGTCCAACAGGGTCTGGGCGCTGACGGACTCGATGGCCAAGGCGACGACCCGAGGCCGGTTGCGGACCGGGATCACCACGCTGACCAGTGGCGCCCCGTCGGGGCTCGCGGGGAGTGGGGCCGCGGCCCACTTCGCGCGCCACTGGTCCTCGGCCTCCTCGTCCCACTCGTCGAGCACCCGGGAGCCGGCGTGCCGCTCCTGCTCGCAGATCAGCCGGGCCCGCTTCTCGAGGGCGGCCCTGGCCCGGCCCCACCTCAGGTCCGGACGGCCAGGGAGCGGCGTCTCGTCGTCGGCCGTCGCCAGGAAGAGGCCGAGCGCTCCTCCGGGATGCTCGCTCCGCTCGTGCTCCGTGGCCACGTCCCTGCTGTCGAACAGCGGTCCGAGACGGCGGGAGGCGCCCTTGCCGCGCAGGTAGCGGAGCAGCGGTCCGGCCTCGCCCCGGGCGAGCCCCTCGCGCACCCACCCCGGCAGCAGGGCCGGGTCGAGCAGCGGGTGCGGCGAGTGACCGACGCCGGCCTCGCGGAGGAAATGGCGCGCCGCCCCCCCGTCGGACTTGAACGACTGTCCGGTGAGCGCCTCGTAGAAGGCCCGGTCGACGACGCCGGCCTCGACGAGCCGATCCGGACCCTTACGCGGCGCCTTGGCCGGGCTCGTCGCCTGCTCCGGTTCCGCCGCCTCGCCGGGCGTCGCGGCATCCTGGCCGGGCGGCACGGCGTCCTGGCCGGACCGTAAAAGCCTTCCTCGCTTCACTCTCTGCCCCCACTTCCTCGCGCCCCACACCCTATGGCGCTCGCCCCCGGAGTCTTTACCCGGTGAGCGTTACCTCCCTGAAACAATTCGATAGAACTCGTTTCCTGCTCGCAACATCGGCGGGCGGACGTCGAAACGTCGGACCGCCATGGTTCTCGGCAATGGGGCAGACCCGGGGCCGACAGAGCCGTCAGCCGAGCGGTCCGCCCTCCCGAGTTCGACCCTGGAGGTTCCATGGACTACGGCTACCACGC
>Ga0190265_10003111_pt1 | contig 11308 bp, 13 predicted proteins | sample Popmic124T_FD_133135 | JGI IMG/M metagenome (GOLD analysis project Ga0190265, IMG submission 133135) | Populus adjacent soil microbial communities from riparian zone of Indian Creek, Utah, USA - 124 T | ecosystem: Environmental > Terrestrial > Soil > Riparian zone | place: USA: Utah | collected...
AGGTCTTCGGGCCGCGCTGGCGCGAGCGGGCCGAGCGGCTCGCCTCCGCCGGCGAGCTGCGCCGCGCCCGCGGCGGGCTGCGGCCGAGCGACAGCGGCTTCGTCGCGGCGAAGATCCCGCTGCGCTCTGCCTCGTCCGACTCGGTCGCGGTGATCGAGCGCGACTCGGGCGAGATGCTCGGCCTGGTCGAGGCCGAACGGGCCTTCACGACGGTCCACCCCGGCGCTGTCTACCTCCACCTGGGGCGCTCCTACGAGGTCGAGCAGCTCGACGTCGAGGGCCGGCGCGCGATCGTCTCCCGCTTCGACGGCGACTGGTACACGCGGCCGAAAAAGGAGACCGAGATCTACATCGAGCGGGTGCGCGAGCAGCGGCAGACCGCGGGCGTCGAGCTGCACTTCGGCGAAGTCTCGGTGACCGAGCAGGTGATCGCCTTCCAGCGGGTCTCGATCTCCGACCAGGAGCCAATCGACGTGGTGGCGCTGGAGCTGCCCGAGCAGCACTTCGTCACCCAGGCGCTCTGGTACGTGCTGCCGGAGCAGCTCACCGGGGCGCTGCCGCCCGAGGTCCTGCTCGGCGCCCTGCACGCGACCGAGCACGGTCAGATCGCGGTCCTGCCGCTGATCGCGATGTGCGACCGCTGGGACATCGGCGGCCTCTCCACCAACGTCCACTTCCAGACCGGCCGCTCGACGATCTTCATCTACGACGGCCACCCGGGCGGGGTCGGGATCACGCTGCGCGGCTACGAGCAGTTCGAGCGCCTGCTCGGCGACGCCGAGCGGCTGATCGCCGAGTGCCCCTGCGAGTCGGGCTGCCCCTCCTGCGTGCAGAGCCCCAAGTGCGGCAACCTCAACGAACCGCTGCACAAGGAGGGGGCGCTGGAGCTGATGCGGTCGATGCAAGGGTCGGGGCGATGAAGCAGGTCTCGGTGATCGGGTCGGGCCGCTGCGAGCAGGACTCGGAGCTGGCTCGTCTTGCCGAGGAGGTCGGGCGCGGGCTTGCGGAGGCCGGCGCCGTGCTCGTCTGCGGTGGCAGGAGCGGCGTGATGGAGGCGGCCTCGCGCGGGGCGGCGGACGCAGGCGGCGAGGTGATCGGAATCGTTCCGGGCGACTCGATCGCGGACGCCAACCCGCACTGCACCCACGTGGTCGCGACCGGGATCGGCCACGCCCGGAACCTGGCCGTCGTCGCCAGCGGCGAGGTCGTGATCGCGGTCGGGGGCGAGTGGGGGACGCTGTCGGAGATCGGCCACGCGCGGGCGATCGGCCGCACCGTCGTCGCCCTGCGCAGCTGGTCGCTGAAGGGCGAGGGGCCGATGGAGACGCCCCCCGGAGTCATCGCGGCGGCATCTCCCGGGGAGGCGGTTGCCGCCGCGCTCGGGGCGACCTAGTTTCGTCCCGGCCAAAGCTCTCGAAGAGCGAGGATCGCGAAGGCGTGCGACCAGGCGAGCGGCGTGGTCGAGCGGGGAGTGCCCGTGCGGACGTCGACACGCTCGGGGAGGAGGCCGAGCGGCGTGGCCGCGCGGCGCAGGGCGGCAACGAGGCGCAGCGCAGCGCGCCGCTCGCCCAGCGCCGCGAGGCTCCACGCCGTCCAGGCGGTCGGCGCGGTCCACGGGTCCTCGCCGCCGGCCCAGTTCTCGGAGGGGAGGATCCCGAAACGCCCGCTCGTGGCCGCGACGCGCAGGAGGGTGTTGCGGATCTGGGGGGTTAGGGACGGCTGGGCGAAAGGGCGTACCCCCCAGGCGGCCACCGAGTCCCACCCCGACTCCGAATCTCCGGCGACACGCACAAGCCCCGAGACGGCGCTTCCGGTGCGCCTTTTGTGACCCTGAGAAGCAAAAGGCGCACCGGAAGCCATCGTGGCAAGGGCGTTGGCCAGGTAGTTCCCGCGGGTGCCCTCGTGGTAGTCGGCGCGCTCACGCCAGTGCAGGGCCGGGACACGGGGGCGCAGCCCGGCGGCGCGCGCTGCGGCTACGACCCAGCCGGCGGCGTCGCCCTGGGCCGCGCGGCCGGGGACCGGATCGCCGACGCCGTCGAAGCGGGCAGCGGCGTCGAGGTCGAGTCCGAGCAGGAAGTGCACGACCTGCCGGGCCTCGTGCCGGTAGCCGGCCAAGGCGAGTGCGATCGCCACCGCGCCGGCGTCGCGCGGCCAGACGTATGCCCAGCCGTCCCGCGCTCCCGCCGCCACCGCCCCGGTGCGCCGGTCGGTCAGCGCCCGCAGGACCAGCAGCGAGCGTTCGTACATCGCTCGGGCCCAGTCCGGGGCCCGGGCTTCGAGCGGCTGCGCCTGCGCGATCCAGCGCCGGTCGGCGCGAGCCGCCGCCGGCCCGCCGAGCGACCGCACGACCACCGCCCGCTCGTCGCCGAAGCGCGCCTCGGTGCGCAGCACGTTGGTTCCCGGCAGGTAGCGCTGGCGGACGGAGTCGGCTCGCCAGAACGGCAGCGAGCCACCAGTCACCGCCGTCCGCGCGACGAGCCCGGTGTCCGCCGCCACGCTGCCAGCCGCCTGCCTCTCGGCCGAGACCTCGATCGTCGCCTCACCAGCCGGGCCCTCCGGTCGCAGGTCGACCACGTTCCCGTATGCGTCGACCGCAGCCGTCTCTCCGCCGCGGCCGACGACGGCCGTCCCGAGGAACGGCGGCGGCAGCCCCGGCAGCCCCGCCGGCGTGCGCGGATCGGATCCCTCTCCGCCGGAGACGAGCACAGCCGTAGTCGCGAGGAGGGCGAGGACGGCAAATATCGCCTTGATGTTCAGGAAATCAGGCAATTTTTCTAAACATTGAGTATCGTCCAGGTATGGCAGGAGTCACGGAGACCGCCAAGCTCGTCGAGGGCATTGTCCGGTTGCGCCGGGCTGAGCGTGTGCCAGCCGCTGCCGAGGAGGTCGCCCCGGTGCGCCGCGACCTCGAAGCGCGAGTCGGTCCCACGCTGAGTCGCTCGCGCGCGAGCCGGGTTCTCGGGATCAGCCAGACGGCACTCGATCGCTGGGTGCGAAGGGGACAGATCCCGACCGTCGTTACTCCGCGTGGTCGTCGCGAGGTTCCGCTTGCGTTCGTGGTCGAGCTTGCCGAGGTGATCCGAGGGCTGAGGAGCGAGGGCGAAACGCGGCACCCGTTGGCGGTCGCCCTCGCCAAGCGCAGCAATGCCGCCGAGCAGGTCGACACGTCGCCGATGCGGACGAGCGCCGAGGGACGCGCTCCCCTTGGCCACCTAACGGCAGAGCGCCGAAGCCTGGCCTATCACCGGGCGGTTGCGGATCGTCTTGACGACCGAGTCCTCTCCGACGCAAGGGCGCGGGTGGACCGGCTCGCCGACGGGGGCCATATGCACCCTCGGTATGCCGACCGCTGGCGCGAGATCCTGGCGCTCCCCACGGACACGGTCGCCGAAAGGATCGTCGAGGACGATCAGGAGGGTCGAGATCTGCGTCAGAACTCTCCCTTCGCGGGTGTCCTCAACGAGCAGGAGCGCCGCCGCATCATCGAGCGGGTGCGATAGCGGTGCGGAGGGCAGAGCTCGAACACGTCATCCGGGCGGCGGCCGAGGCGGCCGGCGACGACGAGCTGGTCATCGTCGGCAGCCAGGCGATTCTCGGCCAGTTCCCCGACGCGCCCGAGTCGATGCTGATCTCCCGCGAGGCCGACGTCTATCCCAAGAACCACCCCGAGCGGGCGGACGAGATCGAGGGCAGCTTAGGCGACGGCTCCTACTTCGACTCCTCGTTCGGCTACTACGCCCACGCGGTCGGGCCGGAGACCGCGAAGGCGCCGGCCGGCTGGCAGGAACGGCTCGTTCCCGTCTGCAGCGAGAACACCGGCGGCGCCACGGGTTGGTGCCTCGAGGCCCACGACCTGGTGCTCTCGAAGTGCGCCGCGGGGCGGGACCGCGACTGGGAGTTCGCCAAGGAGGCCCTGCACCACAGGCTGGTCGATCCCGATGAGCTGCAGCGCCGTGCTGCCGACCTTCCGCTGCCACCGGCGGAGGCCGAGAGGATCCAGCGAATGCTGGCGGCAATCATCTAGCCTTCCCCGGCGGGTCCAGACCCGCGTCTGCCACGGCGAGGTAGCTCAGTTGGTAGAGCACACGACTGAAAATCGTGGTGTCGCGGGTTCGAATCCCGCCCTCGCCATTCCCCTTCGCCCTGTAAACAGCGGGTTTCTGAGGCCGGGCTGCTTCCGTAGATGACCCTTTATTGGGCGACGTATGGGCGACGGGACGCCTGGCCATCGCCCAAACGCTTCGGCGGCACTTGCCCTGTAGTCGCCGATTTCACGCCTGGGCATCGAACGGAACAGACCACGATTTCCGATTTCCGATTCGTGGTCTTCCCAGTTCGAGACTTTACGGCTGCTTGCTTCCGTCCTAAGACCATTGGCATGCCCATAGCCGTTTTGGCCGCGCTCCCTTTACCCAGCAGGCGGTTCAGTTGGCTGGGCCAGATCGGGGCCGAGAGAAGGTGGCGATCGCTTGATCGGCCTTGGTCTACTGGTTCAGGTCGTTTCGCTGGCAGCCCTGTACGCTCTCCTGCAAGGAATTAGTCGTTGCTCGTCAGGGAACGTCGGCGTGTGCAAGCGTCGGGAGAGGAGAGAAGTGTCGGTGTCCGACTCGTATCAACTCATTCGGGACGCTATCGCGGAGAAAAAGCAGGTTGTCGCAATCTATGGTGGTCATGAGCGAGAAATGTGTGCGCACGCCATCGGGACCAAGAATGGACGTGCCCAGGCGATCTTCTTCCAGTTCGGAGGGGGAAGTAGCAAGGGTCTCCCTCCAGAGGGGGAGTGGCGCTGCCTCGCGATCGACGACCTCTCCGACATATTCGTGCGTGACGGTGAGTGGCGTACCGCCTCAAATCACAGTCAGCCGAATACCTGCATTGACGAGATAGATTTAGAGGTTGACTACTAGAAGAGGCAAATCCAGGTGACCGGGGCACAAGGTGAGATCGAGGAGATCGTGCGCCACGCGATCTCCAATCGGCTTCGACTCGAGATCGAGTATCACGGCAAGGGAAAGGCCCAAGGCGTGCGGATCATTGATCCTCATGCCCTATTTCGAACCGGTAATGACCGGATCTACCTTCATGCTTTCCAGGTCGACGGCGCCAGTTCGAGCGGTGATATTCCTGATTGGCGTCAGTTTGATCTCGCGGAAATTTCGATTGTGGAGCTCAAGAAGAGTCATTTCGGTCTCGCTGAGGGCTATGACCCGTCGTCCCGGATGTACTCGGCTGGCTTGATAGCCGCCGCTTCCTAAGTGTTCGAACTCGAGTCCTACACGGTCGAGGGCTTTCGTGCGCTCGCTGAGACGGTGGAGATCCCCGTGCGGGCCCCGACCATTCTCACCGGCGCTAACGACGGCGGGAAGACGACGGCTCTAAACGCGCTGGAGTTCCTCCTTGGTGGCAGGAAGCCTGTGGAGGCGGACTTCACGGCAGTCGGCCCACCCGCTGAGGGTGCAACGGAGCCGTTGAGGGTGGAGAGGATCTTGGTCACCGGGACATTCAGTATGGATGAGGCAACCCGTCGTGAGTTCGGTAGGGGCGAGGTGACGATCAAGCTTCGCCGCAGCATCCAACCCGGGGAGGCACCTCGGTATGAGGTGCTCGACCGAGTCCCTGTCGACGAGGAACTGCGTCTTCTTGCTGACCGCAAGCTTCAGGATCTGCGGGACATCTGTGAGCGGCGAGACATAACGCCTGAAGGCAAGGCCAGCGCCAAGGCGTCATGGCTGGCCCCCCTTGAACGCTTGGCGTCGGAAAGCGAGCAGATCGAGGAGTGGGCTCCCGCTCCAGCCGAGATTGTCAAACGTCTACCTCGGTGCTTGGTCTTCTCCTCAACTGCTGAGCCGGATCCCGAGCGACAGATAGCCGCAGCGCTAAAGGTCGCATTTGATCAGGTGCTAGACGACGGTAGGTTCATCGGACCAGTTCGAGAGGCCGAGGAGAAGGTTCGGCAGCGTCTTAGTCACGAGGCTGGTGACCTGTGTAAGCACATTGGAATGCGCTGTCCTGAGTTGAGCGAGATTGTCGTTCTTCCTGACGTAGCGTTCAGCGAGGGCTTTCGTAGTGTGGAGGTTCGGACGAGCCGCGGCAGTACGGCTGGCGTCGCACTGGAGAAGTCGGGCGCGGGACGAAGGCGTCGCGTAAATCTCGCGGTGTGGGAGTGGGTGCAGAAGCTTTTGGACACTCAACCCGAGCAAGAGCGTAGCGTCGTGATTGCCTATGACGAGCCGGACACGCATCTAGACTATGGGAACCAGCGTGATCTAGTGACGCTTATTCAGTCCCAGTGCCAGCGAGATGGCACGCGAATGATGGTGGCGACTCATTCGCTGAATTTGATCGACCGCGTCAGCATCAACGATGTAGTTCACCTTCGCCTTGAGAACGAGCAGACGCAAGTCACCCGCCTGCTCGGTGAGGAACACGAGGCCACGCAGGAGTATCTGGCTGATATCTCAACGGCAATGGGGCTGCGTAACAGCGTGCTTCTCCATGAGCGGTGCTTCATAGGAGTAGAGGGACCGACGGAGACCCAGGCATTGCCACTTCTCTTCCGGACCGCGACTGGGATGAGCCTTCAGTCGGCTGGTATTGCTTTGATCGCCGGTAATAGCAATGAGGGCGCTCTCCGAGTTGCGGAGTTTCTTCAATCGCAGGACAGGCGATTGGCGTTCTTGGTCGATGCGGACTCGGCCAAGGGAACGACGAAGAAGCTCTTTAGAAAGGACAAGCTGGACTCCATTGGAATTAAGTCGTCACAGATCCACTATGTCGGGACGGCGGAGCTGGAGGATCTCTTTTCCGACGAGCAGTGGGTTGAGACGGCCAATCGCAACTGGCCACGTGACGACGGCCAGCAATGGACGGTTTCCCATATGGCGCCGGTGCACTTGGGTTCCAAGTTCAGCGCCGCTCTAATGAACGTCTTTCGCGGGGGCTCCTCTCAAGCTCCTCTGCGCAAGCCCGGATATCTGGTTGCGTTGGTTCAAGGCCTCGGTAGTCCGGATGAGGTTCCGCAACAACTGCGCGATGCCTTCGAGGCGCTCATCTCGCTCGCATCAGATGCGTGATCCCTGGCGATCTGACTTCTTCGCAACTCCAATGTGCAGTTAGGGCAGTTTGTGCTACCGTCTTGCAGGTCGCCGATGATGAAGACGATCCACATCGATCCCGCCGAGGGGAACGCCGAGCAACAGATCTCCACGATCAAGGATGCGATTGAGGGACTGCTCGATTCCGACAAGGCGATCACGGTGACGGTCGCCGACGAGGACTCGATGCTTTCTCCTCAGCAGGCAGCTGATCGGCTCGGCTTCTCTCGACAGCATGTTCGCCGGTTGATCGAGGCTGGCGAGCTGCAGGCGCAGCAGTTGCCCAACTCCACGCATTGGAAGATCCCGTTGCGCGCTGTCTTGGCCTTTGAGGAGAGTCGCGCGGCGGCAGAAGAGCGAGCGGATGAGCACTCCCGCTCGCTCGACGAGCTCGGCGCACCGGCTGAGTGAGCGTTCCGCGCGCCGTCCTCGATGCGGACGTAATCTTCTCACGCGTTCTGCACGAGCTGATGGGTCGACTTGCCGCCGGCGCGCGGCTCTTCGATCTGGTCTGGAGCGAGGAGCTGCTGGACGAGGCAAGGTCCTCGCTGATGGCGCGGAAGGGTCTCAGCGCGGACGTAGCCCAGGCTTGGGTTGGTCATATGCGTCGCGAGTTCCCCGGTGGCGGCGTAGATCTCGCGGACGTTCCGGAGGATCTCGACCTGGCATCGATGACCCGTGATCCCGGCGACTCTCATGTCTGCGCTTTGGCGATCGCCGGCTCGGCGGACTTGCTCTTCACATTCGATCGCGGCTATCTGAAGGAGCCGTTGCGGGATCACGGTGTCGAAGTGCCCGACGTCGACGGCTTCCTCGTCGAGCGATGCGAGGAGCAGCCTCAGGCCATGAGGCGAGTCGTCGAAGCCCAGACCGAAGTCTGGAGCGGTGGCCGTCCGCTGGAGGATCTGCTTGCGGCATTCGGGCGAGCCAACGTCCCCGGTTTCGCGGCGACACTTCGTCCGTTGCTCGACTTGTCTCGCTAGGCGTTCCTAGGGGCTAGAGCTTTTGCTGATCTCATTGGGCGACGAGAAGGGTGTTCGTCGCCCAAACCCGCCCGTATCCACCGGTAACTACCGGCAATTCGAGCCGATATGGCCCTGCTAGGCTCAGCTCAGGAGGATGCCCTATTCCGCATGGTTATGCGGTTTCCGTCGTTGTTTCTGTTGCCTGCTGATCTCCTGGTCGGAGGCGCGCAGGAACTGGTTTAGCCGCTGCGGTCATCTTGTTGCGATGGCTGCGCGGGGTCTGGCGGGCCCGAGGACGACGCGATCGCGGTGCCACGATCCCTGCCCCGGCGCGAGCGCGAGGTGCTGGCGCTCATTGCCTGGGGGAGCTGACCTACGAGGAGACGGCGGCGGCGCTCGGGGCGCCCCGTTCGCGCGAAGGCCCTGGGGCTGACCGAGTAAGTAGGTTGGCGGCATGAGCCGTCTGCACCACCTCGACCTGGTCGTCAGCTCGGTGGAGGAGAGCCTGGCGTTCTACCGCGACCTGCTCGGGCCGCTCGGGTGGACGGACCTGCACGAGGCCGTCGGCGAGCGCGGCGAGCCGATCGTCTACCTGCTGGGTGAGGACGTCGTCCCCCTGCTCGGGCTGCGGCAGCGCCAGGCGGATGGCGATCCGCCGCCGCACGACCGCTACGAGCTGGGCATCCACCACGTCGCCTTCACTGCTCCGTCGCGGGACGCGGTCGATGCCGCCGCCGAGCGTCTCCGTGCGCGAGGCGCCCGCTTCGACGGCGAGCCGGGCGAGCGCGACTACGTACCCGGCTACTACGCCCTCTTCTGCTTCGACCCCGACGGCATCAAGGTCGAGGTCGTCAACATCGATCCCGGTGCAAGCGAGTGACTCCGGCGCCGTGCTGACCGAGAGGGTGCAGCGCTGGCGCGAGGAGGGGACGACGGAGGAGGTCCTCGGCCGTCGGTTGTTCGCCTGGCGCCGCGAGGGCGACGGGCCGCTGCTGCTCTTCCTGCACGGCTTCCCCTCGGCCTCCTACGACTGGCGCCGGTTGCTGGAGCTGCGACCCGAGCCGCGCGCACTTGCCTTCGACTTCCTCGGCTTCGGCCTCTCCGAGAAGCCGCGCGACCACGTCTACACGCTCGCCTGGCAGGCCGATGCGGCCGAAGAGCTGGTGCGCCGCGCCGGCTCGCCGCCGGTCTTCCTCGTCGCCCACGACATGGGCACCTCGGTCGCCACCGAGCTGATGGCCCGCGACCTGCGCGGCGAGTGCGACCTGAACCTCGCCGGCGCGATGCTCTTCAACGGCAGCATGCTGCTGCACCTCTCGAGCCCGACGGTCGGGCAGCGCCTGCTGCGCAGCCGGCTCGGCCCGCTGTTCGCGCGCCTCACCAGCGAGCGCTCCTTCCGCACCCAGTTCGCCCGCGTCTTCTCCGCGGACCACCCGCTCAGCCCCGATGAGGCCGCCGACCAGTGGTCGCTGATCGCCCACGGCGGCGGCCAGCGGATCGCCCACCGGACCATCCGCTACATGGAGGAGCGCGAACGCTTCACCGAGCGCTGGCACGGCGCGATCCGCGACTGGGAGGGGGCGCTGACCCTCGCCTGGGGCCTGCGCGACCCGGTCGCGACGGTCGACGTCCTCGACGGGCTGCGCGCGCTGCGGCCGGGCGTCGAGGTCATCGAGCTGCCCGACGCGGCGCACTACCCGCAGATCGAACGTCCCGACGAGATCGCCGCCGCGCTCGACACGGCGATCGCCCGCGCCGCCGCGCCCTGACCAGCCGCCGGAAACCGGGGCTAGCCGGTCGTCTCCTGGAGTTCCTTCTGCTGTTCGGCCGCGTGCTCCACATAGGCGCAGATCTCGTCGGTCGTGTCGGCGGTGACCAGCAGCTCGGTGTCGGCCGGCGCGATCATGCCGGTGTCTTCGACGCTCTCGTCGAGCCAGTCGAGCAGCGGCGCCCAGTGCTGACTGTCCACGAGGATCGTCGGGAAAAGCTGGATCCGGTGAGTCTGGATCAGGGTGAGGCTCTCGAACATCTCGTCCAGCGTGCCGAAGCCGCCGGGGAAGATGACGAACGCCCGCGCGTAGCGGACGAACATCAGCTTGCGGACGAAGAAGTAGTGGAAGTCGAGGCTGCGGTTGACGAAGCGGTTGGTCTCCTGCTCCGTCGGCAGATCGATGTTGAGGCCGACCGAGAGGCCGCCGGCCTCGGCGGCGCCACGGTTGGCCGCCTCCATCAGCCCCGGCCCCCCGCCGGTCATGACGGTGAAGCCGCCCCTCGCCAGGCAGGCCGCGGTGTCCCTGCACAGCTCGTACCAGCGGTGGCCCTCGCCGATCCTGGCCGAGCCGAAGATCGAGACGCCGTCGTCGACGTCGCGCATGGCGTCGAAGCCCATCTCGGTCTCCGCGGCGATCCGCTCGACCCGCAGCGAGTCCTGCTGCTCGACGTCGCCGGGGGTGCGGAGCAGCTGCTCGTCGCGTCTGGCGCCGTGATCCGCCACGCGATCCACCTTAGAGCTCAGTTGCCGGTGGCGGAGAAGTGCTGGTAGTCCTTCGGCCAGGCCCAGTTGCCGCCCCACCCCCAGCCGATCGAGGCAAACGCCTCGACGACGGGGCCGCCGCGATGGATCATCCCCCGGACGTGACGGGAGCGGTTGGCGTAGGGAGCGCCGGCCGGGGGAGAGACGTAGCCGGAGCCGGTCGCGTAGGGGTTCTCGATCGGGTTGACGTCGATCGCGCGGCCGTAGGCATGTTCGGACCAGACACCCGGTTGGCCGGCTACGAAACGGCAGTTGAACGCCGAGGTGTTGTCCGCCGCCATGCTGCTGCGGTCGTCGGCGCCGTAGGCGTCGACCAGGCGCATCTGCCGGATCGGGAAGCGCAGGCGGTAGAGGCGCCGCATCGTGCGCAGCATTCCCGCGGCGGCGTCGCGGTGGACGACCAGCCGCCCGCGGTGGACCCCGCCGTCGAAGCCCCAGTGGTTGACCCTGAGCAGGCGCAGGTCACGAAAGCCGACCGGGCAGCCGGGGCGCCAGGAGACGCCGGTCATCCGCTCGCGGGTGCGCTCGTCGATCGGCGTCGCGCGGCCTTCGAACCGAGGTGCGTCCGCGGTCCGCGCCGCGGCTGGGCCCGCCGTGGACGTCAGGGCCAGGGCGACGGCGCCGAGCGCCAGCAGCCCCGTCCGGCTCACGCCGCGGTTCGCCGCGACTCCCGCACCAGCCACCAGTCGACGACGTAGCCGCCGAAGGGAACCACA